>OLIF01000030.1_pt1 | contig 168179 bp, 149 predicted proteins | sample 1609681 | NCBI WGS metagenome assembly OLIF01 (sample SAMEA4350143, study PRJEB24818) | metagenome | biome: human; feature: gut; material: faeces | place: Denmark | collected 2013-09 | reverse complement strand
CGGCAACCTGGTTGTTTTCACAACCCAGACCGATTACCAGCACAGCGCCCGCGTTCGGATGACGCACCATGTTTTGCAGCATGGTGCGGGTATTGATGTGATCGTCGCCCAACTGCGAACAGCCGTAGGTGTGGCTGAAGAGGAACACGCCGTCGGTACCTTCAGCGTTGTTGGTCTCTTTCAGGAAACAATTTTGGATCTGCCGCGCGATGCCGTTGACACAGCCCACGGTTGGCAGGATCCACAGCTCATTACGCACCCCGACATCGCCGTTAGCGCGACGATAGATCTGCACTTCACGATCTGCCGCTTGCGCAGGCAGATCCTGAAAATCAGGTTGATAGCGATACTGATCCAGATCGCTCAGATTCGTGCGCGTATTGTGGGCGTGAACGTGTTCTCCCGCAGCAATATTCGCCAATGCATAACCAATCGGCAGGCCATATTTAATGACGTTGGCCCCTTTTGCGATATCCGTTAACGCAAATTTATGTCCACGAGCAACATCCTGGCGCAGCGTAACAATCTGGTTATCGACACTGACTTCTGTGCCTTCAGCCAAATCTGCTAAAGCGACCGCGACGTTATCCAGCGCATGGATCTTGATGTATTGCATATCAACCCCAGACCTTAGTTCAGTTCAATGGCGAAGTAGTCACGCGCATTGTTAAAGCAAATATTTTTCACCATCTCGCCCAGCAGGTTGATGTCCGCCGGTGCTTCGCCTGCTTCCACCCAGCGACCGATCATCTGGCACAGAATGCGGCGGAAGTATTCGTGACGGGTGTATGACAGGAAGCTACGGCTGTCAGTCAGCATGCCGACAAAGCGGCTCAGCAGACCGAGCTGCGCCAGTTGGGTCATCTGACGTTCCATACCGTCTTTCTGGTCGTTAAACCACCAGCCGGAACCGAACTGCATTTTGCCCGGCATACCTTCGCCCTGGAAGTTACCGATCATAGTCCCCAGCACTTCGTTATCGCGCGGGTTCAGGCAGTAGAGAATGGTTTTCGGCAGCAGGTTTTCTTCGTTCTGTTTGCTCAGGAGTTTAGACAGTTCTTCTGCCATCGGACGGTCATTAATAGAATCGAAGCCGACATCTGGTCCCAGCAGTTTGAACTGACGCAGGTTGTTATTACGCAGTGCGCCGATGTGGTACTGCTGTACCCAGCCACGACGAGCATATTCTGCGCCAAGGAACACCAGTACCGCAGTTTTGAACTGTGCCACTTCGTGCTCGTTCAGGGTTTCGCCCGCCAGACGACGTGCCAGGATGCTATCCAGTTCCGCTTCGCTCGCTTCGGCAAACATCACCACATCCAGTGCGTGGTCAGACACTTTACAGCCGTGAGCAGCGAAGTGATCCAGACGTTTGGTCAGGGCAGTTTGCAGATCCGCAAAGCGGCGAATATCGGTATCAGAAACTTCGCCCAACTTCGCCATGTAGTCGTTGAAGGTCGCCTGTTCGATATTGAACGCTTTATCCGGGCGCCAGCTCGGCAGCACTTTAATGGTGAAAGAACCGTCTTTAGCGATCTCTGCATGATGCTCCAGAGAATCGATCGGATCGTCGGTGGTGCCGACCATTTTCACATTCATTTGCTTCATGATGCCGCGCGCGGAGAAATTATCCTGCGCCAGCAGTTCATTACATTCGTTCCAGATTTCATCCGCAGTAGACGGAGACAGCAGTTTTCCGGTGATACCGAACGGACGGCGCAGTTCAAGGTGCGTCCAGTGGTATAACGGGTTACCGATAGTGTGTGGAACGGTTGCTGCCCAGGCGTCAAATTTTTCACGGTCAGTCGCATCACCGGTACACAGACGCTCAGCCACACCGTTGGTACGCATAGCACGCCATTTATAGTGATCGCCTTTTAGCCAGATGTCATACAAGTTTTTAAAGCGATAGTCTTCCGCGATCTGCTGTGGCGGCAAATGGCAGTGGTAATCGAAAATCGGCTGGTCTTTTGCGTAGTCGTGATACAGACGGCGGGCAAATTCAGTATCTAACAGGAAATCTTCAGTCATAAACGGAGTCATTATCGTCTTCCTCTCAACGAGTGAGCTAGCTTGCTTATGGTGCGATGCTGACAAAGTTATCACACCAATTTCCAGAGCCTGAAGATATTTTCGTGAGTTAGATCAATAAATGAAGTTAAAAAATTTACTCTCAAAGTGGTAAATCGCGCTGCAAGCCGCGTCAGTACTGGCCTCGCCGCCCTCAGATAATGCCCACACAAATATTCGCACATTTGTGATGGCTCTCACCTTTTAAAGTTGTATGACAAGTTATCTTTCTGCCGTCGTAAATCATAAGTCGACGGAATGCAAATTGCCGATTCATTCACTTGTTAGATGAATCGGGTTGACCGGTACGGAAACCGAATTAGCACGAAACTTTCATGGCAACGTTCGGGGCGTGCCGGTTTTTTTTCGGTTACCCGGTCGTAACTAACATCTTCAGCCTCTGGCGGGATGATGGCCGCGCTTATTGCGGATATAACAACACGATGAGGTTTTACATGCGTAAAATTAAAGGGTTACGTTGGTATATGATCGCACTGGTGACGCTCGGCACCGTGCTTGGTTACCTTACGCGTAACACTGTGGCGGCAGCTGCGCCGACTCTGATGGAAGAGTTAAACATCTCCACCCAACAGTATTCCTATATCATCGCAGCCTATTCTGCTGCTTATACGGTCATGCAACCGGTAGCGGGCTATGTCCTGGATATTCTGGGTACGAAAATCGGTTACGCAATGTTTGCTGTGCTGTGGGCCGTGTTCTGTGGTGCAACCGCGCTGGCAGGTAGTTGGGGTGGCCTGGCCGTTGCCCGTGGTGCAGTAGGTGCAGCGGAAGCGGCGATGATCCCGGCGGGTCTGAAAGCCAGTTCCGAATGGTTCCCGGCAAAAGAGCGTTCCATTGCAGTAGGTTATTTTAACGTTGGTTCTTCGATTGGTGCGATGATTGCACCACCGCTGGTGGTGTGGGCCATTGTGATGCATAGCTGGCAAATGGCATTTATCATCTCTGGTGCACTGAGCTTCATCTGGGCGATGGCATGGCTGATTTTCTACAAACATCCGCGCGACCAGAAACATCTGACCGATGAAGAACGTGACTACATTATTAATGGTCAGGAAGCCCAGCACCAGGTTGGCACGGCGAAGAAAATGTCCGTTGGTCAGATCCTGCGTAACCGTCAGTTCTGGGGTATCGCGCTGCCGCGCTTCCTGGCAGAACCGGCATGGGGTACTTTTAACGCGTGGATCCCGCTGTTCATGTTTAAAGTTTACGGCTTTAACCTGAAAGAGATCGCGATGTTTGCCTGGATGCCGATGCTGTTTGCTGACCTCGGTTGTATCCTCGGTGGTTACCTGCCGCCGCTGTTCCAGCGTTGGTTTGGCGTGAACCTGATTGTCTCCCGTAAAATGGTCGTAACGCTGGGCGCAGTGTTGATGATTGGCCCGGGTATGATCGGTCTGTTCACCAACCCGTATGTGGCGATTATGCTGCTGTGTATCGGTGGTTTTGCTCACCAGGCACTGTCTGGCGCGCTGATTACCCTCTCTTCTGACGTGTTCGGTCGTAACGAAGTGGCAACGGCAAACGGTCTGACGGGGATGTCTGCATGGCTGGCAAGTACGCTGTTTGCGCTGGTTGTCGGTGCACTGGCTGACACCATCGGCTTCAGCCCGCTGTTCGCAGTTCTGGCAGTGTTCGACCTGTTAGGTGCGCTGGTTATCTGGACCGTGTTGCAGAACAAACCGGCGATTGAGGTGGCGCAGGAATCACATAACGATCCCGCACCGCAACATTAACGCTTAATGTAAGTCGTAATGACGAAGCCGCCTTTTCAGGCGGCTTCAGCGTTTTTATTACCGGAGACGACGCGAAAACGTCTGTCCGGCCTACAGAACTAATTGATCGTCGGCAATGACGGGGTAAAGATGACCGACAATTTACCCATATAATACCCCGCCTGTTTTGCCGTCACGTTAAATTTGTCGACCACCAGCGTCAGCGGTGTGGGAACACACATCACAGCGTAACGAATGCCTGGAAGCACCACCGGGCGGACACGTTTAAGGTTGATATTGGTCCAGACCATGCTCTCATTGTTGCGCACATCGATTTGCCCACCTGATTCCGGGTCATACATTTTGACACGGTAATCAATACGCTCCCCTTCATCCGTTGAGCTCGCGCCCTGACGATAAATCGAAAACGCACCATTACTGCGTCCTGCCGCCGTTCTTCCCTCATCTTTTAGCAAAATTTCATAGCTAAGACCGTTACCGTTAAAGCCATCGTACAGGCACATATCCAACATAGTCAGATCTTGCGCGTAGTTGTTGCCGTTAACACTGCCTGTTGGATGCAAATCCAGTTGTACGCGTGGCGTGGCGTGGGCGAACTCCGGGAAGAACACGTCGATATGGTTCGGATCGAGGGTGTTCAGGGTAATATCTGCAAAATAGTCCACTGAAGGGTTATTTGAGTGCAGCTTAACCTGCCCTTTCCAAACGCCGCCAATCGGCAACTTCTTCATTTCTGCCTGTTCAAGGTAAAGCGTAAGATATTTATCAGTAGCATAATGTGGGGTTGGATCCCCCTTTACGGTGCATGTATACCGATTTGAGTCCCTGAGATCCGTTTGTGCAACGTATCCATCGCACCCTGAAATCCCGTCATCGACATAAGCTTTTTTAAATCCTTTGAGCGTAATCGGCCAACGCATACCACTGCGCTGCTCCGTTAAATAAATTTGTACCGTCGAGAAATTTCCAGAGTCCGAGCAAGTTTGCTGGATATTGGGATATGAACATTCATACCACATATACGCGTTATTCCCGGTGGATTCTTCCTCGTTCCAGAAGTAATAATCCGCTCGGCCAGCGGCCAAATCATAAGTAATTTCAGCCGTCACATTTGGCGTAGCGTGCCCCCCCGCGACCATGCCAAATAAACATAAAATCACGGCAATTAATCGATTTCTCATGGTGCAACCTCCCTTTGCGCCGTCTGGACGTTTCCACGTAATTTAGGCTGTTTCAACTGTGCCTGAACCTGAATAGATTCCGGCAATTGTGAATAACTCACCACGCTACAATTCACATCCCCGCTATAGCGAATGCTGGCGCGTTTCTTCAAAACATTCAGCGGACATTTCAGGAACTGCTGCCCGGAAAGCAGATACAACTCTTTTTCACCACTGCTAATCTCAAGTGTAAATCCGCCATCTTCAGCCACCAGTAACATGGCGCTATTCAGACCCACCAGCGGGAACTTCTCAACCGATGCGGGTAATAACAAGCGACCAATATAGTTGTAATTAAAACTGGCAGACACTTCGCGATAACGTAATTTGCCCGGCAACAGCATTAACTCACGATTTCCCGCACCGTTAATGATGTTGGTTGTTCCTTGCTGGTTACCCTGATTACTGTCGTTAACTTCAACAAAGCCAGACTGAAATCCAGGATAGGGGAATAACACGCTGTCGCGTTGACCAAGCTGCAATGTTCTGCTGCCAGCCACCCGCGCTTCGAGTTGCAGACCCTGACTCTGTTCATCCTGTTCAGAGAAACCTTTCACATCCACCAACACCGCTCCCAGCAAATCATCTGAGCCGCTGGCCCCCAAATTGATGCCATAGCGACTCACCGCCAGCGTGGAGCTGTATGTCCCGGTGAAGGCCGAGAGATGATCATGGTTCTGGCGATCATAACTGTCTGAGACAGTAGCGTAGACATTTCCATATTGGCTATCCCAACGCCCGTTAACCGCGCTGTTTATGGTATCGGTGTTCAAACCGCCGACGGTCACGCCAAGCTCTTTATGGCTGAATGAGTCGTTATAAAAGGTATGCGATAACTGCCATGACGTTTGATCGCCATCCTGATCGCTATAACGATAATCCGTAGAAACATTGGTTGAATGGCTGTTGTTATTGCTGTCCATCGTCGGCGTATCAGATAACGAAAACGACAGATATAAACCGTTGTCATCGCTACCACCGCCGTTGTCATTACGATGGAAAACCCCAAGGGAAGTACTCAAAATCCAGTCACCCATCACAAAAGCGCGAGAAGCGCTAAGTTGTACGGTCTCGGAAATGCTTTGAGCCGAAGTCTGGCGAAGATAGTTATTTTCAAAGCTCTGCTGTTTGTCCCAGCGCAAACTATCATCAGTGTTATTTTGTGTGCGGGTATAACCCAGCATCATATTCCAGCCGACAAAATTCTGTGAAACCGTCGCGGAAATACTTTCATAACAACTTAAGGCGTTGTAGCTCTCTCTGTTGTCGGTTGTACAAGCATCACCGTCAGAGTTGGTCCGATAAAAGCCCAACGTCGGCCATCCCGGATGACTCCAGTTGGCCTGTTGCATATCGCCTTTGCCGCCGTCATCGTTACGGAACACGCTGGCACTGATAGCCAGATTCCCCGCCCCGCCTAAATCTGCCGTCCAGTTATTGCCTAACTCGAAAGCACTTACATCATCGGCATTCGCCAGCCCTGCGTAGAGCTCATATTGCGGATGTAATGGCAGGCGTACGCCTAGCTGATAAGCAGAACTTTCATCATCAGAAACCTGTGATGTGGTTTTACCTGCCTGCAAGAACCACTGGGCATTTCCGTCTGTCAGACCGCCGGTTTTGGTAAACGGTACAAGCTCGGTGCGGGTGAGTTGGTTATTTTCATAAACTTTTAACGCCACGCTGTAGCTGCCTGGCGGAAAGGAACTGGTATCAATAAATTGCGAACCACTATTGAGGTAAAACGATCCCAACAGTTGTTCATTACGATAAGCATCAACACGAGAATTGCGCGAAAGCAGGATCATTACCGGCGTTCTCTGCTGGCTTTGCGTCTGGTTTAAATAACTGAGTGTCGACCCGATACGCATTCCGTCTATTGCACCGAGTGGCAGGAAGTTAAAAGTAAAGTTTCCACCTTGCGCATTAAATAATGTGCGGTTGTCCATCCGCCCCGCCTGCACATAATAACGGCGTAAAAAATCATAGCGGTAATAGAGATCGCTGACATCGACATTGTTGTCGCTGACATCATCTGCATCATAACCGTCGAAATTCCAGTGCGCACCAATATAGCTATTTTCTGTTATTCCCAGTGCGCCATTACCCTGAATTGACAACGATTGGTAATCATCCTGTACCAGCACATTAATATCTTGCTGATGTATAAAAGCGTTAACCGTATTTTTGTCTGGATTTAAATACAATGACTTCGAGTTAAACGCAGAACTCCATTGCGGATTAAGAAATAGCGTTGCTGAACTTTCTTCATCATTGTAGATTATTTCTACTGTCTCAGTATTAAGAAAACCGCATCCTGAATCAGTGCGTACAAAACCACAAGCCAGTTCACCGTGGCGAGCTAAGGGTTGCGATAGTTTTTCTTTCACTATATGAGCGATTTTTTGATCGTCAGTGCTCAATTCAAGTTTGCTGTATAAACTTGATGAATCAAGAAAGGTTACGGTATCAAGATTAACCATAGCATAATATTTACCGAGACTTTTCCCTGCAAAATAAACCTCGATATACTCCTGCTGTCCCTGAGCAATAACCTCAAAACCAGCGGGAATTTTTGTTAATGTTGCCTTTGCCGGGCTGAGGCTCGCCAGGATCAAAAGAGCCAGTAATTTTTTATCCATGGCTGTCCTGTAATCCATAATAAATACGAAAATAGTTAAAAGAAGGGAGGACTTGCCTCCCTTTATTGCATGTTAAGTCTGTTATCCAGATTAGATAGCCTGGGACAGATAAATGCTGACTACGCCACGGTAGATACCAGTTTCCAGAATACCTTTGGTGGTTTGGGAAAACATCAGTGGTTTAGCTAGCGAACCGTTAGTTACCGCATCGGAAGCAAAGATTTCCGTTGCGGTAAACGTGGTTGCCGCATCAGCAGCAATCACTTCACCACCCCAGGTTACGGTCAGCGGAACAATTTTGCTGGCGTCCACGCTCTGAACCAGTTGCGCTGGCGAAACTAACTGCATTTTCACGTCTTTGGTCGTGTCATTTGACCAGATTTTAGTCATTAACTGGTAAGATTGCAGACCCTGACCCGGCAGATATTGCATTTCTACTGCCTTCGGCAGTGCAGTGTTATCGGTCTGCGTCATATCCAGAGCAGCATCAACGTTAGCAGTAACAGTGATATCTTTTTGTACTGCTAATGCAGAACCTGCAATGGAAAACATTGCCGCTACCAGAAGAGATTTTGCGAATACCTTTTTCATTACTATTCCTTGGTTTATTACAATGATAATTAATGGACCGCCAGCTCAAACTCGCCATTGTCCTTGGTGATCCAGTTATTATATTTGACAACGATTTTATCGTAGCCAGATATGCTTTCTAAAACTCTTTCCTGACCAGGGAAAATGTTTTTATTTACGGTCTGTGTTCTGCACTCCGCAGAGCCACTATTTTTACAATAGGCAATGGTTAATATCTTCAGACGTTGATTGCCATTATTGATTAACTTTTTATCGGCGTTAATATCTAACTTTACCACAGGCTGCTGAGGTGGCACGCTGACAACAATCCCCCAAATTAAGTTAACCGCTAATTGCATGGAGAGATCTTTTTTATTAGCTGTTGCATCATCAATGCTGGGTACAGCTTCAAATTTAACCCGATAGTTTTTTTCTTTTTGTTCAGGTTCCATTGCCACAAAACGTACGGTTTTGCTACTACCGCCAGGCAAAGCAAATTTGGGCGGCATTATCACAAGTTGGTTTGCATCGCCTGAAGTTACTTCGATTTCTTTTTCTTGTGGTGTTGATGGATTATCGATACGAAATACTGTTGCCTTTATATATTGGACTTCATTCGTTTTCGATATTACACGAACACTTCCTTCTCTCTGACTGTTTATAGATACAGACATAGGATATACAGTCATATTTGCTTGCGCTGTAATTGACCAGAAAAAAAGAATATAAACCAGAAAAAATGGAACTCTTATGCATTTCACAATGATATTTTCTTTTACGAAAGTTACCGAATGCGCACATTAAATCCATTGAGGAAGAGAATGTCAAAATATTAATTCATTGATGATATAAATTATATTTTCTGAAATCAGCTCTAACTTACTGAAACATATAGATCGGCGCAAGATTATTTTCTAAAAATTAGGAATTTATAAAGATACAAAATTTGTATATATATTACGATTATATAATTACAAGAAATGAAATCGCATTGGCATACCCATGTATAAAGTGGTATGATAACTTAGAACGTATCCCCTCTGGAGACGCATATGGAAATCACCGAACCACGCCGTTTGTATCAACAACTTGCCGCTGACCTGAAAGAGCGCATCGAACAGGGCGTCTATCTGGTGGGTGATAAACTTCCCGCTGAACGCTTTATTGCCGATGAGAAAAACGTCAGTCGTACCGTGGTTCGTGAAGCCATCATTATGCTGGAAGTCGAAGGCTATGTTGAAGTCCGTAAAGGCTCCGGCATTCATGTGGTTTCCAATCAGCCTCGTCATCATCAGGCCGCTGACGATAATATGGAATTTGCCAATTACGGCCCATTTGAGTTGCTGCAAGCGCGCCAGCTTATCGAAAGCAATATTGCTGAGTTTGCCGCCACCCAGGTGACCAAACAGGACATTATGAAACTGATGGCGATCCAGGAGCAGGCACGCGGTGAACAATGCTTTCGTGACTCCGAGTGGGATTTACAGTTCCATATTCAAGTGGCCCTGGCGACGCAGAACTCTGCTCTGGCGGCTATCGTTGAGAAGATGTGGACTCAGCGTAGCCATAACCCGTACTGGAAAAAACTGCACGAGCATATTGATTCCCGCACCGTCGACAACTGGTGTGATGACCACGATCAAATCCTCAAGGCGTTGATTCGCAAAGATCCTCATGCCGCCAAGCTGGCTATGTGGCAGCATCTCGAAAATACGAAGATTATGTTATTTAATGAAACCAGTGATGATTTCGAGTTCAATGCCGACCGCTATTTGTTCGCGGAAAACCCGGTTGTACATCTCGACACGGTCACCAGCAACAGCAAATAAAATCCCCATCTGACAGGCGCTACAAGGCGCCTGTTCGCTTTGTCGGTAAGCGAAAAGTATAAAGTGTCAGCCTGTGTAAATCCTCTCGCCTCCCTCGCCCTCAACCCGCAAAATCAGACTCCCCGGATATGTAATTTTGATAACGAACAACGTTGACCTTTGTTACAATTAGATTCAATTTGAATTTATGCTATTGAATGTTTTCTTATCTCACGTTTTAACAGGGAATGGTTCAGGCCGTGTTGGTGTCTCGACCCGCAATTCACACAAAAACAGCAATAACCTGGCGGGAGTGCATCATTTGAAACCGGCGTGGCGTTAACCGATACACCAGGAATAATGAATGGAACTTTTGACCCAATTACTGCATGCCTTATGGGCGCAGGATTTTGAAACACTGGCCAATCCGTCGATGATTGGCATGTTGTATTTTGTCTTGTTTGTAATTTTGTTCCTCGAAAACGGCTTGCTTCCGGCAGCCTTTTTACCGGGCGACAGCTTACTGGTGTTGGTTGGCGTATTGATTGCTAAAGGTGCAATGGGCTACCCGCAAACAATTATGCTGCTTACCGTTGCCGCCAGCCTCGGCTGCTGGGTCAGCTACATACAGGGGCGATGGCTGGGTAATACCCGAACGGTACAAAACTGGCTTTCTCACTTGCCTGCGCACTATCACCAACGTGCACACCATCTTTTTCATAAACACGGTTTATCGGCGCTGCTGATAGGTCGCTTTATCGCATTTGTCAGAACATTGCTGCCTACAATCGCCGGGCTGTCAGGGCTTAATAACGCACGTTTTCAGTTCTTCAACTGGATGAGCGGCCTTCTGTGGGTGTTAATACTGACAACCTTAGGTTACATGATCGGCAAGACGCCGGTATTCCTGAAGTATGAGGATCAGCTGATGTCATGCCTGATGCTGCTCCCGGTGGTTCTGCTGGTGTTTGGCCTGGCGGGTTCTCTGGTTGTGTTATGGAAAAAGAAATATGGAAATCGGGGGTAAGGGATGCATATACCTCGCATGTCGCTTCGTCAGCTAACCTGGTCAGGCGCAGCTCTTTTATTACTGGTCGGCACGATGATGCTGGCATGGTCAGCGGTTCGCCAGCAAGAGTCTACACTGGCGATCCGCGCCGTTCACCAGGGCACAACAATGCCAGATGGCTTTTCGATCTGGCATCATCTTGACGCCCACGGCATTCCTTTCAAAAGCATCACCCCCAAAAACGACACTCTGCTCATCACATTTGACTCCAGCGACCAAAGTGCCGCCGCAAAAGTCGTTCTCGACAGAACATTACCTCATGGCTATATCATTGCGCAGCAGGACGATAATAATCAGGCCATGCAATGGCTGACCCGGCTGCGGGATAACTCCCATCGTTTCGGATAACTTCCAGTAATCCGAATTATATCGCTCACTTTGGTGATTTCGTCGTTACTGGCTATGATTAATGAGGCGGTAGGTAATACTACCGCTTCGTTATCTGGACAATCGCCCCTTTGTCATGGGGCTGAGTCACAATGGAAGGTTCAAGAATGAAATACCACATCGCTTTTGCTGTTTCTCTTTTTGCTCTTAGCGCCAGTAGTTATGCCACTACCCTTTGTCAGGAAAAGGAGCAAAATATCCTCAAGGAAATCAACTATGCCGAAAAACACCACAACCAGAATCGTATCGACGGTCTGAACAAAGCCCTTAGCGAAGTACGGGCGAATTGTTCGGATAGTCAGTTGCGTGCCGATCATCAAAAGAAAATCGCAAAGCAGAAAGATGAGGTGGCGGAACGTAAGCATGATTTAGCCCAGGCAAAACAAAAAGGCGATGCCGATAAGATAGCTAAACGAGAAAGGAAACTGGCGGAAGCGCAGGAAGAGCTGAAACGGCTGGAAGCGCGCGACTACTAACCTAAAACAGTGACTACTTACTCACCTGGAGAAAACTATGTCGAAAGAACACACTACGGAACATCTGCGTGCTGAGCTGAAATCCCTGTCCGATACGCTGGAAGAGGTGCTAAGCGCCTCAGGCGAGAAGTCAAAAGAAGAGTTGAGTAAGATTCGTAGCAAAGCTGAACAGGCGCTGAAACAGAGCCGTTATCGCCTGGGTGAAACCGGTGATGCCATTGCCAGACAAACCCGTGTCGCGGCGGCGCGTGCCGATGAGTATGTGCGTGAAAATCCGTGGACGGGCGTCGGTATCGGCGCTGCCATCGGCGTAGTGCTGGGCGTACTGCTGTCACGTCGTTAATTATGGCGGACACTCATCACGCACAAGGGCCCGGAAAAAGCGTTCTGGGCATCGGACAGCGAATTGTCACCATCATGGTCGAAATGGTGGAGACCCGTCTACGGCTGGCAGTGGTGGAGCTGGAAGAAGAAAAAGCCAATATCTTTCAGCTATTACTGATGCTCGGCCTGACGATGCTTTTCGCTGCTTTTGGTCTTATGAGCCTGATGGTGCTGATTATCTGGGCGGTTGATCCGCAATATCGTCTGAATGCGATGATTGCCACCACCGTGGTGTTGTTCCTTCTGGCGTTGATTGGCGGCATCTGGACATTACGCAAATCGCGGAAATCCACTTTACTGCGCCATACGCGCCGTGAACTGGCAAACGATCGGCAGCTGCTCGAGGAGGAGTCCCGTGAGCAGTAAAGTCGAACGTGAACGACGTAAGGCGCAACTGCTTAGCCAGATCCAGCAACAACGGCTGGATCTTTCCGCCACTCGTCGTGAATGGCTGGAGGCAACAGGCGCTTACGATCGTCGCTGGAATATGCTGTTGAGTCTGCGCTCCTGGGCGCTGGTTGGCAGTAGCGTGATGGCTATCTGGACGATTCGCCATCCGAATATGCTGGTCCGCTGGGCCAGACGTGGTTTTGGTGTATGGAGTGCCTGGCGTCTGGTTAAAAATACGATTAATCAGCAACAACTTCGCGGTTAACCTCTTCTCTGGCCGGAGCTATTCCGGCCTTATCTCTCAAATTTTTTGAAAAAATCTGACAGTTTTCCTTGCTAACAATCATCATTCACCCCGTTTATGATTCTCTCCATCGACAGCAATGACGCTAACACCGCGCCTTTGCACAAAAAAACAATCAGCAGCCTGAACAGGTGCAGTGGAGAGTAAGATGAAAAAATTAGAAGATATTGGTGTACTGGTAGCACGCATTTTAATGCCGATTCTGTTCATTACCGCAGGCTGGGGCAAAATCACCGGTTACGCAGGTACTCAACAATATATGGAAGCGATGGGCGTACCAGGCTTTATGCTGCCGCTGGTGATCCTGCTTGAGTTTGGCGGCGGTCTGGCAATTCTGTTTGGTTTCCTGACACGCACCACTGCGCTGTTTACCGCAGGCTTTACACTATTGACCGCATTTTTGTTCCACAGCAATTTTGCTGAAGGCGTCAACTCACTGATGTTTATGAAAAACCTGACTATCGCCGGCGGATTTTTGTTGCTGGCAATCACCGGTCCGGGCGCATACAGCATCGACCGTTTGCTGAATAAAAAGTGGTAAGCACAAGCTATACTTAACGATAAAAAACGAGGGGGAAGCTCCTCGTTTCAGATTGTTGACAAAGTGCGCGTTGTTCATGCCGGATGCGGCGTGAACGCCTTATCCGACCTACAAAAACATGCAAATTCAATATATTGCAGAAACCTCGTAGGCCTGATAAGCATAGCGCATCAGGCAGTTTTGCGTTTGCCAGCAATTTTAAAACGAGGAGAAACGCTCCTCGTTTTAAAATTGGAGGAGAGAAAAATGGGTCAACTGATTGACGGCGTCTGGCATGACACCTGGTACGACACCAAATCCACCGGCGGTAAATTTCAACGTTCAGCTTCCGCATTTCGTAACTGGCTCACCGCTGACGGCGCGCCGGGTCCAACTGGCAAAGGTGGTTTCGCTGCCGAGAAAGATCGTTACCATCTCTATGTTTCACTCGCCTGCCCGTGGGCGCACCGCACGCTGATCATGCGTAAACTCAAAGGTCTGGAACCCTTCATCTCTGTTTCCGTAGTGAATCCGCTAATGCTGGAAAACGGCTGGACCTTTGATGACAGTTTCCCGGGCGCAACCGGCGATACACTCTATCAACACGAATTTCTGTATCAGCTTTATCTCCATGCCGATCCGCACTATAGCGGTCGGGTCACTGTCCCCGTGCTGTGGGACAAAAAGAATCACACCATTGTCAGCAACGAATCAGCGGAAATCATCCGCATGTTCAATACTGCGTTTGATGCGCTGGGCGCAAAAGCCGGAGATTATTATCCCCCTGCGCTGCAAACGAAAATTGACGAACTTAACGGCTGGATTTACGACAACGTAAATAATGGCGTGTATAAAGCCGGTTTTGCCACCAGCCAGGAAGCCTACGACGAAGCGGTGGTGAAAGTGTTTGAATCGCTGGCGCGACTGGAACAGATTTTAGGTCAGCATCGTTACCTGACAGGCAACCAGTTAACCGAGGCCGATATTCGCCTGTGGACTACGCTGGTCCGTTTTGATCCGGTGTATGTCACCCACTTTAAGTGTGATAAGCACCGCATCAGCGATTACCTGAACCTGTACGGCTTCCTGCGTGATATCTATCAGATACCGGGGATTGCCGAAACCGTCAATTTTGATCACATTCGTCATCACTACTTCCGCAGCCACAAAACCATTAACCCGACGGGAATTATTTCGATTGGCCCGTGGCAGGATCTCGATGAACCACACGGGCGAGACGTTCGCTTCGGTTAACCACAGGCACCCTTCGCGGTACCTTGTATTGTTGGCTGAGTACGTCTTATTCCTGTCGAATGCAGTATGAACGCCTTATCCAATCTACAAAATACTGTACATTCAATATATTGCAAAGATCGCGTAGGCCAGATAAGCGTAGCGCATCTGGCAATTTTGCGCTTGTTATCAGTCTCAACGCGCCTTCACAGCACCTCATTAATTCATGGAGTTAATATTTACTGCCGTTTCATTCATGTCTATTCTTAATTTGCTGCTTTAAAAACAAATGATTGAGCAAAATTGAGGCAAAAATGGACTGGTATCTGAAAGTACTAAAAAATTATGTCGGTTTCCGGGGGCGTGCGCGACGCAAAGAGTACTGGATGTTTATTCTGGTCAATATCATCTTTACGTTCGTGCTGGGGCTGCTGGACAAAATGTTAGGCTGGCAGCGCGCCGGTGGCGAAGGCATCCTGACCACTATTTACGGTATTCTGGTGTTCTTACCGTGGTGGGCGGTTCAGTTCCGTCGCCTGCACGATACCGACCGTTCGGCGTGGTGGGTGCTGCTGTATTTAATCCCGTTTATCGGCTGGCTAATCATTATCATCTTTAACTGTCAGGCGGGTACGTCAGGTGACAACCGATTTGGACCGGACCCGAAACTGGAACAGGAATAAAGCTGAAGCACCTTTTACAAGGTGATTCAGCTTGTTGACAAAGTGCGCTTTGTTTACGCCGGATGCGGCGTAAACGCCTTATCCAGCCTACAAAATCGTCTAAATTCAATATATTGCAGTGACTTCGTAGGCCTGATAAGCGTAGTGCATCAGGCCGTTTTGCGTTTGTCAGAAGCACTTTTTACAAGGTGCTTAATTGTTTATTTTCCACTAAAAAGTTTGGGAATTTCCCGCAAGCACCAGGATTTTGCTTCCCCCATACTGTCGCGACGCCAGGCCATAATAATGTCTATCTCACTGGTTGATTCCGGGCTGACTACGCGTAACCGCCCTTCAGCAATATCTTTTTCGACCATCGGATACGGCATCGTCGCGACGCCAAGCCCCGCCAATAATGCCTGACGTTTATCTTCAATAGTGCTCACCGTTAAACGCGGCTGTTTGTCCAGCAACTGCACAGTCAATACCGGACGCTCACGGGCGGTATCCGCCACCGCAATACCACGATATTTCACCCGCGTCACTTCCGAAAGCGGCTCTGGCTCCTGATGGATCGGGTGATCCGGCGCGGCAACGTAGACGTTCATTAAGGTATAAAGTTTGCGCGAGTTGATCTCCGACGAGGAACGAAAATGCATATCCGGCGCGATAACAATATCCGCACGTCCCTGCTCCAGCCGCTCCCACGCTCCCGCCAGCACCTCAGTGATGATTGCCAGTTGGGTATTGGCTTTTGCCGCCAGTTTGTCGATTAACGGGAAAAAAGCAGGCGTCGGCACCAGCGCTTCGGTCACAATAGTGAGATGTGTTTCCCAACCGCGCGCGAGAGCTTCGGCATCGGTGGTCAGCTTATCTGCGGCCTCCAGCAGAACGCGTCCCCGCTCCAGCAGCATACGACCAACATTGGTGAATTTGGTGCGATGGCCCGAGCGGTCAAACAGCACCACGTCCAGCTCTTCCTCCAGTTTTTGCATGGTGTAGCTGAGTGCGGAAGGTACGCGTCCCAGCTCATCTGCCGCCGCCGCAAAACTGCCACGACGATCAATCGCATCCATAACCCGCAGTGCTTCCAGCGTTAACGCCCTTTCTTTAGCCATTTCGTTCTCATTCAGGAAATTTGAACATACCAGGCAGAATATCTGGCTAACAATGTAGCGTCCAGCCCCTTACCATAAAAGGAAGTAAAGAGAGGTCAAGAATTATGATTACTACCCGAACTGCCAGGCAGTGTGGACAAGCAGACTACGGATGGTTGCAGGCCCGGTATACTTTCTCCTTTGGACACTACTTCGACCCGAAATTGTTAGGTTATGCGTCCTTGCGCGTACTTAACCAGGAAGTGCTGGCACCAGGCGCCGCCTTCCAGCCACGTACCTATCCCAAAGTCGACATCCTGAATGTAATTCTGGATGGAGAAGCTGAGTACCGGGATAGCGAAGGCAACCACATTCAGGCCTGCGCCGGCGAAGCGTTATTGCTTTCTACCCAGCCGGGCGTGAGTTACAGCGAACATAACATCAGCAAAGACAAACCGTTAACGCGGATGCAGCTTTGGCTGGATGCGTGCCCACAACGTGAGAATCCTCCTCGCCAGAAACTGACGCTGACCATGGATAAGCAACAGTTAATCGCCTCACCAGATGACGCGAAAGGTAGCCTGAAACTGCGCCAGCAGGTGTGGCTACATCATATCGTGCTCGACAAAGGAGAAAGTGCGAATGTCCAGTTGCACGGGCCGCGCGCTTATTTGCAATCGATTCACGGTCAATTTCACGCAATTACGCATCATGAAGAGAGAGCATCATTGACCTGCGGCGATGGTGCGTTTATTCGTGACGAGGCTAACATTACGCTGGTTGCCGATTCCCCACTGCGCGCTTTACTGATAGATTTGCCTGTCTAGTTATTTTTACAGGGAGATAATGATGAGTAAAAAATCGGCGAAAAAGCGTCAACCAGTGAAAGCCGTTGCGGTGAAAGAAACCGCCCGCACCACCAAAAATTTTGGTTATGAAGAGATGTTAAGCGAGCTGGAAGCGATAGTTGCCGACGCCGAAACGCGGTTAGCCGAGGATGAAGCAGCCGCGTAAAGACAGATTGCCGGATGCGGCGTAAACGCCTTATCCGGCCTACAAAATCAACAACATCAACAAATTGCACAATCCGCAGGCCGGATAAGATGCGCCAGCCTCGCATCCGGCATCAGGTACAAAACCCAACAGCATCAACAAATTGCGCACCCCGTAGGCCGGATAAAATGCGCCAGCATCGCATCCGGCATCAGGTACAAAACCCAACAGCATCAACAAATTGCGCAACCCGTAGGCCGGATAAGATGCGCCAGCATCGCATCCGGCATCAGGTCAACCAACACCAGGCGCTTACCGGGCCTTGCTCGCCATAATCTCGATAATCTGCCGATCCGTTTGCTGCATCGAATGACTTGCCAGCGCACACAAGTTGGCAATCGACTGCTCAACATCATGCGCCACAATCCCTTCGTTGCCGGTCACGGCGGTATCATCCAGCGCCATTAACACCGCTTTCCACGCCGCCGACGCGCTGGTCGACACCTTCATCGCACAACTGTTCGACGCACCATCACAAATCATACCGCTGACATCGCCGATCATACTGCTGATCGCCATTGCGATAGTTTCATAACGCCCGTCCACCAGCCATGCCATCCCGGCAGCGGCGCCCATTGCGGCCGTGGTCGCGGCACACAATGCAGACAATCGCGGCAACTGGTTATGAATATAAATCGCGCTTAAATGCGAGAGCATCAACGCGCGCGCCAGTCGCTCATCATCCGCGCCAAAGTGTTCCGCGACCACCACCACTGGCAGCGTCGCGGTGATCCCCTGATTACCGGAACCAGAGTTGCTCATTGCCGGAAGCGTTGCCCCCCCCATACGCGCATCGGAAGCCGCGCTGGTACGAATCACAATCGCCGAGGAGAGATCTTTCGCCAGTAAACCACGTGCACACTGTCTTTCCAGCGTCGCACCAATATGCAAGCCCCAGTTACCGCTCAAGCCTTCCTGCGATAGCGCGCTATTTAACTTTGCAGAATCGAGAATGAAGCGAATCGCTTCGAACGGCACTTCATTAACGAACTTCAGGATCTCTGCCAGCGTCGTTTTGGACAACACCGCCAGCGGCGACTCTTGCTCCCCCTCTGTCACACATGCCTGTTGGGTAAACACCACGCCATTGTGCGTCTCAATATGCACAATGTTGGTATGTCCGCCGACGATGGTGACACACGCCCACTTCTCGCCACTCCAGACTTTGGCGCGAGAGAAGAGGATTTCATCACAAGGTTCCTGGATTTTAACCGCGACTTTACCCGCCGCCAGCAATGCTTTGGCATCGGCAATTGCCTGCTCTGTTGCGCCTTTCAGCACTTCCAGTCCGGCGTTGGCATTTCCACCTAACGCTCCCAGCGCCGCCGCAATCGGCAGCCCCACCATTCCTGTACCGGGAACGGTGACGCCCAGACCGTTTTTCATCAGATTTGGTGAAACCCAGGCTTCTACACGTTCAACCGGACCGTCCAGTTCTGCCGCAGCAACCGCCGCCGCCAGCGCCAGTGAAATCGGTTCAGTACATCCCAGCGCCGGTTTTACTTCCTCCTGAACGGCGAGGATGTAACGCTGCCATAACGGATTTAAAGTCGAATCAAACATAATAAAAACCTTAAAATTTCAGGTAAATCAAGAAAATGCCAAGAACGGAGAAACACAAAGCAACAAACCAGTGACGATAATCAGGTACAGAGACATGCCTTTGTATTTGTGCAATGCCGGTACTTTGTAAACCAGCCACGCCGGGATCAGGCAACCTACCATGCCGAAAATCGGGCTACAGATAGAGGTGAAACTCAGCACCGGTGCGTTCAGTACGATGGCGCTCCAGGCCAGCAAAATGGCGAAAACCATGATGCCGCGCTGGACGAGATTTTCGTTAATCTTCTCAGCGGGCATTTTGCGGCGCAGGATGTTCATGACGATCCCTTGCGTCGCTTCGCGAAAGCCTAAATAAACCCCAAAAAACGCGGTCATTACGGCAAAAATATTGAGGATGACGCTGACCACTTTTACCCATGCAGCACCGTCACCGCTAATAAACTGAGCCGCAATCGCCAACGCAGAAATATTCTGTTCATAGGCTTTCACCGCTTCGTCATGCCCCATGGCCAGCGTGAACGACACTGCGTAGAAAAAGACGGTGACAAACAGAATGCCGAACGCAATATTCATCGCCCGTAGCGCCTTGTGTCGCGCCACTTCTATCGATTTTTCCCGCGAGCGATAGGAAATCACCATCGGGCTTAACGTCTGAATAAACAGAATTGAGGTCAGGGTAAACGGCAACGTAATAATGGCGTTTTTTATCAACAGCCCCAGCGGCGGTAGCGCCCCCACGTTATATAAATGCCACATTCCGACCATTGACACGCCCAGCGCAGCAACCACTAATAATTTGGTCAACACCATGCCGGTCGAAATTTTGAATAACAGCTTCTCGCCACGCGAAGAGATCGCCACCAGAATACAAATCAGTACCAGACCATATAACGGATTGTCCGACAGCACGCTTTCCGTCACGCCAAAGGTATGCAGGTAGGAGGCGCTATCGTTGGTGATGGCAGTGGAATAAACAAACATCCAGATAACCAACATCACGAAATAGAGCGCACCTAACAGGATGCCCCAGTTTTTGCCTAAATAACCACTAATGACGCTCGGGTAATCTTTACATTCCGGCGATTCTGCCAGCGTATTAATAAACAACCGCTGAAACAGATACATTGCCGGGTAACCAATCACTGATGAGAGCAAAAAGACCCACAACCCCATCAAACCGACCTGCACCGGGAGAAAAACAATCCCCGCGCCAATCGCCATACCGATACTCATAATCACCCAGCCGGTATCGATACTGTCGAATTTGATCGCTTCACGCCACTCACGCTCACTCATTCCAGCACGACCCGCCGGGGTCGAAGCGTCTTTAATAACGCCTTTATCTGTTGCAATTTCCATAATTTCTCGCTCAATATTTTGTAGGGCTTATTATTTTTTTCCGAGCCGCATCAAGGCGATACGCGGTCTACGTTTTGCAGGCGAGTTATTAGAATAAGGAAATGATACGCGTGAGGTCAGAGAAAATCTTCACAATCAAGACCTTGAAATAACGGAGATGGATAAGATTTTTCTACTAAATAACACACAGAAGAATATTTATTCTCTATTTGCGGCAGATCACAATAAAAAAGGGTGCACATTTTGTGCACCCAGAGATGATAGCTGACAGTAATATCAGCCGCAGACCACTTTAATAGCCAGTCCTCCACGTGAGGTTTCGCGGTATTTATCGTTCATATCTTTGCCAGTTTCATACATGGTCTCGATCACTTTATCGAGTGAAACGCGTGGAGCAGAAGTACGCCGCATCGCCATCCGTGCAGCGTTCACCGCTTTCACGGCATTGATGGCATTACGTTCAATGCACGGGATTTGCACCTGCCCGGCAACCGGATCGCAGGTCAGCCCGAGGTTATGCTCCATGGCGATTTCTGCCGCATTGCATACCTGCGCCGGACTGCCCCCCAGCAATTCGGTTAACCCTGCCGCCGCCATTGAACAGGCCACGCCAATCTCCCCCTGACAGCCGACTTCCGCACCAGAGATGGAGGCGTTCATTTTATACAGCGCGCCAATTGCCCCCGCTGCCAGAAAATAGCGGGCAATTGACCGCTCGTTTACCGGACGACGGAACTTATCGTAATAAGCCAGCACTGCCGGAATAATGCCGCACGCACCGTTAGTCGGTGCCGTTACCACGCGCCCGCCAGCTGCGTTTTCTTCACTAACCGCCAGCGCGTACATGTTGATCCAGTCGATGACATTCATCGGATCGTTAGAGATGTTATCGCTGGAAACCAGTTGACGACGCAGCGCTACGGCACGGCGCGGCACATTAAGCGGACCAGGCAGCACGCCTTCAGTATTCATTCCACGTTCAATACCGTCATGCATCACTTGCCAGATACGGGCAAACCCTGCGTCAATTTCCGCTTTACTGCGCAGCGCCAGCTCGTTGTGCATCATCAGGCCAGATATAGACAGGCCGTTGTAATCACACATTTTCAGCAGTTCGCCTGCTGAGTGGAAATCATAAGGCACGGACGTTTCGACATCATGCGACAACCCAAAGTGCTCTTCTTCAACAATAAAACCGCCGCCGACAGAGTAATAGGTTTTGCTTAATAGCTCTTCCTGTCCCTTCCAGGCAGTGATCCGCATTCCGTTCTCATGGCGAGGCAACATTTCGGGATGGAAGATAATGTTCTTTGCTACAGGAAAATCAACAATATGCGCGCCAGAAGCCACCGGCAACCGCCCGCTGCGCGTCACTAACTCTATAAATGCAGGGATCTCATCAATGACAACATCCTGCGGACTGTTTCCTGCCAGTCCCATGATGATGGCGACATCCGTGGCATGGCCTTTGCCCGTCAGTGACAACGACCCGTACAGATCGACCACAATATGGCTCGTCGCGGTTAATAAGCCGCTACTTTCCAGCCGATCAATAAAACTTTTTCCGGCATTCATTGGCCCCACAGTATGCGAACTGGAGGGACCAATCCCAATTTTGAAAATATCGAATGCACTAATCATATCCACACCCTCGGATTGCCGTTCAGTGAAGTGAAGCGGAACGACCTTGCGACCGTCCCGCTCACGAGGCCTTACGCACTACGTACTGCGATGGCTTCAATTTCCAACTTCACATCTTTCGGCAAACGCGCGACCTGCACACAGCTCCGGGTCGGGTAGGTCGCCTGATGTTCATCGAAGAACTGCTTATAGACTTCATTGATGGTGGCAAAATCATTCAGATCGGTGATGAACACGGTCATCTTGATGATATCGCCCACACTCAGCCCGGCAGCAACCACGATCGCTTTGACGTTTTCGAGGCTTAAACGCGCCTGATCTTGCACATCAGCCGGGATCTCACCGGTCTGTGGGCAAACCGGAATTTGCCCGGAGGTGAAGACCATGCTGCCTAAATCAACGCCCTGAACATAAGGGCCGATTGCGCCTGGGGCACGTTGCGTTTCGATAATCTTTTTCATACATCCTCCGGCGTCAGAGCGCCTGGGTAAAGGTACGTGAAATAACATCCTGTTGCTGTTCACGGGTCAGTGCGTTGAAACGCACGGCATAGCCAGAGACACGGATTGTCAGGTTAGGATATTTTTCAGGGTGCTCGATGGCATCCAGCAGCATTTCCCGATTCATTACGTTGACGTTGAGGTGTTGACCGCCTTCGACATCCGCTTCATGATGGAAATAACCATCCAGTAGGCCAACAAGGTTGGTTTTGCGTACTGGATCTTCTTTACCCAGCGCCGCAGGTACGATGGAGAAGGTGTACGAGATCCCATCTTTGGCATAGGTAAACGGCAGTTTCGCCACTGAAGTCAGCGAAGCTACAGCCCCCTTGCGATCACGACCGTGCATCGGGTTAGCGCCCGGCGCGAATGGCGTACCCGCACGGCGCCCGTCTGGCGTGTTACCCGTTTTCTGCCCGTACACCACGTTAGAGGTGATGGTCAGAATCGACTGAGTTGGCACAGCGTTGCGATAAGTTGGCAGAGCTTTAATTTTCTTCATAAAGCGTTCAACCAGATCGCAGGCAATGCTGTCTACACGCTCGTCGTTGTTGCCGTACTGCGGATATTCACCGTCAATTTCAAAGTCCACTGCCAGACCGTTTTCGTCACGGATCGGTTTCACACGGGCATATTTGATAGCAGATAAGGAATCCGTCGCCACCGATAGTCCAGCGATGCCACATGCCATCGTACGATAGACATCACGATCGTGTAGCGCCATCAGCGAGGCTTCATAGCTGTACTTATCGTGCATGTAATGGATGATATTCAGCGCGCTGATATACTGCACAGCCAGCCAATCCATGAAGTGGTCGAGGCTATCCATCACCTTGTCGTAGTCCAGCACATCGTCCATCAGCGGGGCCGTTTTCGGACCAACCTGAATCTTCAGCTTCTCGTCCACCCCGCCGTTAATTGCGTACAGCAGCGTTTTCGCCAGGTTAGCGCGTGCACCAAAGAACTGCATTTGCTTACCAATCACCATTGGGCTGACGCAGCAGGCAATCGCGTAATCGTCGCTATTGAAGTCAGTACGCATCAGATCATCGTTTTCATACTGCAAAGAGGAAGTCACGATAGACACTTGCGCAGCATATTTTTTGAAAGCAATTGGCAACGCTTCCGACCACAGAATAGTCAGGTTCGGTTCCGGCGCCGGCCCCATTGTGTGTAGCGTATGCAGATAGCGGAAGGAGTTTTTGGTCACCAGCGTACGGCCATCCAGCCCCATCCCACCGATCACTTCCGTTGCCCAGATGGGGTCGCCGGAGAACAACGAATCAAATTCCGGCGTACGCAGGAAGCGCACCATACGAATCTTCATGATGAAGTGGTCGATCAGTTCCTGTGCCTGTTGCTCATTGAGTACACCGGCTTTAAAGTCGCGCTCAATGTAGATATCGAGGAACGATGCAGTACGGCCCAGCGACATCGCACCACCATTCTGCGACTTCACTGCCGCCAGGTAAGCAAAATAGAGCCACTGCACCGCTTCCTGGGCATTCTGCGCCGGACGGGAGATGTCGAAGCCATATTTCGCCGCCATTTCCTGAATCTGCAACAACGCATGACGGTGCTCCGCCAGTTCTTCACGCAAACGGATGGTCGCTTCAAGCTCCTGACCTTTTTCCAGGCGAGACTGGAGATCGGCAAATTGCAGTTCGCGTTCACGGACCAGATAACGGATGCCATACAGCGCCACACGGCGATAATCACCAATAATGCGTCCACGACCATAACCGTCCGGCAGACCGGTCAGTATGCCGGATTTACGGCAGCGCAACATATCTGGCGAGTAAACATCAAATACACCCTGATTATGGGTCTTACGCAAATCGGTAAACAGGTATTCAAACTCACTGTCCATTTCACGGCCATAAGCATGGAATGAACTTTTAATCATGTTGATGCCACCAAACGGATGCAGCGCGCGTTTCAGCGGCGCATCGGTTTGCAGGCCAACAATTTTTTCCAGCGGCTGGTCAATATATCCCGCATCATGAGCGGTAATGGTGGTGGCAATATTGGTATCGAAATCTAACGGCGCATGAGTCGCGTTTTCAATACGAATTCCTTCCATCACCTTTTCCCACAATGCCGTGGTAGCAGGTGTCGCTTCGGCGAGGAAAGATTCATCACCTTCATATGGCGTATAGTTATGTTGAATAAAATCGCGGACATTAATTTCATCTTTCCAGTCCGTACCTTTAAAGCCAAGCCATGCGTTGGCGTACAGCTTATCGCTGGTATCAATATCTACCTTCATGGAAAATAATCTCTCTACAATACTTCAACTAAATTATGCAAATTCTGCGGGAGCGTTAACTTTGCCTAAATGAATAGCATCTAACGCAATCATTTTTTCTTCATTTGTCGGAATAACGGCACAAGTTACGCGGGCATTCTCGCGGGAAATAATTCGTTCGCCATAAGCATTAGAGCGATTATTTAAATCCTCATCAATCTCTACACCTAATACGGCTAAATGCTCCATAACCAACCGACGAATTAAATTTGAATTTTCCCCTATTCCTCCAGTGAATATAATGCCATCCAACCGATGTAACGAAGCGGTATGTCCGGCAATATGGCGAGCAATGCGGTGAACAAAGGTTTTAATTGCCAGTTGCGCGCGTTCGTGACCTTCATGCCAGGCTTTTTCCAGAACACGTAAATCTGAAGAAAGACCGGAAATACCTAATAATCCCGACTCTTTATTCACTACACGTTCCAGGTCACTCAGACTTTGACGGGTTTGGCTCGCCACCCAGGACATTGCGCCGAAATCAACATCACCACTGCGCGTGCCCATCATCAAGCCTTCCAGCGGCGTCATACCCATCGACGTATCCACGCTCTGACCGTTACGAACTGCGCAGATTGACGCGCCATTGCCAAGATGCGCCACAACCAGGCCAGAGTCATCTTCCGCCAGCTCCAGCAGCGAATGGGCGCGCTGAGAAACATAACGGTGCGACGTGCCGTGGAAACCATAACGACGCACACCTAACTCTTCGTAATATTTCCACGGCAGACCGTATAAATAAGCCTCTGGCGCCATTGTCTGGTGGAAACTGGTATCAAATACCGCTACCTGAGTGACACCCGGGAATAATTGCTGCGCCGATTCAATACCACTTAAATTGGCGTAATTATGTAGTGGTGCTAATGGAGAAACGCGACGGATATTATCAATGACTTCATCGGTAATAATGACGGACTCGGTAAAAATACTGCCGCCGTGGGCGATGCGGTGGCCAATTAAGGCCACACTGTCATTTAAATTCCGTTTTTCCAGTTCAAATGCAATTGCCTTCAACGCACCTTCGTAGCTGTGGTGAGCCAGCTTAGCTGGCTCTCCTCCATTTACGGACAAGAATGCATTTTCCGAATTAATACCGTCGGCAATACCTGACATTAATACTTCACAATCACAGGCATCCAGTACGGAAAATTTAATTGAAGACGAACCACAGTTAATAACCAAGACAACCGGAAATTCATTCATCTCTTTTCTCATCCTGAATTACGGATTAAAACAATTTGTATACGATGTTCAGAATGGTCAGCAGACCAATCGCAGTGACAAACACGTTATCCAGACGACCACGGTATTTCGCCAGAGACGGCGCTTTACGGATGGCATACATCGGCAACAGGCAGAGCAATGAAGCGATAATCGGCGCGCCCATGGCTTCAATCAGGTCCAGAATATTTGGGTTGGCGTAAGCAACTACCCAAGTGGAACCCATGATGAAAATCATACTAAGGGTGTTCAGTTTACCCATCGATACTTTGGTTTTGTCGCCTTTATAACCGAACTTCAGAATCAGGCCATTCAGGCCTTCCAGTGTTCCCAGATAGTGACCAAAGAAAGATTTGAAGATAGCAACTAACGCGATGATGGAAGCCGCATATTCCAGCGTGGTGGCAAAGGTCGATTTCTCACCGGACATGGAAGCAAAGTGGTTAGCCAGGTAAGAGAGCACCGGAATGTTCTGCGCTTTTGCTTCTGCCATGTTTGCCGGAGACAGAGTAAACAGGCAGCTAAAAGCAAAGAACATCACCACAGCAACCATCAACACGCTGGCGCGGGAGATGATTTGGGAACATTTCTGCTCGGTAAAGTCGCGACCAAAATCTTTTTCATACTCTTCGCGTTTAGAAACCACAAAGGAAGAGACAATGGGCGAGAAGTTAAAGGAGAAGACCATGATGGAAATCCCCAGCCACAGCGTAACCAGAATGCCATCATGCCCGGTCAGTGCGATATTGCTCAGATCAACTTGATCAATAACCGCAGAGTTCCAGTAAGGGATCAGTGACAGAGAGATCAATACCAGACAGGCGATAAACGGAAACACCAGGAAGCTCATCACCTTAACCATCAAATCTTTACCAAACCAGATGACGAATGCCATCAGCAGCAGCAGGAACAGCGCCACAAAGCCACGGTTTAGCGCCGCAAAGCCCAACTGGTTTTCCCAGAAGGTCATAAAGGTATTGGTAATGGTGACGCCATAAATCCACAACAGCGGACAAATTGCGAAGAAGTACAGGAAGGTAATAACTACCCCGCCCATCTTACCGAAGTGCTCCTCCACCGTTTCCGTAATGTTGCCGGAAGGGTTAGAACCAGAGAGACACAGACGCGCCAGCGCCCGGTGGCAGAAAAATGCAATGGGGTATGCCAATACCAACATCAAAAGAATCGGGATCAGTCCGCCATAACCTGCGCGGATAGGGAAGAACAGCACCCCGGCGCCGATTGCTGTACCAAACAAACCTAACGTCCATGTGGTATCTGATTTACGCCAGGACGATTGTTTTGTCTGGCTGGATACAATGCTATCTGAAGTACTCATATCCTATCCTCAACGAGATAATTAAGCGTCAACGAAACCGGTGATTTGAGAGACGCGAGAAAGATCGATATTTCCGCCGGAAATAATACTGACGGTTTTTCTGTTTTGAATATATTGGTCCAATTTACCGCTTAATAATGCAGCACATGCCAGAGCGCCAGCGCCTTCGGTGACGACTTTATTACGCTGAATTAAAGCAATCATGCTGTTTCTGATTTCATCTTCGCTAACCAGTACAATGTCATCGACTAATTCACGAACGATTTCGTAAGTTAAATTACCCGGGCGGGCGACATCACAACCATCCGCCAGGGTGCCGGTAGTTCGGTGCGTGGTTATTTCTCCAGAGTGGAAAGATGCCGCCATGCCGTGAACGTTTTCTGACTGCACACCAATAACGCGGATAGTCGGATTAATAGATTTAATCGCCACCGCAATACCAGCAATTAAACCGCCGCCGCCGATTGGTACAATCACGTTATCAACATCATAGAGATCTTCCATAATTTCCAGACCAATGGTTCCCTGGCCGGCAATGACTTTCGGATCATCATAAGGTGGAATAAAGATGCGACCTTCCGTTTCGACAATTTCGCTTACTTTAGCGATAGTGTCGTTGAAGTTGTCACCGTGCAGTACCACTTCAGCAGAGTAATCGCACGTTGCCGCGACTTTAGATTTTGGCGCGCCTTTCGGCATCACCACTTTACCGTCGATCCCAAGCATTGCGCAGGAGAGTGAAACCCCTTGTGCGTGATTGCCTGCGGAACACGCCACCACGCCTTTGCGTTTTTCTGCATCAGTAAGTGAGCTTAATTTGTTAAATGCGCCACGAATTTTAAAAGAGCCAGTACGTTGCATGTTTTCAAATTTCAGGAATATTTCACCTTTGCAACGTTCACTAAAATAGTTAGAGCGAGGCATGCCTGTTTTATAAATTCGCCCAGCCAGACGTTGTTTTGCTTCAATAATGTCATCAATAGCAACCGGCAGATCGTATGTAATATGCATTATAAAACCTCTTAACCTGGATTAAATATGTAGGTAACCGTAACCGACACCTGAAAAACAGACAGGTGGATTATTTATGCTTAAGAAAAAAAATAAATATCTAACCAACTTCTATTAATTGCCGTCGTCGACACCCATTATAAGATGAATATTCTTTGGCTAATTCCACCAAAACCGATGCTGCTTTTTTAATACGATAATTTTTTGACCATACCGCGGCATATCGCGCTACAGGCAATGTTTCTTCAACCGGAATAGTAATAAATTGATTAGAACCAAAAGGCGAAGTCATATCACAAGGAATTACAGTTAAGAAATCAGCATTGAGAACAAGGTTATATATTGTTACAACTGAATCGGTTTTAACGATGTTTTCAATACTGATGCCATTTCTTTGTAATGTAGTAAGAAGCTCGCTGTAGTATCCCATATTCGTCTGCGGCAACACCCACTGTTCATTCTTTAATGACTCCAGTGTGGTGGTGCCGATGCATGTTCGGGACTTGCTGGCCACCAGAACAAACTCTGACTCAAACAGCGGCTCAACATGCAAATCCTGAAGTTTCATTTCTGCACTCAACGTACCAATCGCAAAGTCCAGACGCCCATCACGGATTGCGGGTAAGAATGAAGACAATTGCGCTTCATACATCGAAACCTGCGCTTTCGGGAACACTTCTTTGAATTTGCTGAGCATTCCTGACATAAAAGTGAAGCCAATCAACGAAGGAAAACCAAATGAAACTTCAACAATAGCCTCAGAGGACATTCCGCTAATTTCATTAACCATATTTTTCATTTCACGGGTAATGGATTCGGAGCGTGAGAGCAATAATTGACCAGCGGGTGTTAACGTTACGCCTGTATTTTTCCGCACCACTAATTCCACACCAAAATAATCTTCAATATCATTAATGATTTTACTGACAGCAGGTTGAGTTAGCCCTAACTCTTTTGCAGCCGAGCCGATAGAGCCACTTCTGATGACTTCCTGAAAGATCACCAGATGTTGCGTTTTAGGAAGAAGAATAGTGCTCATAGCAACCTACGTTAATTACCTCATTGACGGCATGGAGTGTACCAAATTGAAATCGACAGGATATGTGCGACCACTCACAAATTATCTTTCAATTGTTTTCCAGGTATCTTTTAAAACCAATAAACACATTAAATATCAATGAGTTATAAACATAAAATCAGCATAAACCCTGATTTTTATCAAAGAAACAAGGTGGGATAACCATATTTTATGGCGATAACAACACGTTTTATATGGTTTATTAAAAAAGTACTCTGCGATGATATTTCAAGCAATTACTGTGTATTTCACAAGCAAACTTTAAGTTAAATTTAATAAGCAAGTTATCAACTTTTACTATAAATAAATCATTTCTACGGATAAATAATGCGCCGCATCACATTTTTTTACGCTATTTGTTGGTCGTACAACATTTATTTTATCAATACAACAAACAATTCATCACAACAGGTAAACACATGAAACAACCCATCAACATCCATGTTTTCCGCCATAACAGAACGTCATTTTGTGAATGCAATCGTTTTTCATAATTTTTTCCTTTCTTCTGACTACCGAATAGCATTTTGTGTTGAGGATCACAAAACTAATAATTGCTGCCAGAAACCATATGCCGAAAAGGAGAACACAAGGGTAGCTGAAGTCACACTCCGCATCGTCAAGGTCACGAAGTTTTTTATCCGTTTACGCTAATGCTGGTAAGTGAGCATTTTTCTGACCGTTCTCCCCCACCAATGCAAACACATAGTTACAATAATAATAAAGTCATTGATTATTGGTCGGTAAAAATAAAGTTTGCGGAGATAATCTCAGCGTATGATGTTATTGAAAATAACGTGGGGCTTAATAACAGGGATAATTCATATATTAAATATATATGAATTATGATTGCAATTCTTATCCAGGCATGGATGAACATAATGGATGTTATATTTATTTTTCATTATTCTCATATTAATTGTTGACAAATTGCGCGTTGTTCATGCCGGATGCGGTGTGAACGTCTTATCCGGCATGCAAAATATTTCTTTTGGATATAGCGTGTGGACAGTCATTCATCCTCTTGCACGCCAAAAGCAAAAACCCGCCAGCTTACACTGGCGGGTTTTCGTTAAAACAGGTGAAACTGACCGATAAGCCGGGTTCTGTCGTGGACAGTCATTCATCTAGGCCAGCAATCGCTCACTGGCTCAAGCAGCCTACCCGGGTTCAGTACGGGCCGTACCTTATGAACCCCTATTTGGCCTTGCTCCGGGTGGAGTTTACCGTGCCACGGACTGTTACCAGCCGCGCGGTGCGCTCTTACCGCACCCTTTCACCCTTACCTGATCCCACTCGCGTGGGCCATCGGCGGTTTGCTCTCTGTTGCACTAGTCGTGGGTTTCCCCCCCAGGCGTTACCTGGCACCCTGCCCTATGGAGCCCGGACTTTCCTCCCCTCCGCCCGTCTCCCCCGAAGAGGACGACGACGAAGCGGCGACTGTCTGGTCAGCTTCGGCGCGCAGTATAGAGGGTTTGCACGCCCTTGTCACCCCGCGTTGCGCATTCCAATCGCCAGTATCGCGGCGATATTACGCGAAGCACGGTAAATATTGTCATAAGCCCCGCGGAAAGCTTCATCCAGCGTAACAACGCTGTTCAATACGCTGAATACAGCATCAATGCCATGTTGATGTACAACAGCGACATCGTTCGTCAGGCTACCTGCAATACCAATTACCGGTTTATGGTACTTCTTCGCCACGCTCGCCACCCCAACAGGCACCTTGCCGTGTATGCTCTGGCTATCGATGCGCCCCTCTCCGGTGATCACCAACGTACAATCATGAATGTGCTCTTCCAGATTCAGCGCCGCGGTAACAATTTCAATACCGCTTTTTAGCTCTGCCCCGAGAAACGCCATCAACGCCGCCCCCATACCGCCCGCCGCGCCCGCTCCAGGCACATCCTTCACATCAACATGGAGAGATTTTTTGATGACATCAGCATAATGAGAGAGATTCTTGTCCAGCTCGACAATGGTCGCTTCGCTCGCTCCCTTTTGTGGGCCAAAGATACGCGAAGCACCACTATTGCCCACCAGCGGGTTGGTGACATCACAGGCTACGCGGATCGTACAATCCTTTAAACGCGGGTCGAGGCCGGAAATATCAATCGTGTTCAGGGTATTAAGGCTGCCGCCGCCAAAGCCTATTTCATTGCCATTGGCATCGCTTAGCTTCGCCCCCAATGCCTGCACCATGCCTGCACCGCCATCATTGGTGGCGCTGCCGCCAATGCCAATAATGATACTGGTCGCGCCACTCTCCAGCGCCTGTAGGATAAGCTCACCAGTGCCACGTGAAGTGGTCACCAGCGGATCTCGCTTTTCTGGAGGTACCAACGCCAGCCCACTGGCTGCGGCCATTTCGATAAACGCCGTTTTGCCGTCGCCAGAAATCCCCCAACTGGCCTTCACTTTCTCGCCCAATGGCCCGGTAACCCACGCCTGACGCTCAGCGCCTTGAGTGGCGGCAATCATCGCCTCTACTGTCCCTTCCCCTCCGTCAGCAACCGGAACAGAAACGTACCGCGCATCAGGAAAAATTTCCCGAAATCCTTTTTCTATCGCCTGTGCGACCTCGCTGGCAGATAAACTTTCTTTATAAGAGTCTGGAGCGATTACGATTTTCATACCTTTGCCTGTTACCACATGACGCCGGAGGGCGTTTCTCTTATCGGCCTGAATTCCGTGCCCGGATAGCAATACGCCATCCGGGCACGACGTCATCAACGAGTGACTTCGATTTTTGCCAGTTTTTCGTAGTAGCACACCAGGGCGCTATGGTCCGCCGTTCCTGAACCATCGGCACGCAGCGCCTGCATCATCTCCATGACCGCTGCTGTCAACGGCAGTTGTGCGCCCACACCATGGGAAGTATCCAGCGCGTTTGCCAGGTCTTTAATATGCAAATCAATACGAAACCCCGGTTTAAAATTCCTGTCCATAACCATTGGCGCTTTCGCATCCAGAACGGTACTCCCCGCCAGCCCACCACGAATTGCCTGATAAACCAGATCCGGGTTAACGCCCGCTTTGGCCGCCAGCGTTAATGCTTCTGACATCGCTGCAATATTCAACGCAACAATGACCTGGTTTGCCAGTTTGGTGACGTTACCCGCACCGATTTCACCGGTATGCACCACGGACCCCGCCATCGATTTCATCAAATCATAGTATTTGTCGAAAATAGCCTTATCGCCACCTACCATCACTGACAAAGTGCCATCGATCGCTTTCGGTTCGCCGCCGCTCACCGGGGCGTCCAGCATATCAATACCTTTCGCTTTCAGTGCTTCGCTGATTTCACGACTTGCCAGCGGAGCGATTGAACTCATATCGATCAATATCGTGCCCGGTTTGGCGCCATCAATGATGCCATTTTCCCCCAGCGCCACCTCTTTTACATGCGGGGAGTTTGGCAACATGGTAATAATGACATCGCACTGTTCAGCAATCGCTTTAGCCGTAGAGGCTGTTTCTGCACCTGCGGCAATCACTTCAGCAATCGCTTCAGGATTACGGTCAGAAACCACCAGCGAGTAACCCGCTTTCAGAAGGTTTTTACTCATTGGTTTACCCATAATACCCAGGCCAATAAAACCCACTTTCATCGTCATATCAATCATCTCTCTTGTTGCGGCGGTGGTTATTTTTTAAAGGTATCTGCAAGTTTCTGGGTGGCAGAGCGGAACACGCCGAGATCGCTACCGACGGCCACAAACGTCGCCCCCCATTCCAGATAACGACGAGCATCAGCTTCAACAGGCGCAAGGATGCCGCAGGGCTTACCGTAAGCTTTGGCGCGATTAAAAATATGCTGAATGGCGTTTTGTACTTCCGGGTGTAAGGCATTACCGAGATGGCCTAATGCTGCCGCCAGATCGCTGGGACCGACGAAGATGCCATCTACGCCTTCGGTCGCAGCGATGGTATCGACATTATCTACGCCTTGCTGGCTTTCAATTTGCACCAGAATAGTGATGTTCTTATTCGACTGGACGAAGTAATCCGCCACGGTGCCAAACATATTGGCGCGATGAGAAACAGAGACGCCACGGATACCTTCCGGCGGATAACGCGTCGACGCCACCGCCTGCTCTGCTTCCTCTTCCGTTTCCACAAATGGGATCAGAAAGTTATAAAAACCGATATCCAGAAGACGCTTAATCATCACCGGTTCGTTGGTCGGCACCCGTACCACTGGCGCGCTGGCACTGCCTTTCAGGGCCATCAATTGTGGAATGAACGTCGAGATATCATTTGGCGCATGTTCCCCATCAAGCACCAGCCAGTCAAAGCCGGCCAGGCCCAGAACTTCTGTGCTAATAGGATTAGAGAGCGCTGACCAGCAGCCAATCTGCACCTGTTTCGCGGCCAATGCGGCTTTGAATTTATTGGGGAAAATATTGTTATTCATCGCTTATACCTTCGCTTATTTCTGCAATTCCATTCGTTTAATGTCGCCAACCACAAAGAGGTAGCAGACCATCGCCATCAGCGCCGAACATCCGACAAAGACCAGAGCCGCATTGAAGGAGTGCAATTCACTCACCAGATAACCAATCACCAGGGGAGTGACGATGGAAGCAACATTGCCAAAGACGTTAAATACGCCGCCGCAGAGGCCAATAATCTCTTTCGGCGCGGTATCGGAAATCACCGGCCACCCCAGCGCGCCAAAACCTTTGCCAAAAAAAGCCAGCGCCATCAGCATGATTACCAGCGTGGTGTTGTTGGTGTAGTTACATAAGATGATGGTGGAAGCCAGCAGCATACCCAGCACAATCGGTAACTTACGCGCCAGAGTTAGAGAAGCGCCGCGTTTAATCAAATAATCCGAAAAGACACCGCCGAGTACGCCGCCGACAAAACCACACACTGCCGGAATCGACGCGACCAGTCCCACTTTCAGAATCGACATCCCCTTTTCCTGCACCAGATAAATCGGGAACCAGGTCAGGAAAAACCAGGTGATGGTGTTGATAAAATATTGTCCGAAAAATACTCCCAACATCATGCGGTTAGAGAGCAATTGCTTGATGTAATGCAGCCTGGGACCACTTACCGTCGCACTGCCCGGCTTTTTGTGATCCATATCGACCACCGCGCCATTTTCAGAGATAAACTTCAGCTCTTCCGCTGAAATACGCGGGTGCTCTGTTGGGTTATGAATTAACTTGACCCACAACGCCGTTAGCACAAAACCAATTCCTCCCATGACGGTAAAAACATGTTCCCAGCCCCAGGCGAAGGTCAGCCACCCCAACAGCGGCGAGAAAAGCGCCAGAGAGAAATATTGCGCCGAGTTAAAGATAGCGGAGGCGGTTCCCCGTTCTTTCGTCGGGAACCAGGCAGCCACAATACGGGCGTTAGCGGGGAAGGAAGGCGCTTCCGAGAACCCCAGCATAAAGCGCATAAAAAACATCGAGATACCTGCCCAGGCCAGCGGGAACATATCGACAAAGCCTTGCAGGAAGGTGAACAGCGACCAGAAAAAGAGGCTGTAAGTGTAAACTCTCTTCGATCCAAACTTATCAAGCAACCAGCCGCCAGGGATCTGCATCAGCAGGTAGGCCCAACCAAAAGCGGAGAAAATATAGCCCATTGAAACCGTACTTAATTGCAGTTCTTTTGCCACTTCAGTACCGGCAATCGACAGCGTTGCACGATCGGCATAGTTAACAGCGGTCACAATAAAAATAATAAGTAATATTAAATAGCGTGTATGTACGCCTTTCTTTTTTTCTTCCACGGTGTCCAGAATCATTCTATTTACCTCGGGTACTGGTGTTAATTTTATTATTATTTGATGAGTGTCATGTATAAGCCTCATTAATATTTCGAGCATAATGAAGTCGTGAATTAGTATAAGTAACAGGAGAATAATAATCATTGTGCATTTGCTAATTTAATTAGTGTTATTTAAATATTATTTTGAGCAAATGCACATGACACTGCGCGCTAAAGCACAGATTGATATATCACTCAGGCGACAAGCGTTGCTATAACTGAAATGATTGATATCGATCACATTTATGCAGTCAAACTCCTGACATTCTAAATTCACCTTACGTTATTTTTTTATTAAATGAGTCACGACACTCATTTTAATATCCCTGGCTGGAGAATATTGCACAATGGCCAACATCAAAATTAGACAAACAACACCGGCTGCGTTTTATATAAAAGTGCACGACACAGATAATGTCGCGATCATTGTTAATGATGATGGCCTTAAAGCAGGAACATGTTTCCCAGATGGTCTGGAATTAATTGAACATATTCCCCAGGGGCATAAAGTCGCATTAGTAGATATTCCGGCTAATGGCGAAATCATTCGTTATGGCGAAGTGATTGGTTATGCCGTGCGTGCAATCCCCCGCGGAAGCTGGATCGACGAATCAATGGTGATATTGCCGGAAGCACCGCCATTACATACGCTACCGCTGGCAACCAAAGTGCCAGCCCCCTTACCGCCGCTGGAAGGGTACACCTTTGAGGGCTATCGCAATGCCGATGGTAGCGTCGGCAGCAAAAACCTGCTTGGAATCACCACCAGCGTCCACTGTGTCGCAGGCGTGGTGGATTACGTAGTGAAAATCATTGAGCGTGATCTACTGCCGAAATACCCGAACGTCGATGGCGTAGTAGGACTGAATCACCTGTACGGTTGTGGCGTAGCGATTAATGCTCCGGCGGCAGTGATACCCATTCGCACTATTCACAATATTTCGCTTAACCCAAACTTTGGCGGCGAAGTGATGGTAATTGGTCTGGGATGCGAAAAATTGCAACCTGAGCGTCTGCTGGCTGGAACGGAAGATGTACCAGCCATTCCACAGGAAAATGCCAGTATTATCAGCTTACAGGATGAAAAGCATGTCGGTTTTCAGTCGATGGTCGAGGATATTTTGCAGGTTGCCAAGCGCCACCTGCACAAGTTGAATCAACGCCAGCGAGAAACCTGTCCGGCTTCAGAACTGGTGGTTGGTATGCAGTGCGGCGGCAGCGACGCGTTTTCTGGCGTGACAGCAAATCCGGCAGTGGGCTATGCATCTGATCTACTGGTGCGCTGCGGTGCAACGGTGATGTTCTCGGAAGTAACGGAAGTACGTGACGCGATTCATTTGCTGACACCGCGCGCCATTAACGAAGAGGTCGGCAAGCGTCTGCTGGAAGAGATGGAATGGTACGATAACTACCTCAATATGGGGAAAACTGACCGCAGCGCCAACCCTTCGCCCGGCAATAAAAAGGGCGGCCTGGCAAACGTGGTGGAGAAAGCACTCGGCTCCATTGCGAAATCAGGCAAAAGCGCCATTGTTGAAGTATTGTCACCTGGTCAACGCCCGACTAAGCGCGGATTAATTTACGCCGCCACGCCTGCCAGCGATTTTGTCTGCGGTACACAGCAAGTGGCTTCAGGAATTACCGTGCAAGTGTTTACGACAGGTCGCGGCACGCCATACGGCCTGATGGCGGTGCCGGTGATTAAAATGGCGACCCGCACCGAACTGGCGAACCGCTGGTTTGACTTAATGGATATCAACGCAGGCACCATCGCCACCGGCGAAGAAACCATCGAAGAGGTCGGCTGGAAACTGTTCCACTTTATTCTCGACGTCGCCAGCGGGAAGAAGAAAACCTTCTCGGATCAATGGGGACTGCATAACCAACTGGCGGTGTTTAACCCGGCACCGGTGACTTGATATACTCGCCATATACCAAGTTGTATTATGCCCGATAAACAAGCGTTATCGGGCATAGTGAGTCACAGCGAAGACGCGTGCTCCCCGACCAGAATCACCTCAATCCCAGCCTTTCGCAGTCTTTCCAGACTATCCGCAGGAATGCCTTCATCAACAATGATCATATCGATCCGCTGGGTATCGATGATTTTATGTAGGCTGGATCGGTTGAACTTACTGGAATCGGTGACCACGATGATCCGTTCCGCGACTTCGCACATCCGCCGATTTAAACGTGCTTCATCTTCATTGTGCGTGCTGACGCCGCGCTCCAGATCGATAGCATCTACGCCGAGAAATAACATATCGAAGTGATAATTTTGCAGCGATTGCTCCGCCTGATCGCCGTAAAAAGATTGCGACTGACGGCGCAGATGCCCGCCGGTCATCAGGAGCTCAACACCTTCCGCTTCCAGCAAAGCATTGGCCACGTTCATACCGTTGGTCATGGCAATGACGTCGGTGTGCTTGCGCATCAAACGAGCAATCTCAAAAGTAGTGGTTCCTGAATCAAGAATGATGCGATGACCCGGTTGAATTAACTCGACGGCTGCCTTTGCAACGCTACGTTTCATCGCGATATTCAACGCACTTTTATCTTCCACCGAAGGCTCGAGCGAGGGCGTATTACTGTCGCAGATCAACGCGCCGCCGTAGGCACGCACAGCGATCCCCTGTTTTTCCAGGAATGCCAGATCGTTGCGGATCGTCACCGTAGAAACACCAAATAATGCCGACAGATCGTTAACCTGCACGCTACCTTGCTGGCGTAGTCGTTGAATGATCTGCTCTCGTCGTTCGCTGGTGCCCGTTACTCGCTTCTCGCCTGCAGCGTCGGTATTACTCATAGTAAGTCCTTTCGTAAAACTTTCGTTTTATTTCGTTTCGTCTATTAACGCCTTTCTATTAAGCAAATGCAAGCCCACATCGCCCGGTGGCGCAAGCTGCTATCGTTTCAGCTGCTTTCATTATGTTTCTTTTGTGAATCAGATCAGAAAACCATTATCTTTCGTTTTATTTTTATATCACCATGACGCAGTATCAATTGAAACAAAACGAAAGACTGATATCGCAGTAATCTGAACTGGAGAGGAAAGTGAAACATCTGACAGAAATGGTGAGACAGCACAAAGCGGGCAAAACAAAGGGGATTTATGCCGTTTGTTCCGCACATCCGCTGGTGCTGGAAGCAGCAATCCGCTACGCCTGCGCAAACCACACGCCGCTACTGATTGAAGCGACCTCCAACCAAGTGGACCAGTTCGGCGGTTATACCGGAATGACGCCCGCCGATTTTCACGGCTTCGTTTGCCAACTCGCCGACTCGCTGCATTTCCCACAGGATGCGTTGATTTTGGGTGGCGATCATCTTGGCCCTAACCGCTGGCAAAACTTGCCTGCCGCTCAGGCAATGGCTAATGCCGATGATTTGATTAAAAGCTACGTCGCGGCGGGATTCAAAAAAATCCATCTCGATTGCAGTATGTCTTGTCAGGACGATCCGGTTCCCTTAACCGATGACATCATGGCTGAGCGCGCTGCCCGTCTGGCGAAAGTGGCGGAAGAAACCTGTCGTGAACACTTTGGCGAAACCGATCTGGTGTATGTCATTGGTACTGAAGTTCCGGTGCCCGGCGGCGCGCATGAAACCTTAAACGAACTGGCGGTCACCACACCGGATGCCGCCCGCGCCACGCTGGAAGCCCATCGTCACGCCTTTGAAAAGCAGGGGCTGAACGCCATCTGGCCGCGCATTATTGCGCTGGTCGTGCAGCCTGGCGTCGAATTCGATCACACCAATGTTATTGATTACCAGCCAGCAAAAGCGACCGCCTTAAGCCAGATGGTCGAAAACTATGAAACGCTGATTTTCGAAGCTCACTCTACCGATTATCAAACGCCGCAGTCACTGCGCCAGTTGGTGATTGACCACTTTGCCATTCTGAAAGTTGGCCCGGCGCTGACTTTCGCCCTGCGTGAGGCCCTGTTTTCTCTGGCGGCGATTGAAGAAGAACTGGTGTCGGCAAAAGCCTGTTCCGGTCTACGCCAGGTACTGGAAAACGTGATGCTCGACCGCCCGGAATACTGGCAAAGCCACTACCACGGTGACGGTAACGCGCGTCGTCTGGCACGCGGTTACAGCTACTCGGATCGCGTACGCTACTACTGGCCAGACAGCCAGATTGATGACGCTTTCGCTCATCTGGTCCGCAATCTGGCGGATGCGCCTATTCCGCTGCCGCTCATCAGCCAGTATCTGCCGCTGCAATACGTGAAGGTTCGATCCGGCGAGCTACAGCCAACGCCACGGGAACTCATTATCAACCATATTCAGGACATCCTGGCGCAGTACCACGCCGCCTGTGCAGGCCAATAACCAAAACAACGAGGAACACGCTATGCCAAATATTGTTTTAAGCCGGATTGATGAACGCTTGATTCACGGTCAGGTCGGCGTTCAGTGGGTCGGATTTGCGGGGGCAAATCTGGTGCTGGTAGCCAATGATGAAGTTGCCGAAGATCCGGTACAACAAAACCTGATGGAAATGGTGCTGGCAGAAGGGATCGCCGTACGTTTCTGGTCGCTGCAAAAAGTCATCGACAACATCCACCGCGCCGCCGATCGGCAGAAAATCCTGCTGGTTTGTAAAACACCTGCCGATTTCCTGACGCTGGTTAAAGGTGGCGTTCCGGTGAGTCGCATTAACGTTGGCAATATGCACTACGCCAATGGCAAGCAACAAATCGCCAAAACGGTTTCTGTGGATGCAGGCGATATCGCGGCATTTAACGATCTGAAAGCCGCTGGGGTGGAATGCTTCGTTCAGGGCGTTCCAACAGAACCTGCTGTGGACCTCTTTAAATTACTTTGAGGGAATCATCATGGAAATTAGTCTGTTGCAGGCATTCGCGTTAGGCATTCTCGCCTTTATCGCTGGCCTGGATATGTTTAACGGTTTAACCCATATGCACCGCCCGGTGGTCCTCGGTCCGTTAGTCGGGCTGATACTTGGCGATCTGCATACCGGTATTTTAACCGGCGGTACGCTGGAACTGGTATGGATGGGGCTGGCTCCGCTGGCGGGCGCACAACCGCCTAACGTCATTATCGGCACCATTGTCGGCACGGCGTTTGCCATTACCACGGGTGTGAAGCCGGATGTTGCTGTCGGGGTCGCCGTACCTTTCGCGGTTGCGGTACAGATGGGGATTACCTTCCTGTTCTCGGTGATGTCTGGCGTGATGTCCCGCTGCGACCGGATGGCGGAGAATGCCGATACGCGCGGCATTGAACGCGTGAACTATCTGGCGCTGCTGGCGCTTGGCATCTTCTACTTTCTCTGCGCTTTTCTGCCGATCTATTTCGGTGCAGAACACGCAAAAACCATTATTGATGTCCTGCCGCAACGCTTAATCGACGGCCTCGGCGTCGCAGGCGGCATCATGCCAGCCATCGGTTTTGCCGTACTGCTGAAAATCATGATGAAAAACGTCTACATCCCTTACTTCATCCTGGGCTTTGTTGCCGCCGCCTGGCTCAAGCTACCGGTGCTGGCTATTGCTGCCGCCGCACTGGCGATGGCGCTAATCGACCTGCTGCGTAAATCTCCTGAACCGACTCAACCTGCGGCACAGAAAGAGGAATTTGAAGATGGCATCTAACCAAACCACCCTGCCTAATGTCAGCGAAAACGAAGAAACACTGCTGACTGGCGTCAATGAAAACGTGTATGAAGATCAGAGCATTGGCGCGGAGCTGACGAAAAAAGATATCAACCGTGTCGCCTGGCGTTCCATGCTGTTGCAGGCTTCTTTTAACTACGAACGTATGCAGGCTTCCGGCTGGCTGTACGGTCTGCTGCCGGCTCTGAAAAAGATCCACACCAATAAACGCGACCTGGCGCGCGCCATGAAAGGACATATGGGCTTCTTCAATACCCATCCGTTTCTGGTGACGTTTGTTATCGGCATTATCCTCGCGATGGAGCGTTCTAAGCAGGATGTAAACAGTATTCAGAGCACCAAAATTGCCGTCGGCGCGCCGCTCGGCGGGATTGGTGATGCGATGTTCTGGCTGACGCTGCTGCCGATTTGTGGCGGGATAGGCGCAAGCCTCGCGCTACAAGGCTCTATTCTTGGCGCGGTCGTATTTATTGTGCTGTTCAACGTGGTGCATCTCGGTTTGCGTTTTGGTCTTGCGCATTACGCGTATCGAATGGGCGTCGCCGCAATCCCGCTGATTAAAGCGAACACCAAAAAAGTGGGTCATGCGGCGTCTATCGTTGGGATGACGGTGATCGGCGCACTGGTAGCGACCTATGTCCGTTTAAGCACCACGCTGGAAATTACGGCTGGCGATGCTGTGGTGAAATTGCAGGCTGACGTTATCGACAAACTGATGCCAGCCTTCTTACCGCTGGTCTATACCCTGACGATGTTCTGGCTGGTACGTCGCGGCTGGAGTCCGCTGCGTCTGATTGCCGTCACCGTGGTCCTCGGCATCGTCGGTAAATTCTGTCATTTCCTTTAAATACAACGAGGTAATAGATGTTAAGTATTATTTTGACAGGGCATGGCGGATTTGCCAGCGGCATGGAAAAAGCAATGAAGCAAATTCTCGGCGAGCAGTCGCAGTTTATCGCGATCGATTTCCCGGAAACCTCAAGTACCGCATTACTGACTTCGCAGCTTGAAGAAGCCATCGCCCAACTGGATTGTGAAGACGGCATTGTTTTTCTGACGGATTTGTTGGGCGGCACACCGTTTCGCGCGGCTTCAACGCTGGCAATGCAAAAACCGGGCTGTGAAGTGATCACCGGCACCAATTTACAACTGTTACTCGAAATGGTGCTGGAACGCGAAGGATTAAGCGGTGAAGAATTCCGTGTACAAGCGCTGGAGTGCGGACACCGTGGGCTGACCAGTCTGGTGGACGAGTTAGGTCGCTGCCATGAAGAATGCCCGGTCGAGGAAGGAATATGACGCACGTTCTGCGCGCCAGAAGGCTGCTGACTGAAGAGGGCTGGCTCGATGACCATCAGCTGCGTATTGCTGACGGTGTGATCGCGGCAATCGAACCGATCCCCGTAGGTGTAACCGAACGCGATGCGGAGCTGCTCTGCCCCGCTTATATCGATACTCATGTACACGGCGGTGCGGGCGTTGATGTGATGGATGATGCGCCGGATGCGCTCGACAAGCTGGCAATGCACAAAGCGCGCGAAGGCGTCGGCAGTTGGTTGCCGACGACCGTAACCGCGCCGCTCAATGACATTCATACGGCGCTGGAACGTATCGCACAACGTTGCCAACGCGACGGGCCAGGCGCACAGGTGCTGGGGAGTTATCTCGAAGGACCGTACTTCACGCCGCAGAATAAAGGCGCGCATCCGCCGGAGCTGTTCCGCGAGCTGGAGATTGCCGAACTGGATCAACTGATTGCCGTTTCTCAGCATACCTTGCGCGTGGTAGCGCTGGCACCAGAAAAAACGGGGGCATTGCAGGCCATCCGCCATCTTAAACAGCAAAACGTACGGGTGATGCTGGGGCATAGCGCGGCGACCTGGCAACAAACCTGCGCCGCATTTGACGCTGGTGCAGACGGCCTGGTGCATTGCTATAACGGGATGACAGGTTTACATCACCACGAACCGGGAATGGTTGGCGCGGGGTTAACGGACAAACACGCCTGGCTGGAGCTGATTGCCGATGGTCATCATGTGCATCCAGCGGCGATGTCGCTGTGCTGTTGCTGTGCGAAAGAGAGGATCGTGCTGATCACCGACGCGATGCAGGCCGCCGGGATGCCAGATGGTCGTTATACATTATGCGGTGAGGAGGTGCAGATGCACGACGGTATTGTACGCACCGTGTCTGGTGGACTGGCGGGCAGCACGCTGTCTGTCGATGCGGCGGTACGGAATATGGTCGAGCTGACAGGTGTGACGCCAGCAGAGGCGATTCATATGGCATCGCTACATCCGGCGCGAATGCTGGGTATGGATGATGTTCTCGGATCGCTAAAACCAGGGAAACGCGCCAGCATTATCGCTCTGGATAGCGGATTGCATGTGCAACAAGTCTGGATTCAGGGCCAATTAGCTTCAGGAGTATTGTAAATTTGGGAGTGTTGGAATTTATAACACTCCCTGTCTTTATATTTATGGGGTGCCCTTTTTGACCCAGCCATATTTTTCGAATGCTGGTGCTGCTTCATCAGAATGCAGCCATGAAGCAAACTGGCGGGTTTCAGCATCCGCATCCTGGCGTACGGCAATATTCATATCACGCCAGATAACATAATCCGGCGCTATCTCTACCACATCACCGATACCGGGGTTACTGGCTGCCCAGTCAGCCCAGGTTATCCAGACATCAGCATCTGGCTGATTTTCCAGCGCTTTACGTGCTGTTCCACTGTTGGGCGCATACAGAATAATATTCTTGCGAATACCGGCTATGGTTTCAATATTCCCCTTACGCCCGGCAATATCTTCCCAAACACCGGTGCCAGATGTATTACTGGTTCCGCCACCATCATTGACGATAATACCAATACCAGGTCTGGTCAGATCGTCAATCCCTTGAATGTTTTTAGGATTGCCTTTCTTTACCAGTAAAATACTTTTACGCAGGTAAAGAGGTTGAATATCCTTTTCGCTGAATCTGTCTTTATGATCACGGACGATAGCCAAAGCAGACTGCTCGGAAGCACCAAACAGAATATCAGCGTTTTGTCTGGCTTCTTCATTCCACTTCTTCTGTGGCCCGTAATGAACATTTACCGTAACACCGGTTTTCCTGGTGTAAAGATTAGCTGCATCCAGCAACGCTGTATGCGGGCCACCAGGCCCATACAAATTGATATCTGCATATGCAGCAGAAGATAGAAAGATTAAAACGCCAGCCAGTGTTTTTTTCATAAATAACTCCTGTAGTTACATAATGCATTGAAATCATAACCAAATCTAACAACATGCCAACAGTCATTACACAATTTTAAAAATCATTCATTTTGTTACACAAAATATTAAAGGTGCGGATCGGGATGAAATCTTTCATCGCCCACCAGAAGGAATACCTGGTGGTAAGTAGCAATGAGTTCATGGAGGTATGTGGAAGATAAAGAAGGAGCGACAGGTTACTGGTTCCGGGGAAAATGCGAATACTTGAAGGTGTGATGTATAAGGATAATGAAGACGAGTGCATCGGCGGTTACTGAGGGTCGCTTCACTGAAGTCAGATGTGTTTGATAGATCTGCAGGGGAGCTATCGTTGGTCAGAACAGAACCTGATACATGAGCCACTTGCGACGGGGCCAACCCGGACTTTCCGCAAGGAATTTACGTCCTGAATCAGTGAAAATAAGCAAAATAAAGCCATCATGGTGTAAATCATTCGTGAGTAATCAACAAAAGCGATGATATTGTGCATGTATCCCAGCACGAAATAAAATCGTAACAAAGTATTTTTTCTTTTTACGCACCAACGCCCCATTATTTAAATTTTATCATTTAACTTATTCGGAATTGCCTGTGAGATGGTTGCCTGAGTTGTTTCATTGGAAACGAATAGAAACAATCTGTTAAAGTTGCTTTATTATCTGTCGCTGATGAATATGCAGAAAAAAATGGACAATGCTAATCCAGCAGTGGGATTTAACATTGTCGCAGTTAACCATTTATTTTGAAAGACAACTGAATACTGTGGTGGCGTTGTAGAGCTTTTAACGTAACACAGAATTCTGTACGCTTTCAGGAAACCGGAACTACTCGTCTTTATGGCTGAATGTTTTTCTGGACGAATTGCTCCAGTTTTTTCAACACGTATACTGAATCCATATCAAGACCATAACGTTTGAGCTCTTCTGCCGAATGATAGCTGACATTCACCTGTCCATCAGGGCGCTGGCTGATGAGAACGCGGAAAGGTAAATCCAGCGCAAGTTCCGGGTGAGCTATCATCAAGGGCGTTCCCGCTCTGGGGTTACCAAATACCAGAACAGTCGTGGGGGGCATTGTAAGCCCGGCACCATGAGCTGCCTTTGCATGATCAAATTCGCCAAATAAGACCAGTCCGTTATCTGAAATTGCTTTGATCAGACGTTCCTTGGTCTGTTGATAATCGAATGCACTCTGAGATGTAATCAACATATGTGTACCATTTTCACTTGAGTGAGCCAAAGGCACAAATGCCAATAGCAATGCAGATATTAGAAAAAACGGCTTCAGAACTTTCTTCATCATCTTCCCTTATTTATAGAGCCCCAAAAAGGTTGGTTATCAATATCTGGTCGTTTTATCTGGCTGGCCTTTTCTGAAGCGCTAAAGCGCCCTCTTTTTACAACCCAACCATCCAAATAAACAACCACCAACATAGTTATTATTTAACACTGACAGACATTACTGCAAGTATATCGGTTTTCCCCATTTAATATTTATTGATAAAGGAATCGTATTATAAAGACAGCAAGATGACATTATAGTATCAGGAGATATATACCAGTGTTCATTGAAGATGCCCGGTTTGGTTGTACCAGAGGAATCATCTGAGGCCGCCCGGATTGCCCACCACACGGTCTTTTTCATAGTGTCGTCTATCACAATACCGACTTTACGAATCTCAGCCAGGTAAGCGAAGAACGTCGACAGACTGGCACAAGTTCGACACAGCCAGAGCCTGCAACTGTTTTTCGACCATACCGCAACCTGCTTTTGATGTTGGATTGAACACATCAAAAGCAGACACTTACACAATCTTACGTACAGCTCTCTGTATGTTCTCCTTTTTCCTTCCCTTATCTTTTCTTTCAACGTTCACAAATTTCACTTTATTTCTTTTTTAAGCATTGAAGTTTCAATTCCTTTTCTATAGATTTTAACAAACGAAAGACATCACTAAGTGAAACGAAACGAAAGGCAAGCGAAAGATACTGCGCCTGAAGTCCAGTTCATCAGACTAAGGATTGAGTTATGCCAGAAAATTACACCCCTGCTGTCGCAACTACCGGCACATGGACTGAAGAAGAAATCCGCCAACAGCCTCGCGCCTGGATCCGTTCTCTCGTCAACATTGACGCGTTACGCTCCGCGATTGATAGCTTCCTTCAACCATTACTGCGCAAAGAGAACCTGCGGATCATCCTGACCGGCGCCGGAACCTCGGCATTTATCGGCGACATCATCGCACCATGGCTTGCCAGCCATACTGGCAAAAACTTCAGCGCCGTACCGACCACCGATCTGGTTACCAATCCAATGGATTATCTGAATCCAGCCCATCCATTGTTGCTTATCTCCTTTGGCCGTTCTGGCAATAGCCCGGAAAGCGTCGCCGCCGTAGAACTGGCGAATCAGTTTGTACCGGAGTGCTATCACCTGCCGATCACCTGCAACGAAGCGGGCGCGCTCTATCAAAACGCGATCAACAGCAATAATGCATTTGCCCTACTGATGCCCGCAGAAACGCACGATCGCGGCTTTGCGATGACCAGTAGTATTACCACCATGATGACCAGCTGCCTCGCGGTTTTCGCACCTGAGATGATCAACAGCCAGACCTTCCGCGACGTGGCGGATCGTTGCCAGACGATCCTGACCTCTCTGGGCGATTTCAGCGAAGGCGTGTTTGGTTACGCGTCGTGGAAACGAGTCGTTTATCTCGGCAGCGGTGGCTTACAGGGCGCGGCACGCGAGTCGGCGCTGAAGGTACTGGAACTGACGGCGGGTAAGCTGGCAGCCTTTTATGATTCCCCAACCGGATTCCGTCATGGCCCAAAATCACTGGTCGATGGTGAAACACTGGTGGTGGTGTTTGTCTCCAGCCACCCTTACACCCGTCAGTATGATCTTGATCTGCTGGCAGAACTCCGCCGCGATAACCAGGCGATGCGCGTAATCGCCATCGCCGCGGAAAGCAACGACGTTATCGCTGCTGGCCCACATATTATCCTGCCGCCCTCCCGTCACTTTATCGACGTTGAGCAAGCATTTTGCTTCCTGATGTACGCCCAGACGTTTGCACTGATGCAGTCGCTGCATATGGGCAATACACCGGATTCCCCATCAGCCAGTGGCACCGTAAACCGCGTGGTGCAAGGCGTCATTATTCATCCGTGGCAGGCATAAGAGGATCGCATTATGAGCATTATCTCCACTAAATATCTGTTACAGGACGCCCAGGCCAATGGTTACGCGGTGCCTGCATTTAACATCCATAACGCCGAGACGATCCAGGCGATCCTCGAAGTATGTAGCGAAATGCGATCGCCGGTGATCCTCGCCGGAACGCCGGGGACCTTTAAACATATTGCGCTGGAAGAGATCTACGCCCTGTGTAGCGCCTATTCCACAACCTACAACATGCCGCTGGCGCTGCATCTCGACCACCACGAATCGCTGGATGATATTCGCCGTAAAGTCCACGCAGGCGTGCGCAGCGCAATGATCGACGGCAGTCACTTCCCGTTTACCGAGAACGTGAAGCTGGTGAAATCGGTTGTCGATTTCTGCCACTCGCAGGATTGCAGCGTAGAAGCGGAGCTGGGACGACTGGGCGGCGTGGAAGATGATATGCATGTTGATGCTGAAAGCGCATACCTGACCGACCCACAAGAAGCGAAACGCTTTGTTGAACTGACTGGCGTCGATAGCCTGGCAGTGGCGATTGGTACGGCACATGGTCTGTACAGTAAAACGCCGAAGATTGATTTCCAGCGACTGGCGGAAATTCGTGAAGTGGTGGACGTTCCTCTGGTGCTGCACGGTGCCAGCGATGTCCCGGACGAATTTGTCCGTCGTACGATTGAACTTGGTGTCACAAAAGTGAACGTTGCCACAGAATTAAAAATAGCCTTCGCCGGCGCAGTAAAAGCCTGGTTTGCAGAAAATCCGCAGGGTAATGATCCTCGCTATTATATGCGCGTCGGCATGGATGCGATGAAAGAGATTGTCAGAAATAAAATTAATGTCTGTGGTTCAGCGAATCGAATCTCAGCATAGTCATTAATTTAATAATATTTATTCACAGGTGCTGCCCGATTAATATCGGGTAGTGCATTAATGGTAAAGGAGATGGCTAAACTTAATAAATACATCCATACAATGCCACAACAATAATATATTTAAAAAATCTATATAATCAATTTTTATGGCGAGGATTAAAAATGAGCAGTCCAAATATTCTCTTAACCCGTATTGATAACCGTCTGGTTCACGGCCAGGTTGGCGTGACCTGGACATCCACCATCGGTGCGAATCTGCTGGTGGTTGTAGACGATGTTGTCGCTAACGATGATATTCAACAGAAACTGATGGGTATTACCGCGGAAACCTACGGCTTTGGCATTCGTTTTTTTACTATTGAAAAAACCATTAACGTCATCGGCAAAGCTGCGCCGCATCAGAAAATATTCCTGATTTGTCGTACGCCTCAGACGGTACGTAAACTGATAGAAGGCGGTCTTGATCTGAAAGATGTCAACGTCGGCAATATGCATTTCTCGGAAGGGAAAAAACAAATCAGCAGTAAAGTTTATGTCGATGAGCAGGATCTCACAGATTTACGTTTTATTAAACGACGCGGCGTGAATGTTTTTATTCAGGACGTCCCTGGCTCTCAAAAAGAGCAAATTCCTGACTAACGTCGCCATCGCCTTAATATTCGTTTGAGGTAATAAAAATGCATGAAATAACTCTTCTTCAGGGGCTCTCCCTGGCGGCGTTAGTTTTCTTTCTGGGGATTGATTTTTGGCTGGAAGCCTTATTTTTATTCCGACCGATAATCGTTTGTACTCTTACTGGCGCTATTCTTGGTGATATTCAGACAGGTTTAATTACCGGTGGTCTGACAGAACTGGCTTTCGCCGGGTTAACCCCTGCCGGCGGCGTTCAACCGCCCAACCCGATTATGGCGGGTCTGATGACCACCGTCATTGCGTGGTCTACGGGCGTCGATGCCAAAACGGCAATTGGTCTTGGTCTGCCGTTTAGTCTGTTAATGCAGTACGTCATTCTGTTCTTCTATTCCGCTTTCTCATTATTTATGAGCAAAGCCGATAAATACGCGAAAGAGGCGGATACAGCGGCGTTTACCCGACTTAACTGGATAACGATGCTGATTGTTGCCTCTTCGTATGCGGTGATAGCGTTTCTCTGTACTTACCTGGCGCAAGGTGCAATGCAGGCACTGGTGAAAGCAATGCCAGCCTGGTTGACTCACGGCTTTGAAGTGGCTGGCGGTATTTTACCTGCCGTCGGTTTTGGTCTGCTGCTGCGCGTGATGTTCAAAGCGCAATACATCCCTTATCTGATCGCTGGTTTCCTGTTTGTTTGCTACATCCAGGTCAGCAATTTGTTACCGGTTGCTGTACTGGGCGCAGGCTTTGCCGTGTATGAGTTTTTCAATGCGAAATCCCGGCAACAAGTGCAACCGCAGCCCGTTGTCAGTAAAAATGAAGAAGAGGACTACAGCAATGGGATCTGAAATCAGTAAAAAAGATATCACCCGTCTGGGCTTTCGTTCATCGCTGCTGCAAGCGAGCTTTAACTACGAAAGGATGCAGGCGGGCGGCTTTACCTGGGCGATGTTGCCGCTCCTGAAAAAGATCTATAAGGACGACAAACCGGGCTTAAGCGCGGCGATGAAAGATAATCTGGAATTTATTAACACCCACCCGAATCTGGTCGGGTTCCTGATGGGGTTATTAATTTCAATGGAGGAAAAAGGGGAAAACCGCGACACCATTAAAGGTCTGAAAGTGGCGCTGTTTGGCCCAATCGCCGGGATTGGCGATGCGATTTTCTGGTTTACCTTGTTGCCGATTATGGCGGGGATCTGCTCATCATTCGCCAGCCAGGGAAATTTATTAGGGCCGATTCTGTTCTTCGCCGTTTACCTGCTTATCTTTTTCCTGCGCGTCGGCTGGACCCACGTCGGTTATTCAGTCGGCGTGAAGGCGAACGATAAAGTGCGAGAGAACTCGCAGATGATTGCTCGTTCGGCAACCATCCTCGGGATCACGGTAATCGGCGGGCTGATCGCTTCGTATGTGCATATTAACGTGGTGACATCGTTTGCCATCGACAGAACCCACAGCGTCGCGCTGCAACAGGATTTCTTCGATAAAGTCTTCCCGAACATTTTACCGATGGCCTACACCCTGTTGATGTACTACTTACTGCGGGCGAAAAAAGCGCATCCAGTACTGTTAATCGGCGTAACGTTTGTGCTTTCCATCGTTTGTTCCGCATTCGGCATTTTGTAAATGGAACGAGGCACTGCGTCTGACGGTGCCTCCTTACTTAAGGAATTTCATCCTGTGCAAACCCTTCAGCAAGTGGAAAACTATACGGCGTTAAGTGAACTCGCCAGCGAATATTTATTGGACGTGATCTGTAGCAACCCGAATGCCGTGATTTGCCTGGCAACCGGAGCCACGCCATTACTGACTTATCGATATCTGGTAGAAAAAATCCACCAGCAGCGCGTTGATATCAGCCATCTCACCTTTGTGAAGCTCGATGAATGGGTGGATCTGCCATTAACGATGCCCGGTACTTGCGAAACCTTCCTTCAACAGCATATCGTGCAGCCGCTGGGGCTACGTGAAGATCAGCTCATCAGCTTTCGCTCCGAAGATATTGATGAGACCGAGTGTGAACGGGTGACGAACCTGATTGCACGTAAAGGCGGGCTGGATTTATGCGTACTCGGTCTGGGGAAAAACGCTCATCTGGGGCTGAACGAACCGGGAGAAAGCCTGCAACCGACCTGCCATATCAGCCAACTCGATGCCAGAACACAGCAACATGAAATGTTAAAAACCGCTGACTACCCGGTGACTCAGGGGATCACCTTAGGGCTGAAGGATATTCTCAATGCCCGCGCAGTTTTGCTGCTGGTGACAGGCGAAGAAAAGCAGGATGCGACAGAACGTTTTCTCACAGCTAAAGTCTCCACCGCTATCCCGGCTTCGTTTTTATGGCTGCATAACCATTTCACGTGTTTGATTGATGAGATGTGTCGTCGTTAACTCGCCTGCTACAGGCGTTGCAGCGCTATTCCTGCTGCGACGCCTGTAATCACTCCCCTTGCTGCTCCAGCGCATACTTATACAGCGCGTTTTTCTTCACGCCGTGAATTTCTGCTGCCAGCGCCGCTGCTTTTTTCAACGGAAGCTCGGCCTGTAACAGCGCCAGCGTGCGCAGGGCATCGGCGGGTAAGTCTTCTTCCTGTGCTTTATGGCCTTCGACAATCAGCACCATTTCGCCTTTGCGACGGTTTTCATCTTCTTTCACCCACGCCAGCAGCTCGCCAACGGGCGCGCCATGAATGGTTTCCCAGGTTTTGGTTAGCTCACGCGCCAGCACCACGTAGCGGGACTCGCCTAATACCGCGACGATATCTTCCAGGCTATCTAACAGACGGTGGGTCGATTCATAAAAAATCAGCGTGCGCGGTTCCGCTTCAATGGCTTTTAGCGCATCACGGCGACCTTTCGATTTGGCAGGCAGGAAACCTTCATAACAAAAGCGATCTGATGGCAAACCCGCGGCGCTTAATGCAGTGATGGCAGCACACGGTCCAGGTAGCGGCACCACGCGAATACCCGCTTCACGGCAGGTGCGTACCAGATGATAGCCCGGATCATTAATCAGCGGCGTTCCGGCATCAGAAACCAGCGCAATGTTTTGCCCTTCTTGCAGCTTAGACAGTAACGTTTCAGCTTTCTGCTGTTCGTTATGGTCGTGCAAGGCGAACAACCGGGCGTTGATACCAAAATGTTGCAGCAGTAAACCGGTATGGCGTGTATCTTCGGCGGCAATCAGATCAACGGCCTGTAACACCTCCAGCGCACGCTGGGTGATATCCGCCAGATTGCCGATCGGTGTCGGTACAATGTAAAGCTGGCCCTGAGAATTATCCGCTGATTGGTGTTGTTTCATTGTGTCGTCCGTATTGCCGATTTAATATTGAGCATTGCGTAAAAAAAATATCACTGGATACACTATGGTACCCTCAACATTTTCTCGTTTGAAAGCCGCGCGTTGTCTGCCTGTTGTTTTGGCAGCCCTGATTTTCGCCGGTTGTGGCACCCATACCCCCGATCAGTCCACTGCCTATATGCAGGGGACGGCACAGGCAGATTCTGCCTTTTACCTGCAACAGATGCAGCAAAGCTCTGATGATACCAGGATCAACTGGCAATTACTTGCCATTCGTGCACTGGTGAAAGAAGGTAAAACCGGACAGGCGGTAGAGTTGTTCAACCAACTACCGCAAGAACTGAACGATACCCAGCGTCGCGAGCAGTCATTGCTGGCCGTAGAAATTAAACTGGCGCAGAAAGATTTTACTGGCGCGCAAACCTTGCTGGCGAAAATCACACCTGCCGATTTAGAACAAAGCCAGCAGGCTCGCTACTGGCAGGCGAAAATCGACGCCAGCCAGGGCCGTCCTTCCCTTGATTTACTGCGTACGTTAATTGCTCAGGAACCACTGCTCGGCGCGAAAGAAAAACAGCAGAATATCGACGCCACATGGCAGGCGCTCTCCTCCATGACCCAGGATCAAGCGAACACGCTGGTGATCAACGCCGATGAAAATATCCTGCAAGGCTGGCTGGATCTGCAGCGTGTCTGGTTTGATAACCGTAACGATCCCGACATGATGAAAGCCGGCATTGCCGACTGGCAGAAACGTTATCCGAACAACCCGGGCGCGAAAATGTTGCCAACACAGTTGGTAAACGTAAAAGCGTTTAAACCTGCGTCAACCAATAAAATCGCCCTGCTATTGCCGTTGAATGGTCAGGCCGCGGTATTTGGTCGCACTATTCAGCAAGGCTTTGAAGCGGCGAAAAATCTTGGTACTCAGCCTGTCGCGGCTCAGGTAGCCGCTGCGCCTGCCACGGACGTAGCAGAACAACCTCAGCCGCAAACCGTGGATGGCGTTGCCAGCCCGGCGCAAGCTTCAGTTAGCGATCTGACGGGTGAAGAAACTACGCCCCAACCCGCGCCAGTTAGCGCTCCGTCAGCAACCACTGCGGCAGTAAGCGCGCCAGCGAATCCGTCTGCAGAACTGAAAATCTACGATACCTCATCACAACCGCTTAGCCAGATCCTCAACCAGGTTCAGCAGGATGGCGCAAGCATTGTGGTCGGTCCGCTGCTGAAAAATAACGTTGAAGAGTTGCTGAAGAGCAACACTCCGCTGAACGTGCTGGCGCTGAATCAGCCGGAAAATGTCGAAAACCGCGCTAATATCTGTTACTTCGCGCTGTCGCCGGAAGATGAAGCCCGCGATGCGGCGCGCCATATTCATGACCAGGGCAAACAAGCGCCGCTGGTGCTGATCCCGCGGAGTTCACTGGGCGATCGCGTGGCAAATGCGTTTGCACAAGAGTGGCAGAAACTGGGCGGCGGCACCGTTCTGCAACAAAAATTTGGATCCACCAGCGAATTACGCTCGGGTGTTAACGGCGGTTCTGGTATCGCTTTAACAGGTAGTCCAATTGCCACCAGCACCTCCGCTGATACAGGAACAACAAGTAATCCGTCACTGCAAACCACACCAACCAGTGATCAATTCACCAATAACGGCGGTCGAGTGGACGCGGTGTATATCGTCGCGACACCGAGCGAGATCGCCTTTATCAAGCCGATGATCGCCATGCGTAACGGTAGCCAGAGCGGCGCAACGTTATACGCCAGTTCTCGTAGCGCGCAAGGCACCGCAGGCCCGGATTTCCGTCTGGAAATGGAAGGCTTGCAGTACAGTGAAATCCCCATGCTGGCGGGTAACAATCTGCCATTAATGCAGCAGGCGCTCAGTGCCGTGAACAATGATTATTCGCTGGCTCGGATGTATGCAATGGGCGTCGATGCCTGGTCACTGGCAAATCATTTCTCGCAAATGCGCCAGATTCAGGGTTTTGAAATCAACGGTAATACCGGAAGCCTGACGGCTAGCCCGGATTGCGTGATTAACAGGAAGTTATCATGGCTACAGTACCAACAGGGTCAGGTAGTTCCCGCCAGTTAACGACTAAACAGACCGGTGATGCGTGGGAAGCCTCCGCGCGTCGCTGGCTGGAAGGCAATGGACTGCGGTTTGTCGCCGCCAACGTGAATGAGCGTGGCGGCGAAATTGATCTGATAATGCGTGAAGGCCAGACAATCGTTTTTGTCGAGGTGCGTTATCGCCGCTCTGCTTTCTACGGCGGCGCGGCTGCCAGTGTGACCCGTAGCAAACAACACAAATTATTACAGACTGCCCGCTTGTGGCTCGCGCGTCATAATGGGAGTTTTGATACTGTGGATTGTCGGTTCGATGTGTTAGCCTTCACCGGGAATGAAGTTGAGTGGATTAAGGACGCCTTTAATGACCACTCATAATTAAGGTTTAAGGATTAGCGTGCAAGAAAGAATCAAAGCTTGCTTCACTGAAAGCATTCAAACTCAAATTGCGGCGGCAGAGGCACTACCGGATGCGATCTCCCGTGCAGCCATGACGCTGGTTCAGTCTCTGCTCAATGGCAACAAAATTCTCTGTTGTGGTAATGGAACCTCCGCTGCCAACGCACAGCATTTTGCTGCCAGCATGATCAACCGCTTCGAAACGGAGCGACCTAGCTTACCCGCCATTGCACTAAATACGGATAATGTTGTCTTAACGGCGATTGCCAACGATCGCTTACATGATGAAGTGTATGCAAAACAAGTTCGGGCGCTGGGACATGCGGGTGATGTGCTGCTAGCCATTTCTACTCGTGGTAATAGTCGCGATATTGTTAAAGCTGTTGAAGCTGCCGTTACACGTGATATGACCATTGTGGCACTAACCGGCTATGACGGCGGTGAACTGGCGGGGCTGTTAGGGCCACAGGACGTGGAAATCCGCATTCCCTCGCATCGTAGCGCTCGCATTCAGGAAATGCATATGCTGACGGTAAATTGCCTGTGCGATCTGATCGATAACACGCTTTTCCCTCACCAGGATGATTAAGGAGAACACATGAAGGCATTTTCGCCAATCGCAGTCCTTATTTCCGCGCTGCTATTGCAAGGCTGCGTTGCTGCCGCTGTGGTAGGTACTGCTGCTGTCGGCACCAAAGCGGCGACCGATCCTCGCAGTGTCGGCACTCAGGTGGACGACGGTACCCTGGAAGTGCGCGTTAACCGCGCATTGTCGAAGGACGAACAGATTAAGAAAGAAGCGCGCATTAATGTCACGGCGTATCAGGGTAAAGTTCTGCTGGTTGGGCAGTCGCCAAACTCTGAACTTTCGGCTCGTGCGAAACAGATTGCCATGGGCGTAGACGGCGCAACCGAAGTGTATAACGAGATCCGCCAGGGTCAACCAATTGGTCTGGGCGAAGCTTCTAACGATACCTGGATCACCACCAAAGTGCGTTCGCAACTGTTGGCCAGCGACCTGGTGAAATCGTCTAACGTGAAAGTCACCACCGAAAACGGCGAAGTGTTCCTGATGGGGCTGGTGACTGAACGCGAAGCAAAAGCGGCGGCCGATATTGCCAGTCGGGTGAGCGGCGTGAAGCGGGTAACCACGGCGTTTACGTTTATTAAATAACTCTCCTTGTCATGCCTGATGCGACGCTTACCGCGTCTTATCAGGCCTACAACGGCGCCAACCACAGGTCAGATAAGACATTCACGCCGCATCCGGCTGCCGTTGCCTGATGCGACGCTTGCCGCGTCTTATCAGGCCTACAACGGCGCCAACCGTAGGTCGGATAAGGCGTTCACGCCGCATCCGACATGTTTTTCTTCAGGTCAGAATAACAGCGCCAGACTGCCGACAATCACACCTGCTCCCCTGAAGGCGTAAATATGATGCTCACTATCAATTTATTCAGCTCTTTTGCGTAATTCTGAAGAAGTTAAAATAGTCACGCCTTCATGCTCGAGCCGCATCGCCTCTGCCAGCATCACCCGCGCCACGTCTCTCGCATCAATGGATTTCCAGTTACCTGGCAGCAAACGGAACAACGGCGCAAATAAAGTTTCGTTCATCCGCTGCTTGCTGCGATCTCCCAGCAACATCGACGGACGGGCAATGGTCAGCTTCGGCCAGTTCTGGGCAATTAACGCTTCTTCCATCTCCCCTTTGACGCGGTTATAGAAAAACGGCGAATGGGCATTTGCCCCCATGGCACTGACCACCAGCATATGCTGCGCGCCCAGTCGTCGCCCGGTTAAGGCGGTGTCCACCACCAGCGTGTAATCGGCATGAATAAACGCCTCTTTGCTACCTGCCTCCCGCCGCGTGGTACCGAGACAACAAAACACAATGTCGATCGGATCGGTGACTTGCGCCAGCGCATCGGTTAATTGCGGATCGTGTGGGTTATAGACTCCTGGCATATCTGCCAGTGGGCGTCTGGTTGGCGCGGCAATGGCATTAACTTTCGGTTCGTTAATCAACATACGCAGCAGATGACCGCCCACCAGCCCCGTTGCGCCTGTAATTAAAACCTGACTCATATTGCCTCCAGCCCTGTATGTACACTCATGTTTAACTATAGGTTACCGTTGCCAAACCAGTTTTTTACCAAAACCCAGCGTGTTGTCGGTGAATTTGATTTCATCGAGGCGGATTTCCCAAACTGGAGCTGACAGCATTCTGGCAACCGGAAAGCGACGATTATACGCCTGACGCGCGAAGTCGCCTTCTTCGCCTTCCAGTCGACGAATCTCCCCTTTAAACTGCACGCCACGGATTAATGCCACCGTTTTCGGCTGACCATTTACCGTTCCGGCAACATGAGCTTGTGGGCCGCTCATCTGCGCATGACGCGTTTTTTCTTCTGTCAGAACGTAGAATGCGACTTTCTGCGCATCAAAAAGATAAAAGGCATTAGCGCACCAGAGTTCCCCGTCCTGCTGCACGCACCAGGTAACAACATGTTGTTTTGCCAGCCAACGGCTGATGGCGGTGAGTGTTTCCATTTCTGTTCTCTTTTATACTGTTGTCTGAACTTAACATGTGATGCATACAATGACACCCTGGTTCCTTTACTTGATCCGCACCGCTGACAATAAGCTTTATACCGGGATAACCACGGATGTTGAACGCCGCTATCAGCAGCATCAAAGCGGTAAAGGAGCAAAAGCACTGCGCGGGAAAGGAGAACTGACACTGGCGTTTTCCGCACTGGTTGGCGACCGTTCGCTGGCACTACGGGCGGAATATCGCGTCAAGCAACTGACCAAACGGCAGAAAGAGCGTCTGGTCGCAGAAGGAACAGGGTTTGCAGAGCTGTTAAACCGTCTACAAACCCCGGAGATTAAAAGCGATTGAAGTGATCGTGATACTCAACCAGGCCGGTTACGCCATTCAGCGCATCATCCGCTAAACGATGTACCAGGAAGGCGCTTTCAGTGCCCGGCCAGCGGCAACGCAGATCGTGATGCGCCGCCAGTTCAAAGCCAAAACGACTGTACAGCGCCGGATCGCCCAGCGTCACCACTGCGGCATAGCCGAACTCATTAAGCGAATCGAGTCCTTCATAGACCAGTTGACGCGCCAGCCCTTGCCCGCGGTATTTTTCATCTACCGCCAGTGGCGCCATACCGACCCATTGCAGGTCTTCGCCCTGCACATCAACCGGACTAAATGCCACATAGCCAATGACCTGACCTTCATCATCCGTCGCTACCAGTCCCAGCGTCAGAAAGCCATCTTCACGCAGATCGTGAACCAGCTTTGCTTCCGCATCGCTTTCGAATGAACGACGCAGCAGGGCATCAATACCCGGCGCATCAATGGGAATTTCTACTCGAATTAGCATGGTTCACCTACCGATGTCTGTTTGGTTTCAGGCGTGGTTTTCATTCCCGCCTCAACAAAATCTGCCAGTTGCAGTAGCATCATACGTAACGCTTTCGGCATTTGCTCCAGTTCAATGGCGTCCATCAGGTTTTTCACATATAACCCCAGCTCCGTATCACCCTCGATCACCAGCCGGCGCTGGAAGAAGAGTGTATCTGGATCCTGTTTACGCGCTGCAATCATCAGCAGATCGCTGGCATCGGCACTAAAACTCACATCAGCTTGTGCGTTCTGGCTGACGACCAGTTTGCCGTTCACCACCGAGGTGTACCATTGCAGGTCAATATCACGCACATGAATACTTAACCAGCGACCTTCAAGGAACTCCAGCTCGCCATCATCCAGCGCCTGGCGGAATTGCCAGCTTAAAACTTGCTCAAGAACCTGGCGTTTAAGCGCAAAGGGCGTCAGTTTTACCGGTACACTCAACAGAGATGGTCCCAAATGCACAATGCGGGAACGCAGTTTATCCAACACGAGTTTTACTCCCTGCTTCAACAATCGTCCTATTTTGCCATATCAGAAAAATAACATAGCGGTATAAATCAACAATTCCATATGAAATTGCTGCTACCACCAATACAACTTTAACTGCCTTAAATCAAAAATTGTCGCAGCAAGGTTAACTAAAATCCCAGTTCGTTAACATTTTTGCGTTTTGACAGCGCAACCTTCAGGAAAAATTATGGAGCTGCTCTGCCCTGCCGGAAATCTCCCGGCGCTTAAGGCGGCCATCGAAAACGGCGCAGATGCTGTTTATATCGGGCTAAAAGATGATACCAATGCCCGTCACTTCGCCGGCCTTAACTTTACCGAAAAAAAATTGCAGGAAGCGGTGAGTTTTGTCCATCAACATCGCCGCAAACTTCACATCGCAATTAACACTTTTGCGCACCCGGACGGCTACGCCCGCTGGCAGCGCGCCGTGGATATGGCGGCGCAACTGGGTGCCGACGCATTGATCCTTGCCGATCTCGCCATGCTGGAATACGCCGCCGAGCGTTACCCACATATTGAACGTCACGTATCGGTGCAGGCTTCAGCGACCAATGAAGAGGCGATTAACTTTTATCATCGCCATTTTGACATTGCCCGCGTGGTGCTGCCGCGCGTGTTGTCGATTCATCAGGTGAAACAACTGGCGCGAGTTACCCCTGTTCCGCTGGAAGTGTTTGCTTTCGGCAGCCTGTGCATTATGTCGGAGGGCCGTTGCTATCTGTCGTCATATCTGACGGGTGAGTCACCCAACACCGTGGGCGCGTGTTCCCCAGCTCGTTTCGTTCGCTGGCAACAAACGCCACAGGGACTGGAATCTCGCCTGAACGAAGTACTGATCGACCGTTATCAGGACGGCGAGAACGCAGGTTATCCGACGTTGTGTAAAGGGCGTTATCTGGTGGACGGCGAGCGTTATCACGCGCTGGAAGAGCCCACCAGTCTCAATACCCTTGAGCTACTGCCGGAGTTAATGGCGGCGAATATCGCTTCGGTGAAAATTGAAGGCCGTCAGCGTAGCCCAGCGTATGTCAGCCAGGTAGCGAAAGTCTGGCGTCAGGCTATCGATCGTTGTAAGGCCGATCCGCAAAACTTCGTACCACAAAGTGCGTGGATGGAGACGCTCGGGTCGATGTCCGAAGGCACGCAAACCACCCTTGGCGCGTATCACCGTAAATGGCAGTGAGAAAAGCAATGAAATATTCCTTAGGGCCGGTACTGTGGTACTGGCCAAAAGAGACGCTGGAAGAATTTTATCAGCAGGCCGCCGCCAGCAGCGCCGACGTGATTTATCTCGGTGAAGCGGTATGCAGCAAGCGCCGGGCAACCAAAGTTGGCGACTGGCTGGAGATGGCAAAATCACTCGCCGGGAGTGGCAAGCAGATAGTGCTCTCCACGCTGGCGCTGGTGCAGGCGTCCTCCGAACTGGGCGAACTGAAACGCTATGTAGAGAACGGCGAGTTTCTGATTGAAGCCAGCGATCTCGGCGTGGTGAATATGTGCGCTGAGCGCAAATTGCCGTTCGTCGCCGGGCACGCGCTGAACTGCTATAACGCGGTGACGCTGAAGATATTACTCAAACAGGGCATGATGCGCTGGTGTATGCCGGTGGAGCTTTCCCGCGACTGGCTGGTGAACCTGCTCAATCAGTGCGATGAACTGGGCATTCGCAACCAGTTTGAAGTGGAAGTCCTGAGCTACGGTCATCTGCCGCTGGCCTACTCCGCTCGCTGTTTTACAGCACGTTCGGAAGACCGCCCGAAAGATGAGTGTGAAACCTGCTGCATTAAGTATCCGAACGGGCGCAACGTGCTGTCGCAGGAGAATCAGCAGGTGTTTGTACTCAATGGCATTCAGACCATGAGCGGCTACGTTTACAATCTCGGTAACGATCTGGCATCAATGCAGGGGCTGGTTGATGTGGTCCGCCTGTCACCGCAGGGGACTGACACTTTCGCGATGCTCGACGCCTTCCGCGCTAATGAAAATGGTGCGGCACCACTCCCGTTGACGGCAAACAGCGACTGTAATGGCTACTGGCGGCGGCTGGCGGGGCTGGAGCTGCAAGCCTAAGCAAATATGCTCGTCATACTTCGAGTTGCATGTGCTGCGTCTGCGGGTTATTCGGCCCATCCATGGGCCTCACCCCTTACGGGGCCGCTGCAAGCAGCGTTCAAATCCGCTCCATGCGGATTTGTCGTTCACCCCAGTCACTTACTTATGTAAGCTCCTGGGGATTCACTCTCTTGTCGCCTTCCTGCAACTCGAATTATTTAGAGCATAGCTCACTTTGTTAACAACTTTAACTACCCTTTAATGCAGTATTAAAGATTAATCGGTAACAAAGTGAGCTGTTATGACTGATAAAACCATTGCGTTTTCGCTACTCGATCTGGCCCCCATCCCAGAAGGTTCTTCAGCGCGGGAAGCGTTCTCTCACTCTCTCGATCTTGCCCGTCTGGCTGAAAAGCGCGGCTATCATCGCTACTGGCTGGCGGAACACCACAATATGACCGGCATTGCCAGTGCTGCAACGTCGGTGTTGATTGGCTATCTGGCGGCGAATACTACCACGCTGCACCTGGGTTCTGGCGGCGTGATGTTGCCGAACCATTCGCCGCTGGTAATTGCCGAGCAGTTCGGCACGCTCAATACTCTCTATCCGGGGCGAATCGATTTAGGGCTGGGTCGCGCGCCGGGTAGCGATCAGCGAACAATGATGGCGCTACGTCGTCATATGAGCGGAGATATTGATAATTTCCCCCGCGATGTCGCAGAGTTGGTGGACTGGTTTGACGCCCGCGATCCCAATCCGCATGTGCTCCCGGTACCGGGCTATGGCGAGAAAATCCCGGTGTGGTTGTTAGGCTCCAGCCTTTACAGCGCGCAACTGGCGGCGCAGCTTGGTCTGCCGTTTGCGTTTGCCTCACACTTCGCGCCAGATATGTTGCTTCAGGCACTGCATCTTTACCGTAGCAACTTCAAACCGTCGGCACGGCTGGAGAAGCCGTACGCGATGGTGTGCATCAATATTATCGCCGCCGACAGCAACCGCGACGCTGAGTTTCTTTTTACCTCGATGCAGCAAGCCTTTGTGAAGCTGCGCCGCGGAGAAACCGGGCAACTGCCACCACCGATTCAGAATATGGATCAGTTCTGGTCACCGTCCGAGCAGTATGGCGTACAGCAGTCACTGAGTATGTCGCTGGTGGGCGATAAAGCGAAAGTGCGTCATGGTTTGCAGTCGATCCTGCGCGAAACCGACGCCGATGAGATTATGGTTAACGGGCAAATTTTCGATCACCAGGCGCGCCTGCATTCGTTTGAACTGGCAATGGACGTGAAGGAAGAGCTGTTGGGGTAATGCGGTTTAATTTGTTAGATGGGGCTTAAACACCTTATCCGACCTGGCAATATCGCACTGCTCGGGTAGGCCTGATAAGCATAGCGCATCAGGCATTGTGCAGACCGCTGAAATGCTGAAGAAAGAGTTGTTCAGTTGAATTTATAACGTCGATTTTCAACGGTGATGGTTGGTAATCGGTGATTTTTTTCGAAGTAATCATAGCCGGGCTGCAACATATGCCAGAAATTATATTCCGGCCATGCTTGCGCCTGGCGCATATTTTCGTCGTTCATCGCAAACGGGAAGATATGCACCGGCACGCTCTTCTGCCCGCTATTCAGCGCCTGTGCCACCAGTTGATAAATCTCTTCAATACCGGCATCGGTCATGGCATAGCAGCCCGCCGAAACGCAGTTCCCATGAACCATAATGAAATCGCCGGTGTAGCCGTTTGCCCGATCGTAAGCATTCGGGTAGCCAATATTAAATGCCAGATGATAGCGGCTGTTTGGGTTAAGCAACCCTTTGTTGGTGGCATAAAAGCCTTCCGGGCTTTTACCATCTCCCTGTTTGTGTTTTGGTCCCAGACCTCCTGACCACGCGCATATAGTCCAGGTTTTGTAGAGTTCGTAGGGCTTATTATTGGCGCTTGCCCACAGTTCCAGCTTATCTTCCGCTTTCAGAATGCGGATAAATAACTTGTCGCCGGGGTGAATGATTTTTAAAGACGGTGCGACAGGTTTTTCAACCGGCAGGAAAACGTGTTCATCGCGCGGGGTGGACCAGAAAAATTGAAAAACCAAAGCGATAAACAGGCTCAACAATACAATAGCGAGTAGTCCTTTACACCCCATATTCTTATCCCGCTTGCTCTGCTCAGGTTTAAGTATACCTTTGTTTGTGAATCGACATGGGGAAAGGTCCAGTCCTGTACTTTTATAAAATAATCATCGTTTTATCATCACCGAACAGGGATATGAATAAATCGACTTATTACCAGAGAAAATCATTATGAGTGAGCCGGCTTCTTTTTTTCTTCATGCGCATATTACCGAGAGTAATCTCGAGAAATTTCTCCATTCACCGGCAACAAATATCAAAGACTATGACGACTGGTTGCCATGGTTTACCGAGAAGCGAAGGATGTACGGCGAGCCTGCAGAAATGCTTAACGATCTTGCTACTTGTAATTCTGGTGAAAGTGAAAAGAATATTTATGCTGAACATATCAACTTTAATAAAGACACACAGATAGTCACGATGGATCACATATTTCTCTCGGAGAGCTATGAAACCTTCATGCCACTCCTGGCCTGTGTGCGGGGAATCGAGAAGTTTATTACGCCAGGGGAAAATAATTTTGCGCTAATTTATTATTACTGGTGGGGTTCAGAAAAAGAGGTCGCCATCGCACTTGAATTTGATACCAGCGGTAGCAGTATAACGGCAAATCCTAAGGCAGAAAATTTAGCTATCGCCGATGCACTTTTCGATGAACATGGGGAAGCGCTTGCCGAAGAACTTTATAATAAACAAGGTTATATTTGATAACATTTCGCGCACTGTGAAGTATTGCCGGATGAACACTACTCATCCGGCTCGTTCGATTACTGATACACCGGCAGCAAATTAAAACTCGACAGGATGTGCATCAGTGCGTTGCCAACGCCAAAGACCAGAATCAGGGCAATCATCGGCTTGCCGCCCCAGACACGGAATTTAGGGCTACCAAAGCGTTTACGCGATGCGCGGGCCAGCAGCGCCGGAACAATTGCCGCCCAGATGGTAGCGGCTAATCCCGCATAGCCAATGGCATACAGGAACCCATTCGGGAACAGCAGGCCGCCAACGACGGGCGGTGCAAAGGTCAACAGTGCCGTTTTAAAGCGCCCCATTGCCGAATCATCAAAGCCAAACAGATCCGCCAGATAGTCGAACAGGCCCAGCGTTACGCCGAGGAACGAACTCGCCACTGCAAAGTTTGAGAACACGACCAGCAGAAGGTCCAGACTACGGCTGTTCAGCACGCCGCTCAACGCCTGTACCAGCACATCAATATTGCCGCCTTTCTTCGCAATACCGATAAACTCCGGGCGAGGAATATTCCCCATTGTTGCCAGCAACCAGATGGTATACAGCGCCAGCGCCATTAACGTACCGTACACCAGACATTTCACGATAGTTTTCGGATCCTTGCCGTAATATTTCATCAGGCTCGGAACGTTGCCGTGATAGCCAAACGATGCCAGACAGAACGGCAGCGTCATCAACAGATACGGTGCATAAGACGCATTGCTTTCGGCGACGTTGAACAATGTCGCAGGCTGCACATGCCCCAGCAGGCTACCGAAGGTGAGGAAGAAGGTAATGACTTTCGCCCCCAGCACAATCGCTGTCATGCGACTGACGGCTTTGGTGCTCAACCACACCACAAACGCCACCAACAGTGCAAAACCAAAACCCGCTGCCCGTGCCGGGACGTTTAGCGACATCTCTGCGAAGGTGTGATGCAGAATCGAACCACTGGCAGAAATATAGGCATAGGTCAGGATGTAGAGCACAAAGGCAATAGAAATGCCGTTGACCACGTTCCAGCCTTTGCCGAGCAAGTCTTTGGTGATGGTGTCAAAGCTCGAACCGATTCGGTAATTCAGGTTAGCTTCCAGAATCATCAAGCCGGAATGCAGCATACAAAACCAGGTGAAGATCAGCGCCGCCATCGACCAGAAGAACCACGCACCGGACATGACCACTGGCAGAGAAAACATCCCTGCGCCAATAATGGTGCCGCCGATAATCACCACGCCGCCAAGCAGCGACGGTGACGTTTGGGTGGTGGTTAGTGTTGCCATGAGGGCTTCTCTCCAGTGAAAAATAGTGCGACTGCGTCGTTATGTGTTGCACTGTACCAGTACGCGAGTACAAAAAACAGAAAAAAAACCCTGATTGTTAGAATCAGGGCTGTATATTTTACTTTACGTCAGGTAATAGCGATTTAGTGTGAATTACGCATCGCCACCGAAACGACGGCGACCGGTAGAGTCATCACGACGCGGTGCGCGGCCTTCACGACGTTCACCGCTGAAACGACGACCATCACCACGACCCCCTTCACGGCGTTCACCGCTGAAATTACGACCGCCCTCACGACGCTCACCACCGAAGCCACGACCACCGCCACGACGTTCAGTATGCGGCTGTGCATCACCCAACAGTTGCATGTTCATTGGTTTGTTAAGGATGCGAGTACGGGTAAAGTGTTGCAGCACTTCACCTGGCATCCCCTTCGGCAGTTCGATAGTGGAGTGAGAAGCAAACAGCTTGATGTTACCGATATAACGGCTGCTAATATCGCCTTCGTTGGCAATTGCACCAACGATATGACGAACTTCAACGCCATCATCACGGCCCACTTCAATGCGGTAAAGCTGCATTTCACCAACATCGCGACGTTCACGACGCGGACGATCTTCACGGTCGCCACGCGGGCCACGGTCATTACGATCGCGCGGACCACGGTCATCACGGTCACGGAATTCACGACGCGGACGCATCGGCGCATCTGGCGGCACGATCAGAGTACGTTCACCCTGTGCCATTTTCAGCAGTGCGGCTGCCAGAGTTTCGAGATCCAACTCTTCACCTTCCGCAGTCGGCTGAATTTTGCTCAACAGTGCACGGTATTGATCCAGATCGCTACTTTCCAGTTGCTGCTGTACTTTGGCAGCAAATTTTTCCAGACGGCGTTTGCTCAGCAGTTCTGCGTTAGGCAGTTCGACTTCTGGAATGGTCAGCTTCATGGTGCGTTCGATGTTGCGCAGCAGACGACGCTCGCGGTTTTCAACGAACAGCAGCGCACGACCCGCACGACCCGCACGACCGGTACGACCGATACGGTGAACGTAAGACTCGGAGTCCATTGGGATATCGTAGTTAACCACCAGGCTGATACGCTCAACGTCCAGGCCACGGGCCGCAACGTCGGTGGCGATCAGGATGTCCAGACGACCATCTTTCAGACGTTCCAGAGTCTGCTCACGCAGCGCCTGGTTCATATCACCGTTCAGCGCGGCGCTGTTATAGCCGTTACGTTCCAGGGCTTCAGCCACTTCCAGAGTCGCGTTTTTGGTACGAACGAAAATAATCGCCGCATCAAAATCTTCCGCTTCCAGGAAACGCACCAGCGCTTCATTTTTACGCATACCCCAGACAGTCCAGTAGCTCTGGCTGATGTCAGGACGGGTCGTCACGCTGGACTGAATACGCACTTCCTGCGGCTCTTTCATAAAGCGACGGGTAATGCGACGGATCGCTTCCGGCATGGTTGCAGAGAACAGAGCGGTCTGATGACCTTCCGGGATCTGCGCCATAATGGTTTCCACGTCTTCGATGAAGCCCATACGCAGCATTTCATCAGCTTCATCCAGAACCAGACCGCTCAGTTTAGAGAGGTCCAGAGTGCCACGTTTCAGGTGGTCCAGCAGACGGCCTGGAGTACCGACAACGATCTGCGGCCCCTGACGCAGGGCGCGTAATTGCACGTCATAACGCTGGCCGCCGTACAGAGCAACCACGTTTACGCCGCGCATGTGTTTAGAGAAATCCGTCATTGCTTCAGCAACCTGTACCGCCAGTTCGCGGGTCGGTGCCAGCACCAGAATCTGTGGCGCTTTCAGCTCAGGATCAAGATTTTGCAGCAAAGGTAAGGAGAATGCTGCAGTTTTTCCGCTCCCCGTCTGGGCCATACCCAGAACGTCGCGGCCATTCAGCAGATGTGGAATACACTCCGCCTGAATTGGAGATGGTTTTTCGTAACCCAGATCGTTAAGGGCTTCAAGGATAGGAGCCTTCAGGCCCAGATCTGCAAAAGTGGTTTCGAATTCAGCCATGTAGTACGTGTGCCTCAAAATTAATGGCGGCCAGTCTACATAACTCATCATGAAATTGATCAGCAATTTTCATTGAAAAGTGTGAACCGGCTCAAAGTAGGTGTATTAACGAACAACAACGCCCTCACCCGTTAAGGTGATGGCAATCAAAAAAGATTACGGGCTGATGTGTACGTCAGCTATTGCTGGTCCGATTCTGCCAGGTCATCTTGGTCCTGGCCCAGGAGCGATAATTCCAACAATGCGTATCGGTGCTCAACAAAGTTATGAACGTTGTTGGCAACCGCCAGTTTGAACAGTGCCGCAGCGCTGTCCAAATCCCCCAGACTTAGGTAGTACTTACCTAAATAGAAGTTGGTTTCACTGAGATGCTCAGCGAGCGAGGTGTTATCCGTTGCGTCCGCCTTGAGCCTTTCCATTAACGTTTGTTCGCTAATGTTGCCCAGGTAGAACTCGACAATGTTCCATCCCCACTGTTCCTTGTCCGATTTTTCGAAGTGTTGCTTCAACACTTCTTTAGCCTGCTTCTCATCGAGCTTCTGCTCGGCAAGATAAAGCCACAGACTACGGAAAGGATCATTGGGATCGTCTTGATAAAACGCCAGCAGATCATCTTGCGCTAACCTGGCACGACCGCCGTAATATAATGCGATCCCGCGATTCAAGTGCGCGTAGTTGTAAGTTGGATCAAGCTCAAGTACAGAATCAAACGCTTCATAGGCAGCATCAAAATTGCCTGCCTGCGTTAAATATATGCCCAAGTAATTGAATACTTCAGGCATATCCGGTCGGATTGCCAGCGCCTGCGAAAAATCGTTACGCGCTAATGCCCTCAGACCAAGACTATCATACAACACTCCGCGCTCATATAAAAGCTGTGCGCGTTCGTCATCGGTTAAAGCCCGACTGGCAAGGATCTGTTCCATACGTGCCAGAATCACTTCCTGCTGTAAAGTCGGTTGCAATGGTACTGCGAGGACTTCACTTTTACGCCAGGAAATATTACTGCATCCTGCAAGCGTAAGTGCTGTCGCAACGAAACACCAGCGCAAAAAAGGCTTCATTTCCCACTCCCGAAGACCACGGTTGAATGAACGTCCTGTTCCCGGTTGCTAACAAGGCGTCCAGCCCGGTTAAAAGCCCCCCGCCGCAGCGGAGGGCAAATGGCAACCTTACTCGCCCTGTTCAGCAACCGGAGCTTCCGGTGCCGCAGCAGGTTGAGACTGCTCAGTCGCTTCTTTAATGCTCAGACGGATACGGCCCTGGCGATCAACTTCCAGAACTTTAACCGGTACTTCCTGATTCATCTGCAGGTAATCGGTCACTTTCTCAACACGTTTGTCGGCGATTTGAGAAATGTGTACCAGACCTTCTTTACCGCCGCCGATGGCAACAAATGCGCCAAAGTCAACGATACGGGTCACTTTACCATTGTAGACGCGGCCCACTTCGATTTCCGCAGTGATCTCTTCGATACGACGAATCGCGTGTTTCGCTTTTTCGCCGTCGGTCGCTGCAATCTTCACAGTACCATCATCTTCGATTTCGATAGTGGTGCCCGTTTCTTCGGTCAGGGCGCGGATAACAGAACCACCTTTACCGATAACGTCTTTGATCTTGTCCGGGTTGATCTTAATGGTATGGATACGCGGAGCAAACTCAGAGATATCGCCGCGCGGCGCGTTGATCGCCTGTTCCATTACGCCCAGGATATGCAGACGCGCACCTTTAGCCTGGTTCAGCGCAACCTGCATGATCTCTTTGGTGATGCCTTCAATTTTGATATCCATCTGCAATGCAGAGATACCGTCGCGGGAACCCGCAACTTTGAAGTCCATATCACCCAGGTGATCTTCGTCGCCCAGAATGTCAGACAGTACAACGTAGTTATCGCCTTCTTTCACCAGGCCCATTGCGATACCCGCAACAGCAGCTTTGATCGGCACGCCTGCGTCCATCAGCGCCAGAGACGCGCCGCACACAGAAGCCATAGAAGAAGAACCGTTGGATTCGGTAATTTCAGACACTACACGTACGGTGTACGGGAATTTGTCCATATCCGGCATGACGGCCAGCACACCGCGCTTCGCCAGACGACCGTGACCAATTTCACGACGCTTCGGAGAACCGACCATGCCGGTTTCACCTACGGAGTACGGAGGGAAGTTGTAGTGGAACAGGAAGGTGTCGGTACGTTCGCCCATCAGTTCATCAAGAACCTGTGCGTCACGTGCAGTACCCAGCGTTGCGGTAACCAGTGCCTGCGTTTCACCACGGGTGAACAGCGCAGAACCGTGAGTACGCGGCAGCACGCCAGTGCGCACATCCAGACCACGGATCATGTCTTTTTCACGACCATCGATACGCGGTTCGCCTGCCAGTACGCGGCTACGAACAACTTTTTTCTCAATGGCGTGCAAAATTTCACCCAGTTCGTTTTCGTCCAGGGTTTCGTCTTCAGCAAGCAGCGTCGCAATGGTTTCAGATTTGATGACATCAACCTGTGCATAGCGCTCTTGTTTATCGGTGATACGGTAAGCATCGCTCAGGCGAGCTTCAGCCAGTGCAGCAACGCGCGCGTTCAGCGCTTCGTTTACCGGCTCTGGCTGCCAATCCCAACGCGGTTTACCCGCTTCTTTCACCAGTTCATTGATGTTCTGAATAACAACCTGCTGTTGTTCATGACCGAACACAACCGCACCCAGCATCTGGTCTTCGCTCAGCAGTTCAGCTTCAGATTCAACCATCAGCACAGCGGCTTCAGTACCGGCAACAACCAGGTCCAGTTTGCTCTCTTTCAGCTCGTCCTGAGTCGGGTTCAGTACATACTGGTCATTGATATAACCTACGCGGGCAGCACCAATCGGACCATTGAACGGAATACCAGACAGAGACAGCGCCGCAGAAGCGCCAATCATCGCAACGATATCCGGGTTAACCTGCGGGTTAACAGAAACCACGGTGGCGATAACCTGAACTTCGTTGACGAAGCCTTCCGGGAACAGCGGGCGAATCGGGCGGTCAATCAGACGCGCAATCAGCGTTTCGCCTTCGCTTGGGCGGCCTTCACGACGGAAGAAGCTACCCGGGATACGACCAGCAGCGTAGGTACGCTCCTGATAGTTAACAGTCAGAGGGAAGAAGTCCTGACCTGGTTTGGCTTTTTTCTGGCCGACAACGGTAACAAATACAGCGGTGTCATCCATGCTAACCATAACAGCGGCAGTAGCCTGACGAGCCATCATGCCGGTTTCCAGAGTGACGGTATGTTGGCCGTACTGGAATTTACGAACGATCGGATTAAGCAATGTAATATCCTTTCTCTTTCTTAGACAGTACCTTACGGCACTGGTGTTAATACCCGATCTTCTGCGCATCCTCGCGACTAATGACAACCCTAACCCAGCCAGATGTGGGTAAAGCCTCTCATTAGCCGCGCGAACCTCTGCAACGGAAGATCATTCATAGCAACAATACATTAGTTTCCAGTGAATTGCTGCCGTCAGCTTGAAAAAAGGGGCCACTCAGGCCCCCTTTTCTGAAACTCGCAAGAATTAGCGACGCAGACCCAGGCGCTCGATGAGCTGGGTGTAACGCGCTACGTCTTTACGTTTCAGGTAGTCGAGCAGTTTACGACGCTGAGAAACCATGCGCAGCAGACCACGACGGCTGTGGTGATCTTTTTTGTGCTCTGCAAAGTGGCCCTGCAGGTGGTTGATCTGTGCAGTCAGCAGTGCTACCTGAACTTCGGTAGAACCAGTGTCGTTTGCGTCACGACCAAACTCAGAAACGATTTTAGCTGTTGCTTCAGTACTTAGAGACATTTTAAAACTCCAAAGTATATAAGAATGAAAGGACGCCGATCTCTAATTCAGCGATCCCAGTGTACGTTACGTAAAGTGTTAAACGATCTACGCGACGTTAAGCGGCAGTATTCTACTCGTAGCGACTTGTTATCGCAAGACGGTTAATATTACGCCGGGTATTCAACCACCAGGCGACGAGGCGCGACGCGACCTTCATCGTCAATTTCGCCCATACCGATAAACTTGCCGTTCTCACCTTCTGTAACGCGAACCAGTCCTTCCAGCGGCGCACCAGATGTACGAACCGGGTTACCATTTTTGAAGTAAACAGAAGACGTTAGCGGAAGATTAACCACCGGGTAGTCCGAAGCCGGACTGTCCATTGGCATCAGTAAAGAATCAAGTAACTCCGCAGCAGGAATATCTTGCTGTTCGGCTTGCTCAACCAGTTCACGCAGATGTTCCAGAGTCACCATCCGTTCAACCGGATATTTACTCACCGCCAGACGACGCAGGTAAATCACATGCGCGCCACAGCCAAGTTTTTCGCCCAGATCATCAATGATAGTGCGAATATAAGTACCCTTTGAGCAGTGAATTTCCAGCTCCAGTTCATTGCCTTCATGGCGAATAAACAGCAACTCATAGACGGTAATCGGGCGTGCTTCACGCGGGACTTCAATACCCTGACGCGCGTATTCGTACAGTTTTTTGCCCTGATATTTCAGCGCTGAATACATCGAAGGGATCTGTTCGATGTCACCACGGAAGGTATCCAGCGCTGCAGCCAGTTGCTCTGCACTAAAGGTTACCGGACGCTCTTCAACGATTTGCCCGTCTGCGTCAGAAGTATCGGTACGCTGTCCAAGACGCGCAATCACCCGGTAGCGTTTGTCGGAATCCAGCAGATATTGGGAAAATTTCGTCGCTTCCCCGAGGCAAATCGGCAGCATGCCCGTCGCCAGCGGGTCCAGCGCGCCAGTGTGCCCGGCACGGTTGGCGTTATAAATCCGTTTTACTTTTTGCAACGCATCGTTGCTGGACATACCTTGCGGTTTATCCAGCAACAAAACGCCGTTAATGTCGCGACCGCGACGACGAGGACGACTCATTAGTCCTCCTTGCTGTCGTCCGGGTTAACACGACGTTCTTCGTCATGTTTGACCACGCTGGTTACCAGGTTTGACATACGCATCCCTTCAACCAGTGAGTTATCGTAGAAGAAGGTCAGTTCCGGCACGATACGCAAGCGCATGGCTTTGCCAAGCAGACTGCGGATGAAACCGGAAGCTTCCTGCAACGCTTTGATGCCCGCTTTTACCGCGTCTTCATCTTTGTCGTTGAGGAAAGTCACATACACTTTGGCATAGGCCAGGTCACGAGACATTTCGACACCGGAAACGGTGGTCATCATCCCCAGACGAGGGTCTTTAATTTCACGTTGCAGGATGATAGCGATCTCTTTTTGCATTTCCTGCGCTACGCGCTGTGGGCGACCAAATTCTTTCGCCATAATAAATTCTCCTGACAAAAAAGGGGCCATAAGCCCCTTTTAAAATTAATCTCAGGTGGAAGGGCTGCTCACGTTGGCCTGATAAGACGCTCCAGCGTCGCATCAGGCAACGGCTGCCGGATGGGGCGTAAACGCCTTATCCGGCCTACAACCCAGACAACCTTAAGCGATGGTACGCTGAATCTCGATGATTTCGAATACTTCGATCACATCGCCAGTGCGCACGTCGTTGTAGTTCTTAACGCCGATACCACATTCCATGCCGTTACGGACTTCGTTAACGTCATCTTTGAAGCGGCGCAGGGACTCCAGCTCGCCTTCGTAGATAACCACGTTGTCGCGCAGAACGCGGATCGGGTTATGACGTTTAACCACACCTTCAGTAACCATACAACCTGCAATGGCACCGAATTTCGGTGATTTGAACACGTCACGAACTTCCGCCAGACCGATGATTTCTTGTTTCAGTTCTGGAGAAAGCATACCGCTCATCGCCGCTTTCACTTCATCGATCAGATTATAGATGACGGAGTAGTAACGCAGATCCAGGCTTTCGGACTCAATAACTTTACGCGCAGATGCATCAGCACGTACGTTAAAGCCAACCAGAATCGCGTTGGACGCTGCTGCCAGGGTTGCATCGGTTTCGGTGATACCCCCGACGCCAGAACCGATGATCTTAACTTTCACTTCGTCAGTAGACAGTTTCAGCAAGGAATCGGAAATCGCTTCCACAGAACCCTGAACGTCAGCCTTCAGCACGATGTTCACTTCGTGAACTTCACCTTCGGTCATGTTGGCGAACATGTTCTCAAGTTTAGATTTCTGCTGACGCGCCAGTTTAACTTCGCGGAATTTACCCTGACGATACAGCGCAACTTCACGCGCTTTCTTCTCGTCACGAACAACGGTCACTTCATCACCTGCAGCCGGAACACCGGACAAGCCCAGGATTTCCACCGGAATGGACGGACCTGCTTCCAGCACTTCCTGACCCAGTTCGTTACGCATTGCACGAACACGGCCGTATTCGAAACCACACAGAACGATGTCGCCTTTATGCAGCGTACCTTCACGTACCAGAACGGTGGCAACCGGACCACGACCTTTATCAAGGAAGGATTCGATAACCGCGCCGCTCGCCATACCTTTACGTACCGCTTTCAGTTCCAGCACTTCAGCCTGCAGCAGGATAGCATCCAGCAGTTCATCAATACCGGTACCCGCTTTCGCAGACACGTGTACGAACTGGCTTTCACCGCCCCACTCTTCCGGCAGGATACCGTACTGGGAGAGTTCGTTCTTAACGCGATCTGGATCGGCTTCTGGTTTGTCGATCTTGTTCACTGCCACCACCACCGGAACCTGTGCAGCTTTCGCATGCTGGATTGCTTCAATGGTCTGCGGCATTACGCCGTCATCCGCAGCGACAACCAGGACGACGATGTCCGTTGCCTGCGCACCACGTGCACGCATTGACGTAAATGCGGCGTGCCCCGGGGTGTCCAGGAAGGTGATCATGCCATTTTCAGTTTCAACGTGGTATGCACCGATGTGCTGGGTAATGCCGCCCGCTTCGCCAGAAGCCACTTTCGTTGAACGAATATAGTCCAGCAGAGAGGTTTTACCGTGGTCAACGTGCCCCATGATAGTCACAACAGGTGCGCGCGGCTCAGCCGCAGCCCCCGTGTCACGGTCGCTCATTACCGCTTCTTCCAGCTCGTTTTCACGACGCAGGATAACTTTGTGGCCCATCTCTTCAGCAACCAGTTGTGCGGTTTCCTGGTCGATGACCTGGTTGATGGTTGCCATTGCGCCCAGCTTCATCATCACTTTGATGACCTGAGAGCCTTTAACCGCCATCTTGTTCGCCAGTTCGCCAACGGTGATGGTTTCGCCGATCACAACGTCACGGTTAACGGCTTGAGCAGGCTTCTGGAAGCCTTGCTGCAGCGAAGAACCTTTACGTTTTCCGCCTTTACCGCCACGTACTGCTGCGCGAGCTTCTTCACGATCAGCTTTTGATTCAGCGTGTTTGTTGCCTTTCTTCGGACGCGCAGCTTTCGCGTTACGACCACGGCCACGACCGCCTTCGACTTCACGATCGCTTTCATCTTCTGCCTGGCGAGCATGTTGAGAAGTAGTAACGTGATAATCGCTGGAATCTTCAGTCGGTTCTGCGTTATCAGTCCATTTGTTTTCTTCCGCCATACGACGTGCTTCTTCAGCAACACGACGTGCTTCTTCTTCGAGTTTACGACGCGCTTCTTCTTCGGCTTTACGCTTGAGCTCTGCAGCTTCCAGCTCACGGCGGGCTTTTTCAGCCTGGGCGGTTTTAGTCATATCGTCTTGTTGATTGCTCACTTTGTCTTTTTCCGCAGCTTCACGTTTCGCTTGTTCAGCGGCTTCACGTTTAGCTTGTTCTGCGGCCTCACGTTCAGCTTTTTGTTGCGCTTCGCGTTTGGCCAATTCTTCTGCCTCACGACGGGCTTGCTCTTCCGCTTCACGCTGCGCCTGCTCTTCCGCAGCAAGGCGCTCAGCCTCTTGCGGATCGCGTTTCACAAAGGTGCGTTTCTTGCGGACTTCGATTTGTACCGATTTACTTTTTCCACCGGTACCTGGAATGTTAAGGGTGCTGCGCGTTTTACGCTGCAGCGTCAATTTATCCGGCACCGAATTTTTCTGATTCAGGTGGTCAATTAAAGTCTGTTTCTCTTGCGCGGACACAGAGTCGTCAGCAGACTTCCGGATACCTGCATCAGCAAATTGCTGTACCAGGCGTTCCACGGAGGTCTGTCGCTCTGCGGCCAGCGTTTTAACGGTTACATCTGTCATGCTGTTCCTTCCTGCTACAGTTTATTACGCTTCGTCACCGAACCAGCAAATATTACGGGCAGCCATAATCAGTGCTCCGGCTTTTTCGTCGGTCAACCCTTCGATATCAGCCAGATCATCAATGCCCTGTTCGGCGAGATCTTCCAGCGTACAAACGCCACGGGCGGCCAGTTTGAATGCCAAATCACGATCCATCCCTTCAAGGTTCAGCAGATCGTCAGCCGGTTTATTATCGCCGAGGCTTTCTTCCTGGGCCTGTGCAATGGTGGCCAGTGCATTTTTAGCACGCTCACGCAGTGCTTCAACCGTCGGCTCATCAAGGCCTTCAATTTCCAGCAGCTCTTTCATCGGCACATAGGCCAGCTCTTCCAGCGTCGAGAAGCCTTCTTCTACCAGAACAGTAGCGAAGTCTTCGTCAATGTCGAGATAACGGGTGAAGGTGTCGATCGCTGCGTGCGCTTCCGCCTGATGTTTAGCCTGCAGGTCGTCAACGGTCATTACGTTGAGTTCCCAACCGCTCAGTTGCGAAGCCAGACGTACGTTCTGACCGTTACGGCCAATTGCCTGCGCCAGGTTACCGGCTTCAACGGCGATATCCATGGTGTGTTTATCTTCATCCACCACGATAGAAGCAACGTCTGCCGGTGCCATCGCGTTGATCACGAACTGCGCCGGGTTATCATCCCACAGGACGATATCGATACGCTCACCGCCCAGTTCAGTAGAAACCGCCTGAACACGCGCGCCACGCATACCTACACAAGCCCCTACCGGATCGATACGTTTATCGTTGGTTTTCACCGCGATTTTCGCACGAGAACCCGGATCGCGAGCCGCTGCTTTAATTTCAATCACTTCTTCGCCGATTTCCGGCACTTCAATACGGAACAGTTCGATCAGCATTTCCGGTTTGGAACGAGTCACGAACAGTTGCGCGCCACGCGCTTCCGGGCGAACGGAATAGAGCACGCCACGAACACGGTCGCCAGGGCGGAAGTTTTCACGCGGCAGCATATCTTCACGCAGGATCACAGCTTCAGCGTTGTTGCCCAGATCCAGAGAGATGTTGTCGCGGTTTACTTTTTTCACCACGCCGGTGATGATTTCACCTTCGTGTTCACGGAACTGATCAACCACCATCGCACGTTCAGCTTCACGTACTTTCTGCACGATAACCTGTTTTGCCGTCTGGGTGGTGATACGGTCAAAGGTGACAGATTCAATCTGATCTTCAACATAATCGCCCAGGTTCAGGCTTTCATCTTCAAAGCGTGCGGCTTCAAGAGTGATTTCTTTGGTCGGCTGTGTGACTTCATCAACAACCAGCCAGCGGCGGAAAGTGTCAAAATCACCGCTTTTGCGATCGATCTGTACACGGACGTCGATCTCTTGTTCATATTTTTTCTTGGTTGCTGTAGCCAGAGCGCTTTCCAACGCTTCGAAAATTTTCTCGCGAGGCAGCGCCTTTTCATTGGAGACGGCTTCAACTACAGCCAAAATTTCTTTGTTCATCGCGGGCTTTTCACCTCATCCAGACTATTAAAAGTGGGGAACCAGGTTCGCCTTCTGGATATTACTCAGCGCGAACACTTCATCTTTACCTTCGACGGTAACTGTGATCATTTCACCGTCTACTGCTTTGATAACGCCCTGCCATTTACGACGGTTTTGTACCGCCATACGGAGAACCAGAGTCGCCTCTTCTCCGACAAAACGGGCGTAGTGTTCAGCCGTGAACAGTGGGCGATCGAGACCCGGTGAGGAGACTTCCAGGTTATAAGCAACGGTGATGGGATCTTCAACATCCAACACAGCGCTCACCTGGTGGCTCACATCAGCACAATCATCAACATTGATGCCATCTTCACTATCAATATAGATGCGCAGTGTGGATGTGCGACCGCGAATAAACTCGATGCCAACCAGTTCAAAACCCAGGGCCTCAACTGGCGCAGTAATCATCTCTGTTAATTTTTGCTCTAATGTGGACAAGCCCACCCCCAAGACATAAAAAAAGGGCCTAAAGCCCAGTTATTCTGTAGTCAGATAACAAAAAACCCCGATAAATCGGGGCTTTATATAACTGAACCCTATAACCGCAACTGCGGTCTGGAGCACTTTCCAGAAGGATTTTTTCAAATCCCACTACGAAGGCCGAAGTCTTCACAGTATATTTGAAAAAGAACTCTAAGGGAAAGTGGTTGCGGGGGCCGGATTTGAACCGACGACCTTCGGGTTATGAGCCCGACGAGCTACCAGGCTGCTCCACCCCGCGCCTGAAACGTGGCAAATTCTACTCGTTTTGGGTAAAAAATGCAAATACTGCTGGGATTTGGTGTACCGAGACGGGACGTAAAATCTGTGGGCATTATAGTGATCTACGCCACATTTTGTCAACGCTTATTGCTAATCATGTGAATGAATATCCAGCTAACTTTCATTTCTTGAATGCTTTTGTCCTCTCCTGCTCTCCCTTAAGCGCATTATTTTACAAAAAACACGCTCTCCCCTTCCTGTCTTTGATAAAAGATGATTAAATGAAAACTCATTTATTTTGCATAAAAATTCAATCAGAGCAAAAAACCAGGCTCATCATCAGTTAATCAAGCAGGGTGTTATTTTATGACAACGATTCTCAAGCATCTCCCGGTAGGTCAACGTATTGGTATCGCTTTTTCTGGCGGTCTGGACACCAGCGCCGCACTGCTGTGGATGCGACAAAAGGGAGCGGTTCCTTATGCATATACTGCAAATTTGGGCCAACCAGACGAAGAGGATTATGATGCGATCCCTCGTCGTGCCATGGAATACGGCGCGGAGAACGCACGTCTTATTGACTGTCGCAAACAACTGGTAGCCGAAGGTATTGCCGCTATTCAGTGTGGCGCATTTCATAACACCACTGGCGGCCTGACCTATTTCAACACGACTCCACTGGGTCGCGCCGTGACCGGCACCATGCTGGTTGCGGCTATGAAAGAAGATGGCGTGAATATCTGGGGTGATGGCAGCACTTACAAAGGTAACGATATCGAACGCTTCTATCGTTATGGCCTGCTGACCAACGCGGAACTGCAGATTTACAAACCGTGGCTCGATACTGACTTTATTGATGAACTAGGCGGTCGTCATGAAATGTCTGAATTTATGATTGCCTGCGGTTTCGACTATAAAATGTCGGTCGAAAAAGCCTACTCCACCGATTCCAACATGCTCGGCGCAACACACGAGGCGAAAGATCTGGAATACCTCAACTCCAGCGTCAAAATCGTCAATCCGATTATGGGCGTGAAATTCTGGGACGAGAGCGTGAAGATCCCGGCAGAAGAAGTCACAGTACGCTTTGAGCAAGGTCATCCGGTGGCGCTGAACGGTAAAACCTTTAGCAACGACGTAGAAATGATGCTGGAAGCTAACCGCATCGGCGGTCGTCATGGTCTGGGAATGAGCGACCAGATCGAAAACCGTATTATTGAAGCAAAAAGCCGCGGCATCTACGAAGCTCCGGGGATGGCGCTGCTGCATATCGCTTATGAACGTCTGCTGACCGGTATTCACAACGAAGACACCATTGAGCAGTATCATGCGCATGGTCGTCAGTTGGGCCGTTTGCTCTACCAGGGTCGTTGGTTTGATTCCCAGGCGCTGATGCTACGTGACTCCCTGCAACGCTGGGTCGCCAGCCAGATTACAGGTGAAGTCACTCTTGAGCTGCGTCGCGGGAACGATTACTCCATCCTCAACACCGTCTCTGACAACCTGACTTATAAGCCTGAACGTCTGACGATGGAAAAAGGTGACTCGGTGTTCTCGCCAGATGATCGTATCGGCCAGCTGACCATGCGTAATCTGGATATTACAGATACCCGCGAGAAACTGTTTGGTTACGCAAAAACGGGGCTGCTCTCCTCTTCTGCTGCCTCGGGTGTGCCGCAGGTCGAAAATCTGGAGAACAAAACGAAGTAATCGGGAAAGATTCTGTTTAGTAGGCCGCGAAAGCGGCCTTTTTATTATGTGCGTTGTAGCCCTGTAAGCCACTTACGCCAACATCACGTATTTCTACTATCGTCTGATAGCGATACGCTTAATAAAGCTATATTTATCAGACGAAAAAAAAGACGCTTTTCAGCGTCTCTTTTCTGGAATTTGGTACCGAGGACGGGACTTGAACCCGTAAGCCCTATTGAGCACTACCACCTCAAGGTAGCGTGTCTACCAATTCCACCACCTCGGCACAGATATTACTTTTTAGTTCGGGATGTCGCTGGTCGGTTTAGCCGGAGCAGCTGGCTGAGTCTGTTCGGTTTTCGCCGGAGCACTCAGGTTTTCCCATTCACTACCTTTATTGGTTTTGTTGCTGTTGATGTTACCCAGCACCAGGCTGATGATGAAGAATAACGTTGCCAACAGCGCCGTCATGCGGGTCATGAAGTTACCAGAACCACTTGAACCAAACAACGTAGCGGAAGCGCCTGCTCCGAAGGAGGCTCCCATATCAGCGCCTTTACCTTGCTGCAGCATGATCAGACCAACAAGGCCAATCGCCACAATAAGGAAAACAACTAAAAGAGCTTCATACATAATCAACCTGTTCCTTGCGGAGTTGCCGCGTACCAATGCTTCAACCAATAAAACGGGATTTTTTTAATCTTTCCCACTGAAGCGGGTGTGAATACTAACCAAAGCGAATGGCCTTCGCAAGGGCAATTTTACTGCATTGTATCAACTGCGGAAAAAAACAGCAAAATCGATATTTTGATAAAGGGAAAAGGCGACAATCGCCGCCTTTTTAATCAGTTAGCTATCACATTAAACCGCTTTTACTGCATCTGCGATACGATGCGCAAATTCAGTCACCTGCGCTTCGTCTTCGCCTTCTACCATTACGCGAATTAACGGCTCGGTACCGGATTTACGCAGCAGCACGCGCCCACGACTACCCAGTGCCGCTTCAACTTCTGCGGTCACAGCTTTGACTGATTCATGCTCCAGCGGGTCGCCGCTTCCCGCGGTATAACGCACGTTAACCAGGATTTGCGGGAACATTTTCATGCCGCTGCAAAGGTCATGCAGACTCATATGATTACGCGCCATCGCCGCCAGCACCTGCAAACCAGCAACAATGCCGTCACCTGTGGTCGTTTTATCCAGCAGGATCACGTGACCGGAGTTCTCCGCGCCAATACGCCAGCCTTTTTCCTGCATCTTTTCCAGTACATAGCGGTCGCCCACTTTTGCGCGAGCAAATGGAATGCCTAACTGTTTCAATGCCAGCTCCAGCCCCATGTTGCTCATCAATGTCCCCACCACGCCGCCACGCAGTTGGCCCTGACGAAGACCTTCGCGCGCAATGATATACATGATCTGATCGCCATCGACTTTATTGCCTTCATGGTCAACCATAATCACGCGGTCGCCGTCGCCGTCAAAGGCAATGCCGAGATCCGCTTTTTCAGCCAACACGCGCGCCTGTAGCGCACGCACATCTGTCGCCCCCACTTCGGCATTGATGTTTACGCCGTTCGGCTCACAACCAATGGCAATAACGTTCGCCCCCAGTTCACGCAGCACGTTTGGCGCAATATGATAAGTCGCGCCGTTTGCACAATCCACGACAATCTTCAGTTCACTGAGGCTAAGTTCATTCGGGAACGTGGCTTTGCAAAACTCGATATAGCGACCCGCAGCATCAACGATACGGCTGGCTTTACCCAGTTCTGCCGAATCAACGCAGCTAATCTCTTTTTCCATTTCGGCTTCAATGGCTTCTTCCACCGCGTCCGGCAGTTTGGTGCCGTCGATGGAGAAAAATTTAATGCCGTTATCGTAAAACGGGTTATGCGATGCAGAAATCACAATCCCGGCCTCTGCGCGAAAAGTACGCGTCAGATAAGCCACTGCCGGTGTCGGCATCGGACCGGTAAAGAACGCAGAAAGGCCCGCTGCCGCCAGCCCCGCTTCCAGTGCTGACTCCAGCATATAGCCAGAAATGCGCGTGTCTTTACCAATAATGATCTTACGGGAGCCGTGACGTGCCAGAACTTTACCCGCTGCCCAACCCAGCTTAAGCACAAAATCAGGCGTGATCGGCGCATCCCCTACACGACCGCGAATCCCATCGGTACCGAAATATTTACGATTACTCATAGCGTTTGTTTTCCTTTGCAGACAGAGTGGCTTCCACCACTCGCATCGCTTCTACGGTTTCTTTGACGTCATGAACACGAATAATGTGCGCACCCTGCATCGCTGCGATGACCGCGCAAGCCAGACTACCGCTCAGGCGTTCGGACGGTCCTACGTTCAGCAACTGTCCAATCATCGATTTTCGTGACATGCCCACCAACAGCGGCAGGTTGAAATGATGAAATTCAGCCAGGCGCGCCAGTAATGAATAGTTATGGGAGAGATTTTTACCGAAACCGAATCCGGGGTCGAGCAACAATTTATCTTTTGCGATACCCGCCCGTTCACAGCGTGCTATTTGCTCAATAAAGTAGCGATTTACCTCGGCGAAGACATCGTCATATTTAGGCGCTTCCTGCATGGTCTTTGGATTTCCCTGCATATGCATCAGGCAAACCGGTAAACCAGTTTCTGCAGCCGCTTCCAGAGCGCCGGGTTCGGAAAGGGAACGGATATCGTTAATGATATGAGCGCCCGCTCGCGCTGATTCACGAATAACTTCCGGTTTAGATGTATCAACCGAGATCCAGACTTCAAATCGTTGAGCAATCGCTTCAACCACCGGAATAACACGCTGCAACTCTTCTTCAACACTCACTTCCGCAGCCCCTGGACGCGTAGACTCGCCGCCAACGTCAATGATCGTCGCTCCAGCGTTGATCATCAGATTCGCATGTTTCACCGCATCAATCAGCGAGTTATGCGTGCCGCCATCAGAGAAAGAATCTGGCGTAACGTTGAGGATCCCCATTACGTGAGGATGGCTGAGGTCCAGTGAAGTGCCCTGGGCAAAGAGTTTCATGGTGTTATCCCTGGTATAAATTGATAAGAAAAAACCCCGGAGCAAGCCCCGGGGTTTTCGGTACAAATACAGTCATCTGATGCGGGAACTTACTTGTCGCCTAACTGCTCTGACATGGTGTTACCCGGGTTCGGCGTGCGCGGTTCATCGACCGGACGCGGTGCCTTTGGGCTACCATTATCACCAGAATTGTTAGAAGCGCCTGGTTCTTCCCAGCCTGCTGGCGGACGAACATCGCGACGTGCCATCAGGTCATCGATCTGCGGCGCATCGATGGTCTCATATTTCATGAGCGCATCTTTCATTGCATGCAGGATATCCAGGTTGTCATTCAGCAACTGACGCGCACGATTATAGTTACGTTCAATCAGTGACTTCACTTCCTGGTCGATGATACGCGCAGTTTCATCGGACATATGTTTTGCTTTCGCCACGCTACGACCGAGGAATACTTCCCCTTCTTCTTCCGCATACAGCAACGGACCTAATTTCTCGGAGAAGCCCCACTGGGTCACCATGTTACGCGCCAGATTAGTCGCAACTTTAATGTCGTTTGACGCCCCGGTAGAAACATGTTCAGGACCATAAATGATCTCTTCCGCCAGACGACCACCGTACAACGTAGAAATCTGGCTTTCCAGTTTCTGACGGCTGGCGCTGATTGCGTCGCCCTCAGGCAGGAAGAAGGTCACACCCAGCGCACGGCCACGTGGGATAATCGTCACTTTGTGCACCGGATCGTGTTCCGGTACCAGGCGACCGATAATCGCATGACCAGCCTCGTGGTAAGCAGTCGATTCTTTCTGCGCTTCCGTCATCACCATGGAGCGGCGTTCCGCGCCCATCATGATTTTGTCTTTCGCTTTCTCAAACTCAACCATCGACACAACGCGTTTGTTGCCACGAGCAGCGAACAGTGCCGCTTCATTCACCAGGTTCGCCAGATCCGCACCAGAGAAACCAGGAGTACCACGGGCAATGATTGCCGCGTCGATATCGGGTGCCAAAGGTACGCGACGCATATGAACTTTCAGGATCTGCTCACGACCACGAACATCTGGCAAGCCAACAACAACCTGACGGTCGAAACGGCCAGGACGCAGTAGCGCTGGGTCGAGTACATCAGGACGGTTAGTCGCGGCGATAACGATGATACCTTCGTTACCTTCAAAGCCGTCCATCTCAACCAGCATCTGGTTCAGGGTCTGTTCACGTTCATCGTGGCCACCGCCCAAACCTGCGCCACGCTGGCGGCCTACGGCGTCGATTTCATCGATAAAGATGATGCACGGTGCCGCTTTTTTCGCCTGTTCGAACATGTCACGTACACGGGATGCACCCACACCAACGAACATTTCTACGAAGTCAGAACCGGAGATAGTAAAGAACGGAACTTTCGCTTCGCCTGCAATCGCTTTCGCCAGCAGCGTTTTACCGGTACCAGGAGGACCAACCATCAGCACGCCTTTCGGGATCTTACCGCCCAGCTTCTGGAAACGGCTCGGCTCACGGAGATACTCAACCAGTTCGGCAACTTCTTCTTTTGCTTCGTCGCAACCGGCAACGTCAGCAAAGGTCGTTTTTATCTGATCTTCCGTCAGCATACGTGCTTTGCTCTTGCCGAACGACATAGCGCCCTTACCGCCGCCGCCCTGCATTTGACGCATGAAGAAGATCCAGACACCAATTAGCAACAGCATCGGGAACCAGGAGATGAAGATAGAAGCCAACAGGCTTGGTTCTTCAGGCGGTTCACCGACAACTTTGACGTTCTTGGTCAGTAGGTTATCCAGTAATTTCGGATCCTGAATCGGAATGTAAGTGGTATAACGGTTACTATCTTTCTTGGTAACGTTGATTTCACGTCCGTTGATACGCGCTTCACGAACCTGGTCGTTATTGACCTCTTGTAGGAAGGTAGAGTAATCCACCTTACGGCCATTAGACTCGCTGGGCCCAAAGCTCTGGAATACTGACATCAGCACAACGGCAATGACCAGCCAGAGTATTAGGTTTTTCGCCATGTCACTCAAGGGATTAACCTCTTATTACAACTGTGTTAAAAACAGCGTCAGGATACTCTATATCCAGCATCTTTCAAACTTTCGTTTGAAATCTCCCGGTTAGGGTTTACGCCCGGTCGCTACTATATACACTTCCCGCGAACGAGCACGAGAAGAGTCCGGCTTACGAACTTTGACCTTCGTAAACAGGGAGCGAATTTCCCTTAGATACTCATCGAAACCTTCGCCCTGGAACACCTTCACAACAAAACTGCCACCTGGCGCCAGAACATCACGACACATTTCTAACGCCAGTTCCACCAAATACATGGCACGGGGAACATCCACCGCCGGTGTTCCGCTCATGTTTGGTGCCATATCGGACATGACAACCTGGACTTTACTGTCGCCTACGCGCTCCAGTAGTGCTTGCATTACCAGTTCATCACGAAAATCGCCCTGAAGAAAGTCCACACCAACGATAGGATCCATAGGTAAAAGATCACAAGCGATGATGCGACCTTTGCCGCCAATTTGACTGACCACATACTGTGACCAACCACCTGGTGCAGCACCAAGATCGACAACCGTCATCCCCGGTTTAAAGAGTTTGTCACTTTGCTGTATTTCATCAAGTTTAAACCAGGCACGGGAACGTAACCCTTTTTTCTGCGCCTGTTGAACATATTTATCGCTAAAGTGTTCCTGAAGCCAGCGACTGGAGCTGGCAGAACGCTTCTTACCTGTCATTTAACTTTCCCATTGGGATAACTCATCGTAACCAATTGCGTAAATTTTTACGCGCCTATTTGGCGATATATGGGAGATGGCGGTAGAATGACCCGTTTTCAATCCCAACGTAAGCAAAAAATACGATGAATCTGAGTACTAAACAAAAACAGCACCTGAAAGGTCTGGCACATCCGCTCAAGCCGGTAGTTCTGCTTGGCAGCAATGGTTTGACCGAAGGGGTACTGGCCGAGATTGAACAAGCGTTAGAGCACCATGAACTTATCAAGGTGAAAATCGCCTCGGAAGATCGCGAAACTAAAACCTTGATCGTGGAAGCTATCGTGCGCGAAACCGGCGCCTGTAACGTACAGGTCATCGGTAAAACGCTGGTGCTTTATCGTCCAACTAAAGAACGTAAAATCTCGCTGCCGCGCTAAGATTATCCTAAAGTTACACACATTTGCTGTGTAAAACGAGGGATTTTCCGCAGACAGGAGAGCAAAATGCCACGCTCTGTTCGTTGATAAAAGGCCGCATAGCGGCCTTTTTCCTTTCTTTACAATACATCAACATCTTGAGTATTGGGTAATTCTTACAGGTATTCCACCTTAACGACTTCAAATTCGACTTCGCCGCCCGGTGTTTTGATGACCACAACATCATCTTCTTCTTTGCCAATCAGCCCACGAGCAATAGGCGAGTTTACAGAAATCAGGTTCTGCTTAAAGTCAGCTTCGTCGTCGCCAACGATGCGATAAGTCTGCTCTTCGTCAGAATCCAGATTCAACACCGTTACGGTTGCGCCAAAAATCACGCGACCATTATTTGGCATTTTGGTGACATCAATCACCTGCGCGTTCGACAGCTTGGCTTCGATATCTTTGATACGTCCTTCGCAAAAACCTTGCTGTTCACGGGCTGCGTGATATTCAGCATTTTCTTTCAGGTCGCCATGCTCACGCGCTTCAGCGATAGCGGCAATGATTTCAGGACGGCGCACAGATTTCAGAAAATCCAGCTCTTCGCGTAATTTTTCAGCGCCGCGTAAGGTCATCGGAATAGCTTGCATTTGTTATACCTCTTGAATATTCCTGATGGGGCAGGTCTCCACCCACCCCGGCTGTTCGGCATGCCCGGCACAACTCCTCGCCGGGACCAGAAGCAAAAAAATACCGACCCGGGAACAGGTCCCAGGCCAGCTACAATTCACATTTTGATAGTCATTTTACCCTGAAGTTCCCGAAGGGTCATCGTTTACTTTATAGGGCGTTGCGCCGTAGTATGACGGCTTGATTCCAGGTTGTTAGCGCGAGATTATGCGATTTTCCAGATTTATCATCGGACTGACCAGCGGTATAGCGTTCAGTGTTCAGGCCGCGAATGTTGATGAGTACATTACTCAACTCCCCGCCGGTGCCAACCTTGCCCTGATGGTGCAAAAAGTCGGCGCTTCTGCCCCTACTATTGATTACCACAGCCAACAGATGGCGCTTCCCGCCAGTACACAGAAGGTAATCACTGCGCTGGCGGCATTAATTCAGCTTGGCCCCGATTTTCGTTTTACCACCACGCTGGAAACCAAAGGCGACGTAGAGAACGGTGTGCTTAAAGGCGACTTAGTCGCGCGATTTGGTGCCGATCCGACACTAAAACGTCAGGATCTTCGCAATATGGTCACCGCGTTGAAAAAGTCTGGCGTCACACAAATCGATGGCAATGTGCTCGTTGATACTTCTATTTTCGCCAGCCACGATAAAGCCCCCGGCTGGCCGTGGAACGATATGACACAATGCTTTAGCGCTCCGCCAGCCGCCGCTATTGTCGATCGCAACTGCTTCTCCGTCTCGCTTTACAGCGCACAAAAACCTGGTGATATGGCTTTTATTCGTGTGGCGTCATATTACCCCGTTACGATGTTCAGCCAGGTACGAACGCTTCCCCGCGGCTCTGCTGAGGCACAATATTGCGAGCTGGACGTAGTGCCTGGCGACCTGAATCGTTTTACGTTGACCGGATGCCTGCCACAACGCTCAGAGCCGCTACCATTGGCTTTCGCCGTGCAGGATGGCGCCAGCTACGCTGGGGCCATCCTGAAAGATGAGCTAAAGCAGGCGGGTATCACTTATAGCGGCACGTTGCTGCGCCAGACGCAGGTTAATGAACCAGGAACGGTGGTCGCCAGTAAACAATCAGCGCCTTTGCATGATCTGCTTAAGATTATGCTGAAAAAGTCGGACAACATGATCGCTGATACAGTTTTCCGCATGATTGGTCATGCGCGCTTCAATGTGCCTGGAACATGGCGGGCCGGATCGGACGCCGTGCGTCAGATCCTGCGCCAGCAAGCTGGTATCGATATTGGTAACACGATTATTGCCGATGGTTCAGGGCTTTCGCGGCATAACCTGATTGCCCCCGCCACCATGATGCAAGTGCTGCAATACATAGCTCAACACGATAATGAACTTAACTTTATCTCCATGCTGCCGCTGGCGGGCTATGACGGCTCTTTACAGTACCGTGCAGGTCTGCATCAGGCAGGAGTGGATGGCAAAGTTTCGGCAAAAACCGGTTCGTTGCAGGGTGTGTATAACCTGGCGGGATTCATTACCACCGCAAGTGGGCAACGGATGGCGTTCGTACAATATCTTTCTGGTTACGCGGTAGAACCGGCGGACCAGCGTAATCGCCGTATTCCGTTAGTGCGTTTCGAAAGCCGATTGTATAAAGATATTTATCAGAATAATTAGTCTAAAGAGAAATCCCGGCGCATGGCCGGGGTTTCAGATTATTGACAAAGTGCGCTTTGTTTATGCCGAATGCGGCGTAAACACCTTATCCGACCTACAAAATTATGCAAATTCAATATATTGCCATACTCTGTATGGCCTGATAAGCGTAGCGCATCAGGCCATTTGTCATCGGTCATTAACGCTTGTAAATGAACTCAACGCCTTCTTCGTCGTCTTCATCCCAGTCGTCGTCCCAGTCTTCATCATCCTCTTCAGCAATCTCTTCAAGCTGCTGACGGTGATAATCATCCCACATGAACTCGACTTTCTCTGGTTGTTTCGCTTCCTCGGCCTGCACAACTGGGTTTTCAATGATAAAGGTCATCACATCCCAGCAGAGATCTTTCACGCCCAGTCCGCTCGCCGCAGAGATCAAATAATATTTATCTTCCCAGCCCAACGCCTCAGCGATCGCTTTCGCTTTCTCTTCGGCTTCCGCTTTATCCAGCAGGTCAATCTTATTGAAGACTAACCAGCGTGGTTTCGCTGCCAGATCCTGACTGTATTTTTCCAGTTCACTGATAATAATGCGCGCATTCTCAACCGGATCGGTACCATCAATCGGATCGATATCGATGAGGTGCAACAGCACGCGACAACGTTCCAGGTGCTTCAGGAAGCGAATCCCCAGACCAGCACCTTCCGCAGCGCCTTCAATCAGCCCCGGAATATCGGCAACAACGAAGCTCTTTTCGTTATCCATACGTACCACGCCCAGGCTTGGCACCAGAGTGGTAAACGGATAATCCGCCACTTTCGGTTTAGCCGCCGAGACCGCACGGATAAAGGTCGATTTACCGGCATTTGGCATCCCCAGCATACCGACGTCAGCCAGCAGCATCAGCTCCAGCAGCAGCTCGCGCTTATCGCCCGGCGTACCGTTGGTTTTCTGCCGTGGTGTACGGTTAACAGAAGATTTAAAACGGGTATTGCCCAGACCGTGCCAACCGCCCTTGGCAACCAGCAGACGCTGACCGTGTTTGGTCATATCGCCCATGGTTTCACCGGTGCCCTGATCGATAACACGTGTACCTACTGGCACTTTAATCGTCACGTCTTTACCGCGCTTACCGGTGCAATCGCGGCTTGCGCCATTCTGACCACGCTCTGCGCGGAAAGATTTTTCGAAACGGTAATCGATAAGCGTATTCAGGTTTTCGTCGGCTTCCATCCAGACGTCACCACCGTCACCGCCGTCGCCGCCATCCGGGCCGCCTTTCGGAATATACTTTTCGCGGCGGAAGCTCACGCAACCATTACCGCCATCACCTGCAACGACCAGAATCGATGCTTCATCAACAAACTTCATTTTATTCTCCGTAAATCATTCGCCTGCGCGGGGTTGCGATACCACCGTTGTATGCTTACGTAATCCGCTCCAAATACGATGACCAATGGCGGAATACATCGCGCCCGCAACCACGACAAACGCACCGAGATAACCTAAAAGGTTTAACATCGGTCTGGCGAAGAAATCGGGCCAAGCCAGTGATAAAAGATCTGAAAAAAACAGCGTAAACAGTGGGGTAAGCGTGATTATCGCGCTCACCTGCGCTGCCTGCCAGCGTGCCATCGCTTCCGCCAGGGCGCCATATCCTACCAACGTATTCAGCCCGCAAAAAATTAAACATGCGAGCTGCCAGTTGCTAAGCTGCGCTATCACCCCAGGCTGTGCCAGTGGGAAGAGCGCTATTGTACACAAAGTGTACAGCAAAAACAGAATCTGCGGTGAAGCCAACCGACGCAATAAAACCTTTTGCGCCACGCCATAACTCACCCAAACCGTCGCCGCACCGACCCCAAAGATAACTCCCCAGGTGTAATCGGTGAGTCGGGTAAAAATCTCGACCAGACTGGTGTTAAAGAACATCACCAGCCCACTCAAAAGCATCAATGCCCCCACAACCTGGGTGCTACGCATTTTCTCCTTCAGGATAAATACGCTGGCAACCATCATGCCCACCGGCGAGAGTTGCCCAATCACCTGCGAGGCAGTAGGACTCAGATATTGCAAAGACGAGCTGAACAGGATGAAGTTCCCAAACAGCCCGGCAGTCGCCACTGCCAGCAAAATCAACCAGCGAGGCTTACGAAAAACACGTAATGGCGGCAGTTTCTTTTTCGCTGCAAGAATGGTGCCCAGGCCAACGCTTGCCATCAAGAAACGGTAAAACACGATTGTCGGAGGCTCCATGACCTCCAGCACCTGCTTCATTGCGATTGGCAACGCTCCCCAGCAAATTGCTGTAGTGAGCGCTAAAAGAATACCAATGCCTGCCTGCTGCTTCATACCGTATTTCCTGCAAAACGCGTTTGCGGATTAACGCCGCGCTGTGAGCATTTTTTACCGGTTATCGAATGTAAAAAGCCCCGCAACGTGTTGCGGGGCTTTCATCCGTTACCGGGACGCGAAAAACTTATTCAGCTTCGATGCTGATAAATTTACGGTTTTTCGGGCCTTTAACTTCGAATTTCACTTTACCGTCTGCTTTAGCAAACAGAGTGTGGTCACGACCGCAACCTACGTTAGCGCCAGCGTGGAATTTGGTGCCACGTTGACGAACGATGATGCTACCCGCCAGAACGGATTCGCCACCGAAACGCTTAACGCCCAGGCGTTTAGCTTCTGAATCGCGACCGTTACGTGTGGAGCCGCCAGCCTTTTTATGTGCCATTTGAAATCTCTCCTCAGGTCTTAGGCGCTGATGCCAGTAATTTTCACATCAGTGAACCACTGACGATGGCCCTGCTGCTTACGATAGTGTTTACGACGGCGAAACTTAACGATTTTAACTTTCTCGCCACGACCGTGAGCAACAACTTCAGCTTTGATTACGCCGCCATCAACGAAAGGAACGCCGATTTTGACTTCTTCACCGTTTGCGATCATCAGAACTTCAGCGAACTCAACAGTTTCGCCAGTTGCGATGTCCAGCTTTTCCAGGCGAACGGTCTGACCTTCGCTTACTCGGTGTTGTTTACCACCACTTTGGAAAACCGCGTACATATAAAACTCCGCTTCCGCGCACACCTTTTCAATGATTCAGAGTGCGCTATAAATATTCACAATAGGGCGCGAATATTACGCAAAACGCGCGCCTTTGACAAGTGCTACAGTCAATACACGAAGAAAAAAAACACAACTTGTACGGTAACGTTTATCTGTGCCGTTTTTTCAGTACAATCAGCATATATTCCTAACCATAAACCCTAAGTTGCCTGTGTTCACAGTAAGGTAATCGGGGCGAAAAGCCCGGCTTTTGCGATGAATTTAGAAAAAATCAATGAGTTAACCGCGCAAGATATGGCGGGTGTTAATGCGGCAATTCTCGAGCAGCTTAATTCCGACGTCCAGCTGATCAATCAGTTAGGCTATTACATCGTTAGCGGCGGCGGTAAACGTATTCGTCCGATGATTGCCGTACTGGCTGCCAGAGCCGTTGGCTATGAGGGAAATGCGCATGTCACCATCGCCGCTCTGATCGAGTTTATCCACACCGCGACCCTTCTACACGACGACGTTGTGGATGAATCGGATATGCGTCGTGGTAAAGCCACGGCCAATGCCGCATTTGGCAACGCTGCCAGTGTGCTGGTCGGTGATTTTATTTATACCCGCGCTTTCCAGATGATGACCAGCCTCGGCTCGCTCAAAGTGCTGGAGGTGATGTCAGAAGCAGTCAACGTCATCGCAGAAGGTGAAGTTCTGCAACTTATGAACGTTAATGACCCGGATATCACTGAAGAGAACTACATGCGCGTTATTTACAGCAAAACCGCGCGTCTGTTTGAAGCTGCGGCTCAGTGTTCCGGTATTCTGGCAGGCTGTACGCCGGAAGAGGAAAAAGGCCTGCAAGATTATGGTCGCTACCTTGGCACGGCCTTCCAGCTCATTGACGATCTGCTGGACTATAACGCCGACGGCGAGCAGTTGGGTAAAAACGTTGGGGATGATCTGAACGAAGGCAAGCCAACACTGCCGCTGCTACATGCCATGCATCACGGTACTCCAGAACAGGCGCAGATGATCCGTACAGCTATTGAGCAAGGTAATGGTCGCCATCTACTGGAACCGGTTCTGGAAGCAATGAACGCTTGTGGTTCTCTGGAATGGACGCGTCAGCGTGCAGAGGAAGAAGCAGACAAAGCCATAGCAGCATTGCAGGTATTACCGGATACGCCATGGCGAGAAGCGTTAATCGGCCTCGCACACATCGCGGTTCAACGCGATCGTTAATCCCTTCCCCTCATCCCGCGTGCTGCGCGGGATGATTCCAGTATACTCCAAAAAACTCTTTATTCAGCTTAATGCTGTCTAAACTTCAGCCCGCTAATCTTGATATATTCTGAATATTCACACTCTTTACAGGAACTTTTTAGAGCAATACGCCATCCAGAGTATAGTTGTGCTACCCGAAGTTTATGTTCTGAATGTAAGTAACTTAAGGAGTGAGGAAAGATGGAGAATAATTTCATTGACTGGCATCCCGCAGATATTATTGCTGGCTTGCGGAAAAAAGGTACGTCAATGGCGGCGGAATCTCGCAGAAACGGTTTAAGTTCTTCTACACTGGCGAATGCGTTGTCGCGTCCATGGCCAAAGGGAGAGATGATTATTGCGAAAGCGCTGGGAACTGACCCCTGGGTTATCTGGCCATCACGCTATCATGATCCGCAGACACATGAGTTTATCGACAGAACGCAGTTGATGCGAAGCTACACCAAACCGCAAAAATGAGTAGCCTGGCGGTAGCCCCGCGAACGGGGCTGCCAGCTATCAGACGATCACTCGCCTTTCACACGCTCGATGTTAGCGCCCAGCGCGCGCAATTTGTCTTCAATGCGCTCGTAGCCACGATCGATGTGATAAATACGATCAACAACCGTTGTACCTTCTGCGATACAGCCTGCGAGTACCAGACTTGCTGAAGCACGTAAATCGGTCGCCATAACTTGTGCGCCGGAAAGTTTTTCAACGCCGTGACAGATAACGGTATTGCTTTCAATCTCGGCATGCGCGCCCATACGGCTCAGCTCTGGCACGTGCATGAAACGGTTTTCAAAAACCGTTTCGGTGATGAATCCGGTACCTTCCGCCACCAGGTTCAGCAGCGTGAACTGGGCCTGCATATCGGTCGGGAATGCCGGATGCGGCGCGGTGCGCACGTTCACAGCCTTCGGACGTTTGCCATGCATATCCAGGCTAATCCAGTCTTCGCCAACTTCGATGTCCGCTCCGGCATCACGCAGTTTCGCCAGCACTGCGTCAAGAGTATCTGGCTGAGCGTTACGACAGATAATTTTGCCGCGAGAGATCGCCGCCGCCACCAGGAAAGTACCGGTTTCAATGCGGTCAGGCAACACGCGGTAGACGCCGCCGCCTAAACGTTCCACACCTTCGATGACGATACGATCGGTGCCCTGACCGCTAATTTTCGCGCCCAACGTAATCAGGAAGTTAGCGGTATCAACAATCTCGGGTTCACGCGCCGCATTTTCAATAATGGTGGTGCCTTCCGCCAGAGTCGCTGCGCACATGATGGTCACAGTTGCACCGACGCTGACTTTATCCATCACGATATGCGCGCCTTTCAGACGACCATCGACAGATGCTTTTACATAACCTTCTTCCAGCTTGATGGTTGCGCCTAATTGCTCAAGGCCGGAAATATGCAGATCAACCGGACGAGCACCGATAGTACAACCACCTGGTAGAGAAACCTGTCCCTGGCCAAAACGGGCCACCAGCGGCCCCAGCGCCCAAATAGAAGCTCGCATGGTTTTGACCAGTTCATATGGCGCGCAAAAAACATTAACACCGCGAGCATCAATATGCACAGAACCATTACGTTCTACTTTTGCGCCCAATTGGCTGAGCAGCTTCATTGATGTATCGACGTCTTTCAGTTTCGGGACGTTCTGGATCTCTACAGGTTCTTCCGCCAGCAACGCAGCGAAAAGGATTGGCAGAGCAGCATTTTTAGCGCCGGAAATTGTGACTTCGCCCTGGAGCTTTGTTGGCCCCTGAACACGAAATTTATCCATTTAGTTTATTCTCAGTTAACAATTCATATCCGCTACCGGCGAGTCGCCCATAGCTCAAAAGCCATTCAGTTTGCGATCGCGCGCCCACTCCGCCGGTGTATACGCTTTGATCGACACAGCATGAATACGGTTATCCGCAATATATTCCATCAGCGGACCATAAATCGTCTGCTGTTTTTTTACCCGACTCATGCCGTCAAACATCTCACCCACAGCAATAACCTGAAAGTGGCTGCCATCGCCGGAAACGTGGACTTCCTGGAGGGAGAGTGCGTTCATCAACACGCTCTGAATTTCATTATTTTCCATGGGCTCTTCATTCATCAGTAAATAAACCAGCGAAACATCTTAGAGCAAAGTTGCGCTGTCATAAATAAGCAAAAAGCCTCGCTGGTAAATCAGACAAGGCTCGACTTGCAGACAGATTTACCGGACAGGTGATTAACACCTTATCCGGCCTGAAAAATTTAACGGGGCAGGACATCAGCAGGTAAATTATACAATTTCGCCAGGGTGTACACTTTGTCGTTTACCCCCTGAAGCGTCACGCTATTGCCCTGCTTTTTCGCCAAATCGATAAGGTGGAGCAACAGCGCCAGTCCACCTGTATCAACGCGGGACACGCGGCTGAGATCGATGCGGTTAATTCCCTTCACCGCTTCTTCTCGCATTTCCCAAAGCGGCAGCAATACGTCTTGATCCAGCTCTCCGGCTAATGCCAGGGTATCCCCTGTCTGCATCCAGCTCAGCGACTCGCTCATTATTTTTTCTCTTCCAGAGTGATTTTCTGTTGAGAAATAGACTTCAGTTGCGCAGTCAGGCCGTCAATGCCTTTGGTACGTAGCAGCGTCCCCCACTCGTTTTGTTTGGTGGTGATCATGCTGACGCCTTCAGCAATCATGTCGTAAGCCTGCCAGTTGCCCGTTTGGGAGTTTTTACGCCACTGGAAGTCCAGACGCACCGGGGGACGGCCATTTGGGTCAATAATGGTAACGCGAATAGGCACTATCGTTTTATCACCCAGCGGTTGTTCTGGCGCAATCTGATAAGTCTGACCGTGATACATCGCCAGTGCCTGACCGTAAGCCTGCTTCAGGTACTCACGGAAAGCGGCAAAGTAAGCTTCACGCTGGGCCGGGGTCGCGCTTTTGTAGTACTGGCCCAGTACCAGCGCACCGGCGTATTTTATCTGTACGTACGGTAACAGTTCCTGATCGACGATGGTACGCAGGTAATCCGGGTTGGCCCGAATTTGCGATTGCTCATTCTTCAGGCGATCGAACGTTTTCTGCGCCGCCTCATCCATCAGCTTATACGGGTTGGTCTGATCTGCCGCGATTGCCGTGCTCAGCGGCGCAATCACCAGCAAAGCGACCATCATTAAACGTTTAAACATGCGTCGGTTCTCCTGAAATTATTTCGTTGTACCCACAGGTTCAGTAGCCTCATTATTACCTGGAGTAGTTGCTGGCGCATCACCACTATTCTTATTGTCATCGCCTTTACTGCCATAAAGGAACTGACCGATGAGATCTTCCAGCACCATCGCAGATTTAGTGTCCTGAATCGTATCGCCATCTTTCAGAATAGCAGTTCCCAGTTCTGGATCTTCAAAACCGACGTTTAACGCCAGATATTGTTCTCCAAGCAAGCCGGAGGTGCGAATGCTCAGCGAACTGGTGTCGGGAATGTGGTTATAACGTTGTTCAATTTCCAGCGTTACACGTGGCAGATAGGTTTTCGGATCCAGCGTAATATCCGCGACACGCCCCACGACAACGCCGCCAATACTCACCGGAGAGCGCGCTTTCAGACCGCCAATGTTATCGAACGTCGCATAGAGCGTGTAGGTCGGCTCAGTACGCATTGACGTTACGTTTGCTGCCTTCAGGCAAACAAACAGCGCCGCCAGCAGTGCTGCTAATAAAAAGATACCCACCCAAATTTCATTTTTTTTCGTTTGCATGAACTCAATTCCCAAACATCAATGCGGTCAGCACAAAATCCAGCCCCAGTACGGCCAGAGACGAGTGGACAACGGTGCGAGTGGTTGCCCGGCTAATCCCGGCAGAAGTCGGGATGGCGTCATAACCGTTAAACAACGAAATCCACGTCACTGTAATCGCGAACACTACGCTTTTAATCAGACAGTTAACCAGATCCATACGCCAGTCGACGGCGTTTTGCATTGCCGACCAGAAGAACCCGCTATCAATGCCTTTCCAACTGACACCGACCAGCGAACCGCCCCAAATCCCCACGGCGACAAAAATAATCGTCAGCAGCGGCAATGAAATAACCCCAGCCCAGAAACGTGGAGAAATAACCCGGCGCAACGGGTCTACGGCCATCATCTCCATACTGGAGAGTTGTTCAGTCGCACGCATCAGGCCGATTTCAGCGGTTAGCGCCGAACCGGCGCGCCCGGCAAACAGCAGCGCGGCGACCACCGGTCCCAGCTCGCGCAGTAACGATAACGCCACCAGCATACCCAGACTGGTTTCCGCACTGTAAGTCGTCAGAACCAGATAACCTTGCAGTCCCAGCACCATTCCGATGAACACGCCAGAAACCACAATAATCAGCATCGACAGGACGCCGACATTATAGAGCTGACGCACCAGCAGCGGTGCATGCTTGCGAAATTCTGGTTTGCCGACCAGTGCATCGAATAACATAAACCCGGCCCGCCCGAACGTTCTGAGGGTTTTAATCCCTTTATGTCCGAGCGACGCCAGCGCATTTAACAGCATGAGTGGCTTAACTCCCTGGTAAAAGATCAGCGTGATAATCGCCGGCAGGATAGCGGAACGGAACAGGCCCGTCAGCAATCCCGTCCAGAAACTGACGGACGCGCGGATCAGGATTTGCTTGCAACGCCTGGGCGCTACCGTGAGCGACAATCTTTTTGTCCGCCAGAATCCAGGCGTGATCCGCAATACTTAATACTTCCGGCACATCGTGAGAAACCACCACGCAGGTCACACCCAGCGCACTGTTCAGCTCGGAAATCAACTTCACCAGTACGCCCATGGTGATCGGATCTTGTCCAACAAACGGCTCATCAAACATGATGAGATCCGGCTCCAGGGCAATCGCGCGCGCCAGCGCCGCGCGTCGCGCCATTCCGCCAGAAAGCTCCGATGGCATAAGTTTAGCCGCCCCACGCAACCCCACGGCTTCCAGTTTCATCATCACCGTACTATGTAGCAATGGCGCGGGTAGTTGGGTATGTTCGCGCAGTGGATAGGCGACGTTGTCAAATACGTTCATATCGGTGAACAACGCCCCGGACTGGAACAACATGCTCATCCGCTTACGCACCGTATACAACCGCGAACGAGACATTGCCGGAATATTCTCGCCATCAAAAAGGATCTCGCCGTTATCTGGCGCGATCTGCCCGCCAATCAGTCGGAGCAGCGTCGTTTTACCGATACCTGATGGCCCCATGATTGCCGTAATTTTCCCTCGCGGCACGGTCAGGGAAATATTATCGAAGATGCAGCGATTGCCACGCGTAAAACTGACATCGCGCATATCGACTAAATTCGCCACAGACTGATCCATTGATTCACCCTTCGTCTTGCGTTGTTTTTCTAAGCATGGCGCTCAATTTAACCATGAACCCAGCATATTTACAGAATATTACCTGCCATGGTTAGCGAAAGCTGGCATTTGTTTTACTTTTTAGCCGCATAAAGTCAAAATTAAGAATTCGTCACGGCTTTCTGAAAATCTTCAGCGGACCGGCGAGTATACCTGAAGAAAGGACGTTAGATGTTTTTAGCAACGGCACTGTTAATTGTTGGTTTACTTTTGGTCGTTTACAGTGCCGACCGTCTGGTATTTGCCGCCTCAATTCTTTGCCGAACGTTTGGCATTCCACCGCTAATCATCGGTATGACGGTCGTCAGTATTGGAACTTCACTGCCAGAAATCATCGTTTCACTCGCAACATCATTACATGAACAACGAGACTTAGCTGTCGGCACTGCGCTCGGCTCAAACATTATCAACATATTACTGATTCTCGGTCTGGCCGCGCTGGTGCGCCCTTTTACCGTCCATTCCGATGTTCTGCGCCGCGAATTACCCTTAATGTTATTGGTCAGCGTGGTGGCTGGTTCCGTACTCTACGACGGACAACTTAGCCGTAGCGATGGTATCTTTCTCCTTTTTCTGGCTGTGCTATGGCTGCTGTTCATTGTTAAACTTGCACGTCAGACCGAGGGTCAGGGGACGGACAGCCTGGCCAAAGAACAGTTGGCAGAGTTGCCACGCGAAGGGGGATTGCCCGTCGCATTTTTATGGCTCGGTATTGCGCTGATTATCATGCCAGTAGCAACGCGAATGGTGATTGATAATGCGACTGTGCTGGCAAATTATTTTGCTATCAGCGAGCTGACCATCGGTCTGACGGTAGTTGCTATCGGCACCAGCCTGCCGGAACTGGCAACCGCAATAGCCGGTGTTCGTAAAGGTGAAAACGACATCGCCGTCGGTAATATCATCGGTGCGAACATTTTTAATATCGTTATTGTGTTGGGCCTGCCTGCGCTGATAACGCCAGGGGAAATTAACCCGCTGGCGTACAGCCGTGACTATAGCGTGATGCTGCTGGTGAGCATTATTTTTGCGTTGCTGTGCTGGCGACGCTCCCCTCAACCAGGCCGCGGCGTAGGGGGATTATTAATAAGCGGATTTATCGTATGGCTGGCGATGTTGTACTGGTTATCGCCAATACTCGTTGAATAACTGGAAACGCATTATGTCGCACGTAGAGTTACAACCGGGTTTTGACTTTCAGCAAGCAGGTAAAGAAGTCCTGGCGATTGAACGTGAATGCCTGGCGGAGCTTGATCAATATATCAATCAGAATTTCACACTCGCCTGTGAAAAGATGTTCTGGTGTAAAGGGAAAGTCGTGGTCATGGGGATGGGTAAATCGGGGCACATTGGACGCAAAATGGCCGCAACGTTTGCCAGTACCGGTACGCCGTCGTTTTTTGTGCATCCTGGTGAGGCCGCGCATGGTGATTTAGGCATGGTCACTCCGCAGGACGTAGTGATAGCCATCTCCAACTCAGGCGAATCCAGCGAAATATCCGCATTAATTCCGGTTCTCAAGCGTCTGCGCGTACCGTTAATCTGCATCACGGGCCGCCCGGATAGCAGCATGGCGCGCGCAGCAGACGTGCACCTGTGTGTTAAAGTCGCGAAAGAAGCCTGCCCACTGGGGCTGGCGCCGACCAGCAGCACCACCGCCACGCTAGTCATGGGCGATGCGCTCGCCGTTGCTCTGTTAAAGGCACGCGGCTTTACCGCACAAGATTTTGCGCTCTCACATCCGGGCGGCGCACTAGGTCGTAAACTTCTGTTACGGGTCAGCGATATTATGCATACGGGCGATGAGATCCCGCATGTCAAAAAAACCGCCAGTCTGCGAGACGCATTACTGGAAGTCACCCGCAAAAATCTTGGTATGACCGTCGTTTGCGATGACAATATGATGATTGAAGGCATCTTTACCGACGGCGATTTACGCCGTGTCTTCGATATGGGCGTGGATGTCCGTCAGTTAGGTATTGCCGATGTGATGACGCCAGGCGGAATTCGCGTACGTCCTGGCATTCTGGCCGTCGAGGCGCTGAACTTAATGCAGTCCCGCCATATCACCTCCGTAATGGTTGCCGATGGCGACCGTTTACTCGGTGTGTTACATATGCATGATTTACTGCGTGCAGGCGTAGTGTAAAGATTCAAGGATAAACGACAATGAGTAAAGCAGGTGCGTCGATTGAGACCTGTTACGGCCCTGTCAGCGCTGATGTTATGGCAAAAGCAGAAAATATTCGTCTGCTGATCCTCGACGTCGATGGCGTATTGTCAGATGGTCTGATTTATATGGGCAACAACGGCGAAGAGTTGAAAGCGTTCAATGTTCGTGACGGTTATGGCATTCGTTGTGCGCTCACCTCTGATATTGAAGTCGCTATCATTACCGGGCGAAAGGCTAAACTGGTAGAAGATCGTTGTGCGACTTTAGGGATCACCCATTTATACCAGGGGCAGTCGAACAAACTTATCGCCTTTAACGATCTGCTAAAAAAACTGGCGATCGCACCGGAAAACGTGGCTTACGTTGGAGATGATCTCATCGACTGGCCGGTGATGGAAAAAGTGGGCTTAAGCGTTGCCGTTGCCGATGCGCATCCACTGTTGATTCCACGCGCCGACTATGTGACGTACATTGCTGGCGGTCGCGGCGCGGTACGCGAAGTTTGCGACTTATTACTCCTGGCGCAGGGCAAACTGGATGAAGCCAAAGGGCAATCGATATGAGTAAAGCCAGACGTTGGGTTATCATTGTGCTATCACTGGCGGTTTTGGTGATGATCGGCATTAACATGACCGAGAAAGACGATATCGCCCAGGTGGTCGTCAACAATAATGATCCCACCTATAAAAGCGAGCATACGGACACGCTCGTCTATAACCCAGAAGGAGCGCTAAGCTATCGATTGATTGCTCAACACGTTGAATATTATTCCGATCAGGCTGTTTCGTGGTTTACGCAGCCGGTACTTACCACGTTTGATAAGGATAAAATCCCGACATGGTCGGTAAAAGCTGATAAAGCCAAGCTGACTAATGACCGGATGCTCTATTTGTATGGACACGTTGAAGTCAACGCGCTAGTGCCGGACTCTCAACTTCGTAGAATCACGACGGATAACGCGCAGATCAATCTGGTAACGCAGGATGTTACCTCTGAAGACCTCGTCACGTTATACGGAACAACATTTAACTCCAGCGGTCTGAAAATGCGCGGCAACTTACGCAGCAAGAACGCCGAGCTGATTGAAAAGGTTAGAACATCCTATGAAATTCAAAACAAACAAACTCAGCCTTAATCTTGTGCTTGCCAGCTCACTTCTGGCCGCCAGTATTCCGGCATTTGCCGTAACCGGGGACACTGACCAGCCGATCCACATTGAATCGGACCAGCAGTCTCTTGATATGCAAGGCAACGTGGTTACCTTCACCGGTAACGTCATCGTTACCCAGGGCACCATCAAAATTAATGCCGATAAAGTGGTCGTCACCCGTCCCGGTGGCGAACAAGGTAAAGAAGTGATCGATGGCTACGGTAAACCTGCAACTTTCTATCAGATGCAGGACAACGGCAAACCTGTCGAAGGTCACGCCTCCCAGATGCACTACGAACTGGCAAAAGATTTTGTTGTACTTACTGGCAATGCCTTTCTGAAGCAGATCGACAGCAACATCACGGGTGATAAGATCACATATCTGGTGAAAGAGCAGAAAATGCAAGCTTTCAGCGACAAAGGCAAGCGCGTAACCACCGTTCTGGTACCGTCGCAGTTGCAGGACAAAAACAACAAAGGCCAAACCCCGGCGCAGAAGAAGGGTAATTAATTCGTTATGGCAACATTAACCGCAAAGAACCTTGCAAAAGCCTATAAAGGCCGCCGCGTGGTAGAAGACGTCAGTCTGACCGTCAATTCCGGGGAAATTGTCGGTCTGCTTGGGCCAAACGGCGCCGGTAAGACAACGACTTTCTATATGGTTGTAGGTATCGTGCCGCGCGACGCGGGCAACATCATCATTGATGATGACGATATCAGCCTGCTTCCACTACACGCCCGCGCACGTCGCGGTATCGGTTATCTGCCGCAGGAAGCTTCAATTTTTCGTCGCCTGAGCGTCTACGATAACCTAATGGCAGTGCTACAAATTCGTGACGACTTATCGGCTGAACAGCGCGAAGACCGCGCAAATGAGCTGATGGAAGAGTTCCACATTGAGCATTTGCGCGACAGCATGGGACAGTCACTCTCCGGTGGTGAACGTCGCCGTGTAGAAATTGCCCGCGCACTGGCAGCGAATCCGAAATTTATCCTGCTCGATGAACCATTTGCTGGGGTCGATCCGATCTCGGTTATCGACATCAAACGCATTATTGAACATCTGCGCGATAGCGGTCTGGGTGTGCTGATCACTGACCACAATGTACGTGAAACACTGGCGGTTTGTGAACGCGCTTACATCGTCAGTCAGGGGCATTTGATCGCCCACGGCACGCCTACAGAAATCTTACAAGACGAACACGTTAAGCGTGTATACCTTGGGGAAGACTTCAGACTCTGATAGGGTAGAAGTTTGCGACGTTTTAGCAGGAGAATACGATTCTGAACATGAAGCAAGGTTTGCAACTCAGGCTTAGTCAACAACTGGCGATGACGCCTCAGCTACAACAGGCGATTCGTCTGTTGCAGTTGTCCACGCTGGAGCTTCAGCAGGAGCTACAGCAAGCGCTGGAGAGCAATCCGCTGCTTGAGCAAATCGACGCTCATGAAGAAATCGACACCCGCGAAACGCAAGACAGCGAAACGCTGGACGCCGCTGACGCGCTCGAACAAAAAGAGATGCCGGAAGAGCTACCGCTTGATGCCAGTTGGGACACGATCTATACCGCCGGTACACCATCTGGCACCAGCGGCGACTACATCGACGACGAGCTGCCGATCTATCAGGGTGAAACGACGCAAACCTTGCAAGATTACCTGATGTGGCAGGTCGAACTGACGCCGTTTTCCGATACTGACCGCGCTATCGCCACCTCTATCGTCGATGCTGTCGATGAGACGGGTTATCTCACCGTGCCGCTGGAAGATATTCTCGAAAGCATGGGCGATGACGAGATCGATATCGATGAAATTGAAGCTGTCCTCAAACGGATCCAGCGCTTTGACCCGGTTGGCGTAGCAGCGAAAGATCTGCGCGACTGCCTGTTGATCCAACTCTCCCAGTTCGACAAAACCACGCCGTGGCTGGAAGAGGCCAGACTCATTATAAGCGATCACCTTGATCTGTTAGCCAATCACGACTTCCGCACGTTAATGCGCGTTACACGACTGAAAGAAGATGTGCTGAAAGAAGCCGTCAATCTGATCCAGTCGCTCGATCCGCGTCCGGGTCAGTCGATCCAGACCGGCGAACCGGAATATGTCATTCCAGACGTGTTAGTACGTAAGCATAACGGTCGCTGGACGGTTGAACTCAACAGTGACAGCATTCCGCGTCTGCAAATCAACCAGCACTACGCCTCAATGTGCAACAGCGCACGCAACGATGGCGATAGTCAGTTTATCCGCAGCAATCTGCAGGATGCCAAATGGTTGATAAAGAGCCTGGAAAGCCGTAACGATACGCTGCTGCGCGTCAGTCGCTGTATTGTTGAACAGCAGCAAGCCTTTTTTGAACAAGGCGAAGAATATATGAAACCGATGGTGCTGGCCGATATCGCCCAGGCCGTCGAGATGCATGAATCGACGATATCTCGCGTGACCACGCAAAAATATCTGCATAGTCCACGAGGCATTTTTGAACTGAAGTATTTCTTTTCCAGTCACGTCAATACTGAGGGCGGGGGCGAAGCCTCTTCCACAGCGATTCGCGCACTGGTGAAGAAATTAATCGCGGCGGAAAACCCAGCGAAACCGTTGAGCGACAGCAAGTTAACCTCTTTGCTGTCGGAACAAGGTATCATGGTGGCGCGCCGTACTGTTGCGAAGTACCGAGAGTCTTTATCCATTCCGCCGTCAAACCAGCGTAAACAGCTCGTTTGACCCAACTGATAAGGAAGACGCTATGCAGCTCAACATTACCGGAAATAACGTCGAGATCACCGAGGCCCTGCGCGAATTTGTCACCTCAAAATTTGCCAAACTTGAGCAATATTTTGACCGAATCAACCAGGTTTATGTTGTTCTGAAAGTGGAGAAAGTCACCCACACCTCAGATGCGACACTGCATGTTAACGGTGGTGAAATTCATGCCAGTGCGGAAGGTCAGGATATGTACGCCGCCATTGACGGTTTAATTGATAAGCTGGCACGTCAGTTGACCAAGCATAAAGATAAATTGAAACAACACTAATTGTCCGGGCGATTAGCAAGTGCATAACGGCCTGTTGTGCAGCACAACAGGCCATTTGTACGGTTAATGCTCCGAACCTGTTCCACGGTTTGAGTGGACGGGTTCTTAGGTGAAATTATGATAAATAATGATACAACTCTACAGCTTAGCAGTGTTCTTAACAGGGAATGTACGCGAAGTCGCGTCCACTGCCAGAGCAAAAAACGTGCACTGGAAATCATCAGCGAACTGGCGGCAAAGCAGCTTAGCCTGCCGCCTCAGGTAGTTTTTGAAGCTATCCTGACGCGGGAAAAAATGGGCAGTACCGGTATCGGTAATGGCATTGCGATCCCGCACGGCAAACTGGAAGAAGATACCCTGCGTGCCGTTGGCGTCTTCGTTCAACTGGAAACGCCAATCGCTTTTGATGCTATCGACAACCAACCCGTCGATCTGCTTTTTGCCCTGCTGGTGCCTGCTGACCAAACCAAAACGCACCTGCATACTCTTTCACTGGTTGCGAAACGCCTGGCGGACAAAACCATTTGCCGCCGTTTACGCGCCGCCCAGAGCGATGAAGAGCTGTATCAAATCATTACGGATACCGAAGGTACTCCGAATGAAGCGTAGTTATTCGGTAATGTCTCTTTTAGACGTTGTGAGGAGAAACAGTACATGGTACTGATGATCGTCAGCGGACGTTCAGGTTCAGGTAAATCTGTCGCCCTGCGTGCGCTGGAAGATATGGGCTTTTACTGCGTGGATAATCTTCCCGTCGTACTGTTACCCGATCTGGCCCGCACCCTGGCCGATCGCGAGATTTCTGCTGCTGTCAGCATTGATGTTCGCAATATGCCAGAGTCGCCTGAAATATTCGAACAGGCGATGAACAATCTACCTGATGCTTTCTCACCGCAACTGCTTTTTCTTGATGCCGACCGTAACACCTTAATTCGCCGTTACAGCGATACGCGACGCCTGCATCCGCTCTCCAGCAAAAACCTGTCGCTGGAAAGTGCTATCGACAAGGAAAGCGATCTGCTGGAACCACTGCGCTCACGGGCCGATCTGATTGTCGATACATCAGAAATGTCCGTTCACGAGCTGGCGGAAATGCTGCGTACCCGTTTGCTGGGTAAACGTGAGCGTGAACTGACGATGGTGTTTGAGTCCTTCGGCTTCAAGCACGGTATTCCTATCGATGCGGATTACGTCTTTGACGTACGTTTCCTGCCGAACCCGCACTGGGATCCCAAACTGCGTCCGATGACCGGTCTTGATAAGCCCGTCGCCGCATTCCTTGACCGCCACACAGAAGTACACAATTTTATCTACCAGACGCGTAGTTATCTTGAGCTATGGTTACCTATGCTGGAAACCAATAACCGTAGCTACCTGACGGTCGCTATTGGTTGTACCGGCGGGAAACACCGTTCGGTGTATATTGCAGAACAACTGGCAGACTACTTCCGCTCACGCGGTAAAAACGTGCAGTCACGCCATCGTACGCTGGAAAAACGCAAATCATGACCGTCAAACAAACTGTCGAAATCACTAATAAGCTGGGCATGCATGCCCGGCCTGCTATGAAATTGTTTGAATTAATGCAAGGTTTTGACGCTGAAGTGCTGCTACGCAATGACGAAGGGACCGAAGCTGAAGCCAATAGCGTTATTGCCCTGTTGATGTTGGACTCCGCCAAAGGACGGCAGATTGAAGTAGAAGCAACTGGCCCACAGGAAGTTGAGGCACTGGCCGCCGTTATCGCCCTCTTTAACTCCGGTTTTGACGAAGATTAACCTTCATCATTCCGACACTTAAATCCCTCTAAATACACACCTTCAGACGAAATAGCACCTGGGATGGGATCATCCCTGGCTTCCGAGATTTGTACATTTCGTGCGCTTTTTATCCCCAAACCAACATTAAGAAAACCTTAAGAAAAGCTGTTTAAACTCTGTTTAAGTAAAACGCCCATACTGGAGAATGTCAGGATATATTTCCAGGAGATGGCATGATCCACTTATCCGCACAAACTCCCCTGGGCACCGGAAGACATCGTAAATGTTATGCGCATCCGGATGATACCCAACGCTGCATTAAGATTGTCTACCACCGTGGCGACGGTGGGGATAAAGAGATTCGCCGTGAGTTAAAATACTATGCGCACCTTAGCCGCCGATTAAAAGACTGGAGCGGGCTCCCACGCTACCACGGTACAGTTGAGACGGATTGTGGAACGGGTTACGTCTACGACGTAATTACCGATTTCGACGGAAAGCCATCAATTACGTTGAGTGAATTTGCTGAGCAATGCCGTTACGAAGATGATGTCACACAATTGCGCCAGTTACTGAAACAACTGAAACGTTATTTACAGGATAATCGCATCGTGACGATGTCGCTGAAGCCACAAAACATCCTCTGCCGTCGCATCAGCGAATCAGAGATTGTCCCTGTCGTCTGCGACAATATTGGGGAAAGTACGCTAATTCCACTGGCGACCTGGTCGAAGTGGTGTTGCCAGCGTAAACAAGCACGGTTATGGAAACGGTTTGTTGCGCAACCGGCATTAGCTATTGCTCTACAAAAAGAGGCGCTGCCTCGCGAGAGCAAAAGGCTCGCCCTCTCCTCACGCGAAGCTTAATCCAGTTGGTGTTGCCGCATAAATGACTCGCCGCCTAACTGGGCATTTGTCGTAAAATCCACGCCTGACGGTTGCGCACGTAACCTGATGGCGCAGAGACTTTAAAACGTAGCGGGTTCGGTAGCACTGCTGCCAGTAACGCGGCTTCCGACTGAGTAAGTTTGCTGGCTGGCTTATGAAAATAGCGCTGCGCCGCAGCTTCGACACCAAACACCCCTTCACCAAATTCAGCAATATTGAGGTAAACCGTCAGGATGCGCTTTTTGCTCCAGACTGTTTCTACCCCCAACGTCAGGACAGCTTCCAGCCCTTTACGTATCCAGCTACGCCCATCCCACAAAAAAAGATTTTTAGCCGTCTGCTGGGAAAGGGTTGATGCACCGCGAATGCGGTTTTCATTGCGCTCATTGTGTGCCAGAGCTTTCTCAATGGAAGCGACATCAAACCCCCAGTGCTCGGGAAATTTTTGATCTTCAGCGGCAATCACCGCCAGTCCCATCCACGGCGAGATTTGATCCATACTGACCCAGTCGGAATGTGCCACGTAACGAAAATTGCCATGCAGCCAGGCGCTGACTTGCCGCTCGACCATTACCGCTGAGAAAGGAACAGGCGCAACGCTAAACAACGCGATGCCCCCGCCCCAGAAAATGGCGAGGACAACCATTAACCGCAGAAGAAAACGGCGAACGAAACTAAACACCGTTAAGCGGCTTTTACTCATTCAGCCAGAACCAGCACGCGGGAAACCAGCTTATCAATGCCGCTCGCCGCTTCTGCAATGTTCTGCGCCAGCATATATGCCGGGGTGGTGACAATCTTATTGTCTTCATCAACCACGATATCATCGACAGGACACGGCACATGCTCCGCGCCCATCTCTTCCAGCACTTCTGCGGTATCGATATCAGTACCGATGGTCAAACGTAGCGGGAAATCGAAAATTTTCGGCAGTATCGCCGGTGCAATACACATAAAACCAAGCGGTTTTCCGGCCTGATGCATCGCTTGTGCCAGCGCCTTTAATTCACGGTCAACGGTGCATTCGCTACCAAGACTGGCAAAATTGCTTAAATTCTTCGCCGCGCCAAAACCCCCCGGCACAATCAACGCATCCAGTTCAGCGGCATCGGCCTGGGCCAGAGGACGAATTTCACCGCGCGTTATTCGTGCCGCTTCAATCAGCACATTGCGCGTTTCCGTCATCGCTTCACCAGTTAAATGGTTGATAACATCAACCTGCTGCTTATCCGGTGCAAAGCAGACCGCCTGCGCACCGCTGCGTGAAATAGCTAACAACGTCAACACCGCTTCATGAATTTCAGAACCGTCATAGACGCCGCATCCGCTCAGAATTACGCCAATTTTCTTCATTGTGATCTTCCTTTCGCAATTGACTGAAACACATTAATTTTTTTAATAAAAATGCTACGCATCACACATTTAACTGATTCATGTAACAAATCATTTAAGTTTTGCTATCTTAACTGCGTGCGGCCTGAAAAACAGTGCTGTGCCCTTGTAACTCATCATAATAATGTACGGCGCAGCCAAGATTTCCCTGGTGTTGGCGCAGTATTCGCGCACCCCGGTCTAGCCGGGGTCATTTTTTAGTGGCTTTTGCCACCCACGCTTTCAGTACTTCTACGTCGTGACGCCACTCTTCTTTCATCTCTTCAATCCATTCACCGACGTTATCTTCCCAGGCGGGAAGGTCAGGAGACTGAATTTGCTGACCCAGCTGTTGCAGATGGCGTAACCCCACTGACCCCGCCGCACCTTTAATTTTATGCCCTTCCTCAACAATGCCTTTTTTATCCTGCGCCGTCAGATTCGACTCCAGCACGCTGACATAGCCCGGCATCATCCTCTCAAACACCGCTAACCCGTCGGTGATCAGCTTCGGTCCTACAAGTTCGAGATACTGTTCCAGCATGGGAATATCGAGCAATGCTTCTGATTTACTGTTCTCTTCTGTCGTCACCATACTCTCCTCATCATCCTGGGTATCCCAGAATTTCTTGATCATCGCGGTTAGCGCCGGAACAGAAAGCGGCTTACTCAGCACATCATCCATTCCAGCATTGAGGTACTCTTGTTTGTCTTTCAGCACGTTAGCGGTTAAGGCCACCAGCGGCGGTAAATCCTCGCGCGGATAACGCTTCGTCAGTTCACGAGAGATATCCAGCCCGGTCATATCTGGCAACTGAATATCCAGCAACACCAGGTCGTATTCGCCCGGTTTAAACATCTCCAGCGCCGCCTTGCCGGTCATGGCGACATCAACGCTGTTACCTAATTTTTCCAGCACAGAGCGAGCGACAATCACGTTCAGTTCAATGTCTTCCACCAGCAGCACATTCAGCGCCGGTAAAGGCATATCGTCTTCATCAAACGCATCATCAACCTCTTCTGCTACCGACGGTGCGTGGATCGTCAACGTAAAGGTTGAACCTTTGCCCTGTTCGCTGGTAACGGTGATATCACCGCCCATATTTTTCGCCAGTCGACGAGATACCGCCAGACCAATGCCGGTTCCAGTGGCAGGTTTACCGCCATGACTATCTTTAACCTGGTAATACATGGCGAAAATTTTATCCAGCTCATCCTGCGGAATACCGATACCAGAGTCTTCCACGTCAAAATGTAACATCTCGCCTTCATCGTAGCGCACGCGCACAGTAACCTGGCCTTGCTGGGTAAATTTGACGGCGTTGCTAATTAAGTTCCACAAGATCTGGCGTAAACGCGTACCGTCGGTAATAACCTGATGCGGTAACGGTAGCGTCGGCTCAAGAACAAAACGCAAACCTTTTTGCTGCGCCTGTAGCGCAGAGAGGTTTTCCAGGTCAGCCAGGAAACTGGTGAAGTCAACCGGCTGGTTATCAAGCTGAACCTTGCGTCGCTCCATCTTATCCATGTCGATAATATCGTTGAAAATATTACCCAAAGTAACGGCGGAAACATGGATGGTTTTGAGATATTTTTCCTGTTCGGCGGTCAGTTCGGTATCCAGCAGAATGCGACTCAGACCGACGATACCGTTCAGCGGTGTACGTAACTCATGGCTGATGGTGGAGATAAAGGTCGTTTTGTCACGGCTGGCGCGTTCGAGCGCATCCTGATACCGCTTACGCTCGGTAATGTCGCGACCAAAGCCCATCAAACCGTGACGTTTACCCACACGGTCGTAATACGGCACTTTACGAATTTCAAAGCAGGCTTTACGTCCGTCCGGGTAATCCAGCCACTGTTCATAAGTGAGGGACACATTATGACGGAACACTTTCTCATCGGTTTCCATGACTTTCGCTGCGGCTTCTGGCGAATAAACGTCCGCAGGCTTTAGATGCACCAACTGTTTTTCGCTTTTCCCGGTCAGCAATTCCATCGCACGGTTACAGCCGGAAAACTCTTTATCTTCGTTACGGTAAAAAACCAGATCAGGAGAAGCGTCAAGGAATGAACGTAAAAATGAGGATTGTTGTTCGAGCTGAATTTGCGTCTCTTCGCGTTCTTTAATTTCAATTTTCAGTTGGCCGAACGTTTCCTGCAACTCGGCTTCGGCTTTCTCGCGATCGGCAATTTCCTGATTAAGCTGGGTAATATTGTCTTTCAACTGCACATTGAGGCTCAGATCGCGCTCGCGCATCTCTTCCAGTTTTTGCACCAGACGTGATAAGCGTTGCCGGGACTCTTCCAGCTGTTCAACAACCACCGAAAGAAAGTAGACCGCCCACGGCGTAATCAATAAACCAAAGAAGATAGAGCGAATAACATCAATGCTTTCGACCTGTCCATGCAGCACCATGGTCACTGCCATTTGTACCACAATGGCGAGAACGACGAGAGCCAGCGCCAGCAACATTGAGAAGCGCACCAGCCCCAACTTCATCATCAGATCAACATAGTACTGCGCCAGCAGACGAATTTGCTTCATTAGGGAATTCCTTCACAACAACCTGCCCCAATAATACCCAATTCTGACAGTGACGTTGTAAATTGTGTGAGAAATGCGGAATTCCCCTCAATACCTACACTGTTGGAGGTAACCACGGGCGTCCCAATGCCGATCCTTGTACACCGTATTCGTTAAGATAGCGATCCAACTCGACCATGCCCGTCCAACGGTTTTCACACCACAGCGGCGCCAGTAAAGTTGGGCGACGGGCGCTGGCGGAAATACGGTGGTAGATAACCTCCGGTGGCGTATGACGAATCATTTCCCCCGCCGTCACCGTGTAATCCTCCAGTTCAATGCCGTTTAAACGCCCCGCTTCCCAGGCTTTTGCCATAATGCTGCCTTTCACAATATGCAGCGGATGCAGCTTTATACCATCAACACCGGTTTCAACCACTCGCTCCAGCGTTTGCAGGCATTCGGCGTGCCCTTCTCCCGGCAGCCCGACAATTAAGTGCGCGCACACTTTCAGCCCGCGTACCCTCGCCAGTTGGGTCGTGCGCTGATAGCAAGCGAAATCATGACCGCGATTAATGCGATGCAGCGTTTTATCGTGCGCAGTTTGCAACCCCAGCTCCAGCCATACTTCATAACCCTGGTCTTTATATTCACAGAGCAGATCCAGCACCGCATCTGGCACGCAGTCCGGGCGGGTACCAACACACAAACCGACAATGTTGGCCTGGCTCACCGCCTGTTGATACATAGAGCGCAGTACCTGAACTTCAGCAAAGGTGCTGGTATAAGCCTGAAAGTAGGCAAGATAGCGTTTCGCGCGGTTGACCAGATTAGCCTGATGCGCCAGTTGTTCGGCGATCGAACGGTGTTGCTGGGCCTCATCAGCAAACGAAGCTACATTACAGAACGTACAGCCCCCGCGCCCAATGGTGCCGTCGCGATTCGGGCAGCTAAAACCGCCGTGCAACGTCAGCTTATGCACCTTTTGCCCATAACGACGGGTAAGATCCCCACCAAACATATTGACTAATTTCTGTAACTGCATAATCTGATAGACCGCGCCTTGAAAAGAGGCCAAAGCCTGCCATTTTTAGCCCAATTCGGCGATGACCTGGATCAATCGCCCTGGCCCACCTTTACAAACTGCATAACAAATCATAATTACTGAAATTTCATGCAGCATGGCATGAATTATTTTTACTTATTTTGCGTCGGATTTTTTTATCGTCCGAGAGATTTTAGACAAAAACAGTAGTATGAAACGCTTTTTACGCGAAAGGCAGGATAAAACACTAGCTTCACCGTCAGTTCAAGGCAGGATAAGGGTTAACACGACTCGATAGCAGTCAGTAACCCGACGTTTCCTTTACTCTGACATCATTAAGCCAAAATAATTTTTTGATTAACTTTCAATAAATTAACAAATATTTTTGCGCTAAAGCACATTTCCGTATCAATGCGCTTGCCATTTGACCTGTGTCTGCTTTCCCGATAAGTTGGAAATCCGCTGGAAGCTTTCTGGATGAGCGACCTGCTCATCATATTTATGCAGTAATTGAGATCCCCTCTTCACCGTATTAACCGATGCGAAAGGATAAAAAAGGGGCGAATGCGAGGTGAACGTATGAAACGTAACCCCCGTCGCCATGCTCTTTCTGTGCCCGTGCGCAGCGGTTCGGAAGTGGGGTTCCCGCAGAGCCTGGGGGAGGTTCACGATATGTTGTACGATAAATCCCTTGAGAGGGATAACTGTGGTTTCGGCCTGATCGCCCACATAGAAGGCGAACCTAGCCACAAGGTAGTGCGTACCGCCATACACGCACTGGCCCGCATGCAGCACCGTGGAGCGATTCTCGCCGATGGTAAAACCGGAGACGGTTGCGGCTTGTTATTACAAAAACCGGATCGCTTTTTTCGCATCGTTGCGCAGGAACGCGGCTGGCGTTTAGCTAAAAACTACGCCGTCGGGATGATTTTCCTGAATAAAGATCCTGAACTCGCCGCTGCCGCACGTCGCATCGTGGAAGAAGAATTACAACGCGAAACCTTGTCGATTGTGGGCTGGCGTGATGTCCCCACTAACGAAGGCGTGCTGGGTGAAATCGCCCTCTCCTCTCTGCCGCGTATTGAGCAAATTTTCGTTAACGCTCCGGCGGGCTGGCGTCCGCGTGATATGGAGCGCCGTCTGTTTATCGCCCGTCGCCGCATTGAAAAGCGTCTCGAAAGCGACAAAGACTTCTACGTCTGTAGCCTGTCGAATCTGGTGAATATCTATAAAGGTCTGTGTATGCCGGCGGATTTGCCGCGCTTTTATCTGGATCTTGCGGACCTGCGTCTGGAATCGGCCATCTGCCTGTTCCATCAGCGCTTCTCCACCAACACCGTGCCACGCTGGCCACTGGCGCAGCCATTCCGCTACCTGGCACATAACGGTGAAATCAACACCATCACCGGCAACCGTCAGTGGGCACGCGCCCGTACCTATAAATTCCAGACGCCGCTAATCCCTGACCTGCACGATGCCGCGCCGTTCGTCAACGAAACGGGTTCTGACTCCAGCTCGATGGATAACATGCTGGAACTGCTGCTGGCAGGCGGGATGGATATCATCCGCGCCATGCGTCTGTTAGTGCCGCCCGCCTGGCAGAACAACCCGGATATGGACCCGGAACTGCGCGCGTTCTTCGACTTTAACTCCATGCATATGGAGCCGTGGGATGGTCCGGCGGGCATCGTGATGTCTGACGGTCGTTTTGCCGCCTGTAACCTCGACCGTAACGGTCTGCGTCCGGCGCGCTACGTCATCACCAAAGATAAGCTCATCACCTGTGCCTCTGAAGTCGGTATCTGGGATTACCAGCCCGACGAAGTGGTGGAAAAAGGCCGCGTGGGCCCAGGCGAACTGATGGTGATCGACACCCGCAGTGGGCGTATTCTGCACTCGGCAGAAACCGATGACGACCTGAAAAGCCGCCATCCTTATAAAGAGTGGATGGAGAAAAACGTCCGCCGCCTGGTGCCGTTTGAAGATCTGCCCGATGAAGAAGTCGGTAGCCGCGAACTGGACGACGACACGCTTGCCAGCTACCAGAAACAGTTTAACTACAGCGCGGAAGAGCTGGATTCCGTGATCCGCGTGCTGGGCGAAAACGGCCAGGAAGCCGTTGGGTCGATGGGCGACGACACCCCATTCGCCGTGCTCTCCAGCCAGCCGCGCATTATTTACGACTACTTCCGCCAGCAATTTGCCCAGGTCACTAACCCGCCAATCGACCCGCTGCGTGAAGCGCATGTTATGTCGCTTGCCACCAGCATCGGCCGCGAAATGAACGTCTTCTGCGAAGCAGAAGGCCAGGCGCACCGTTTAAGCTTTAAATCGCCAATTCTGCTCTACTCCGATTTCAAACAACTCACCACGATGAAAGAGGAGCACTATCGCGCGGATACGCTGGATATCACCTTTGACGCCAGCAAAACCACGCTCGACGCAACGATTAAAGAGCTGTGCGATAAAGCCGAACAAATGGTGCGTAGCGGCACCGTGCTGCTGGTGCTTTCCGATCGGAATATTGCTAAAGATCGCCTGCCGGTTCCTGCCCCGATGGCGGTTGGCGCGATCCAGACCCGTCTGGTCGATCAAAGCCTGCGTTGCGATGCTAACATCATCGTCGAAACCGCCAGCGCCCGCGATCCGCATCACTTCGCCGTGTTGCTGGGCTTCGGCGCGACGGCTATTTATCCGTACCTTGCCTATGAAACGCTGGGCCGCCTGGTAGACACCCACGCGATTGCCAAAGATTATCGTACCGTGATGCTCAACTACCGTAACGGCATCAACAAAGGCTTGTACAAAATCATGTCCAAAATGGGCATCTCCACCATCGCCTCTTACCGCTGCTCGAAACTGTTCGAAGCGGTCGGTCTGCACGATGATGTAGTGGGTCTGTGCTTCCAGGGGGCGGTCAGCCGCATTGGCGGCGCGAACTTTGAAGACTTCCAGCAGGATCTGCTGAATCTGTCGAAACGAGCCTGGCTGGCGCGCAAGCCCATCAGTCAGGGCGGCCTGCTGAAATTCGTCCACGGTGGCGAATACCACGCCTACAACCCGGACGTCGTGCGCACGCTGCAACAGGCGGTACAGAGCGGCGAGTATAGCGACTATCAGGAATACGCGAAGCTGGTTAATGAACGCCCGGCAACCACGCTGCGCGATCTGCTGGCAATTACGCCGGGTGAAAACGCGATCAACATTGCTGATGTTGAACCGGCAAGCGAACTGTTTAAACGCTTCGATACCGCCGCGATGTCTATCGGCGCGTTAAGCCCGGAAGCCCACGAGGCGCTGGCGGAAGCGATGAACAGCCTCGGCGGCAACTCGAACTCCGGCGAAGGCGGTGAAGACCCTGCGCGCTATGGTACCAACAAAGTCTCGCGCATTAAACAGGTTGCTTCCGGCCGCTTCGGCGTTACTCCGGCATATCTGGTCAATGCCGACGTCATTCAGATTAAAGTCGCCCAGGGCGCGAAGCCGGGCGAAGGCGGTCAGTTGCCGGGTGATAAAGTCACTCCTTACATTGCCAAACTGCGCTATTCCGTACCCGGCGTCACGCTAATTTCACCGCCGCCGCATCACGATATTTATTCTATCGAAGATTTGGCGCAGTTGATTTTCGACCTCAAACAGGTCAACCCGAAAGCGATGATCTCCGTGAAGTTAGTGTCCGAACCGGGCGTCGGCACTATCGCTACCGGTGTGGCGAAAGCCTACGCGGACTTAATTACCATCGCAGGCTATGACGGCGGCACTGGCGCAAGTCCGCTTTCATCGGTGAAATACGCAGGTTGCCCGTGGGAGCTGGGGCTTGTTGAAACCCAACAGGCGCTGGTTGCCAATGGTCTGCGTCACAAGATCCGTTTACAGGTTGATGGCGGTCTGAAAACTGGCGTTGATATCATCAAAGCAGCCATTCTCGGCGCAGAAAGCTTCGGCTTCGGCACTGGCCCGATGGTGGCGCTCGGCTGTAAATATCTGCGTATTTGCCACCTGAATAACTGCGCGACTGGCGTAGCAACTCAGGATGACAAACTACGTAAGAACCACTATCACGGTCTGCCATTCAAAGTGACCAACTACTTTGAATTTATCGCCCGTGAAACCCGCGAGCTGATGGCACAGTTGGGCGTAACGCGTCTGGTGGATCTGGTTGGTCGCACCGACCTGCTGAAAGAGCTGGACGGTTTCACTGCCAAACAACAGAAACTGACACTGTCGAAGCTGCTGGAGACTGCCGAGCCACATCCAGGCAAAGCGCTCTACTGCACCGAAAACAACCCGCCGTTTGATAATGGCCTGCTAAACGCGCAGTTGCTGCAACAGGCGAAACCGTTTGTCGATGAGCGCCAGAGCAAAACCTTCTGGTTCGATATTCGCAACACTGATCGTTCTGTAGGCGCGTCGCTTTCAGGCTATATCGCCCAGACGCACGGCGATCAGGGGCTGGCGGCCGATCCGATCAAAGCATACTTCAACGGCACCGCGGGCCAGAGCTTCGGTGTGTGGAACGCCGGCGGCGTGGAGCTGTATCTGACGGGCGATGCTAACGACTATGTCGGTAAAGGCATGGCGGGCGGCTTAATCGCCATTCGTCCTCCGGTTGGCTCAGCCTTCCGCAGCCATGAAGCAAGCATTATCGGCAACACCTGCCTGTATGGCGCCACTGGTGGTCGTCTGTATGCCGCGGGCCGCGCGGGTGAACGTTTCGGCGTGCGTAACTCCGGTGCTATCACCGTGGTGGAAGGCATTGGCGACAATGGCTGTGAATATATGACAGGAGGTATTGTCTGTATTCTGGGTAAAACCGGCGTGAACTTCGGCGCGGGCATGACCGGCGGCTTCGCCTACGTTCTCGATGAAAGCGGCGATTTCCTCAAACGCGTTAACCCGGAACTGGTGGAAGTCTTAAGCGTTGACGATTTGGCGATCCATGAAGAGCATCTGCGTGGTCTTATCACCGAGCATGTGCAGCATACCGGTTCTCAGCGCGGCGAAGAGATTCTGGCTAACTGGTCAACCTTCGCCACTAAATTCGCGCTGGTTAAACCGAAGTCCAGTGATGTAAAAGCACTGCTGGGTCATCGTAGTCGTAGCGCAGCAGAGTTGCGCGTGCAGGCGCAGTAAGGGGTAGCAACAATGAGTCAGAATGTTTATCAATTTATCGACCTGCAGCGCGTTGATCCGCCAAAGAAACCGCTGAAGATCCGCAAAATTGAGTTTGTGGAAATTTACGAGCCGTTTTCCGAAGGCCAGGCCAAAGCGCAGGCTGACCGCTGCCTGTCGTGCGGTAACCCATACTGCGAGTGGAAATGCCCGGTACACAACTACATCCCGAACTGGCTGAAACTCGCCAACGAGGGACGTATTTTTGAAGCGGCAGAACTGTCGCACCAGACCAACACTCTGCCAGAAGTATGCGGACGTGTCTGCCCGCAGGATCGTCTGTGCGAAGGTTCCTGCACCCTGAACGATGAGTTTGGCGCAGTAACCATCGGCAACATTGAGCGCTATATCAATGATAAAGCGTTCGAAATGGGCTGGCGTCCCGATATGTCCGGCGTGAAACAGAGCGGTAAAAAAGTGGCGATTATCGGCGCTGGTCCGGCAGGTCTGGCGTGTGCGGATGTCCTGACGCGCAACGGCGTGAAAGCGGTCGTCTTCGACCGTCACCCGGAAATTGGCGGATTGCTGACCTTCGGTATTCCGGCCTTCAAGCTTGAAAAAGAGGTAATGACGCGCCGCCGTGAAATCTTCACTGGCATGGGTATTGAATTCAAACTCAATACCGAAGTGGGCCGTGACGTGCAACTGGACGATCTGCTGAGTGATTACGATGCCGTATTCCTTGGCGTCGGAACTTATCAGTCAATGCGCGGCGGGCTGGAAAACGAAGACGCCGATGGCGTGTACGCGGCGCTGCCATTCCTCATCGCCAACACCAAACAGTTAATGGGCTTTGGTGAAACCCGCGAAGAACCGTTCGTCAGCATGGAAGGCAAACGCGTAGTGGTTCTTGGCGGTGGCGATACCGCGATGGACTGCGTGCGCACGTCTGTACGCCAGGGTGCGAAGCACGTTACCTGTGCCTATCGTCGTGATGAAGAGAACATGCCAGGTTCTCGCCGCGAAGTAAAAAACGCGCGGGAAGAAGGTGTTGAGTTCAAATTCAACCTCCAGCCGCTGGGTATCGAAGTGAATGGCAACGGTAAAGTCAGCGGCGTGAAAATGGTGCGCACCGAAATGGGCGAACCCGATGCCAAAGGCCGTCGCCGCGCGGAGATTGTGGCAGGGTCAGAACATATCATTCCGGCAGATGCGGTGATCATGGCGTTTGGTTTTCGCCCACACAGTATGGAATGGCTGGAAAAACACAGCGTTGAGCTGGATTCGCAAGGGCGTATTATCGCTCCAGCAGGCAGCGATAACGCCTTCCAGACCAGTAACCCAAAAATCTTTGCTGGCGGCGATATCGTCCGTGGTTCCGATCTGGTGGTGACCGCTATTGCCGAAGGTCGTAAAGCGGCAGATGGCATTATGAACTGGCTGGAAGTTTAATCCCTGCTCCAGCGCCGCCTCCTCAGAAAAGAGTCGGCGCTGAAATTCTCCTTTCGTTCTGGAAAGCGCCTCGCATAATCTGAAGAAAACCAATGTAATACGCACATCTGGATTGTTACCGGCAGATACCCGGCGTATAGCTGATTCCATTATTCAATGCAGCGCCATATAAAGGGACAGATAATGGAATCGCTCTCAGAAGGAACCACAGCAGGCTACCAGCAAATCCACGACGACATTATTCATCTGGTCGATAGCGCCCGGACGGAAACGGTACGTAGTGTTAACGCGTTAATGACCGCGACGTACTGGGAAATTGGCCGACGGATTGTCGAATTTGAACAAGGCGGCGAGGCAAAAGCGGCTTATGGTGCACAGCTGATTGATCGGTTATCGCAGGATTTAAGTCGACGGTATAAACGTGGTTTTTCTAAACAAAACCTACGTCAGATGAGAGTTTTTTATCTTTATTTTCAATACATTGAAATTCACCAGACAGTGTCTGGTGAATTCAAACAACAGGGAAATTGGCAGACACTGTCTGCAGAATCTTTAAAATGAACTAAGTTTTAAGCCATTAACTCAGCCTTAACCTTCACCACCACCTTTTTAATCTCACCCGACTCGCCAACAACACATCCCGGTTTATGCGGTTCTCCTGGCATAAATACGGCAAACATTCCCGGTTTCAGGATGATGGCTTGCTCGTTCTCAATAGCGCTGCAAAGCTGATAATCATCTTCATGGTGAAACTCTTCACACTGACGCGCAGTGCCTGCCATGCCAAACAGAATCCGTTCCTCACCGTTTAACAACAACTGAATATCAATGTACTGCTGGTGCAATTCGGCTTTTTTCTCAACGGGCGATTGAGTATTAAACGTCATAACATTCATAAAGATATTGTCGCCCTGTAATTCGTAGCGGCCCGGTGTTTTTTCTTGCGGACTGGCGGCTAATGCCAGCGTTAACGCGTCCAGTAGCGCCGGATGCAATCCAGCAGTCGGTAATGACTGTACTTCACCCATCATCATAATTTTTCTCCCTGGGCCAACAACGCAGCCCCAAGTAAACCTGCGTCATGGCGATAGTGCGCCGCCAGTAAATCAACGCGAAATGCTGCTGGCTCCTGAGCGAGATACGTTTCCACCAGCGCCAGGTATCCTTCCGCCAAACCAACGCTGCCGCCCACCACCACACACTGGCAATCCGTTGTGGCTTTGATATCGGCAATCAATCTTGCCAACACGCGTGCTGAGCGGTGAATCAGTTGCAGCGCTTGTTCGTCGCCCTGCCCGGCGCGCGTGAAAATAGTTTTCGCATCCGCACCCATGAGTTCACCTTGCGCCGCCGCCGCAATGCCGCGACCAGAAGCAATCGCTTCCACGCAACCAGTACGCCCACAGCCACAGACTGGACCGTGTGGATCGGCCAGCGTATGCCCGATATGCCCCGCCAGACCACCAGGGCCGGTCAGCAGTTTGCCGCCGCTGACCACACCGCCGCCAACACCAGTAGAAACAGTGATAAACACCATATCGGTTATATCGCCTTCCAGCGCCCGATACTCTGCCCATGCCGCAGCCTGCGCGTCGTTTATCGCAATGGTCGGCAAATTGGTAAGTTGTTCCAGCGTTTTAACTAACGGAAAGTGAAGCAATCCACCGAGATTACATGGATTCAGCGCCAGCAGGCTGCCGTCGCGGATAATCCCGGTTGAAGCGATAGCGACCTGCTGTGCCTGAGTCTGTAGCGGAGCAACTAACTCAGCTAAGGATTCACGCAGTGCTTCAGGAGTCTGGCTTGCAGGTGTCGGTAGCTCTTGGCGATCGCGGATCTGCCCGTCAGCGCCAATCAGCGCGGCGGCAAGTTTAGTACCGCCGATATCAATCGCCAGTGTGGTCATAGCACCGCCTTTTTCATCGCTGTGTTATACCACTGACAAATGTGCTCAAGGCGCGTGATTGCAGAACCAACCGTCACCGCCCATGCGCCGTGGCGCATTGCGTCTGCTGCCTGAGCTGGCGTGTTGTAACGCCCTTCAGCAATCACCCGACATCCGGCGTCGCTCAACGTTTTCACCAGCGCCAGATCCGGCTCTTCCGGCGTTTCTGCTGTGGTATAGCCAGAAAGCGTGGTGCCGATAATTTCTGCGCCCAGTGTTTGACATGCCAGACCATCTTCTCGCGTTGAACAGTCCGTCATTGCCAACAAACCGTGATGATGAATACGCGCCAGCAGCGTTTCAACAGGCACCGGACGCGGGCGTTCGGTACCGTCAATGGCGATAATATCCGCGCCCGCCTGCGCCAACGCATCGACATCTTCAATATAAGCGGTGATGCGTACCGGAGAATCCTCCAGATCGCGTTTCACAATCCCGATAATCGGCACACTCACTACCGCACGTGTGGCCTTCAGATTTGCCACACCTTCGATGCGAATGGCAACCGCGCCCGCCTGTTCTGCCGCTAATGCCATGGCGGCGACGATTTCAGGTTTGTCGAGCGGGCTGTCCGGCACCGGCTGACAGGAGACAATCAGGCCACCGTTAGCCGCGATTTTTTGATCCAGTTGTGCAAGTAACGACATATATCTTCCCTTAGCAAAAGGCCCGGTCCAGGACCGGGCGACAGGATTAACTTTTGGTTTTGACTAAATCGTTTTTGGCGCTGCCAAACGGCACGGCACCGCTAAAGGGTTTGCCGTCGATAGCATCATGAGTTCGCAATGCTTCCGGGCGCAACCAACGCTGAACACGGGATGGCATATCCAGGCCAATCAACAGGATCACCACAAATGTCAGACTGAACGAGAGCGATGCCAGCGCAGTACCCAAATCCAGACGTTGAGCGATCAATGCGCCGATGATTGGGGCCAGTGCGCCGCCCAATGCGCCAACGTTGTAGGTAAAGCCCAGCCCCGCCGCACGTTGGTCAGTATCGAAATAGCCGCCGATCAGTTTCGGCAAGATCCCGGCGATCCCTTGTCCAAGCATTTGCTGGAAGAACAGTAGCAAACCAAGCACCCAGACGTTTGCACCGCCAATCGCAAATACCGGAATAATCAGCAGTTGCGAAGCCAGCAGACTGCAAACATAGGCTTTGCGCGTTCCCAACCAGTCACCGAGGAAACCGCCGACACAGCAACCCACCGCCGCGCCAAAGCCGCTAAAAAACAGCACATTGGCGACGGTATGCGGGTCATAAGCCAAATCGGTTTTCAGATACGTTGGCAGCAGCGCCTGAATCGGCCATGAGTAAAGAAACGCAAACAGTACAACGACCATCAGCATTACGCCTGTCGGCCAGCGTTTACCCGTACTCTGAACCATAAAACTGATAAAGATAGCGGCACATAACAACCCGAGAACCGCCACGATTGCGGCATTTTGCAGGTTACCGGCGAAGCAGAACCACAGCGCAGTCGCCGCCGCCAGCGTCATTACAATATTGGCGATACGATGTTCACCACGGTAGAGAATGTCCACCATGGTACGTACTGGTGCTTTGCCTGCGTGTTTTTCTTTCCAGTCTTCCGCTTCCGGGATGTTTTTCCGCAGCCAGAGGGCGAAGATGATCGGTAAGATGCCGATAAAGAACAGTGCGCGCCAGCCCCAGATCGGAACGACCAGGCTGTAGACTTGAGCAGCAACGACGGCCCCCACAGAGAAGCCGGAGATCAGAAAACCACTGGCTTTGTTACGCAGGTGTTTTGGCCAACTTTCAATAACATAGGTGGCGCTGGAACCGTATTCGCCAGCCATTCCCATGCCGATGACCAGACGTGCGATAAACATGGTGATGTAGCCAGGCGCGAAGCCACAAGCCAGAGTACCAGCAGAGAAGAGAACAATACTGGTGACCATTGCCAGTCGACGTCCGTAGCGGTCGCCCATGGCGCCGAGCATCAGGCCGCCGAACCAACGAGAGATGAAAGCAGCAGAGATCAGGCTTGCCGCCTGCACCGTCGTCAGTCCAAATTCGCTTTGTACTTCAGTCAGTACAAGAGCGATTAAAACAAAATCAAAACCATCAAGCAGATATCCCAACCAGGCGGCAGAAAATGCGCGCCATTGTGCACGGTTGAGATGGCGATACCACGGGATATTTTGGGTCGTTGTACTCATTGTGAGTCTCCCGCTGTGGGCAATGCCCACACGCTTTGGTATGAACGTTGTAGGGTACAGATGCGTTTCTTTCCCCTCACCCGGTAGGGGGCGGGTGAGGGAAAAGAACTCACCCGCGCTCTTGCATCAACTGCTGAGCCAGCGCTTTCAGTTCTGGCAGATATTTTTCATCTACCGGACCAAACGGTTTGCGGCACAACGGCACAGACACCACATCCATATAATGCAGAACGGTTTTCAAGCCGCGGAATACGCCAGTTTTAATCAATAAATCAATGACTTTATTACATTCGGTTTGCAGCTTCTGCGCGGTCTGGATATCGCCTTCTTTCAGCGCCTTCACGATACCCTGATAACGCCAGCCCATGATGTTGTAGGTACTACCGATACCACCATCAGCGCCCGCCAGCAGACCAGAGGCGAAGATTTCGTCGTAACCGTTATAGAGCACCAGATCTGGATGTTCGCGACGGATCTGTTCCATTTGATAGAGATCGCCAGAAGTCTGTTTCAGGGCACCGACACCTGGCAGCGTAACCAGTGTGTTGATCTGATCCAGAGTCAGTTTTACCCCGCTCAGAGCAGGAATGTTGTACACCACCATCGGCAAACCATCCGCTGAATCAATAATCGCCCGATAGTGATCGCAGTGTTCTTCGAAGCTGAAAGGGTAATAGAACGGCGTGACGGCGGAGACGGCATCGAAACCATAACGTTTGGCAGATGCCGCAAGCTGTTGGCTTTCGGCGGTGCTGACGCAACCTACGTGGGCAATGAGTTTAATCTTGCCTTTCGCCTCTTCGGCGACGATTTCCAGTACCTGTTCACGCTCGGAAAGACTTTGTACAAAGGCTTCGCCGGTCGAACCACCCACATATAAACCATCGATGCCCTGCTGAATATTGAACTGAACCAGGCGACGCAGACTCGCTTTATCCAGTGCCTGTTGTTGGTCAAAAGGAGTCAGGAGTGCGGCCATTACGCCACGTAAATTCGTTGCCATAAATACCTCTGAAGTGATGCTTGTCTGATAAAACGATATACCTTTATACCTGTTATACCAGATTAAATTAGCAACACTCCATACAGAAAGCTTATAATGCGATCTGCTTCACTAAAGTGGCATTATTTCTTTTTGTTGGTCGCCTGGCCGAAGGCGTGCCAGGTGGCAGAAACGCTGTTGAGATGCGATTGCAACGCGCGATCGGCTTCATCGGGATCGTGACGGCGGATCGCGTCAACGATCGCAATATGCTGTTGATAGCTAACGTTGTTATGCTCGTGCAGTGCCTGATCGGTCACCGTCGGACGCGCGGCAATCAACCAGTCGAGCAGGGCAACGTGAATTGCCATAAAGATCGGATTACCCGGAATTTCCGCCAGCACACGATGAAAATCAACGTCTGAACGAATAAACGCGGTGTTGTTATCCAGCGACTGACTGTTGATTTCCAGCGCCTTTGCCAACCGATCAATTTGCTCATCGGTGGCATGTTCCGCCGCATAACGCACCAGGCTGGATTCAAAGAACAAACGTAACTGTTCGAAATGGGCGATCCCGCCAGGATGAGAAAGGAAATCTTTCGCCATACCGGACAGCTCACCAATGATGGTATCCGCAGAAGGACGTGAGACGCGAGCGCGCTCACCGTTATTGATTTGTACCAGGCCTTTGCGCTTTAACGCCGCCAGCGCTTCACGTACCGAAGGACGCCCGACATTAAAGAACGCCATGAGTTCGCGTTCAGACGGCAGTTGCTCCCCTTCGCCAAACTCACGACGACGGATCATCTGCTCCAGCTCTTCTTCCACCATTTCGGAGAGTTTTTTACGCGCCAGCGGACGACGACGTAAGTTGCGACCGATAGTAGCCGGAGAATCTTCTGCTTGCGGATCAAATGCGTTCATAGGGCTCATTCTGGAAAATGCGTTAGCGAATAATAACGAAGTTATCGTAACACAGTATCAAAATCAGGCGAAAAGATGACAGATAGCAAAACAGGCCGCATGGGCCTGTTTTTATTTTACTTCACGACGCGTAATGCCGGACGACCACCTCGTGGCGGCGGTGGCGGTTCATCATCAGGATGATGGTCATCATCGTGATCTGGCTTGTCACCATCAATGACCGACATAACGGTTTCATTGTCTGCTGATGCCCCTTCATCATTCATGATGCTGGCATCTTCTTCGTAGGCGGCTTCAGGCTCAAACATCGTGCCTGCGCCATTTTCCCGGGCATAAATTGCCAACACGGCAGCCAGCGGCACAGCAACCTGACGAGGAATACCGCCAAAGCGCGCGTTAAAACGCACTTCGTCATTCGCCAGTTCCAGATTCCCTACCGCACGCGGCGCAATGTTGAGTACGATTTGCCCATCGCGCGCATATTCCATAGGAACCTGCACGCCAGGGAGCGTCACATCCACCACCAGATGCGGCGTGAGCTGGTTATCCAGCAACCACTCATAGAATGCACGCAGCAGATAGGGACGACGTGGTGTTAGCTGTGACAAATCCATGCAAATTAACTCCGGCCCAGACGCATTTCACGTTCTGCTTCAGTCAAGGAAGCAAGGAAAGAATCACGCTCAAAGACACGGGTCATATAGCCTTTCAGCTCTTTCGCCCCCGGGCCGCTGAACTCGATGCCCAGTTGCGGTAAACGCCACAGCAGCGGGGCAAGGTAGCAATCGACCAGGCTGAACTCATCGCTCAGGAAGTACGGCTTCTGACCGAAGACCGGCGCAATGGCCAACAGTTCTTCGCGCAGTTGCTTACGTGCGGCATCCGCTTCAGAGGCTGACCCGTTGATGATGGTGTTCATCAACGTGTACCAGTCTTTTTCGATGCGGTGCATATACAGACGGCTTTCACCACGAGCTACCGGGTAAACAGGCATCAACGGCGGATGCGGGAAACGCTCATCCAGATATTCCATAATGATGCGAGATTCCCACAGGGTCAGCTCACGATCCACCAGGGTCGGAACGCTCTGATTCGGGTTGAGGTCAATCAGATCCTGAGGCGGATTGTCCTTTTCCACGTGTTCGATCTCGAAACTTACACCCTTTTCAGCCAGCACGATGCGGACCTGATGGCTATAGATGTCAGTAGGACCGGAAAACAGCGTCATTACCGAACGTTTGTTGGCAGCGACAGCCATGAAAACCTCCAGGTATAGTCAGAATTTTTACTGCTACCAGCCACCGGGTGGCCAGTCAGAAGTTGAGTTACCCAATGTAGAACTACTCTCATTGTTCGAAAATCAAACAAAAAATGAGCAATACCCGACATTTGGGCAGAAAATTGGATGATAGTTTACCAGATTTTACGACCTTTGTGGTGAGTCGATGTCGGAAATGGGGAAAAAGAGATGCGCTTTAGTCTGAAATAGTTGACTTAATCCTTTATCAACGATGTTGTTTTTGTTTTACCTGCCTGTCAGACGGCAGCAAAAAGCACGTTTGCTGTTTTGATGTGGATTCAGGTTTTAGCCATAAAAAAACCCGCCGAAGCGGGTTTTTTCGCAAATTGTATTCTGCCAGAGCAGAAAGCAATTAACGTTTGGAGAACTGCGGACGACGGCGTGCTTTACGCAGACCGACTTTCTTACGTTCAACCTGACGAGCGTCACGAGTAACGAAGCCAGCTTTACGCAGTTCAGAACGCAGGGACTCGTCGTATTCCATCAGAGCGCGGGTGATACCGTGACGGATCGCACCAGCCTGACCAGAGATACCACCACCTTTAACGGTGATGTACAGGTCCAGTTTCTCAACCATGTCGACCAGTTCCAGCGGCTGACGAACTACCATGCGGGCAGTTTCACGACCGAAGTACTGTTCCAGAGAACGTTGGTTGATGACGATTTTACCGTTGCCCGGTTTGATGAAAACGCGAGCTGCGGAACTTTTGCGGCGACCAGTGCCGTAGTATTGATTTTCAGCCATTACCTATAATCCCGATTAGATGTCAAGAACTTGCGGTTGCTGTGCCGCGTGGTTGTGCTCGTTACCCGCGTAAACTTTCAGTTTACGGAACATAGCACGACCCAGTGGGCCTTTTGGCAGCATGCCTTTAACCGCGATTTCAATCACACGCTCAGGACGGCGGGCAATCATCTCTTCAAAGGTCGCTTGTTTGATACCACCGATGTGGCCGGTGTGGTGATAGTACACTTTATCAGTACGCTTGTTGCCAGTTACAGCAACTTTGTCAGCGTTCAGAACGATGATGTAATCACCGGTATCTACGTGCGGAGTGTATTCCGCTTTGTGCTTACCGCGCAGGCGACGAGCCAGTTCAGTAGCCAGACGGCCCAGAGTTTTACCGGTCGCGTCAACAACATACCAGTCGCGTTTTACGGTTTCTGGTTTAGCTGTAAAAGTTTTCATTAAAAGCTTACCCAATAAATAGTTACACGTTGGTGAACACCCAAACGTCTTCAATTGTTGAGGTTCACACGACAAAGTCCGGCAAACCTACCCCTTCGAATAGCCTATGCCAGCACACAAAAAGTTCTGGGAAAAAAACTTTCTTGTAACGTGGGGTCGCAGGATTATAGAGAAGTCAGGGTCAAAGATCGACCCCTTTTTGTGATTTGTGGCAGGTTTTACCCCGCCAAATGCTCGCGCTTCAAATACTCTTCGCTTTGCATTTCTTGTAAACGCGACAGGCAACGCTGGAACTCAAATTTTAACCGCTCGCCTCTGTAAATCTCATATAAAGGCACTGCCGCGCTCACCACCAGCTTGACGTGGCGTTCGTAAAACTCATCCACCAACGCAATAAAACGCCGGGCTTCACTTTCCATAAGCGACGTCATGATCGGTACATCAAACAACATCACGGTGTGAAACAGGCGTGAAAGCGCAATATAGTCATGTTGGCTACGGGCGTCGACGCATAGCGTAGCAAATGACACAGCCAGCGTCTGATTCTCAACGCCCATTGTCGCCAGCGGTCGATGATTGATTTCCAGCAATGGGGATTTTTCTCGCTTTGCCCCCGCCAGCGCCAGCCACAGTTTATCCATCTGTTCGCGCGTTTCATCATTGAGCGGAGAAAGCCACAGATGCGCCTGAGTGAGTGTACGCAGTCGATAATCAACACCGGCGTCCACGTTCATGACATCACAATGCTGTTTAATAGCATCGATTGCAGGCAAAAAACGCGCACGTTGCAGGCCATTGCGATAAAGCTCATCCGGCGGAATATTTGACGTTGCGACCAACGTTATTCCGCGAGCGAACAGGGCTTTCATCAGGCCGCCCAGTAGCATGGCGTCGGTAATATCAGAAACGAAAAACTCATCAAAACAGAGCACGTCAGTTTCTGCTTTAAAGCGATCGGCAATAATTTCCAGCGGGTCGGTCTGCCCCTGTAATGCAGTCAGTTCTTCATGCACGCGTAACATAAAACGGTGAAAATGCAGGCGTTGTTTCCGCTCACCCGGCAGGCTTTGATAGAAAAGGTCCATCAGCCAGGTTTTCCCGCGTCCCACCCCGCCCCACATATATAAGCCACGCACCGGTGTACTGCTTACCTCTTCGCGTTTACCCCACAATTTACCGACTCGCGCCATTAATCCACCCGTCCTCGCAACTGGCGGCGTGCTGCTGATTAATTCCTGGTAGATAATCTCCAGCCGGCTGACGGCCTCTTTTTGTACGTCATCGGGTTGATGGTTGTCCTCACTGAGGGCCTTCAGGTATTGCGATGTTGGGGTAGGGCTTTGCATGATCTTATTGTTATTCCTTGAATAATCGGTGTGCCGTTGTTCACGGTTGACGAAAAAAAGGCCGTTCTACACTACGCGATATGCAGTCGGGATTCCACTTCTGTGGAATTAACGGTTATAGTGGCATAATCAGCCGCAGGCATGGAGCCTGAAGCCAACACCCTACGGAAACAAAAGACAACGGGAGATGTTCATGACCTGGGAATATGCGCTAATTGGGTTAGTCGTCGGCATCATTATTGGTGCTGTGTCCATGCGTTTTGGTAATCGTAAACTACGCCAGCAACAGGCGTTGCAGTACGAACTGGAAAAGAATAAAGCTGAACTGGACGAGTATCGCGAAGAGCTGGTTAACCACTTTGCCCGCAGCGCGGAATTACTGGATACCATGGCGCACGACTATCGCCAGTTGTATCAACACATGGCGAAAAGCTCCAGCAGCCTGCTGCCAGAACTGTCTGCGGAAGCCAACCCGTTCCGTAATCGTCTGGCCGAGTCCGAAGCCAGCAACGATCAAGCGCCGGTTCAAATGCCGCGTGACTATTCTGAAGGCGCATCCGGCCTGCTGCGTACTGGTGCAAAGCGCGACTAATTTATTTTTCGGGCGCAGTCGTTGCGCCCTCCTCTTATCTCCCTCCCCGACTATCATTTAATTTGGCGTCTCATTGTTAGCCGTCTGAAAATTCAATAACATCAAACTGTTTTGAATCTCTTTTCTTATCATTCAGGTACGAGAGCAGGAATAATGAAAAAACAAACCCAGCTGTTGAGTGCGTTAGCGTTAAGTGTCGGGTTAACTCTCTCGGCGCCATTTCAGGCCGTCGCGTCGATTCCCGGTCAGGTTGCCGGCCAGCCTCCACTGCCCAGCCTGGCCCCGATGCTGGAGAAAGTGCTTCCCGCAGTGGTAAGCGTTCGGGTTGAGGGGACAGCCAGTCAGGATCAGAAAATCCCGGAAGAATTCAAAAAATTTTTCGGTGATGATTTACCGGAGCAACCGGCACAACCTTTCGAAGGTTTAGGCTCCGGCGTCATCATCAATGCCAATAAAGGTTATGTGCTGACCAATAATCACGTAATTAATCAGGCACAGAAAATCAGTATTCAGCTCAATGATGGGCGAGAGTTCGATGCAAAGCTGATTGGCGGCGATGACCAGAGCGATATCGCCCTGCTACAAATCCAGAATCCAGGCAAATTAACGCAAATCGCTATTGCTGACTCTGACAAACTGCGCGTTGGCGATTTTGCTGTTGCAGTCGGTAACCCGTTTGGCCTCGGGCAAACCGCCACCTCCGGGATTATATCTGCATTAGGTCGCAGTGGGCTGAATCTCGAAGGCCTGGAAAACTTTATTCAAACTGATGCCTCCATTAACCGCGGTAACTCCGGTGGTGCGCTATTAAACCTTAACGGTGAATTAATCGGCATCAACACCGCAATCCTTGCCCCCGGCGGCGGCAGTGTGGGGATTGGTTTTGCCATCCCCAGTAATATGGCGCGAACTCTGGCGCAACAACTTATCGACTTTGGTGAGATCAAACGCGGTCTGTTAGGCATCAAAGGCACGGAGATGAGTGCCGATATCGCCAAAGCCTTCAACCTTGATGTACAGCGTGGCGCGTTTGTCAGCGAAGTGCTGCCAGGTTCCGGCTCGGCGAAAGCGGGCATCAAAGCGGGCGATATTATTACCAGCCTCAATGGCAAACCACTTAACAGTTTTGCTGAATTGCGCTCCCGCATCGCAACTACCGAACCAGGTACGAAAGTGAAACTCGGCCTGCTGCGTAACGGCAAGCCGCTGGAAGTGGAAGTGACGCTCGATACCAGCACTTCTTCGTCGGCCAGCGCCGAGATGATCACACCAGCGCTGGAAGGTGCGACCCTGAGCGATGGTCAGCTAAAAGATGGCGGAAAAGGAATTAAGATCGATGAAGTCGTCAAAGGTAGTCCTGCGGCTCAGGCTGGTTTACAAAAAGACGATATGATCATTGGCGTCAACCGCGATCGAGTTAACTCAATTGCTGAAATGCGCAAAGTACTGGCGGCAAAACCGGCCATAATCGCCTTGCAAATCATACGTGGCAATGAAAGCATCTACCTGCTGATGCGTTAATGTCGTAAACCGGGCATCAGGCTAATGTGTGATGTCCGGTTGACTCGTGATATGCTGCTGCCGTTCCCTTTTTTAACGATGCCTCCATCATGTTTGTGAAGCTCTTACGTTCCGTTGCGATCGGATTAATTGTCGGCGCTATTTTGCTGGTGGCGATGCCTTCGCTACGCAACATTAATCCGCTTTCCGTACCGCAATTCGACAGTACTGATGAGACACCTGCCAGTTATAATCTGGCGGTTCGCCGCGCTGCGCCAGCGGTGGTTAACGTTTACAACCGCGGTTTGAACACAACTTCGCACAACCAGCTTGAGATCCGCACATTGGGATCCGGCGTAATCATGGATCAACGCGGTTACATCATCACCAATAAACACGTTATCAACGACGCCGATCAGATCATTGTCGCCTTGCAGGATGGTCGGGTTTTCGAAGCATTGCTGGTTGGCTCGGACTCTCTGACCGATTTGGCAGTGTTGAAAATTAACGCCACTGGCGGTTTACCAACGATTCCGATCAATCCACGCCGCGTACCGCACATTGGCGATGTGGTGCTGGCGATCGGTAACCCGTACAACCTCGGGCAGACCATTACCCAGGGGATTATCAGTGCCACCGGGCGAATCGGCCTGAACCCGACCGGACGACAAAACTTTCTGCAAACCGATGCCTCTATAAACCACGGTAACTCTGGCGGTGCGCTGGTTAACTCGCTAGGCGAACTGATGGGTATTAACACGCTGTCATTTGATAAGAGTAACGATGGTGAAACGCCGGAAGGGATCGGTTTTGCCATCCCCTTCCAGTTAGCGACCAAAATTATGGATAAACTGATCCGTGATGGACGAGTGATCCGTGGCTACATTGGCATTGGTGGGCGCGAGATCGCTCCATTACATGCGCAGAATGGCGGCATGGATCAACTGCAAGGGATCGTGGTTAACGAAGTGTCGCCTGATGGCCCGGCGGCAAATGCAGGTATTCAGGTCAATGATCTGATTATCTCGGTGGATAACAAACCCGCCATCTCGGCTCTGGAGACAATGGATCAGGTTGCAGAAATTCGCCCTGGCTCAGTGATTCCAGTCGTGGTGATGCGTGACGATAAACAGTTAACGTTGCAGGTTACTATTCAGGAATATCCAGCGACGAATTAATACCGGCGTTAAAAGCAAAAAAACCGGAGTCTGTGCTCCGGTTTTTTTGTTATTCGTTAATTCATTACTTATTAACGAACTCTTCGCCCAACGCGATATCTTTCTTCAGCGTATCCAGCATACCTTCCAGCGCGTTCTGTTCAAATGCGCTCAGGGTGCCGATAGATTTACGCTCTTCCACGCCATTTTTACCCAGCAACAGCGGCTGAGAGAAGAAACGTGCGTACTGACCGTCGCCTTCAACATAAGCACATTCAACAACGCCTTTTTCGCCCTGCAATGCGCGAACCAGAGACAGACCAAAACGGGCTGCGGCCTGCCCCATCGACAGGGTTGCAGACCCGCCACCGGCTTTTGCTTCAACCACTTCCGTACCCGCGTTCTGGATACGTTTGGTCAGATCTGCGACTTCCTGCTCGGTAAAACTGACGCCAGGAACCTGTGACAGCAGCGGCAGAATAGTAACGCCAGAGTGACCGCCAATAACCGGCACTTCTACATCACCCGGTTGTTTACCTTTCAGTTCCGCGACAAAGGTGTTGGAACGAATAATATCCAGCGTAGTAACGCCAAACAGCTTGTTTTTGTCATAAACACCGGCTTTTTTCAGCACTTCCGCAGCGATAGCCACAGTGGTGTTAACCGGGTTAGTGATAATGCCAATGCACGCTTTCGGGCAAGTTTTCGCAACTTGCTGAACCAGATTCTTCACAATACCGGCGTTAACGTTAAACAGGTCGGAACGATCCATACCCGGTTTACGCGCTACACCCGCAGAAATCAGAACTACATCTGCGCCTTCCAGCGCTGGAGTAGCATCTTCACCAGAAAAACCTTTTATTTTCACAGCAGTAGGGATATGGCTCAGGTCGACAGCCACACCGGGAGTCACTGGAGCGATATCATACAGGGAGAGTTCTGAACCTGAAGGCAGTTGGGTTTTTAACAGTAATGCAAGCGCCTGGCCAATACCGCCAGCAGCGCCGAGGACTGCGACTTTCATCCTAAACTCCTTATTATATTGATAAACTAAGATATGTTGCTCCGCTGCCGCGACCTTAATCCACAAATTCGTCGTTTACAATGACCACTTCTCAAGAATGTGTAGTCACGCAAGTTTAGCGTTTATGCATTTAATTGACGTAATCAGGAAGCTAATTTACGTAATTAACAGCCTCTTATGCATTAGAGCAACATTCCAACAGGTGGTGACAATATACCCTATCGTTTAGCCAAAACAATATCAATTTGATAACAATCAGTTTACTTTTAAGCGAAATTTACACACCGTGACACAGGCATGTTTCTCAATAACGAAATTTGATAAAATTCCGCTCTTTCATAACATTATTTCAGCCCTCTCCAGGGCAGACTGTTTGCATAAAAATTCATCTGTATGCACAATAATGTTGTATCAACCACCATATCGGGTGACTTATGCGAAGCTCGGCTAAGCAAGAAGAATTAGTTAAAGCGTTTAAAGCGTTACTTAAAGAAGAGAAATTTAGCTCCCAGGGCGAAATTGTCGCCGCATTACAGGAGCAGGGTTTTGACAATATTAACCAGTCCAAAGTCTCGCGGATGCTGACGAAGTTTGGTGCTGTACGCACCCGCAACGCAAAAATGGAAATGGTTTACTGCCTGCCTGCAGAATTAGGTGTACCGACCACTTCCAGCCCGCTGAAAAATCTGGTGCTGGATATCGACTACAACGATGCTGTCGTTGTGATTCACACCAGTCCGGGCGCAGCACAGTTGATTGCACGTCTGCTGGACTCACTGGGTAAAGCAGAAGGTATTCTCGGCACCATTGCTGGTGATGACACCATCTTTACCACCCCTGCGAACGGTTTCAGCGTCAAAGACCTGTACGAAGCGATTTTAGAGCTGTTCGACCAGGAGCTTTAATCTCTATCCCGTCGCTATTGGCGGCGGGAAAATCCCGCCGTTCCCTCTTAACCGCCTTCCGCATCTCCCTGCGATTCATTTAACGAATAGTGCGTTTTATCGCGACATATTATTCACATAATGAATACTTAATATCGATAACGCACATTTTGCAAAAATCCATATACCATTGAAATAATTAACATTTATTTTATGGCGCTCGTTTTTTAATTCTTTTCTGTTATAAAAATCAATATTTTTAACATTTAGTATCAACTGAAACAGTTAGCGTGGTATTAATTAGAGCAATAATTAGTGTATACTTGATTTTGTGATATGGGTCACGAAACAAAGGCCCAGCTAAAAGATTATGTCGAGGTGAAAATCATGAAAATCAAAACCGCTGTTACTGCATTAAGTGTACTTTCTGTTCTTTCTTTCGGCGCATTCGCTGCCGACTCCATTGATGCTGCCCAGGCACAGAATCGTGAACTAATCGGTACTGTATCCGTCAGCGGTGTAGCGTCCTCTCCAATGGATATGCGTGAAATGCTGAACAAAAAAGCAGAAGAGAAAGGTGCAACGGCCTACCAGATTACTGAAGCTCGCAGCGGTGATACCTGGCACGCTACGGCAGAATTGTACAAGTAAACCCCAACCGTCTGTCCGACGATATTGCCCCCGGTTCGGGGGCTTTTTTACGCTAATGGCGAACATTAAAACGCAAATGCCCTTCCAGCTCTTCTTCCGCCTCATCAAACAGCAATATTAACGCCCCAAAACGCCGACGCGTTTTCTCCCCCAGATGAACAAATTCGATCTCCAGTGGTAACGGCAGGACATCATTCATTAATACATCCCACAGTGAGTCGAGATCGCTCACTTGTTCTTTCGCCAGACCAAAGGTTTGATTAAAGTCGCGATAGAAATCGTCCTGACTCTCGATCTCATCAAAATCAAAGGTATAGATATTCATCTGTTACCACCGTCACGTTTCGCGGCCAGTTCAGCCGATCATCGCTAAGTATAGACATGAAAAAACCGACGCTTTTGGCGTCGGTTTCAGAGTGCTGACAACGTGCGCTTTGTTCATACCGGATGCGGCGTGAACGCCTTAATCCGGCCTACCGGGGTGTGCCAATTCAATATAATGCAATTCCCTTGTAGGCCTGATAAGCGTAGCGCATCAGGCAATCTGGAGTCTGTCTGCAATATCAACCGACACCTTTTGGCTTAATTATCGGTTAGCGCGTGCTGGTATTTATGCAGCATGCCCGCCAGCCGATGCACCGATTCTGTGACCTGCGGCGGCGCCTGCCAGATGCGTAGCTTTTCCTGGTAAATATCCAGTTCCTCCAGCAACTGGCTAAAGTAACGACGGCGTTTGTCATCACTGCGAGCTGCAATAACGTGGTCCGCAGTCCGTCTCATTTGCCGATGAAATGCCGATAAGTCTTCATTTATCGGCACCGGCGCATCGCGCAGTCGCTGGTGAGCGATAATCATCGTTAATGCCAGACGAAATTTCGGCAAATCGCCGGGGAATTTATTCATCAGCAAAAACAACTGTTGATAAAGCGCCGGAAGATGGTTCTCTTTGCGCCGCACAACGTTGGTGGTCATCGCGGAAACGGCCGCAGAGACAAACTGATTAAGCAATACACGTCCAGTCCGATCGCGCGATTTATCCCGTACCAGCAGAATAACAATAAACGCCAACACACAGCCGACGATTTGCCCTAATGCACTGTCGAGGAATTGACTAAACTGGAAGGTCATCGGGTTATCCAGCACGATAATATTTATGGTGCTGGCCAACGCCCCCATCGATCCCAGTCGCCGCTTCTGCACTTCAATGCCGAGAAAAAATCCCAGCACTGCCAGACTTAAGCACAACAGCAACATACTTTGTTGCGTATTGGGAATGATCACCAAAAAGTAGAGTAATCCCAACGGCAGCGCCGCCAGCGTCCCGTAGATAAAGTCGATCGCCACCATACGCGGATTCGGTAAACGCATCGCCAACGAGGTGACCACTGCTATCATCACCATTGCGCCGCTGCCGGAAGTCCAGCCAGTCCACAGCCAGAACAACGTTCCCAGAACACAGGAAAGCGTGGTGCGCCAGAAATTGACCATCGCATGATGGCGTTCAGCAGACTCAACCTTCACTTCAGGCTCACCTTGCAGAATCTCTTCTTCGGTAGCGTTAATTTTTGTATTGCTGACGACACCACGCTTAAGTAACTGATAACGAGTTGCCGCCGCTACCCAGCTATAAATGGTGATAGGCGTTTCGCGCTCCCCGGTCCAGGCAATCACCCGCCGTAGGCGTTTAAGCTGCCTGTGAACGTCCTGCGCGGTTTCTACTGGCGTGTCAAAAAATTCACGGAAAGTATCGGTAATCAGTTCAGGGCGCGTATTCTGAATAAGATAAGTTTCACAGGACTGAGTGATCAGCGTAAGCGACAGTGTATTGATCGCTTTTAAACGTCGATTGGCGCGTGCCCAGCGGGAGGACTCCATATTCAGGTTGCTACGCATCCCTTGCAGAGCTGTGGTCCGACGGACCAGATCCCCCCAGGCTTTATCAACAACCTCGCCATCGCCATGTTTGATGCACAACTGCATTAGTTGATATTGCGCGACCAGCAAACTTTCCAGTTCGCGCTCCACTTCTTGCTTGATCGAGCGTGGAGAAAAGAGTAAATCCGCTACAATGGCACACACAATGCCAATGACAATTTCACTGCAACGTTCAACGGCAAACTGCGGGGCCAGCAGCGGTTCCGGTTGAATGGTGATCACAATGATCAACGCCGTATAACCGGCAAGCCCCCACGCGTAGGAGTTTTCAACCCGAACCAGCGAGGAGATCCATGTACAAAACCCGGCCCAGATACAGCACACCAGGATCATCAACAATGGCGCGCGGATCATCGCAATAATGATCACTAGTCCAGCAATACAGCCAATAAAAGTGCCGATAATTCGCAAAAAGCCGCGATAACGAATAGCGCCAGAATAAGGTTCACCGCCAGCTGCGAAGGCCGGGCCTGCAGCAACAATCGCCGCCGTCAGCACCGCCCAGCGTGGCGTTTCGAGCTGAAAGTGAAAACCAACAAACAACGCCAGTACGATGGCGGTCGCCAGTTTGACCGCAAAGCGAATGTGCTGGTTAGCGATAGAGAAAATGCCCATCGTGATTAACCAAACTCACGCAGGCGGTGGGCCATTTTACGGAAAAACGAATCCTGACTTTCGTCGCGATCCTGTTTACCAGTGACAACCACGGTGGCAGTCGTTCCCGCAGGCCAGATATTGTCTTGCTGGTTATCGAGGCGGATACGTACCGGAACGCGTTGCGCCAGACGTACCCATTCAAGGTTGGAATCAATGGTCGCCATGCCCTTATCATCACGCGTACTGCTGGCGTTGGTCACCCCGGCAGCAACGCTATCGACCGTACCTTTCAGTACCTTGTTGCTGCCAAGCGGCGTGATCTCAGCGCGATAACCTGGATGTACGCCCTCCAGTTTGGTTTCTTCCATATAGGCCAGCACATAGAAGGAATTCTGTTTCACCAGTGCAACCGCCGTTGATCCGCGCGTAATAAATTCACCGGTATAGACGTTGAGGTTCGTTACCCAGCCATCTGCTGGCGCGCGGATCACCGTACGTTCAAGATCCAGTTTTGCCAGATCGCGGGTCGCCTGGGCTTTCGCTAACTGATGCAGAACCGTTTGCAGCACGTTATTTGCCTGGTCGATCTCTTCGCGAGACATTGCCTGTATGCCCAGACGGTTACGACGTCCGGCTTCCTGACGTTTCTCCTGCGCTAACACCTGATAATAAGCAACGTCAGCTTGCGCTTCCTCAAGCGCCTTTTGATAGCGCGGCTGGTCGATGGTGAACAGTACCTGTCCTTTTTTTACCAGTTGGTTATCATGAACATTCACCTGGGTAATAAGTCCAGAGACATCCGGCGCGATCGCCACCACATCGGCGCTAAAGCGCGCGTCACGCGTCCACGGAGATTCAGTGTAATAGACCCAGGCGCGAAAAATTGCGATGAAAGCCAGGATGACTAATACGACCGTGATGGTCGTACGGGAGAATTTTCTTATTAGTGTTTTCACTTCAACCTCAAACGAACAGTCGCGATATCAAATAAAACAAGCAGCAATAGAGCGCAGTATTGAACAGCGCCGGGTGCCAGACAAAATCGTAAATACCTGTTGGCACAAGTACCCGGCGCACCAGCCAGAAAATCGCCAGTGATAAAAGCAATTCGAAAAATATCGGTGGGAATGACAGCCCAAACACCACGATAACGGGAAACAGACTCATGTTGACCTTGGTTGTATAGAGAGAGCAGGTGTTATTATTTTCAGCATCTGTCGCCGCAGAGAAGGGCATGGAAAGCCGGGCGAGAGCAACATTGCCGTTGATTGATATTTAATATATTAGCGTAACTGTTATGCTGTTATCTATATTATGTGATCTAAATCACTTTTAAGTCAGAGTGAATAATGGAACGACTAAAACGCATGTCGGTTTTTGCCAAAGTGGTTGAATTTGGCTCTTTTACCGCCGCCGCCAGACAGCTACAGATGAGCGTTTCGTCCATCAGTCAGACGGTGTCTAAACTGGAAGACGAGCTGCAGGTTAAGCTACTAAATCGCAGTACGCGCAGTATTGGCCTGACCGAGGCGGGAAGAATTTACTATCAAGGCTGCCGTCGAATGCTCCATGAAGTGCAGGACGTTCATGAGCAACTGTATGCTTTTAACAACACCCCCATCGGGACGCTGCGCATCGGCTGTTCTTCAACCATGGCACAAAATGTTCTCGCTGGCTTGACGGCAAAGATGCTGAAAGAATATCCCGGTTTAAGCGTGAATCTGGTCACAGGTATTCCTGCACCTGATCTGATTGCCGATGGTCTGGATGTGGTGATCCGCGTCGGCGCATTGCAGGATTCCAGCTTGTTTTCCCGTCGTCTGGGGGCGATGCCAATGGTGGTATGCGCCGCCAAAAGCTATCTCTCGCAGTATGGCGTGCCGGAAAAACCCGCCGATTTAAGCAGTCATTCATGGCTTGAATACAGCGTGCGCCCGGACAATGAATTTGAGTTGATCGCACCAGAAGGGATCTCGACTCGACTGATCCCACAAGGGCGATTTGTGACTAATGATCCGATGACGCTGGTGCGCTGGTTAACCGCAGGGGCAGGAATCGCCTATGTACCGCTGATGTGGGTGATCAATGAGATCAATCGCGGGGATCTTGAGATCCTGTTGCCACGTTATCAGTCAGATCCACGTCCGGTTTATGCGCTGTATACAGAAAAAGATAAACTGCCGTTGAAGGTGCAAGTCGTGATCAATTCACTGACTGATTATTTTGTTGAGGTCGGAAAGCTATTTCAGGAAATGCACGGACGCGGGAAAGAGAAATAATTCATATACGTAGGCCGGATAACGCGTTTACATCGCATCCGGCAACCAATGCCTGATGCGACGCTTACCGACCTGGATAGATTACGCTGTGCCGCCAACAGTCAGGTTATCGACTTTGAGCGTCGGCTGGCCCACGCCAACCGGCAGGCTTTGCCCTTCTTTACCGCAAACACCTACGCCGTTATCCAGTTTCAGGTCGTTACCCACCATCGAAATCTGCTGCATGGTTTCGATACCGGAACCAATCAGCGTTGCGCCTTTCACGGGCTTCGTCACTTTGCCGTTTTCAATCAGATAAGCTTCTGACGTGGAGAAGACAAATTTACCGGAAGTAATATCTACCTGACCGCCACCGAAATTCGGCGCATAGATGCCATACTCAACGGATTCAATAATTTCCTGCGGCGTCGATTTACCCGGCAGCATATAGGTGTTGGTCATGCGCGGCATGGGCAAGTGAGCGTAAGATTCACGGCGACCATTACCAGTGGGCGTCATCCCCATTAAGCGCGCGTTGAGTTTATCCTGCATGTAGCCTTTGAGGATCCCGTTCTCAATCAGCACGTTATACTGACCAGGCGTACCTTCATCATCAATCGCTACCGAGCCACGGCGATCGACTATCGTACCGTCATCCACCACAGTACACAGTTCAGAAGCCACCAGTTCACCGACCTGTCCACTGAAGACCGAAGTACCACGGCGGTTAAAGTCGCCTTCCAGACCATGACCCACCGCTTCATGCAACAGCACGCCCGGCCAACCTGCGCCAAGAACTACTGGCATGGTGCCCGCTGGCGCTGCAACGGCTGAAAGATTGACCAGCGCCATACGTACCGCTTCTTTCGCCCATGCATCCGCACGGACTTCACCGTCGAGATCGGCAAGGAAGAACTCATAACCAAAACGACCGCCGCCGCCGCTGGCGCCGCGTTCGCGTTTGCCGTCTTCTTCAACCAGTACACTTACGGAAAGACGCACCAGCGGGCGAACATCCGCCGCCAGCGTGCCGTCAGTCGCAGCAACCAAAATTAATTCATAGACGCCACTCAGGCTGGCGGTCACTTCCTGTACGCGTTTGTCTGCTTCGCGGGCAACTTTATCGACACGGCGCAGAATATCCAGCTTCTCTTCCCGGCTCATGCTTTGCAGCGGATCAAGCGAGGTATACAACGGGCTATGCTCTACCGCACCCAGCGTCTGTACTTTGCCATCGCCACTATCGCGGACGATGGTTCGCGCCGCTTGCGCGCTCTGTTCCAGCGCCAGCAGGTTGATTTGGTCAGCATAAGCAAAACCGGTTTTTTCACCGCTAATCGCACGCACGCCAACGCCCTGATCGATGTTGTAAGAACCATCTTTAATAATGCGATCTTCTAAAACCCAGGATTCGTGATAGCTCGACTGAAAATAGAGATCGCCATAATCAAGGCGACGTTCGGCCAGTTGACCGAGGATCGCGAACAAGTCCTGATGTTTCAGGCCGTTCGCCGTTAGCAATTGTTCACTTACCAGGTTCAGACTCATCGTTTTTGCTACTCGTTAGTTACTGCGGTAGAGGATTTTTTACGGCTGCCGGATGCGGCGTGAACGCCTTATCCGGCCTACGGTTATGTTCCGGCTCGTTGGCCTTTGGCAACGATTATCCTATGAGATTGGGGCAATTACGCGCCCTCGTCAAATCATTGCGCTTTTTCTTTACGCGGTTGGCGCAACACTTCGTTGATTTGCGGATCGTCCAGCGGACCCGAAATGTGATAGCGCAAAATAGAAACTTTGCTCCACAATGGCCCCAGCACTTTACTGGCGGCAAACACCGCCGCGCCGACAATCGGATTAACCGCAAAGGCCGCAGCCACGCCAACCGTCGCAGAAATCTCTGGCGCGACAACCGCTTCCATATTCAGATCGCGACGCACCAGATTCACCGACCCTTTCATGGCGATATCCGCTTCCAGCCCATCCACCAGCGTGTCGTCAGTGTGCATAACGCCGTCTTTGATCCACGCGGTGCTGCGAATGGAGTCAAAATAGAACCCTTCGCCAAAGGTGTCTCTGAAATCAAAACGCAGCTTACGCATCAGGGCATCGACGCTCAATAAACGCAGCAGTTGCCCGGCATGTCCGGTGCTGATTTCGGTAATTTCGCCTTTGCCCAATTGAGTATGAATGATGCCATTCAACGTCGCCGCATCCGGCAACCAGGGCGCTTTACGCCAGTGTAAATCGTAATCCACATTAAATGATGACTGGCGTATGGGGGTCGTGACACCAAAAAATTCTGCGGCGGCATCAATTTTCTGCCCACGCAGTTTTCCCTTCAGCGATGTTCGCTCATTCCCTGGGTTGTTAACCCACTCACCATCGGCAGTAAGCCGCGAAAAACCGGTATCAATAAGCCCGTTAGTCAGCGTCAACGTATCGCCAGAAATGGTGATATCACTGTCGATGCGCCCGAATTTTTGCCCCCAGAACCAACACTCGGCGCAACGTATTTGTGCGTTCGGCCAGCCACGGAAGCTAATGTGCTCCGTTGTCGGGAACGGTGATGAAGACGTTGAATTACTGCTATTTTTCGCCACGCTGGGGTTGTAATAGAGATATTTAATCGTCGCCAGCCACGGCGCGTTGTTGCGCATCGCCAGCGTTGCATTGATTTCACGCCCTTGCGCTTCGACCTGCGTGCCATTCGCCGCCAGCTGCGAGACGATGCTCAGGTTGTTCCACTGCTGATTCCCCAGTGACAACGCCGGTGTACGCAAAGTAATACGCTGGGGAAAACTCGCCGCGCTGCCAACCTTCTCCGTCGCGCCTTTCTGGAACAGCGCCAGCCACTCAGCGCCATCCATTGGCGGCATATTGAGTTCAACACCACTTTGTTCCGGTAACGGCGGGAGCGTTTTGCTGTCTGACGCCCAGATGGCACGATCGAGCGTTAGCTTTTGCCCCAGCAACCAGCGACTATTGAAATGACTATCCGCGCCAGCCTGCCCGGCTAACTCAAAACTATTGAGATTTCCGTCGACCTTAATATTCACAGGGAGCGACTCACCTACGGATTTGGCTAACGGTGAAGGTAAGTGACTACTCACATTCTTCAAATCGCCATTCAGTTCTACGCTATACGTCGCGCCGGCATGATAAGGCAGCTCAATACCCACTTTACCATCCCAGGCCACGCTGCCGCTTAACGCTTCGTTCACGGCTTCAGGCAAAACGCCAGTTTTCGCCGGTTGCCAGTTACCGTTGAGATTCACCGCCACCTGATAGGCTTTTTCCCCTTCTTTGGTAGAGAAATCCACGTTCAGAGGCTGATTAAACCAGCTTGCTGTCAGTGGTTCGCTTTGCAGATCACCATTGATAAAGCTGAATTTACCGCTCAAATTTTTCAGTGTGCTATCAAGCGGTTTAATAAACAGACTGTTATTACGCAGCGTCACTTCGCCTTTCGCTGTAACCAGTTCGCCGTTCAGTGGGATATCAAGATGTAAGCGAGCATTCACATCGCCATCGAGCTGGAGTTCCTGCAAAGTAGCGCCCAGTGAGTCTTTCAGCGGCGTTTCATCAAAATATGGGCCGACGGCTTTACCTGGGCCTTTAATGTCAGCATCAATCAGTAACTTCTCTTTCGCGTAATCAGGGATTACAGCGGTGAGATTACTGGCGCGCACACCGCCAAGATTGACGCCATCGGTTTTCATCCATAAACCGTCGTTAATAAAGTCCAGTTCAATATTGAGGTTGGTCAGCGCTGGCCAGTCTGGCTGGAACGCAAACTTCGCGTTACGCAGAGGTACCAACACTTCAAACTGACCTTCATTATGTTTGTAAGGGAAAAGATGCGGGTTACCGCCATAAACCAACGTCGCGTTATCCGCTTCACCGCCCTGAATCGCCCCACTTAAGTAATCAACTAACTCTTTTCCCATCAGATTTTCCGGGAAATAGCGCCAGGCCTGCGAACCATCGTCGGTGCTGATGCCAGCCAGAATCCCCAGCCTGGGTTCATCATTAACTGGCTGTAAGTAACGGAAACCGCCGCGTGCATGCACCGCTTTAGCTTTAACATCAATATTGCGACCATCAAGCTGGAAACCTTTGTCATTGTTCAGCCAGCTTAAGGTCGCCTCACCGTCGGCAATTTCCAGCGGCGCGCGGAATACCGTTTCGTAAGGCATCTTCGCCTGCTTCATAGACGCCGTCAGTAAACCATTTTCTACGCTACCGGAAAGCGTCCCGGAAAAGTGTTCCGCGCCCGGCAGTAATTTCCATTGCTTCCATGCCAGATCGCTCCACGATGCCTGAAACCGGGTCTTTTCCACCGCCTGAAGCGGAATATCCAGCGCCAGTGTGTTGATCTTGCCTCGCGGTTGCGTAGACCGCCAGATGTCTCCCAGCACAGGCGAAAGTTTCGCCACCAGCGGGCGTACGCCTTCCAGTCCCGCCAGTTCCAGATTACTGGCGCGAATCCGTAATTCGTCGCTGCGTTTATTATTTTTCCCACCAATGTCCTGTTCCGGTATCCAGGCCAGCGTTAATGCCCCGCCTGGCCAGGGTTTACCGTCCATGGTGATACGAGTATCAGGAATGGAAAACTGCCAGCCCGGATGTTCACGAGTAATATGCACAGTCAGATTATCCACAGACAGCGAATGCGTTTGCTTCTCGCCCAACCAGCTAGCACCGCCCTGTTTCAACCAGACATCACCGCCAGTCACATCGCCTTTGTCGATTGTCATCCAGCCTTCAAGGGAGAATTGCGCTGTTTCCAGCGCAATATTGTCCTGTATCCATTTACCCAGCCAGGGCTTCAGGTCAATGTTATCAGCCTGTAACCAAACTCGACCGTCACTTAACACACCTTCGTCATCCCGCAGATCCATCCGCACCTGCATCACGCCGTGTTGTCCGGTGAGGCTGGAGAGGCTTACTTGTCCTTCTGCACGGTGTCGGCGCGGATTGTTAAGCCAGGTCAGTTGAGGGATCGCCAGTTCAGCACGCTGACCGGACGGCGTCAGGAAGCTGACTTCGCTGTCGCGGAGATCGAAGTGATCGAACTGATGGAGGAAAAGATTGCTAATGTGGCCTGCTTCCAGGCTGTCATTGCCGCCGCTACTGGAAATAGGTGTATTCGTGCGAAAGCGCAGTTGCCAGAAAGTGAGATCGCGAAACTGCCAGCGCATATGCAGCAGGCTCTGCCAGACATCCAGCGCCAGGGTAACGCGTTTAACCGAAAACTCACCGCCATCTTTCAGCTCTGCGCGAATGTCACGCGCTTCAAGCGTCGGACCAAAATTCTGCCAACTGGCAGATAGCTGGCTGGCTTCTACCGGCATACCGGTTGCATCTTCGATTTTATTGAGGATCTCAGGACGCCAGGCGTCGAGATGCGGTAAAGCAATACGCAGGCCGCTAACCAGCAGCGCAGCGATCACAACGAACGCGGCTCCAGTAAGCAGTAAAATCCCCGGCAATCGCCTCACCCGTCACTCCTTGTCTGCTAAAAATGTGACTCAAACAACCCTTTGCCGGATGGCGGCCCAGCATCTGTTTACATCATGACAACGTCAAACTGCTCCTGGTTATAGAGCGGTTCAATTTGCACTTTGACCTGCTTGCCAACAAAAATTTCCACTTCCGCCAGCGAGTGAGATTCTTCACCTTTCAGTGCTTCAGCGACTGCCGGAGAAGCATAGACCAGGAAGCGGTCAGAGTCGTAAGCATGATGTACGCGAACGATCTCACGCATGATTTCATAGCATACGGTTTCCACGGTTTTCACCGTTCCGCGGCCATGGCAGGTAGGGCATTCATTACACAGTACATGTTCAATGCTTTCACGGGTTCGCTTGCGCGTCATCTCCACCAGCCCCAGCGCAGAGAAGCCGTTGACGCTGGTTTTCACCCGGTCTTTACTCAACGCCTGCTCCAGCGAATGCAGCACCCGACGGCGGTGATCTTCATTATTCATATCAATGAAATCAATAATGATAATCCCGCCAAGATTACGTAACCGCAACTGGCGCGCAATGGCCTGTGTCGCTTCAATATTAGTATTGAAGATAGTGTCGTCCAGATTGCGATGACCGACAAATGCGCCAGTGTTGATATCTACGGTCGTCATCGCTTCGGTCTGATCGATAATCAGATAACCGCCGGATTTCAGTTCAACTTTACGCTCCAGCGCCCGCTGGATCTCGTTTTCCACATCAAAGAGATCGAAGATTGGCTGACGGCCCGTGTAATGCTCCAGCTTGCTGGTCATCTCAGGAATGTATTCCGAAGTAAACTCAAGCAACGCTTCGTAAGTCAGGCGTGAGTCAACACGAATACGATCCAGCTCAGCATCAGCGAAGTCACGCAGAACACGCTGTGCCAGCGCCAGTTCGCCGTACAGTTGATAGCGTGTCTGCGGGCGCTTTTTACGCTCCATGACTTTGGTCCAGACACGCTTCAGATAAGCAGCATCGGAAGCCAGTTCAGTTTCGCCAACACCTTCCGCTGCAGTACGGATGATAAATCCGCCCTGCTCGTCGCAATACTCCGTGACCACTTTTTTCAGGCGTTCACGTTCAGATTCACTTTCAATGCGCTGGGAAACGCCAACGTGCGATGCTCCCGGCATAAATACCAGATAGCGAGAAGGTAGCGTGATATCGGTGGTCAGGCGCGCGCCTTTGGTCCCCAACGGATCTTTCACCACCTGAACCATCAGGTCTTGCCCCTGACGAACCAGTTCTGATATATCGCGCACCGTGAACTGCTTTTGTTCCTCACCCGCCACACATTCGGTATGCGGCATGATGTCGGAAGCGTGAAGAAACGCGGCTTTATCCAGCCCAATATCTACAAAAGCCGCCTGCATACCCGGAAGTACACGACTTACACGACCTTTGTAGATATTGCCTACGATTCCGCGTCGCGCCTCACGTTCAATATGAATTTCCTGCAGAATGCCGCCATCAATATACGCCACTCGTGTTTCCGAAGGCGTTACGTTTACCAACAATTCAGCCGTCATGTTTATCCCTTTTCTCACGCAGTGCGTTAAAATTACTTAATAATTCATACGTTTCAACCAGCGGTAAGCCGACTACGGCGTGGTAGCTGCCATTTATCTTCCTGACAAAACAACCACCAAGCCCCTGAATACCGTATGCACCTGCTTTATCTAACGGTTCACCACTGGCAACATAGCCAGCGATGTCTTCATCTGTTAACGTTCTGAACGTCACATCGGTGACCACCAGGCAATCAACAATGTGTTGGCTGTCAGCCAGCGCCACTGCGGTCATCACCTGATGGGTCTGTCCCGATAATTTACGTAACATCCGCGCCGCATGTTCTGCATCGTGCGGTTTCTCTAACACTTCTCCGTTCAAAATCACGATGGTGTCCGCGCCCAACACCGGAAGATCCTCCGCCGTTTGCTCGACGCCTGCCAGTGCTTTCTCCCGCGCCAGACGTACGACATATTGTTGCGCGCTCTCCTGCGGATGTCGCTGCTCCTCAATACCCGTAACAATACGTTCAAAGGTGACGCCAAGCTGCGCAAGCAACTCCTGACGACGCGGAGAACCAGAAGCTAAATACAGAGAAGTCATAGAAACCTTTATTGCACTGCAAACTGCTGACGGATTTTGCGCATCAGCAAGAAAATCCACGGCCAGAGCACACCATTGACTACACTACTCCAGAACACTTCGGGTCTGAAAGAGACGTTGATCACTAAAAACTCTGCCCAGAAAACAATAATATCCACCACCAGCGAAAGCAACATGACGACCAGCGCCTGCTGCCATAATGCCAGGTTACGGAAAAGCTGGTATTTCAGCGCCACCAGATAAGCAACAATACTCATCGACAACGCCCGAACCCCAAGCGTAGAGCCGCTTATCAAATCCAGTATGGCACCCATCACAAAACCTGTGCCCACATTTACGCGATGGGGCAAGGCCAGGATCCAATACAACAAGATGAGCAACACCCAGTTTGGCCGGAAAACAATAAGGTTGTCCGGCCAGGGCATAATTTGCAGTAACAGCGCAATGAGGAAAGAGAGCCAGATAACCCAGCGCCCCTGGCTACGATAGCTGGCCACTATTGTCCTCCCGGCGCGCGCGCAGGCGGTTCGGCGCCACTTTGCGGCGGCGTAGCCCTTTGCGGAGAGCGATTAGCGGCTGGTTGCGTTGGTGTAGCCACCGCAGGCACGCTTGCCGTCGGAGCAGTAGTTACTGGTGCGGGTTGCTGCGGATTCGGCTGGGTTATTCCCGTTGCCGGTTCCGGTAACTTTGGCCCCATGGCATCTGGCGAAGGCAATACCTGCGGCATCATCTGCATTAAACGTTCATTGGCGACACGATGCACCTCTTCCGGCGTCATCGGGTTTGCGCCATTACGATCCGCGCCCCACAACAGCAGCAGATAACGTAAACGTTGCAATCCAGCGGTCGGACGTGCCTGAATCACGGTATAAGCGCGTTGAGTATCAAGTTTCACAGAAGAAACCACCGCCACCGGATAACCTTCCGGGAAACGACCGCCAAGGCCGGAGGTCACCAGCACATCACCCACACGAATATCAGTATTCGCAGGCAGATGCTCGAGCTGCAAATCATCGGTACAGCCGTTACCAGCGGCAATAACGCGGATGTCATTACGTAGCACCTGAATCGGCAGCGCATGGGTTGCATCGCAAATCAGCAGCACCCGGCTGGTCATTTTAGCGACCGCCACAACCTGGCCTACAACGCCTTTGTCGCTGATGACCGGCTGGCCTTCATAAACGCCATTAACGCTACCTTTATCGATAACAACCTGATCGCTGTACGGATCGTTAACTGTGGAGATAACCTGGGTCACCATCTTCTGCTCATCCTGACGCAGCGGTGAACCCAGCAGTTCGCGCAGACGCGCGTTCTCCTGTTTGTATTGTCCAAGCATCAGCAGTTCGCTGTTTTTCAGCAGCAGTTCCTGACGTAACGCCCGGTTTTCAAGTTCTAGTTGGTCACGCGAGGCCAGCGTCTGCGATACGCCATCCAGCAATTCACGAGGAGCATTGGAAACAAAGTAGAAAGGGCTGACGGCGGTATCCATATAGGTACGGATTTGACTGAACATCCCCAGGCGGCTGTCGGCAATAATAATGCCGAGCGCCACCAGCACCGCCAGAATAAGGCGAATCTGTAGCGACGGGCCACGGCTAAAAATTGGCTTCATAAGTTATGCGTATTCTCGTATCAGACCAGGCAGGGTTAACAGAGACTTCCCCTGCCTGCATCCGATTACTCTTCGCTGAACAGGTCGCCGCCGTGCATATCGATCATTTCCAGCGCCTTGCCGCCACCACGCGCCACACAGGTCAGCGGGTCTTCAGCAACAACGACTGGAATGCCGGTTTCTTCCATTAACAAACGGTCAAGGTTACGCAGCAATGCGCCACCGCCGGTGAGCACCATCCCGCGCTCGGAAATGTCGGAAGCCAGTTCCGGCGGGCACTGTTCCAGAGCAACCATCACCGCGCTAACGATACCGGTCAACGGCTCTTGCAGCGCTTCGAGGATTTCGTTGGAGTTCAGCGTAAAGCCGCGTGGAACACCTTCTGCCAGGTTACGGCCACGAACTTCGATTTCACGAACTTCATCGCCCGGATAAGCAGAACCGATTTCATGTTTGATACGTTCTGCGGTGGCTTCACCGATCAGAGATCCATAGTTACGACGAACGTAGTTAATGATGGCTTCATCAAAGCGGTCGCCGCCGATACGAACAGAAGAGGAATAAACTACGCCGTTCAGAGAGATAACGGCAACTTCAGTAGTACCACCGCCGATATCAACGACCATGGACCCCGTCGCTTCGGAAACCGGCAGGCCAGCACCGATTGCCGCAGCCATCGGTTCTTCAATCAGGAATACTTCACGGGCGCCAGCGCCCTGTGCGGATTCACGAATAGCACGGCGTTCAACCTGGGTCGCGCCAACCGGCACACAAACCAGAACGCGCGGGCTCGGGCGCATAAAGCTGTTGCTATGCACTTGTTTGATAAAGTGCTGGAGCATTTTTTCCGTCACAAAGAAGTCGGCGATTACGCCATCTTTCATCGGGCGAATGGCAGCAATATTGCCTGGTGTACGGCCCAGCATCTGCTTCGCATCATGGCCTACTGCAGCTACGCTTTTTGGTGAACCAGCACGATCCTGACGAATGGCCACCACGGAAGGCTCATTCAATACGATGCCTTGTCCTTTTACATAAATGAGGGTATTCGCAGTACCCAGGTCAATGGACAAGTCATTGGAAAACATGCCACGAAATTTTTTCAACATACTAAGGGATAATCCTGAAAGCTGGGGCGGAAAAGAAAATCCGCTTACTTTACCAACCACACGCAGCAGCGACAAGGCGCAAAAATCATCTGCTACGGTGAAAATTAGTGCAGTTCGTTTCCTTTGTTACAAATCTCTGCCTGAGTCCAGAAAGGCTAAATGCGTCAACAGCATTCCTCGCCTGTTTGCAACTGCGTAAGGTCATTCATCTGCATATATGCTGCAACAATCTGGCGAGCAGACAAGCACACTCCCATAAGACGCAGCGCGCGTTATTCTACGTGAAAACGGATTAAACGGCAGGTTAAACCGAGTATCTTTGTGAATATTTTTTCACGTTAGTATCAAGTGGCTGTGAGGACGCAAAAAAATCCCCCTGCCCACCTGCAACCCCGCGCTGAATCAGGGTCTGCCACTCGCTTCGCGAACGCACGCCAGTGGCGTAAACCAGGGTGTTTGTCCCGGAACAGGCCTCTACCAGACTCTGAACCAATAGCTGGTTCTCCGTTCGCTTCTCAATGTTTCTTACCAACCCCGGATGGAGCTTAAGTAATTCAACATTAAGTTCTTTGATCCAACTGGTACTCACCAGCGTCAATCCGGCCTGATTAACGGCTACCCGTACGCCTAAAGCATTCACCAAACGAATGACGGGTTGTAAACGGCTGATATGTTGACCAACATCAGCCTCTGCAAGTTCAATAATTATGCGTTTTCGTTGCGATTTTTCACACTGCATCAACGTATCACGCAGCCAACGCTGAAAACGCGGGCGAATCAGCGACTCGACCGTAACCTGAACGGCCAGATTTTCCTGCGGCCAGTAACGCAATAACGGGATCAGACGGCTAATTTGCAGACGGTCATACTCTTCCGATAAACCAAACTGCATCACCATCGGCATATATTCTGCCGAGCTCACTTCTTCGTTACCATCAAAGATGCGGCACATGAGTTCGCGGTGATGGACCTGTCCTTCGCGGGTGACCGCAGGCTTCTGATAAAGACGTGGGCCGCCGCGACTCAGCATTTGCTCGATCAGTGTGCGCCAACGAACATTGCCGCGTCCTTTTTCAGGTAATGAGTCATCGTAAATAGCCCAGCTATTCCCCCCCTGTAATCCCGCATTGCGCGTGGCGGATTCCGCATGCTCCATCACCTGCTCGGTGTCCTGACCGCTACGCCAGGCGCAGATGCCAATGTGGATCATATCATCGCGATCGAGCATTTTGTTGGCCGGCAAGGTATCAACCGCTTTGATCAATTGACTGGCGATACTCTCCGCCTCTTTTAATGTCCGGTGCGGCAACAGCGCGGCAAAGTCACTACGGTGATAACGCGCCAGCAGCGCCCCCGGATAACGCATCATAAATGTCGACAACAGATTCGTCAGGGTAAAAAACTGTTCTTCCACCAGGCTATGTCCCCAGGTGTCGCTCAACATATTGAAATCCGGCAGACGGATCATCATCACGATACCGTGGGTGCCGACTTTCTCCTGATCTTCCAGTAATGTCGCCAACTGATTATCGAAAAAGAGGCGATTATTAAGGCCGGTTTTGATGTCCTGTGCGGCATAAGAGCGAATCAGCGTATCAAGACGACTGTGCTGTTCGCGAGCGCTCTGAATTTCACGCAGCAGCGTATCCAGCGCACTACTGGTTCTGGGCGGCCATTCATAAATGCTCCCCAGCACATTCGCGCCACGCTCGCCGTTTAAGATGCGAGTGGCGCGGGTCTCCAGCAGTTCTTGTCCGGCAAGTTGCCGTTGCAACCAGCGTACCGCCAGAAAGAGCATAATAATGATAAAGCCAATCGCGATAGTGAGCGGCGCGGTGGTCATCAGCGAATGGAAGTAGTTACCCATCGGATCCTGATAAACCAGACGTAGTGACATCCCCGGATGCTTAACCAACGGAACAGTCAGATCGCGAAACAGATCGCTAGTGCCGACCGGGCGATAACTCCCGTTACGGGACTGGGTATAAACCGTTTTTTTGTCGTGTAAAAGTTCCACACGAACGATATCCGCCGACATCATTAGCTCGGTAATTTGTGGTCTCAACGTACTGAAATCATTCGACACGAGGTGAGTATCGATCGCCGTCGCCACCGCCTGAACACGATGGCTAAACTTATACTGAATAGCGTTGTAGAAACTGAGTGAGCACCCCAGCAGAGTCACAAAAATCGTTAACCCGGTGAGCAGCGTGACAAAGGCCGAAAATTTCGTCGTTAATCTCATCCTTGTGTTAACTCCGATAGTGAGGAAGCGGGCATACTAGCAAATCAGATTTATCTCGCAATTTATTGCGCTTCATCGGCTTTGCTTTTCAATTAGCGAGTATAGTCTTCCGAAATTATTTTCCAATCCATCATGCACATGAGGACAACTTATGCAGGCGTTACTTTTAGAACAGCAGGACGGCAAAACCCTCGCATCTGTACAGACTCTGGACGCAAATCGCCTGCCGGAAGGCGATGTGACCGTCGATATCCACTGGTCGAGCCTGAATTATAAAGATGCGTTAGCAATCACCGGAAAAGGAAAAATCATCCGTAATTTTCCGATGATTCCTGGTATCGACTTTGCCGGAACGGTACGCGCCAGCGAAGATCCTCGTTTTCATGCCGGTCAGGAAGTGTTACTCACTGGCTGGGGCGTCGGTGAAAACCACTGGGGCGGGCTGGCAGAACAAGCGCGCGTGAAAGGTGACTGGCTGGTTGCCATGCCGCAAGGTTTGAACGCCCGCAAAGCGATGGTTATCGGTACTGCCGGGTTTACTGCCATGCTGTGCGTGATGGCGCTGGAAGATGCCGGTGTTCGTCCGCAGGATGGCGAGATTGTCGTGACTGGGGCCAGTGGCGGCGTCGGCAGTACTGCAGTGGCGCTGTTACATAAGTTGGGTTATCAGGTCGTTGCTGTATCTGGTCGCCAAAGTACCCATGAGTATCTGAAAAGTTTAGGCGCCTGCCGTATTCTGCCACGCGATGAATTTGCCGAATCCCGCCCGTTGGAAAAACAACTTTGGGCCGGAGCGATTGACACTGTCGGCGACAAGGTGCTGGCAAAAGTGCTGGCGCAAATGAATTACGGCGGCTGCGTCGCGGCCTGTGGTCTGGCGGGTGGTTTTACTCTGCCAACAACAGTTATGCCATTTATTCTGCGTAACGTCCGTTTACAGGGAGTAGATTCAGTGATGACGCCACCAGCACGCCGCGCACAAGCCTGGCAACGTCTGGTTACTGATCTACCGGAGTCATTCTATGCTCAAGCAGCAAAAGAGATATCTTTGGCAGAGGCGCCGAAGTTTGCCGAGGCTATCATTAATAACCAGATCCAGGGGCGCACACTGGTGAAGGTTAACTAACCATTTAGCAAGGACTAATAAGAGAGGGAACTCATTTTGAAATCATTATTCAATCGGTTAACGGGAAAAGCGGTTAGCCGGACAGCTTTCGCCGAGCATCTTGGTCATGAAGTTGTACAACATCATCCAAACTGGAAAGTCATGATTTCGACTGACCATAAATTGATGCGCATTGATACGGGTCACCAAACGGTGGAAATCACCCTTGATGATGCCTACAAACGTTATCAAGCCTCACCAAATCCACTGGAAGAAGTGGCTACGGATATGCTGAAACAGCTTGCAGAAATGCTACCGTCCGGGCGCTGTATTGTCCCGGTGATTAAAGAAAAAGCCTGGCTGGATACCGTTCGCCAACAGCTTAGCCAGTATGAGTCTGATCCAGAGGTCCTCAACGCCTCGCTGGATTTTGCCTGGGAAGACTTTAACGATGAGTTAATTATCTTGTTTGCTGAAGATGGTAGCGAAACCATGCGCTATCTGATGCGCCAGGAAGTGACCATTGACCGCGAACAAGCCATCAGTAATTTGAAGCAAATATTGCCGGAAGTTACGGCTGAAATCGTTGATACAGGCGCAAACGATGGAAAAGTTGCCGTTATCTCTGCTGGGGGTACTTATGAGCCCAGTCTGATGCTCATTGACGATCTTTGGGTGCAATCATCCGATCCTGAATGCGGCGACCTGTTAGTGACCGTTCCCTCCAGAAGAAAACTGTTTTTCACCCACAATGATCAGCCAGCAAATCTCAGCGCATTACGACAGCTAACAGAACAATGCTTCCGTGAGGATGACCATCCTCTGACAACACAGATATTCATCCGCCGTAACGGTCACTTTTATCCCTGGGTAGAAACCTTGCATTAACGCAACCTCCGTCATGTTTGAAAAGGCTTGTCGGAGTATGTGATGAATGCTGCAAACTCACCGAAGCCGATTTTGCTACTAAATCGGCTTTTTTATTGTCAGGTGGCAAATTCTGAAAGCATCAGAGAGCCGCACTGCCGCCTGACAAAACAGTTTACGTTCTGCAAAATGGGGGAATAATCTAATTTTATCTGATCACAAATTAACCACTTAAACCTATTGAATGCTGAGCATTGTCAGTCGGTTAATTTTGCGTGCTTTAGCATTCACATCTTTCCGGACGATGCAGTGAAAATTGGGTAATCCCCAGCAACCGCTGCGTAATGTCGTCTATCTTGTCGCGATCCTGGCATCCCTACATTATTTGTGGTCTGTGAAGATTATCTCATTGCAGCCCCTCATCTTTGCAGGGCTGGCTTTACAGCTTTTCACCTTACGTTATAAGAAGTTCCGTCGATGATGGCGCTAATTTCGTGAATTGTGCGGCTTGTTGCAAATTACACGGTGTTGAAGGTTATTTACATGTTAGCTGTTGATTATCTTCCCTGATAAGACCAGTATTTAGCTGCCAATTGCTACGAAATCGTTATAATGTGCGACCTCGTCCTCCCTGACGCAGTTTTTGCGCTGCGGAAAAGGTGACATTGGCGCAACGAAGGTATATTTTGTTTTTTGCCGGAGGATAGCAGCAGATCGCTGCACAATGTCCGTCAAGTTCAACATTGACACTCTGGGGCAAAATAGACCGGCGTCCCGGCCTGCTGGAATTTACCGCTATGCATCAGCTGTCGGGACATACGCTTTACTAGACGGCGGTGAAACGCCTGTCACAATCACACTAAACAAAGAGTACGGAACCCACTCATGGATATTCGTAAGATTAAAAAACTGATCGAGCTGGTTGAAGAATCAGGCATCTCTGAACTGGAAATTTCTGAAGGCGAAGAGTCAGTACGCATTAGCCGTGCAGCACCTGCCGCAAATTTCCCGGTGATGCAACAAACTTATGCTGCACCAATGATGCAGCAGCCAGCTCAATCTAACGCAGCCGCTCCGGCGACCGTTCCTTCCATGGAAGCGCCAGCAGCAGCGGAAATCAGTGGTCACATCGTACGTTCCCCGATGGTTGGTACTTTCTACCGCACCCCAAGCCCTGACGCGAAAGCGTTCATCGAAGTGGGTCAGAAAGTCAACGTGGGCGATACCCTGTGCATCGTTGAAGCCATGAAAATGATGAACCAGATCGAAGCGGACAAATCCGGTACCGTGAAAGCAATTCTGGTCGAAAGTGGACAACCGGTAGAATTTGACGAGCCGCTGGTCGTCATCGAGTAACGAGGCGAACATGCTGGATAAAATTGTTATTGCCAACCGCGGCGAGATCGCATTGCGTATTCTTCGTGCCTGTAAAGAACTGGGCATCAAGACTGTCGCCGTGCACTCCAGTGCGGATCGCGATCTAAAACACGTATTACTGGCAGATGAAACGGTCTGTATCGGTCCGGCGCCGTCAGTCAAAAGTTATCTGAATATCCCGGCAATCATTAGCGCCGCTGAAATCACCGGCGCAGTAGCAATCCATCCGGGTTACGGCTTCCTTTCCGAGAACGCCAACTTTGCCGAACAGGTTGAACGCTCCGGCTTTATCTTCATTGGTCCAAAAGCAGAAACTATTCGCCTGATGGGCGACAAAGTGTCAGCAATTGCCGCGATGAAAAAAGCCGGCGTCCCTTGCGTACCAGGTTCTGACGGCCCGCTGGGCGACGATATGGAAAAAAACCGCGCCATTGCTAAGCGCATTGGTTATCCGGTGATTATCAAAGCCTCTGGCGGCGGCGGCGGTCGTGGTATGCGTGTTGTACGCAGCGACGCTGAACTGGCGCAATCTATCTCTATGACCCGTGCGGAAGCGAAAGCTGCTTTCAGCAACGATATGGTTTACATGGAGAAATACCTGGAAAATCCTCGCCACGTCGAGATCCAGGTTCTGGCAGACGGCCAGGGCAACGCTATCTATCTGGCTGAACGTGACTGCTCTATGCAGCGCCGCCACCAGAAAGTCGTCGAAGAAGCGCCAGCACCGGGTATCACCCCAGAACTGCGTCGTTACATCGGCGAGCGTTGTGCAAAAGCGTGTATTGATATCGGCTATCGCGGCGCGGGTACGTTTGAGTTCCTGTTCGAAAACGGCGAGTTCTATTTCATCGAAATGAACACCCGTATCCAGGTTGAGCACCCGGTTACCGAGATGATCACGGGCGTGGACCTGATCAAAGAACAGCTACGTATTGCTGCAGGCCAGCCGCTGTCGATCAAGCAAGAAGAAGTTCACGTTCGCGGCCATGCGGTGGAATGCCGTATCAACGCCGAAGATCCGAACACCTTCCTGCCAAGCCCGGGCAAAATCACCCGTTTCCACGCACCTGGCGGTTTTGGCGTGCGTTGGGAGTCTCATATCTACGCGGGTTACACTGTACCGCCGTACTATGACTCAATGATCGGTAAACTGATTTGCTACGGTGAAAACCGTGACGTGGCGATTGCACGTATGAAGAATGCGCTGCAGGAACTGATCATCGATGGTATCAAAACCAACGTTGATCTGCAGATCCGCATCATGAACGACGAGAACTTCCAGCATGGTGGCACTAACATCCACTATCTGGAGAAAAAACTCGGTCTTCAGGAAAAATAAGACTGCAAAAGCGTCAAAAGGCCGGATTTTCCGGCCTTTTTTATTACTGGGGATCGACAACCCCCATAAGGTACAATCCCCGCTTTCTTCACCCATCAGGGACAAAAAATGGACACTCGTTTTGTTCAGGCCCATAAAGAGGCGCGCTGGGCGCTGGGGCTGACCCTTTTGTATCTGGCTGTATGGTTAGTAGCCGCTTACTTACCTGGCGTTACCCCCGGTTTTACCGGCTTTCCGCGCTGGTTTGAAATGGCCTGCATCCTGACGCCGCTGCTGTTTATTGGACTGTGCTGGGCGATGGTGAAATTTATCTATCGCGATATCCCGCTGGAGGATGACGATGCAGCTTGAAGTGATTCTACCGCTGGTCGCCTACCTGGTGGTGGTGTTCGGGATCTCTGTTTATGCAATGCGTAAACGAAGCACCGGAACCTTCCTTAATGAGTATTTCCTCGGCAGCCGCTCTATGGGCGGTATTGTGCTGGCGATGACGCTCACCGCGACCTATATCAGTGCCAGTTCGTTTATCGGCGGGCCAGGAGCGGCTTATAAATACGGACTGGGCTGGGTGTTACTGGCGATGATCCAGCTACCTGCGGTCTGGCTTTCACTCGGTATTCTCGGCAAGAAGTTCGCGATTCTCGCGCGTCGTTATAATGCGGTAACGCTGAATGACATGCTGTTTGCCCGCTACCAGAGTCGTCTACTGGTGTGGCTGGCGAGCTTGAGTCTATTGGTCGCGTTCATTGGCGCAATGACTGTGCAGTTTATCGGAGGCGCCCGCTTGCTGGAAACGGCTGCTGGTATCCCTTATGAAACCGGGCTGCTGATTTTCGGTATCAGCATTGCGTTGTATACCGCCTTTGGCGGCTTTCGCGCCAGCGTGCTGAACGACACCATGCAAGGGCTGGTGATGCTGATTGGCACCGTTGTGCTGCTTATTGGCGTGGTACATGCCGCAGGTGGTTTAAGTAATGCGGTAGACACGCTGCAAACCATCGATCCGCAACTGGTTACGCCACAAGGCGCTGACGATATTCTGTCGCCTGCCTTTATGACGTCGTTCTGGGTACTGGTGTGCTTTGGCGTTATAGGCCTGCCGCATACTGCGGTGCGCTGTATCTCTTATAAAGATAGCAAAGCAGTACATCGGGGGATCATTATCGGTACGATTGTAGTCGCAATCCTGATGTTCGGTATGCATCTGGCCGGAGCGTTAGGTCGGGCGGTGATCCCCGATCTCACCGTACCGGATCTGGTGATCCCGACGTTAATGGTAAAAGTGCTGCCACCGTTTGCCGCCGGGATCTTCCTGGCTGCACCGATGGCCGCGATCATGTCGACAATTAACGCCCAACTGCTGCAAAGTTCCGCTACGATCATTAAAGATCTCTATCTGAATATCCGTCCGGATCAAATGCAAAACGAGACGCATCTGAAGCGGATGTCGGCGGTGATCACGTTGGTTCTCGGTGCGTTGCTGCTGCTTGCCGCCTGGAAGCCGCCAGAAATGATCATCTGGCTGAATTTGCTGGCCTTCGGTGGGCTGGAAGCCGTTTTCCTGTGGCCGCTGGTGCTGGGTCTTTACTGGGAACGCGCCAACGCCAAAGGCGCGCTAAGTGCGATGATCGTTGGCGGCGTGCTGTATGCCGTACTCGCGACGCTGAATATTCAGTACCTGGGCTTCCACCCTATCGTGCCCTCGTTACTACTAAGTTTGCTGGCTTTCCTGGTCGGAAACCGTTTCGGTACATCCGTCCCGCAAGCTACCGTTTTGACTACTGATAAATAAAGAGTTTTGCCATGCCTTGGATCCAACTGAAACTGAACACCACCGGCGCAAACGCGGAAGATCTTAGCGATGCGCTGATGGAAGCGGGTGCCGTTTCTATCACTTTTCAGGATACCCACGATACGCCAGTATTTGAGCCGCTGCCTGGCGAAACGCGCCTGTGGGGCGACACCGATGTGATTGGTCTGTTCGACGCTGAAACCGATATGAACGACGTGGTGGCGATTCTGGAAAACCATCCGCTGCTCGGCGCGGGCTTCGCGCATAAAATCGAACAACTGGAAGATAAAGACTGGGAGCGCGAATGGATGGATAATTTCCACCCGATGCGCTTTGGTGAGCGTCTGTGGATCTGCCCAAGCTGGCGTGATGTGCCGGATGAAAACGCGGTCAACGTGATGCTAGATCCGGGCCTGGCGTTTGGTACGGGGACTCATCCAACCACCTCTCTGTGCCTGCAATGGCTCGACAGCCTCGATTTAGAAGGTAAAACGGTTATCGACTTTGGCTGTGGCTCCGGCATTCTGGCTATTGCGGCGCTGAAACTGGGTGCAGCAAAAGCTATTGGGATTGATATTGATCCGCAGGCAATTCAGGCTAGCCGCGATAATGCCGAACGTAATGGCGTTTCCGACCGACTGGAACTCTACTTACCGAAAGATCAGCCAGAAGCGATGAAAGCCGACGTGGTGGTCGCTAACATCCTCGCAGGCCCATTACGTGAACTGGCGCCGTTAATCAGCGTCCTGCCGGTTTCAGGCGGTTTGCTGGGCCTTTCCGGTATTCTGGCAAGTCAGGCGGAAAGCGTTTGCGAAGCTTATGCCGACAGCTTCACTCTGGACCCGGTTGTGGAAAAAGAAGAGTGGTGTCGCATTACCGGTCGTAAGCATTAACCTTCGCAATACTGCGCGGTGATGCAAGGCGAAGTGCGAGCAACGTCACAAAAGGCACGTAAATTTGCTGATTATTTACGCAATTTTGCGTGCCCAAATTTTCATTCATAAAGAAAAATTGAGAACTTACTCAAATTTCTTCAAGTGCAAATTTTAGCCACTAATTTCTAATGTGATGATTTTTATGATTAATTATCGACACACGCTCATTTTAAATGCAATTCTTTGATCCATCTCAGAGGATTGGTCAAAGTTTGGCCTTTCATCTCGTGCAAAAAATGCGTAATATACGCCGCCTTGCAGTCACAGTATGGTCATTTCTTAACTCATGCGCATCGGACAATATCAGCTCAGAAATCGCCTGATCGCAGCGCCCATGGCTGGCATTACAGACAGACCTTTTCGGACGTTGTGCTACGAGATGGGAGCCGGATTGACAGTATCCGAGATGATGTCTTCTAACCCACAGGTTTGGGAGAGCGACAAATCTCGTTTACGAATGGTGCACATTGATGAACCCGGTATTCGCACCGTGCAAATCGCCGGTAGTGATCCGAAAGAAATGGCAGATGCAGCACGTATTAACGTGGAAAGCGGTGCCCAAATTATTGATATCAATATGGGATGCCCGGCTAAAAAAGTGAATCGCAAGCTCGCAGGTTCAGCCCTCTTGCAGTACCCGGATGTCGTAAAATCGATTCTGACCGAGGTCGTTAATGCAGTGGACGTTCCTGTCACCCTGAAGATTCGCACCGGCTGGGCGCCGGAACACCGTAACTGCGAAGAGATTGCCCAACTGGCTGAAGACTGTGGCATTCAGGCTCTGACCATTCATGGTCGTACACGCGCCTGTTTGTTCAATGGAGAAGCTGAATACGACAGTATTCGGGCAGTTAAGCAGAAAGTTTCCATTCCGGTTATCGCGAATGGCGACATTACTGACCCGCTTAAAGCCAGAGCTGTGCTCGACTATACAGGGGCAGATGCCCTGATGATAGGCCGCGCAGCTCAGGGAAGACCCTGGATCTTTCGGGAAATCCAGCATTATCTGGACACTGGGGAGTTGCTGCCCCCACTGCCTTTGGCAGAGGTTAAGCGCTTGCTTTGCGCGCACGTTCGGGAACTGCATGACTTTTATGGTCCGGCAAAAGGGTACCGAATTGCACGTAAACACGTCTCCTGGTATCTCCAGGAGCACGCTCCAAATGACCAGTTTCGGCGCACATTCAACGCCATTGAGGATGCCAGCGAACAGCTGGAGGCGTTGGAGGCATACTTCGAAAATTTTGCGTAAACAGAAATAAAGAGCTGACAGAACTATGTTCGAACAACGCGTAAATTCTGACGTACTGACCGTTTCTACCGTTAACTCTCAGGATCAGGTAACCCAAAAACCCCTGCGTGACTCGGTTAAACAGGCACTGAAGAACTATTTTGCTCAACTGAATGGTCAGGATGTTAATGACCTCTATGAGCTGGTACTGGCTGAAGTAGAACAGCCCCTGTTGGACATGGTGATGCAATACACCCGTGGTAACCAGACCCGTGCTGCTCTGATGATGGGCATCAACCGTGGTACGCTGCGTAAAAAATTGAAAAAATACGGCATGAACTAATTCAGGTTAGTTAACTGCTTGATTAAAAGGCGCTACTCGGCATGGGGAAGCGCCTTTTTTATAGGTGTCACAAAGGGAGTGACCATGAGAACAGGATGTGAAGCCACCCGATTTGGCGATGAAACAAAAACCATCATCCAGGGCGATGCTCTCTGCGAACTAAAAAAAATGCCCGCAGCCAGCGTTGATCTTATCTTCGCCGACCCACCTTATAACATCGGCAAAAATTTTGATGGAATGGTCGAAAACTGGAAAGAAGACCAGTTTATAGATTGGCTGCTTGAGGTTATTGCGGAGTGCCATCGAGTTCTGAAAAAACAGGGCAGCATGTACATCATGAACAGCACAGAAAACATGCCTTTTGTTGATCTCTACTGCCGCAAGCTTTTTACCATCAAAAGCCGCATCATCTGGTCATATGACAGTTCCGGCGTACAAGCCAGGAAATATTACGGTTCCATGTATGAACCCATTCTGATGATGGTGAAAGACGCCAAAAACTACACGTTTAATAGCGACGCTATTCTGGTAGAAGCTAAAACTGGAGCGCGACGCGCATTGATCGACTATCGCAAAAACCCTCCCCAACCCTATAGCAACCAAAAAGTGCCGGGTAATGTCTGGGATTTTTCACGTGTGCGCTATTTGATGGATGAATATGAAAACCACCCGACACAAAAGCCGGAATCCTTGTTGCAGCGCATCATTCTCGCCTCTTCCAACCCAGGCGATGTTGTCCTTGACCCATTTGCGGGTAGCTTTACCACCGGAGCAGTCGCTATCGCGACTGGGCGAAAATTTATTGGTATTGAGATCAACAATGAGTACATCAAGATGGGATTACGACGACTTAATATCTCGTCACACTACTCCGTGGAAGATCTGGCGAAAGTGAAAAAAAGAAAAACCGGCAATCTGTCTAAACAATGCAGAACCAGCGAAGTTGACCCCGCTCTCATTGCAAAGTAAAGGAAGTGTAAGCCTGGTTTTCAGATTATTCATTTCGTGTATATTTCCTGCCAGACTTGGTTAAACATGCACAGGCTCAGGTAATGGTTCGCAAGTATTGGTGGCTCGTTGTTTTCGCAGTCTCCGTTTTTCTGTTCGATATTTTGCTAATACAGTGGATTGAACTGCTGACAACGGAAGCAGATAAATGTCGGAACATGAATTCGGTAAATCCGTTGAAACTGGTTAACTGTGATGAACTGGATTTTCAAAATAGAATATGAACTTATACAACATCTAATTCATTTATCGGATGAATTAATTTCGCCATGTTTTCCTCTGGCATAAGAATTCTTAATACATTATCTACAAGCACGGGCGCTTGTTTGTACAGATCAAAACTCGCGGTATTCATTAACCAGTTTTTGACAATACCACTGAAAGCGCCATCAATAACAATCGTGACAACGTCTAAATCCAGGTGATTTGCCATATACCCCTGCTTTTGACAGGCTTGCAATACTTCACGCAAAATTCGTAGATTAAACCCCATCTTCTCGCGTATTACTGCCTCAGCCAATATCTCATCATTAAATTCACATTTATGATACAGGATTTGCAACAATGCCTGTTGTCGTGGTATCTCAGCAATATACTGTAAACCAACAATGATTTTTTCACGTAAATACTGGAGCGGATTGCTATCCAGTCCTTCTATCAGCCGCTCCTGAATCAGTTCCCGCAAAGAGGGCTGTTGTAGCCACATTTCATTAAGTAGTTGAGTTTTGTTTTCAAAGTGCCAATAGATAGCACCACGAGTGACGTTAGCCGCATCGGCGATATCATTCAACGTCGTCTTGCTTACGCCATGCTGCGCAAACTGGACGATGGCCGTTTCAATCAGCTCTTGTCTGGTCTTCAGGGCTTCAGCCTTCGTTCTTTTTGCCATTTTTAGTTATTCAGAAAATAAATATATTGGATATAGAGGAAGAAAATCACGAAGAGTAATGTATCACCTAATCATTATTTATACGAGAAACTAAAGAAAGCCTCAGGCATAACATTAAAATAGACATAAATTATCATTAAACATATATACATTCATAAAATGAATGTATATTTCACTATACATCAAACTGCATCGATACTTTTCAATACTCATCAAAATAAAACATTAAGATATTAAGCTTTTTTTGTGTTTATGTGCCTTGAGATACCCATATCCATAACTATTCCTTACATCGCCAGGAGATAATTTGTAGGATAGCCAACTGTATTTTCTTTCTGCGAGTTAACGCGTTGCCTTTTTCTGGCAAATAACACGCTTTTGGTTTTTTGAGGAATAGTAATGACGAAACATGCCAGGTTTTTCCTCCTGCCCTCCTTTATCATCATCTCCGCAGCATTAATTGCGGGTTGTAACGATAAGGGAGAAGAGAAAGCTCACGTCGGTGAACCGCAGGTTACCGTTCATATTGTGAAAACGGCCCCGTTAGAGGTTACAACCGAATTGCCAGGCCGCACCAACGCCTTCCGTATTGCAGAGGTTCGCCCGCAAGTTAGTGGGATTGTGCTAACAAGGAATTTCACCGAAGGCAGCGATGTGCAAGCAGGTCAGTCGCTGTACCAGATCGATCCAGCCACCTATCAAGCGAGTTATGACAGCGCGAAAGGTGAACTAGCGAAAAGCGAGGCCGCTGCCGCCATCGCTCATTTGACGGTAAAACGTTACGTTCCGCTCGTGGGTACAAAATACATCAGCCAACAGGAGTACGATCAGGCAATTGCAGACGCTCGTCAGGCCGATGCCGCCGTAATTGCCGCCAAAGCCACTGTTGAAAGTGCCCGGATTAATCTGGCTTATACCAAAGTAACTGCCCCGATTAGCGGCCGCATTGGCAAGTCTAATGTCACCGAAGGGGCGCTGGTCACCAATGGTCAAACGACCGAACTGGCCACTATTCAACAACTCGATCCAATCTACGTTGACGTTACCCAATCCAGCAACGATTTCATGCGACTGAAACAGTCCGTAGAACAAGGAAGCCTGCATAAAGATAACGCCACCAGCAACGTGGAGCTGGTTATGGAAAATGGCCAGAGTTATCCCCTGAAAGGCACACTGCAATTCTCTGATGTTACCGTTGATGAAAGCACCGGTTCCATTACTCTGCGGGCTGTTTTTCCTAACCCTCAGCACACGCTATTGCCTGGCATGTTTGTACGCGCACGAATTGACGAAGGTGTGCAACCTGATGCCATTTTAATCCCGCAACAAGGCGTTAGTCGCACACCGCGAGGTGATGCCACCGTCCTGATTGTTAACGAGAAAAGTCAAGTTGAAGCGCGTCCAGTCGTCGCCAGTCAGGCTATTGGCGACAAATGGTTAATTAGCGATGGACTGAAAACGGGCGATCAAGTCATTGTCAGCGGCTTACAAAAAGCACGTCCGGGTGAACAGGTTAAAACCACAACCGATACCCCCGCAGATATTGCATCGAAGTAAGGTAATCTGAAATGGCAAACTTTTTCATTCGACGCCCGATCTTTGCATGGGTGCTGGCTATCATCTTGATGATGGCCGGCGCGCTGGCGATTTTACAATTGCCGGTCGCACAGTATCCCACCATTGCGCCGCCTGCGGTGTCGATATCGGCCAATTATCCTGGAGCCGATGCACAAACCGTGCAGGATACGGTGACGCAGGTTATCGAACAGAATATGAACGGTATCGATAACCTGATGTATATGTCTTCTACCAGCGATTCGGCGGGAAGTGTGACAATCACCCTCACCTTCCAGTCCGGGACCGATCCAGATATTGCCCAGGTTCAAGTGCAAAACAAACTCCAGCTCGCTACGCCGCTGCTGCCGCAAGAAGTTCAACAGCAAGGGATCAGCGTTGAAAAGTCCAGCAGCAGCTATTTAATGGTGGCTGGTTTCGTTTCTGATAACCCAAATACCACGCAGGACGATATCTCTGACTATGTCGCTTCTAACGTCAAAGATACCATTAGCCGTCTGAACGGCGTTGGTGATGTGCAACTGTTCGGTGCCCAGTATGCGATGCGTATCTGGCTGGACGCCGATCTGCTGAACAAATATAAGCTCACATCAGTTGATGTTATTAATCAGTTGAAGGTACAGAACGACCAGATCGCCGCCGGTCAATTAGGCGGGACGCCTGCATTACCCGGCCAGCAGTTAAACGCCTCGATTATTGCCCAAACACGGTTAAAAGATCCTGAAGAATTTGGCAAAGTCACTCTGCGCGTGAATAGCGATGGTTCCGTTGTACGCCTGAAAGATGTTGCACGGATTGAACTTGGCGGTGAGAACTATAACGTTATCGCCCGCATCAACGGTAAACCCGCAGCCGGTCTCGGTATTAAACTGGCAACAGGTGCTAATGCGCTTGATACCGCCAAAGCCATCAAGGCCAAATTAGCGGAATTACAGCCATTCTTCCCACAGGGAATGAAGGTTCTCTACCCTTATGACACCACACCATTCGTGCAGCTTTCTATTCACGAAGTGGTCAAAACTCTGTTCGAAGCGATTTTACTGGTGTTCCTGGTAATGTATCTGTTCTTGCAGAATATGCGGGCAACGCTGATCCCTACCATCGCAGTACCCGTTGTGTTACTGGGTACGTTTGCCGTACTCGCCGCTTTTGGTTATTCCATTAATACACTAACGATGTTCGGGATGGTGCTCGCTATCGGACTACTCGTCGATGATGCGATAGTGGTGGTGGAAAACGTCGAACGCGTGATGATGGAGGATAAACTCCCTCCCAGAGAAGCGACAGAAAAATCAATGTCACAAATCCAGGGAGCGCTGGTGGGTATCGCGATGGTGCTGTCGGCGGTATTTATCCCTATGGCCTTCTTTGGCGGTTCTACCGGAGCAATCTACCGACAGTTCTCTATTACCATTGTTTCGGCGATGGCGCTTTCTGTTCTGGTGGCATTGATTTTGACCCCGGCACTCTGCGCAACCTTACTTAAGCCTGTTTCTGCCGAACATCACGAGAAAAAGAGCGGTTTCTTCGGCTGGTTTAATAACATCTTTGAACATAGCGTCAATCACTACACCAATAGCGTTAGCCGAATCCTCGGCGCAACGGGGCGTTATTTGCTGATTTATGTGTTGATCGTTGCGGGAATGGTGGTGCTATTTTTACGCCTGCCCTCTTCCTTCCTGCCGGAAGAAGATCAGGGCGTCTTCCTGACAATGATCCAACTGCCTGCGGGTGCGACACAAGAGCGCACGCAAAAAGTGCTGGATCAAGTAACGGATTATTATCTGCACAATGAAAAAGCCAACGTTAAAAGTGTCTTTACTGTTAACGGTTTTAGTTTTAGCGGTCAGGCGCAAAACGCTGGTATGGCCTTCGTTAGTCTGAACCCCTGGGAAGAGCGCAATGGTAAAAAAAATAGCGCAGAAGCAGTAATTGCCCGCGCAAAGATGGAACTGGGTAAGATTCGCGATGGCTTTGTCATCCCATTTAACATGCCAGCGATTATCGAACTCGGCACTGCAACAGGTTTTGACTTTGAGCTGATCGATCAAGCTGGTCTTGGGCACGATGCCCTGACTCAGGCTCGCAACCAACTCCTTGGCATGGCAGCGCAACATCCTGACAGCTTAGTCAGTGTGCGACCTAATGGTCTGGAAGATACCGCGCAGTTCAAACTCGAAGTTGACCAGGAAAAGGCGCAGGCATTAGGTGTATCACTCTCTGATATCAACGACACGATTTCCACGGCCTTAGGTGGAACCTACGTTAACGACTTTATTGACCGTGGACGCGTGAAGAAAGTATACGTTCAGGCCGATGCAAAATTCCGTATGTTGCCAGAAGACGTTGATAAACTTTATGTCCGCAGTAACAGCGGTGAAATGGTGCCATTCTCCACCTTTACTACTTCTCATTGGGTGTATGGTTCTCCGCGTCTGGAACGCTACAACGGCCTGCCTTCCATGGAAATTCAAGGGGAGGCCGCGCCGGGCACCAGTTCCGGTGATGCGATGGCGCTAATGGAAAATCTTGCCTCACAATTGCCTAACGGAATCGGCTATGACTGGACAGGTATGTCGTATCAGGAACGTTTGTCCGGAAACCAGGCTCCGGCTCTGGTTGACATCTCCTTTGTGGTGGTTTTCCTGTGCCTGGCTGCACTTTATGAAAGCTGGTCAATTCCTTTCTCGGTTATGTTGGTGGTGCCATTGGGTATCGTTGGTGTACTGTTGGCAGCCACGCTTTTTAACCAGAAAAATGATGTTTACTTTATGGTGGGCTTGTTAACCACTATCGGCTTGTCAGCCAAAAACGCCATTTTGATTGTTGAGTTTGCTAAAGACTTGATGGAAAAAGAAGGCAAAGGCATCATCGAAGCGACACTGATGTCAGTACGAATGCGTCTGCGCCCTATACTGATGACGTCTCTCGCTTTTATTCTCGGTGTATTGCCCCTGGCTATCAGTAACGGGGCAGGAAGTGGCGCGCAGAACGCGGTGGGAATTGGCGTGATGGGGGGGATGATCTCCGCAACATTGCTGGCTATCTTCTTTGTACCTGTATTCTTTGTAGTTATTCGCCGTTGCTTCAAAGGGTAAATCAGAAACACAAAGGCGTCTCTGGACGCCTTTTTTAATCATCCGAAAAGCGAGAATAATTAATAAGATAATCATTATTTCTTCTATAGTTACCTCCCCTTTATCTCTTATATCTTCATTATTTTTACAATTCACATAATTTGTCATTATTCACCCTGCAAGAGTTATAAGTACCAATGATAAAATAATCCTCCCTCCGTTAATAAGAGAGTTAGCTTATTAAGCGGCAGCATTCTTATTGAGGTAACACAATGAAAAAATTAATTTCTGTGGCATTGCTCACTGCACTGTTGGCGGGCTGCGCTCACGATTCATCCTGCGTTCCGGTTTATGACGATCAAGGTCGTCTGGTTCACACCAATACCTGTATGAAAGGCACCACTCAGGATAATTGGGAAACTGCAGGGGCAATTGCTGGCGGGGCTGCAGCTGTCGCAGGCCTAACAATGGGAATCATCGCTCTGTCGAAATAACGGAACAGAGCGTGGCACTTCCACGCTCTGTTTAATAATACAGAACCTGTCCGTAAGACATATACATTGTTATATTTTTCAATTAAATCTCCCCACTGATACTCACACAAATAATCATTATTCTATTTAGCAAAATGTGAATAATATTTTTGCATCCAAATATGGCGCATGTTTCATTTTTGCGCTAGCGACAACAGGAAAGCGAAATACACATCGATTATTACCAACTAGCGACAGTCGGGTATGACAATATTATTGTATGAGGTATGAAATGGGATTCACACGAACCAGGTAATTTTTGTGGATTAAGAGAGATTTTGGAACACACTACGACAGATAAATTTTTGCACACCCTGCATCGGAGCATATTCAGCCATCTTTATCGCAAGGCTTCATCAGGTTATATATAGATCCAAAAATGCAAAAAGGCCATCCTCTTGGATGGCCTTTCGCTTGATTTGATGTCTGGCGGTTCCCTACTCTCGCATGGGGAAGCCCCACACTACCATCGGCGCTACGGCGTTTCACTTCTGAGTTCGGCATGGGGTCAGGTGGGACCACCGTGCTATTGCCGCCAAACAAATTCTTTTCTAATCTGTCGAACTTTAATCGAGAAAGTGGTGCTGATACCCAGAGTCGAACTGGGGACCTCACCCTTACCAAGGGTGCGCTCTACCAACTGAGCCATATCAGCACGCTTAATTTGATGCCTGGCAGTTTATGAATCACTTCGTGATTCACCCTTCGGGCCGTTGCCTTGCAACGTTTAAAAGCTCTCGCTTTTGTCCTACTCTCTTATCGAGTAGCGAACTGCCTCAAAGGTCAGTGCCATTCTTCGTAATTTGATGCCTGGCAGTTCCCTACTCTCGCATGGGGAAGCCCCACACTACCATCGGCGCTACGGCGTTTCACTTCTGAGTTCGGCATGGGGTCAGGTGGGACCACCGCGCTATCTCCGCCAGGCAAATTCTTTGTGCTCTGTCCTGTGTCTTTTCCACTGATACTGCGCCGGCTGCATTCCCGAAAGTCAGTCACATACTTCAGTATGCTCCTTCCTTCGCTTCATTTGCCGCCTTGTCTCAGCGTAAAATCCTTCGGACTCTGAATCTGAGCTGAAAATCTTCTCTCAATCCGCCAAAACACCTTCGGCGTTGTAAGGTTAAGCCTCACGGTTCATTAGTACCGGTTAGCTCAACGCATCGCTGCGCTTACACACCCGGCCTATCAACGTCGTCGTCTTCAACGTTCCTTCAGGA
>OLIF01000029.1_pt1 | contig 168656 bp, 151 predicted proteins | sample 1609681 | NCBI WGS metagenome assembly OLIF01 (sample SAMEA4350143, study PRJEB24818) | metagenome | biome: human; feature: gut; material: faeces | place: Denmark | collected 2013-09 | reverse complement strand
TGCACCTGCAATTCTAATTCTTCAAATTCTTGTCTGTTCATAATAATTGAGGTTTGATTGTATTCACTGCCGCAAAGCTACAACCAAACCTCAAAGTGTAAAAGGTGCATTTCTTCGAATGCTTACTGATAAATCGTAGCCGCATTTTAGAGCTACTGTTTGTAACTGATGATTGGGAAGACTTTTTCCGAATGTCTGCCTGGAGGCTCTACAGGTACAGTGAAATGTATAATCAGGATATGCCATGTTGTATGCTTGAAATGCTGCCTTCAGACACCCTTCATCAAAAGGGCTGTTATGCGCTACTAAGGGTAATCCGGCTATTATAGGATCAATCTCTTTCCATACTTCAGGGAATGTTGGCGCACAGGCTGTGTCTTGAAACGTCAAGCCATGTACCTGTGTGTTCCAGTAGCTATAATAGTTAGGGTAGGGACGTATCAGCCGATATAGCTTTTCGGTAATTTCTCCGTTCCTTACGATAACAATTCCCACACTACATACGCTGGAGCGTTCCTTGTTTGCTGTTTCAAAGTCGATTGCTGCAAAGTCTGTCATAGATTTGTATAGTTTATAGTTTCCCGATTCGTGCACTTATCTGAGCATAAGTGTACAATGCCTCTTCGGGCAGTTTGTAATTGCCAAGTCGGCTTATCTGTCCGGAATAATAGGAAACTATTTCATTGAATCCTTCTTCCCAAGCTTTCTCTTTTGCTTCTGTATCTTTCAGATTTTTGTTTTCAAGCTCATTGAAGAATGTTACTACACTATAGTAATATGCTTCTTTATATAAGGCATAAGCTTCTTCTGTTTTTCCTTCCAGAGCTTTTAACTGTGCTTCTGTTATCTTGCGGTTTTCGGCTTGTGGTTCGTTCAGTTTCTGTCGGATTTTACGCACATCGCTTGTCATCATCCATATTTTGATGATGAGAATTACTTGTACTGCTGTAATGAGAGCTATCAGTAGCATTGTTTTTACTTATTTGATTCAAATGTTATTTCTCCGAAGAAATCGGGGCAGTGAAAGCATGGGGAGGGGAGTGCAATAGGACTCCATGATAAAAAATGAGGAGTCTGAAGTTTGTCTCCGCACTTATAAAAATTTGCTTTCATTCTCATTCCGTCAAGTGATGTCAGTGAATGGTGGAAGAAGGCGGATATGGGGATTCTTAAGGCAAGTTGCCATGAACATTCTCCTAAACGCTCTTCGAAGGGAGTTCTTCCTAATGAAGCCCAACGTGTAACTTGTCCCACAGTTTCCAGTGGAGCGTGTTCCCGGTTGCCTGGCTTTCCGTATTCTATCAGTAATGTACCTGCACAGTTACATTCAAAATTATAATATTGGTTGTCTGTTCCGGGCTGTACAAAAAATTCTGCACATGAATCCTCCCATACTCTTCCGTTGTCCTCCGGAGCTGTTGCACGTACACTCTGTTCTGTTATACAATAATGCAATAAAATAGCATTTCCAGTATGAGCTATTCTGAATTTAACGTCAGGGTGATATGGATAGTCTTTCCAGTTGATGCAGTCTATCTGGTGGAATGGTATTTGTTCTATATCAAATATTGTAGGTATCTGTTCTGCCGAAGTAATTGCAGAGTCATTGACTTTTTTCACTGATAGTGTTTTCATAATAAGCGTAGGATAGAAGTTAATTAATAAAAGAAAGGTTGATAATTTAAACGTTTATCTTGTTTAATTATCAACCTTTTGTCGGGGTAGCGGGATTCGAACCCACGACCCCCTGCTCCCAAAGCAGGTGCGCTAACCGGACTGCGCTACACCCCGAGCTTATTTACTCAAAACAGTTATTAAAGATCTTTTTCTTTGTCGGGGTAGCGGGATTCGAACCCACGACCCCCTGCTCCCAAAGCAGGTGCGCTAACCGGACTGCGCTACACCCCGAGCTTATTTACTCAAAACAGTTATTAAAGATCTTTTCTTCGTCGGGGTAGCGGGATTCGAACCCACGACCCCCTGCTCCCAAAGCAGGTGCGCTAACCGGACTGCGCTACACCCCGAAGAAGTGCTTTTCCTTAAAAGCGATGCAAAGGTAGTGCTTTAGAATGTAATATGCAAGTGTTTTAGCGTCTTTTTTTTTGAAAAAATGAATCAGAGATTGCCGCTCGTTGAGCTTTTAATAGGGTAACAGGCTTAATATCTGATTGATACAAGGTTTTTTGTTAGCAGGCTACTTAATACAGTTTTTATCTCTGCAAGTATACTAAAACAGAGATTCCAGTATGTAAACCGGAATCTCTGTTTGGATATTTGTTATATTTTATTTCAGTTTAGCGAGTAACAGGCTTAATTCTTTTCGCCAGTCACAGCCATTTTCAGGTTGGAAGGTATGCATACCCAGTTGGCTTGCTATGTTTATGTTCGATTGGCCATCGTCTACGAACAAGGTTTCTTTCGGTTCTAAGCCGGCATCCGACAGCATGTACTCGAAGATGCGCTGTTCGGGTTTTGTGCAACCTACCTGATAGGAGAGGTATAACTTGTCGAAATACGATGTCAAAGGTTTGCCCTCTGAAGAAAACCGTTCGCTGCATGCCCATCCCATTACGTAAGGATTCGTGTTGCTAAGTACATAGAGCTTGTATCCTTCGCTACGTAACATTTCCAGATATTGCAGCTTCCGTATATCTACACCAGTGATAAAGCCTAGCCATGCCTGCTGTACTTCCTCCCATGACAATGTACGTCCGCATAGTTTTCCCAATTCGTTTCGGTAAGCTTCCTCTGTCAGACTTCCTTCTTCCAGCTCCTGAAAGATGCCGGTCTGATGATACTTGTCGAGGATGCGGTCGGCATCTTTTACACCCAGACGGATGAATGCCTTTACGGCCTGTTCGCGGCTTATATCGGCTATAACTCCGCCAAAATCGAAAACTATATTTTTTATCATTTTCTCTTACGATTTAGCTGTGGTTATTTATTCTCAGGCTTTAGCCATTTATCCAGCCATGCAAAGAATGTGCGTTGCCACAGGATACCGTTCTGCGGTTTCAGTACCCAGTGATTCTCGTCAGGGAAGATGAGCAACTGTGCCGGAACACCTCTTAGTTTGGCAGCATTGAAGGCAGCCATTCCTTGTGAAGCCAGGATTCGGAAATCTTTTTCTCCATGTATGCACAGTATAGGAGTGTCCCATTTATCTACAAACAGATGAGGAGAATTGGCGTAACTGCGTTGTACTGCCGGATTATTTTTCTCCCAATATGCTCCACCCAAATCCCAGTTGGTGAACCAGAGCTCTTCTGTTTCCAGATACTGCTGTTCCATATTGAAGAAACCATCGTGAGCAATAAAGGCTTTAAAGCGTTTGTTGTGGTGACCTGCCAACCAATAAACAGAGTAACCGCCAAAGCTGGCTCCTACACATCCCAGACGGTCTTTATCTACATAAGGCTCTTTAGCTATATCATCGATGGCACTCAGGTAGTCGTCCATGCAGTGGCCTCCGTAGTTTGTACTGATATCTTCCAGCCATTCCATACCGAATCCTGGCAGACCGCGACGGTTGGGAGCAATGATGATATAGTCGTTTGCTGCCATGAGCTGCAGATTCCAGCGATAGCTCCAGAACTGGCTTACCGGACTTTGTGGACCTCCCTGGCAGAAAAGAAGAGTCGGATACTTCTTGTTCGGGTTGAAATTAGCCGGATAAACTACCCATGAAAGCATATCTTTTCCGTCGACAGTCTTGGTCCAGCGTGCTTCTACTTTACCCATTTGCAGCTGACTGAATATCTGATCGTTTTCTTTTGTGATGCGGGTTACTGCATTTTTCTTTTTCAAATCGACAGTGAACAGTTCGTCTGCCTCGCTTAAAGAATGACGTTTGGTGAGCAGTTGTTTGTTGTTAAGCATGGCAACCGAAGTATAGTCGTACATACCGTCAGTAAGCTGCTTTACTTCTCCTTTCAGGTTGGTGCTGTGAACCATACTGGTAGCGTGCCATACGCCTACGAAATACAATGTTTTTCCATCGGGAGCCCAGCAATAGTCGTCTACACCCGACTGGAAAGCTTCGGTTACATAAGTCTTTTCTCCACTTTTCAGGTCCATGACGCACAGCCGGTTGCGATCGCTCTCATAGCCGTCGCGTTCCATACTTTGCCATGCAATACTTTTTCCGTCGGGAGAGAATTTCGGATTGGTATCGTAGCCTAGATTCTTGTCCGTAGCATCTTCCTTACAGAGATTACGAGTTTCACCTGTTTCCGTATTATAAAGGTAAATATCCGAATCGGTCGATACAGAATATTCCAATCCTGTTTTCTTGCGACAAGTGTAAGCAATTTGCTTGGAATCGTTGCTCCATGCCAGCTGCTCGATACCGCCGAAAGGTTTCATGGGCGATTCATAAGGTTCATCTTTCAGAATATCTGTAGCAGCACCAACCTGATTGCCATCGAATGAAGCGACAAACGGATGCGGAATATTTTCCACCCATTCATCCCAATGCTTGTACATCAGGTCATTGATGACCTTTCCGCTGGCTTTATCCAGATCAGGATATATGTCAGAAGTACGTTGTCCGTATTTAACTTGCGAGATGAACAATACTTTACTTTCATCCGGAGAAAATTTAAATCCTTCTATACCACCTTCGTACGATGAAAGTTGTTTCCGTTCACTTCCGTCGGGATTCATTTCCCATATTTGCATACTTCCGCTTGCAGCTGTAAGAAAAGCAATCTTGCTTCCGCCTTTTATCCATGTCGGTTCAACCTCGCTGTCGGCAGTATGAGTAAGAAGCAAATTGTTTGTGCCGTCGGCATTCATCACATAAATTACAGTGTGGCTCTTGTTCTCTTTTACACTGTAATAAGATACGGTGTACGCGATCTGCTTTCCATCGGGGGATACGCTTGAACTTCCTATGCGTCCCATTGCCCACAAAGCCTCGGGAGTAAGTTTTTTATTCTTGATTCTGATTTCTTGTTTGCCTATAACAGGCTTATCGGTATTTGCCGGTGTATCGGCGTTGACATAACCCGATGCTGCAAACATCATGGCTGCTGTCATTGTCATAAGGTCTGTTTTCTTCATGATTATTGAACTTTTGTTTTTTCAATACACAAAGTTACTAATAAAATGTGATATACGTAATATGTTACATCGTTATTGGTTCATGGGATACCTTGATGGGTAGCTTGTGTTAAATGTTTGTTAAAATATGCTGCTTATGAAATTTTTAGTAGTTTGGTGGTATAATTACAATAAAAAATACCACATGGTATTGGTAATACGTTTTTTAGATAAAGTTATATTAAAAAAATCAGCGAAACATGAAAAATAAAATTCTGTACATACACGGACTTTCATCTTCCGGTTCTTCTTCTACGGCAAGAAACTTGCAGGCTCTTTTGCCCGATTATAGTGTGCTGTCACCCGATTTGCCTGTTGCTCCTCAGGAAGCTTTGGACATGCTGTGGCATTTATGTGAGCTAGAACAGCCTCAACTTATTATTGGAACCTCCATGGGAGGTATGTTTGCCCAGCAACTTAGAGGATATAAAAAGATCTTAGTGAACCCGGCTTTTCATGTATCCGAATTTATGCGTACACAGATTGGTGTACATGAGTTTCTGAATCCTCGTCGGAACGGTGAAACTCATTATGAGATAACTTCTAGTTTGTGTGATGCTTACCAAAAGGTAGAGAAGGGACAGTTTTCGGACATTACGGAGTTCGATAAAGAAAATACTTATGCTCTGTTTGGCACAAAAGACACATTAGTGCATGGATATGACGAGTTTATGTCGCATTATGAAAAGGCTTCATGGTTTGAAGGGGAACATAGACTAAATCTTGAGGTTATGCGGAGCAGTGTTATACCATTAGTGGAAGAGATTATGGCGAAGGATTTCAGGTAGTAATTATGGGTATTTTGAAACAAAATGATGACCGTCTGAAAAGATGCTGAAGAACCAGTGTTTTTTTGTACAAATTTTTAAAAAAGATGCTGATGTTTTACTAAAAACATGCTGAATTTTTTCATAAAAATTCCCCTTTTCCGTATTTCGTGCTTTTCACAGCATGAAAATACGTAAAAGGGGATGTGAGAGAGAGAATGAAAAGTTTCTTATTTTCCAATGAAATAAGCGGGATAGCCATCCAGCAGGCAGTTCAGCTGGTTTCCTCCCATTGCAATATTTTCCATGTACGAATATCTGTTGCCGTAATTGAGACGGATGCTTGTGTAGTTGCTGTTCCACCAGTCCCATCCGAAATTAAGGCTTGATTCCTGCCGGTTTCCGTAGCGGTCTTGCGAATATAAATAGTCTACTCCCGTATTGTTCGGGTAAAAACAAATTTCCTGATAGTAGTAAACACCATATTCATCTGTCCATTCATCAGTCCAGATACGGCTGCATAAATAATCGGTACTTTCGTGATAACTGTTCGTGCCGTTTCCGATTTCTATTCCCAGACCTACATATTCGCATGAGCTCAATGTAAAGATTAAAGACAGCACTGCTGCTATATAATAGAATTTACGTTTTATTGTCTTCATAACTACCTCCTTTGTTTTTTTGATATGACAAAGATAGGCCGGGAATCTGACACCTACAATTAATTTCTCCTAATCGTAAAGGGGAATATTCCTACTTATGATAGGGAAATTCCTCAAATACGCTTATGTTGCCAGTTTGCCTTCCTGATATACAGATAACTGGCTATACCGATACAAATAGCATATAAGTGCTCGGCTGTCCAACATATGGCAACGTCGGCTTTCAAACCTGTAATTACGATGAGGATGTATATGGTATACAGTGCCAGGGCAATGATCTCAAGAATGAAAGCAGCACGTGTGTTACCCGTTCCTGATACCGACTGAAAATAAATAAAGCCTGGAATACTGACGATATAGGTAGAACATAATACCCATAAAGTAGGAATACTTGCTGTTATCAGGTCGGGTATATTGGTATATATACGCAAGACTGTCGAGGGGAACAACGCGATAAGTCCTATCAGTGGAATGACAAAGAAAGAACATAGGCGTATATGTTGGTTGATTAATGCCGGAACTTCTTTGCTGTGTCCGGCACCAATCTGGTTGCTTACCAGTGAACTGCAAGTTGATGCGAAAGCCATGACCGTCATAAACGGTATGCTCGATACACTTCGTATGATATTGGAAATGGCGAGCGGACGTTCTCCCAGATGTTCGATAAATATGAAGAACAGGAACCATGTAGACAGTGATATAAAGTTTTGTATCATTGTCCATAATGAAATGTGCATGATTTGTGACAATGCTTTTGTACGGATGCCGGGAATGCGGTTTAATCCATACTTGCGATAGTCTATTTTCCGGTATGTATAACTTATAAAGAATAATACGGATACCAGTTCGGCCAGAGACGAGCCTATAGCTGCTCCGGCAATTCCCATAGCAGGGAATCCGAATTTACCGAAAATAAGTGTATAGTTGAATATTACATTGGCAGCTACCATCACGATGGAATTCAGGGTGAGGGTACGTGTCTGCGTAGTTCCTACAAAAAAGGCTCTGAACATGGCTCCTATAAAGGAGAAGAAGAAACCATACACACGCCAGCGTATATAGTCAGTTGCTGCACCTACTATACGGTCCGAACTAACTAACATTCCCAGTATTTGTTCGGAGAAAACTTGTGAAAGGATAAAAATAACCAGACTCATCAGCATCAGGAAATAGATACCCTGATAGAAGATGTTTCCTATAGCACGGTAGTTCCCTTCACCGTTTCTTCGGGCTATCAGTATTTGCGAACCGACTGTAAAGCCGAATCCGATCATGAAGATTGCCAGATAATATACACCGGCTATGGCAGATGCTCCTAGTTCTATCTCACCTACATGCCCAAGAAATGCAGTATCGGTGATACCGATCATTTGCTCCATAATCAGGCTGATGAGAATGGGATAGGCAATGAGCCAGATATCTTTATAGGTATAACTTGTAGTTGACTTCATACTTTGGTAGAAAGATTAGAAACGGTTCTTGCTTTTTGCACTGATTTCTTCTATGTCCAACCGGATGATTTCTGTACGGTGAAAGGATTTTTGTGCATATTCCAGCCCTTTTATTTTGTCGTTGGGGCAGTATTTGCTTAAAAACAGTGACAGGGCAGACATACGTTCTGCTTCGTGCAGACTGTGATGTGCCGTACAGCGAAGTACGATGCTTTCGTATGCAGTGGTAAATTCTCCGGGAATGACTTTTGTGCGTCCTACTACGCAGAAGGAAACATTTGTGCATGCGTCTATGCAATTCAGTTTTCTGCCTACTGGGGCGCAATGGATATAAATAGAGTTTCCTCTGTCCCATACATAACTTAGTGGAATGCCATAGGCTCCTTCACCGTCTTCTGTACGCATGGAGAGTACGCCGTATTCTCCTTCTTTCAGGATTTCGTAAGCACGAGCTTCGCTGAGCAGTCTGTCTTGTCTGCGGATTTGATTGTTATTGAATTCCATAATGAATGTATCGTTGATGTGGTTGGTTTATTATTATTTTCTGGAATGTTTGAGGACAAAACAGGCGGACTAACATTGGTCTTTGTATGTACGCAATGTTAATCCGTCTGCGTGGTATGTAAGTAATCGGTTATGTGAGGTTGATTTATCTGGCAAATTCGTATATCTCACGGCTTGCCTGGCTGTCAAGATGGACATAATTGCCTGCCACTTTTCCTTTATCTTCGTGGAATTTTCTGACCAGTAAGTCAATGTCCGGGTTTTCTATTCCTAATTCTCTGAGGGTAACAGGCATACCTATGCTGTGCAGGAAAGCCTTAAATCTTGCTATTCCTTCCATAGCTACGGCTTGCAGGTCGTCTGACTCCGGTACGTCCCATACGCGTACTGCATATTGGGCAACCTTACCTACATTATGTTTGGCTGCGTAGGTCAGCCATGCAGGGAATATAACGGCAAGTCCTGCTCCGTGAGTTACGTCATAAATTGCACTGATTTCGTGTTCCAGACCATGGGAAGCCCAGTCTTCTTCACAGCCTACTCCACATGTACCGTTATGAGCTACTGTACCCGCCCACATGATATTGGCACGTGCATCATAGTTATCCGGTTCGCTCATTACGCGGGGAGCTTCGTTTACGATTGCTTTCATTACTCCTTCACACATACGGTCGGCTATTTCCACACCTTGAGTGTTGCTGAAATAACGTTCCATGATGTGTGCCATCATATCCGTAATGCCGCTGGCTGTTTGCCACGCCGACAATGTATAAGTCAGCTCCGGATTCATTACGGCAAAGACTGGCCTGAGAATTTCCGGAGTGCGTATACCTAATTTTCTTAATCCGTCGAGCTTGGTGATTACAGCGTTTCCCGAACCTTCACTTCCGGCTGCCGGAATAGTAAGTACAACTCCGATGGGCAATCCTGTCTGTGGTACGGATTTTCCGATAAAGAAATCCCAGAAATCTCCTTCATAAGGAATACCTATTGCAATGGCTTTAGCCGTATCTATTACAGAACCTCCTCCTACGGGAAGCATGAAATCTACGTTTTCTTTACGGCCTAGTTCGATACCCTCGTATACTTTCGGGTCAGTGGGGTTAGGTTGGATACCAGCCAGTTCTACATAATCTATTCCAGCTGCTGTAAGCGACTGCTTCACCTTATCCAGTAATCCGCTTCGTACTACCGAACCGCCTCCATAAACAATCATGGCTTTTGTGCCGTGATATTTTTTAACCAGTGTTCCTGTTTGTGCTTCTGTTGCCTTCCCGAATACAAATTCGGTAGGGCTGTAAAATGTAAAATTATTCATAAATCAGAACTTCTTCTTTTTTAATTCGATTCTAAGTTGTGTGTGACAAATCCTAATAGTGGAATGTGATGCCGCAAAGTTATGGAATTTTTCTTATCTTTGCGCTTTCATTTTCAAAATCACTATGAAATCAGATATCGAAATTGCACGCAGTATTGAACTGACAAAGATTAAACAGGTAGCACGTGATTATGATATACCTGTAGAGGAAATCCATAACTATGGACGTTATATCGCAAAAGTTCCTGAAACTTTGATCGATGAGGAGAAAGTAAAACAAAGTAATCTTATTCTGGTAACTGCCATAACACCTACTAAAGCAGGTATCGGAAAGACTACAGTATCAATCGGTCTGGCACTCGGACTTACAAAGATAGGCAAGAAGGCTATATGTGCGCTTCGTGAGCCTTCACTTGGTCCCTGCTTCGGTATGAAGGGTGGAGCTGCCGGGGGAGGATATGCTCAGGTTCTTCCGATGGATAAGATTAATCTGCATTTTACCGGAGATTTTCATGCGATTACTTCGGCACATAACATGATTGCTGCCTTGCTGGATAATTATATGTACCAGAATCAGGACAATGGATTCGCTCTGAAGGAGGTACTTTGGAATCGTGTTCTTGATGTGAACGACCGTGGCTTGCGCTATATCATTACTGGATTAGGAGGAAAGACAAACGGTATTACCCGTGAATCTGGATTTGATATCACTCCGGCTTCTGAAATTATGGCTATTCTCTGTCTGGCAAAAGATGAAGATGACTTGCGTCGCCGTATCGAAAATATTTTGCTGGGCTTTACTATCGATAATAAACCTTTTACAGTAAAAGACTTGGGAGTAGCTGGGGCTATTACTGTTTTGCTGAAAGATGCTATTGCTCCTAATCTGGTACAGACCACAGAGCATACTGCTGCTTTTGTACATGGCGGACCGTTTGCTAATATCGCTCACGGATGTAACTCGGTGATGGCAACAAAACTGGCTATGACTTTTGGTGATTATGTAATTACAGAAGCTGGTTTCGGTGCAGATCTTGGCGCAGAGAAATTCTATGACATCAAATGTCGTAAGTCTGGATTACAGCCGAAACTGACTATTATTGTAGCTACAGCACAGGGACTGAAGATGCACGGTGGAGTTAGTCTGGATCAGATTAAAGAACCTAATGCTGAAGGATTGACTAAAGGTCTGGCTAATCTGGATAAGCATATCGAAAATCTTCGTTCGTTCGGTCAGACTGTAGTTGTAGCATTTAACCGCTATGCTAACGATACTGAGGAGGAAATCGATTTGGTTCGTCAGCATTGTGCTGCTCAGGGTATTGGATTCGCTGTAAACAATGCTTTTGTTGAAGGCGGTAACGGAGCGGTAGAACTGGCAAATCTGGTTGTTGATACTATTGAAAACCAACCTTCAGAGCCATTGCGTCTGGCATATAATGATGATGACACAGTGGAAGAAAAGATTTCGAAGGTAGCATGCAATCTTTACGGTGCTAATATGATTACCTATAGTGCTGCGGCCAAGAAGAAACTGAAAAGAATCCAGGAACTGGGTTATGGACATTTCCCAATCTGTATTGCTAAAACACAGTATTCGTTCTCTACAGATCCGAAACTTTATGGTGTGGTGAAAGATTTTGAATTCCATGTTCGCGATATTGTTCTGAATGCCGGAGCTGAGATGCTGGTGATTATTGCCGGAGAAATTATGCGTATGCCGGGATTGCCGAAAGAGCCTCAGGCACTGCACATTGATATTGTGAATGGCGAAATAGAAGGTTTGTCTTAAGTATAAAGACTCTATCAGTTATTCTTGATAGAAAAATATATCTATAAAAAATCATGCAGACTTGTATAACAGGTCTGCATGATTTTTTTTATGGATAGGGTTGTTTTATTCAAAGTCACTTTGCTGTTTCTCAACTTCTTTTAATCTCATTTGACTTTGTTTTCGTGCTTCATCTGACGATTGACCGTGATCGTACGATGATAAGTTTTGTTGATTCCTGTGAGTTTTTAATTGAAGATTTAGTTCATCCTCATCGGCAATAAGCGGGTGTATAGCTTTGGTTGTTGGTATAATGAGCTCGGCAGATATCGGTGTATGTGTTCCGTTGGGCACAACAGATGCTTTGACTTTAATATTACCTGTTTGAGCTTTGGCACGTACAAGTATTGGAGCTGTTCCCCATTGCACTTCACGAGGGTTGGTGAATGTTTCTTTGCTTGCGACAAGTTCTCCTGGACCTTCAATTTCAAATTTAATATGATAATTGTTTAATCGCTTGATATTCCCATTCTCATCAGCAATAGCTGCAATAACGGTTATTAGGTCGGAACCGTCGGCTATGGTTTCCGTTCCTTCGTTGTCAGCCCAAAGTATGATTTTGGAAGGACGTCGTGCAGGCATCACTTTATGAGTTGCTACGACTTCACCGTCGACGATACCCATCGACAATATGTCCCGATTTATCTTTTAGAAGAACATGCAACTGATATAAATAAGGAGAATCTGGTTCCCATAATTCTGGCTTTTCTACTTTGATGGTAAGGGAGGTATTGCGTGCTTTTCCTTTGCTTACCGAGAAGGCTTTACTGGCTTGACATACACGTCGGTTGTCTTTGTCGAATAACTGATATTCTATTTTTCCAGAGAAATATGTGTTTGAAGAATTACGGACATGAGCATCCAGTCTTATTTCTGCCTGTGATTGGGAAATATGGCCAAATGAAACGAATAATCCTCCGCCGGCAGTTTCGTTTTCATAGTTTGGGTCCGTGATAAATACGTTGTTGTGTACTATCATCCAGCAATCTCTATAAATTCCTCCGGAATAAGTAAAATCTAACATGTCCTGTGGTTTTCCGGGAGGATAAGAAGGATCGTTACTATTATCTGCCCATACAGCTATAACATTATCTTCTTCATAGTTGAGGTATTCAGTAACATTGGCAATCACAGGCAAGAAACCTCCATAATGCTCGTTGACTAATGTTCCGTTAATCCAGACTTTTGCTTTACCCATGATAGCCTCGAAATGCAAGAAAAGTTGTTTACCTTTCCATGTTTCTTCTGGAGTGAAATGTTTTCGATACCATACCTCTCCCTGATAATTGACGCATCCGCTGGCTTCTGAAGGTACATATTCTATTCCGTCGGGTAGCGAAACCAGGTCCCATTCCTTATCATTGAAATCCGGTTGTTCTGCCCCTTCCAGGTGGCCTTTATACATGCGCCAGGCAGGATTCATGCTGTAAACAGTTCTTCCGGTATTGGGTAACTCGAAGAATCCTGCTGTGGAGTATTCTGGTTGACTTGCAAAGCTCTGTTGGGTGAGAAATATTATCAAACAACAGGCGATAGAATAAATGTAGTGGGTTGCTTTTTTCATGTAGTATTATTTTAAATGTTAATCTTCTCCTCTTTGATCAGGATTTTTCTTCTGATAGAAATTAATCCGTTCTGTCCAAGCCTTATCTTCTAATGGAAAAACTTTGTGAGTATTGGCCCAGTTAATCCATTTGGATTCAAGCTCTTCTACTTTTTCTGGATATTTCTCCGCGAGATTATTCGTTTCAAAAGGATCGGTAGTCAGATTAATCAATTCCCATTGGCTGTTCCTGTCGGCTCTGACTAGTTTCCAATTTGCGTCTATAATAGCACAAGAACTCTGATGTTCGAAGTATAATGTTCTTGGTTTGATAGGCTGTCCTTTCAGGAACGGGAGCAGACTGGTACCAGGCAGATCTGAATGAGAGAATGTTTTTGGATATTCAATTTTACCTAAAGCCATACATGTTGACATGATATCAATAATATGTGCAGGCTGTTTACAGATTTCTCCTTTTTTAATATTCTTTTTCTTGTCACCGTAAGTCAGTATGAAAGGGGTACTGGTTCCGCCTTGGAATACCCATTTTTTATAGCTCCTGTAAGGGGTATTCGATAAGTCAGACATCAGTTGTCCGATAAATCCTCCTTCGCTAGTTGCGCCATTGTCGCTTAAGAAGAGAAAAACAGTATTCTCATACATACCTTTTTTCTTTATTTCTTCAACTAGTTTTCCTATGCCTTCATCCATTATTTCAATCATGGCTGCATATGTAGCCATATCTTTTATCCATTTGTTTTGCTGTTCTGGAGTTAGCTCTTCCCATGCCGGACGTTTCCCTCCAAATTCTTTATTGAATACAGGAAGTTCCATATTGTCGGGTATGAGTCCGATTCTTTTTTGTTTTTCAAATCTCTGTTTGCGTAATACGTCATATCCTACTTTATATCGGTCAATGCATCTTTTTACATATTCTGCAGGAGCTTGTAATGGAAGATGAGGCGCGTAATGGGCTACGTATAAAAACATAGGTTTCCGAGTGTCGTGTGCCTGAACATAACTTACGGCTGAATCAGTTATAGCTTGGGTATAGTAATAATCATCAGGTAAATCAGTTACTTTCTCTAAATTATTGTAGACAGGAGATGGTTTGTAGTAGCTTCCTCCTCCATGCAGACATCCGTAATATTTATCGAAACCTCTTTGTACCGGATAACTTCCATTGGGAGAATCGTATCCGCCAGTAGTGGTTACGTGCCATTTACCGCTCATATATGTAGAATATCCCCCGCTTTTCATTACTTCAGCAATAGTAGGATATTCTTTATCTAGTTGCCCTCTGTAACCGGGGCGATGTTCATCTACCTCGGCCATCCAGCCCATACCTACTTCGTGCTGGTATCTGCCGGTCAGCATGGAGGCTCTGCTTGGACAACTTCTTCCGGTATTCTTGAATTGACTGAAGCGTATTCCTTCTTGGGCTAACTTATCAATATTGGGAGTTTGGATTTCGCTTCCATAGCATCCGAGATCAGAAAAGCCCATATCATCGCAAAGGATAAGGACAATGTTTGGGGATTGAACTGACTGGGCATTTACATATTGGTTAGTGCCACATACAACGAGAGGGACGAATAATAGCTTGTTCATTATAGTATTAGTTTAATTGTGTTTAAATTTAAGGAGGGCTCTTCTGAGTTACAGAAGAGGCCCTAAGGTGAATATAGTTGTTATTTTTTGCAAAGTGCCTTAAAGTCACAATAGGCACATTTGTCTTCTATTTCAGTCTGGGTGAAAGAGACATCTGGATTGAATATATCTTCCAGCAATGTCTTCAGATTTTCTCTGAAGTCTCCTTCATATTGTGCAAAGTTGTCTACCGGTTCTTTAGGTTTTCTAGGTTCTCCCATTTGGATAACAGGAGAGTAGTTTTCTGAAGCTGCCCGATGTATGTAAAGAAGAGCCGGAGCCACCAGGCGGCTGTCATTTTTTTCTCTTAGTTTTTTACAAACAATAGAAGCATAGAGGAATGTCTGGAAAACATAGTTCGAACGTTTCTTGTCTGGAATGAAGAGTGACTGTACATTGGCTGGTGTATCGGCATCTCCTCCTGTTTTATAATCTACAATTCGTAGACTTTCTCCTTTGGAATCAATTCGGTCGATGATACCTCCGATGCGGGATTGGATATCCCCAGTTGGAGTGTATATCTCTATATTTTCAAAAATACGTTGTTCGGAACCGACGAATGTAAAAGGAGCATATCGCAGGTCGTTACGAAGAAGTTGCTGGATGTATTTTACAATTACTGCCGAGTTGATAAGCTGAATACCGTTGTATTCAGGTTGCTCGTTTTGGGGCAGATTGAAAAATAATTCCTTAAAGCCATTGTCAACGTATGTTTGCAGACGGACTTCATCTTTCAGCAGTGTTTCCAGGTTCTCTCTGCTGATTAGTTTTCCGTGTGCGGTAAGATCTTTATATATATGTTCTGCTGCATAGTGGAAGATACTACCGAATTTTGCTGAGTCAATGTCTGCCGTAACTTCGTCTGGCGCACTGAGTAATGCTACATATTTGTAATAGAATTTTAAAGGACAATCCAGGTAGCAATTTAGTGCAGACGGTGATATAAGAGCTTTTGGGTTGTTCCGGATATCAAACACTGATTTCATCCGTTCCATGACATCGGGAGTTTTCTCAATGATGATAGGAGTTGAATCTTGAGGAGATTGGGCTGCTTCCAGTTGTTTGCGTAGAACAGGATATCCCCATTCTATCAGGAACTGGAGCATGAAGCGGGAAAGTTCTCCCCGGTTAATACCATCGGTGGCTGTATTGTAAACTAATGTTACCTTTTCTGCCCGTTGCATAAGACGGTAGAAATAGTAAGCATATACAGCGATTTTATGGTCGATTGTTGTCATACCGAAAGCTTTCCGTAAGTTGTAGGGAATGAAAGAAGAATCACCACCGACTTTGGGTAACTGTCCTTCATTTACCGAGAGCATGATAAGATGCCGGAAGTCGAGATTACGAGTTTCCAGAACTCCCATTACCTGCATGCCGATGGCCGGTTCGCCGTGGAAAGGTATGCTCGATGATGACATGACGCGGGTAAGCAACCGTTGGAAAGTGCCTGCCTGTACGTTGAGCTCTTTGCTTTCAATCAGTGTATGAAAACGGTTGACCAATGTATAGGTTTTGAATAATGATTCACGGTACAACTGGTCGAATGCATCGGAATGTGATGCTGCCTGTTGCTGGTAAATCACAGCAACTTCTTTTAATGCCTCCGATAGCATACTGCATAAATCGAGGTTGTTTCTGCGTGGAGTAAAAAGTAATTCCAGCACATTGTCTTGTTTCAGTTCCGACGGGAGCGGGTAGAAGCGGTTATCCCGGGTGAGAGTCTGTTCCAGTTTTTCCGCTTCGGGTGACAGTTGTCGGGTGTAGGGATGTTTCAATACACTGATAACCTCTGCGAACAGATACCGTCCGTTATTCGGATTATATCCCGAAGTATGAAGTTCCATCAGTGCGTTGACAAAACTGTATGCAGGAGTCTGTGAAAGCGGAAATCCCATTGTAATGTTTATATGCTTTACATTGTCGGGCAAAGCATGCAATACGGGCTGGAGCAATGCTTCATTACATAGCACAACGGCAGTTTCTTTTTCCTGGGAAGTAAGATTTTCCCGAATCCATTGAGGCAAGTATCGTACTTGTCCGTTTTCTGTCGGCGACTCGATAAAAGTTACTTCTTTAGGCTGATTCAGGTTGTCGAAAAAAGAAGCGGGCAACTCTGATGGAAAATCCCTCAGATTGCGGCGGATAAATTCTCCGGCCTCATGAGGAGTCTTATTGAGATAAAACGTGTCGTAATCCCAATAGAACATGGCTTTCCCTGCTTCATTCAGTTTCTTAAACAGGGTATGCTCTACTTTATTCAGTACATTGAAACCTACGAATATGTATTTATTGTAAGGAAGAGCTTCTACATCCAGCTGTTCTATGACTTGCCTGTACAACATACCTTCGTATGCGATTGACTGGCTTTCCAGCAATGCTTTGTATTCCGTATAGATATCACCCAGTACATTCCACATGGAGATAAAGCGCTGTTTCAGTTCTGTTACCTGATTGATTGAGAAATTATGAAAGAACTGACTTAATGCTTCCTTTTGTCCTTCCTCCAGAAAGTCATAGTTATCCATCAATTCATTCAGATCTTTCAGGTTGCTGAACAGTGCATGTGTGTCGGCCATATTCTTGTCTGCATCGTCAAAGTCGGCAATAAGCATTTCTCCCCAGAAATAAAAATCGTCGAGTGTCTCTTTACTTCCAGTAGCTTTTTGAAAAACCTTATAGAGGTCGCATACCAGTTTTATCGGATCGGCAATCGATAAGTCGGATGATTGGCGGAACAGTTCGCTGATGCTGACATAAGTCGGCGACCAGATAGGACGATCGCTTTCCTGAGCCAGATATTCATTGAAGAACAGACTGGCACGCTTGTTTGGGAATACAATTGCAACTTTAGTAAAGTTACCTTCGGTTTTGTTATATAAATCGTGTGCTACTTGTTTCAAAAAAGTTTCCATATATCCAGATGGCTTTTGTCGTTTATTTAACTTCTTCCAGTTCATTGGCAAAAACATACCACAGATAACCTTTTATCTGTTCATATCCCATGGCAGATAAAAGATCCATGTACTCGCTGACTTGCTGGCGGTAACCGTCTTTGGGCTTTCCGAATTTGAAATCGACAACAATTACTTGTCCGTCTTTCATCATCACGCGGTCCGGACGGCGGGTCTGCATGATGCCTTCATCGTCTGTATAGATAATGCTGCATTCGTTGTATAACTCCCATTCGCCGCTGTACCAGTCTTTCACTTTGGGGTTGCCCAGTGCCCATTGGGCCAGCTTATAAATCTGTTGTTCTTGTTCGGCTGACTCAAGAATACCTTCGAAGCGCAGTCGCTCGATAGCCTGCGGTAAGTCGCTTTCCTGTCTGATGGAAGCAAAGACATTGTGCAGTAACTGTCCTTGACGGATGTAGCGGCCTGTCTTGTCATCCTCTTCATCGCCCCGAATAAAATCGGCAGAACGGTTGGACTGCTTGAACTCTATTTCTGTTTCTATCGACTCTATGCGGACCGGAATGTTTTCGGACTGTGCAGCCAGCGGATTTTCCGTTTCTTTTTTCTTTTTCTCTTCCGATACGCAAAGCTCTCCGAATTCATATATTTCGGAGTTGGTTTCGCCGGAGCTTTCGTTTTCTTCTGCTGCTTCCGGAGATGTTTCCTCCATTGTGAGTGATACGTGTGGCAAAGCTTCCAGAAGCAGTTCGGAAACAGTACCCTTTTGCTTGGCTTTTCCCCATACAATAAGGTTTTTGCATGCACGGGTAAAGGCAACATACAACAGATTCAGATTGTCAACCCAGAGTTGAAGCCGTTCTTCCAGATAACTATCGCGGTAGACTGATTCTGCCATTGCACCCGAATAGTTTACCGGAACGATATCCAGTTCGTTGAAAGGCGGACGGTCTGTATTCTTCCCTGTTCCTGCTACCGAACACCAGATGAGATGACTGTTGGTTTCATTCTCCATTTTCCAGTCGCAGAAGGGAAGTAAAACCGTATGATACTCCAGACCTTTTGACTTATGGATAGAGAGAATCCGAATCCCTTCTATTTCTCCCGAAGGAATTGTCTTTTCGTGAAGGCGTTCGTCCCAGTATGAGATGAAAGCGGTAAGTTCGGAAGAATTATTCTGCATATATTCTGTTACGGCGTCATAAAAAGCACAGATGTATGCATCCTGTTTTTCGATGAGCTGCATGTCGAACAGTATGAACAGTTTTTCCAGAAGCTCGTATAAAGGCATCAGCCTTAGTTCTTCCCGCAGGAGGACAAAACCTGCCGGCAGGTAACTTTCTACTTGATTCAGCAGAACCGTATTTAAGTCGATATTGCGTTTCAGTACTTCACGCTGATAGGCAGTTGCCAGTCTTGCCAGAGCTATATGATCGTCGGGAGATGTCAGATAGCGTAATCCGTCTATCATCATGCAGATGGCAAGAGAAGCATCCAGCCGGAAAGCCTCATCCGATACAATCCTGTAAGGTGTATGCTTGTCGAAATAATCAGCTATGGCAGGGATTGTCTTGTTTTTACGTACCAGAATGGCAATATCATTTGTACGGACTCCCTGATTAATGAGTGAAACAACCTCCGATGCCAGTTCTTCCAGCATTGTTTCGGCATACGGATGTTCCTTTTCATCCGAAAGAAAACTTAGCTTTACATATCCTTTTTCGTCCTTTTTGGCTGTCTGCTGGCATACATCGCTGTAAGCGTGCTGAAGCTGTATGCAGGGTTCTCCCATTTCATCTTCGTAGCGTTGGTTCAGTACCTTGCAGGCAGCGGTAAATATTTCGTTGTTGAAGTGGATGATGCGTGCTTCACTTCGCCAGTTAGTCCCGAGGGTACATTCGCGCACACGTAAAGTTTTATCCTCACCCAGTCCGGCAAGAATCTTCCAGTCACCGTTTCTCCACCGGTAAATACTTTGTTTGATATCGCCCACGATGAGACTGCCTTCTTTTTGGGCAAGGCTTTCTTCGAGCAGCAGATGGAAATTTTCCCATTGCATGCGTGAGGTATCCTGAAACTCATCAATCATTACCGTGTCGATGGTTGTACCGATTTTCTCGTACACAAACGAGGCATCTCCTTCACGAATCAGTCCGTGCAACAGTGCATTGGTATCCGATAATAGAAAACGATTGTGCAACTGGTTTTGCAGGCGTACTTCTTCATCGATATTGGCAAGCAGACGGAGATTGTTCAGATAACGGAGCGAAAGGTCGCAGGAGTTTACCAGTATATTGTTTTTCGGTCGGAAATCTTCCGCAGTTTTCAGCAGAGGAATCAGCTCATTTGCTGCCAGTGAACGAATTGTGTCACGGTAAGCAGAAGTCTTTGTAGTCCAGTTCTCTTCACTTTCCAGACATTTTTCTACAGTTGCGTTGCGTACGTCACTTCCCAGATAACCATTCCCGATTTTATTGAAATAGCTTCCTATGCCTCGAGAACCGTTTTTCAGGTCAGCGGGGGTCAAGCCGTTTACTTCCAGTACACCAAGAAACTGTTCGTTGAAGCCTTTCATCTCTTCCAGTGCTTCCGTGCGGATATCCTGTAGCTGTTTACGGTAGGTAGGAATGAATTGGGAATCTGCCAGCTTTTTTCTCAGTCCGGCGCCTTTTTCTACATAACCTTCATCGAAAATATTACGGCCGAATCCTTTGATTTCGTTGGAAACATTCCAGCGTTTGTCGTCGGCAATACGTTCTTCTATATATTCGAGTAACCAGTAAAGAACCGGTGAACGCCGGTCGAGCTTTTCAATCATGGCATCTACTGCATCCGAAAGGACGTCGGCATTATTCAGTTCAATAGACATATTAGCTCCCAGTTCCAGTTCACGGGCAAGGTTGCGCATGACCGACTGGAAAAATGAGTCGATGGTTTCGATGCGAAAACGACTGTAATCGTGAATGATGTTTGTCAAAGCCTCACGTGCAGCACGCCGTATTTCGGCCTCATTTTTTGAAGTAATTTTCAGCAGCTCTTCCAGATAGCTGTCCGAGCTCTTTAAGCCATTTGCCAAACCAAAAAGTTGCTCCAGTATACGTTTTTTCATTTCGGCAGTAGCCTTATTGGTAAACGTTACGGCAAGAATGCGGCGATAAGCGTGAGTATCTTCAATAAGTTGTTTGATATATTGTACGGCAAGAGTAAATGTTTTTCCCGAACCTGCCGAAGCTTTGTAGACCAGTAATTGTGGATAATCTGTCATTTTTTTAGGTTGTTTCCAGTTCGTAAAAACAAAGATAGAAAAAAGAAATAACAGATTAAGGGAAGTGTTGTGAAAGTAATAAAAAAACATGCTGAAGTTTTAGGTAAAATATGCTCAAGTTTTACTAAAAACTTCAGCATGTTTTTTTATTATTCTTTGACGGTTTAGATACTTTTAATTTTTAATATAAGTACGCTTATTAAACTGTTGAAAAATATTGGAATGCAATACGAATAGTTACAAGCGAAGTTGATATTAATATTTCATTCTGTTGGATGAAAATCTTCAGAATGCGCTGATGGGGAAAATAGACTAATTTGATGGATTTGATACTCAATTGACTGTTTTGCTATCTTTTTGTATATGAAATTCATCCTCAATCAGCTTCCAAATAACTGACAGAGGATTGATTAACTCCATTATAAAAATACTTGAACGCATCCTTCATCATTTGTACATCTTCCGGATGGCAGTCTTTATGCAGTTCCACTAACCGGTTCAGCTCTTCTTCAATGGTCTCTACCGCTATGATGTTTGAGAAATAAAATTCCCAAAACTCAAACCGGTGTCCTTTACGTAGCGGAGCCAACGCATTCAATATCTGTTCCGAATGGTCAATCATGTGACTTTCTACGCAACTTTGTAGATAATTGGCAGCATCGGCATCTTTTCTACCTCCGATTGCAATGTTTACCAGTTTCTTGTAATAGAGCGAATCCGGAATTAGATTCAGTTTATATTGAAAAGCATATACATGTTTGTGTCCTGCAAAATATAGATTTTTTCTTCCTTCTTTATCATCCGGATCAAACTGATAAGTTACGATGTATTCCATCCATGTATTTGGGAAAGCCTCGAAATAAGCCATCTGCGCTTCCTTGCTCTCCGGATGCTTCAGCAATTCACGGTAAGTTGCATTGAGCTTAACCGTGTCTGCCATGAAATAGCCCTTATCCTTATATTGTGCGTATGAGTTAACTGTTGCTATCGCGAACAGGATAACAAAAAATAGGCGTTTCATAATGATATATCTATTAGTATTTCCAAATGTGTGTTTTCATAATAATCATCTGGGAATAAATAAGCAATATGCTCATAACTTTCCTGTTATTAAAGTTGAAGTACTATTGTTTAGTGCAGGTAATCGGATATATATTTCTGTATCGTCATTAGAACCATCATTGACAATGATTAACTCCCATTCTGAATAGGTTTGCCTTTGGAGACAGGCAATAGCCCTTCGTATAAAAGCCGCCTGATTATAGGTAGGCATTATAATGGAAAAACCTGTATGCCTCATAGTATTATTGGTTTATGAAGTGGCTCAATTTTGTACTAGATTCTTTTAAAACATAGTATACAGTCTGAATAACTTCTTATATCAATGAATGACTAAATTCATATAAAGTAAGTCCTATGTATTTTATGCTTGATAAAGATACGAAAAAGTATCTATTTTTCTTATATTGCTATCCAAAAAAATGTAAAACCACAAAATAGGGCCGACTTCATTTGCTAGGTCAGCCCATTTTCATTAGATTTTTGTCGTCAAACAAGAAAATCTAATTATGAGCAAAGCATACTTTTATGCGGACGAATATTCTACAGTCTGGTTATAAAATTACTGGATAAGCTAAAAATCTTTCAGATAAGCCGTAAACATGGTGGTGAATACTATGTAAAAACGATTCGATGGCTGGACATATTTTGTCGTTATGCTCTATGCTGTCATCATGCGTTTTGATTCCTTGCGTGAGATAATGCCGTCCATACAGGCAGAAGCCCGCAAACTTTGTCATTTCTCCAATATCCTGTTCAAGGGTGTGGAACGTCATCCTAAGACCGGCAAAAAGAAGGAGGTATATTTTTGATGGGACTTGGAATAACAAAATACCGCTCGACCATTATATATTCGATGGTTGAGCGGTATTTTGTATATTAAATCGATTTTGTCGGACAACAATGTTTTTTTATTATTCTTTGATATCCTGATAAAGGAAACGTTTGATGCTCTTTTTAGCTGTTTTCTCGAACTCTTCAGGATAGAGTTTGATACGGGTAATTTGTGAATAAGCCGGCAGCATTTTGTTAAGCTCTGTACGGTTGACCTCGATGGCTGCTTCCAGCGCTTTTTTGTCCATACCTTGTGCAAAGGCTTCTTCATTGTCTGGATAAACCAGTGCGATAAGCTTGTCTCCAGCCAGAATGACAAGCGATTCGTTTACGAAAGGCATGTTGTTCAAACGGGCTTCAATTTCCTCAGGGTAAATGTTTTGTCCGGAAGCTGTAAGCAGCATGTTCTTGCAGCGCCCCTTAATGAAAATATTTCCCTCGGCATCCTTGATGGCCATATCGCCTGTATGAAGCCAGCCATTGCAATCGATAGCCTGTGCTGTGGCTTCCTCGTTCTTGTAATAACCCAGCATGACATTCATTCCCCGGCATACCAGTTCTCCCGGGATACGTTCCGGATCGGATGACAATACCTTTGTTTCCATATTCGAAACTGTTTTTCCACACGATGTGTACTGTATTTCATCCCAGCGGCTGTGGCAGATAAGCGGAGCGGCTTCTGTCATTCCGTAGGCAATGGTGTAGGGGAAGTTGATTTTTCGTAAAAATGCCTCTACCTCAGGATTGAAAGGTGCACCTCCGATTACTATTTCGATAAAGTTACCTCCAAATACCTCCATAGCCTGTGTGCGGATCTGTTCTTTTATCTTATCACTGACGATAGGCAGTTTCAGCAGGAGTTTCCCCAGTTTGTTGTCTACTTTAGGCAGAATATTCTTCTTGAAAATCTTCTCGACGATGAGAGGAACACATGCTATGACACGCGGACGTATTTCAGCAAATGACTCGGCAATGATTTTAGGTGAGGGCATGCGTGTAAGGAACCATAAGTGCGCGCCCACGGTTACTCCATAAATAAAATCGAAAACCAGACCGAAAATGTGTCCTAACGGCAACATTGATACCACATTGTCGCCAGGTTTCAAACCTACTTTTTTATGAATGTGTACTACATTCGAGATAATGCTGCGATAAGGAAGCATTACTCCTTTCGAATATCCGGTTGTACCCGATGTGTAATTGATGACAGCCAGTTCTTCCGGTTCTTCGCGGCGATAAGATACATTCTCCGCACGGAAGCGGCAAGGATAACGTTTTCCGAATTCTTCATTCAGATGTTCACGGGCATAGGTAAGGCGTTGCGAGCGTGAAACAACCAGATCGAAGTTCTTCAGCTCGATGATACCTTCCAGATGAGGCATGGCAGCTTCGTTGAAATTTTCCCACACCTGATCGCCCACGAACAGCATACGTGCTTCCGAATGGTTTACTATATTATGTACATTATCGGCTTTGAATTCGTGAAGGATAGGGACGGCTACTGCTCCATAAGTGATAACACCAAGAAATGTTGCAGTCCAGTTTGCGCTGTTTCTACCGCAGAGCGCGATTTTATCTCCTTTTTTTATACCTGCATGTTCGAATAGAATATGCATCTTTTCTATTTTGCGCGCTACATCTTTGTATTGTAAGGTAGCTCCCTTGTAGTCTGTCATTGCATCCAGATTCCAGTTTTTACGGATGCTTTCTTCAATAAGTTGTATTAAACTGCTTGTTGTTTCCATTGTTTCATTGCACACTAATCGTGTTAATGTGCGCAAAAATAATAAAAGTTGTCCGAACAACTGGTATATTCACTGAATTATTTTCTGTCAGACAGGGGATAATCTCCAATAATTGCTAACTTTGCCAATAAAAATAGATAAACAAAATATAGTTATGCTGATTTATAATACAACCTTTCATGTGGAAATGAACGATGCGAGAAATTTTGTAATTTGGTTGAACGAATGCTATATTCCTGAAGTCGAACAGTCGGGAGAGCTGCGTAATCCTCGCATATTACGTATATTAAGCCATAAGGAGCAGGATAGCGAATGTTTTTCTTTACAATGGGAGGTAGAAGATAGTGCAGCGCTTCATCGCTGGCATACCAAGCAGGGTGCACGCTTGAATGAAGAAATGCTGAAGATATTTAAGGATAAAGTGATTGGCTTTCCCACATTAATGGAGGTGATCAAGTGATACAGCCTGTAAAGGAAAAGATTATTTTGGGAATAGATCCCGGTACAAATATCATGGGCTATGGAGTGCTGAAGGTGACAGGAGTAAAACCTCAAGTCATGGCCTTGGGAGTGATAGACCTGAGAAAATGTACCGATCCGTACTTGAAATTGAAGCATATTTACGAACGGGTGCAGGGAGTGATTTCCTCTTATTTGCCTGATGAGCTGGCTATCGAAGCCCCTTTCTTTGGAAAAAATGTACAGTCGATGTTAAAACTGGGACGTGCCCAGGGTGTGGCTATTGTGGCTGCTTTATGTCGGGATATTCCTGTAACGGAATATGCTCCTCTGAAAATAAAGATGGCGATAACAGGAAACGGTCAGGCCAGTAAAGAGCAGGTGGCCGATATGCTGAAGCGTATGCTGCATATTCCCGAGTCGGAAATGGGGCCCTTTATGGATGCTACCGATGCATTGGGGGCTGCATATTGTCATTATTTGCAAATGGGCCGTCCGGCTATGCCGAAAGCGTATTCAAGTTGGAAAGACTATATACAAAAGAATCCCGATAAAGTGAAAAAATAGAAAAATCATGAATGCAAAACACCTTTTAGCTATGTTGACCTTAGCAACGGCAGTTGGCTGCAATTCTATCCAGAGAAGTTCATTCGATTCGTTTGATGAATACCCTGTATATGAAGGTAAATGGGAAGAAATGACTTACTCGCCGGCTGGAACGCATTTTTCTTTGTGGGCTCCTACAGCTCAGGAAGTACGTGTCATGTTATACGAAAAGGGACAGGGTGGAGCTGTCCAGCGGATGATAAGCATGCAGCAGGTAGCCGACGGAATGTGGCAGGCTGTGGCAGAAGGTGATTTGAAAGGTAGCTTTTATGCGTTCAATGTAAAAATAGATGGCATCTGGCAAGGTGATACTCCCGGTGTTATGGCAAAAGCGGTGGGAGTAAATGGCGACCGTGCTGCCATTATCGATATGAGAGAAACTAATCCTCAGGGATGGGAAAAGGATGTACGTCCGCCCTTAAAAAGTTTTTCTGATATCATTATTTACGAGATGCATCATCGTGATTTTTCGATCGATACGGTTGCAGGCATCAAGCATAGAGGAAAATTTCTGGCTCTGACGGAAGACAGCACCCATACTTATCTGGGTGAGAAGACAGGTATTGCGCATTTGAAGGAACTGGGAGTGACTCATGTGCATTTGTTGCCTTCATTCGATTTTTCGTCAGTCGATGAAACAAAACTGAATAAGCCTCAGTACAACTGGGGATATGATCCGAAAAATTACAATGTTCCCGAAGGTTCGTATGCAACAGATCCTTATAAGCCTGATGTGCGTATTCGTGAATTTAAGCAAATGGTGATGGCTTTGCACCGTGCTGGAATCAGGGTAATAATGGATGTTGTATATAATCATACGGCTCTGACAAAAGGAAGCAATTTTGAACGTACAGTTCCCGGTTATTTTTACCGTCAGGATAGTGAAGGAAAGTTTGCCAATGCTTCGGGATGCGGTAATGAAACGGCGAGTGAACGTGCCATGGTTCGGAAATTTATCATAGAGTCTGTTTGTTACTGGGCGAATGAATATCATGTAGATGGTTTCCGTTTCGACCTAATGGGCATACACGACATCGTTACGATGAAGGAAATCCGAAAAGCTCTTGATGGAATAGATCCTACCATATTTATATATGGAGAAGGATGGGCTGCCGGTACTCCGCAGCTTCCTGCTTCTGAACTTGCTATGAAGAATAATGTTTATCAGATGCCTGGTATTGCGGCTTTCAGTGATGAATTCCGTGACAGTCTGCGAGGTCCGTTTGGCAAGGATGAGAAAGGAGCTTTCGTTATAGGACGTCCGGGGCATGAAACTGGTGTGAAGTTCGGTATTGTAGGTGGAATTGCTCATCCGCAAATAAACAACGATTCAGTACGTCGTGTTCCTAAGATATGGGCGAATACTCCTTCGCAATTTATCAGTTATGTAAGTTGTCATGACGACTTATGCCTGACAGACAGACTGAAAGTTACTCTTCCGGGGGCTTCTGTTCCGGAATTGAAGGCTTTGCAGAAATTGGCCGAAACTGCTGTGTTTACATCGCAGGGAGTTCCTTTTATATTTGCTGGAGATGAAATATTGCGCGACAGGAAAGGTGTTGTAAATGCTTACAAGAAACCGGATGAAATAAATGCGATAGACTGGCGCAATAAAACAGCTTATCGTGAAGTGTTCGACTATGTAAGGGGGCTGATTGCTATGCGTAAGGCTCATCCTGCTTTTCGAATGGGAAATGCTGATCTGATTCGCAAGCATCTGGAGTTTATTCATGTACCGGCTACGAATGTTGTTGCTTTCCGTATAAAGGGAAGTCCTTGTGGCGATAAGTGGTTGAATACGATTGTAGTACTGAATGCTCGTACAGAACCGATAAAGGTTAATATTCCAGAAGGTAAATATTGGATAGCATGTCGTGACGGCAAGATTGACTTGATTTTGGGATTGGGCATGATTACCGGAAACCAGATTACAGTCAGTCCGCGTTCGGCTATGATTATCCATCAGTAATATACAAGAACAATGCAGAATATCATTACAATTAAAGACGGGGTGACCAGACATCCTTTATATCGACTGAATGAGCCGATTAATTTACAGATAGCAAAAGGAGAACATGTTGCTATCGTAGGTCCAAACGGGGCAGGTAAGAGTTTGTTGGTGGATACTATTATCGGACGGTATCCGCTACTGATGAACGAGGTAGAATATGATTTTTCGCCTTCAGAGTCGAACTTGGTATGTGATAATATAAAGTATATAACTTTCCGTGACTCGTACGGTGATTCTGACGGAACGTATTATTATCAGCAGCGCTGGAATTCTCAGGATCTGGAAGAAACTCCAGTAGTTCGTGATTTGTTGCCTGAATGTAAGAATCAGGAGCTACGCACCGTATTGTATGATTTATTTGGGGTAGATACGATGCTTGACAAGCATATTGTCTTGTTGTCTAGTGGTGAGTTGCGCAAGTTTCAACTTACAAAGACCTTACTCTCCAATCCGCGTGTGTTGATTATGGATAATCCGTTTATCGGTCTTGATGCCAAAACCCGCGACCTGTTGCATGAACTGTTGCAGAAACTTACAGAGGTAACTCCTTTGCAGGTTATTCTGGTTCTATCGAAAACGGACGATATCCCAGCTTTTATAACACATGTCATTCCTGTTGCCAACCGCTCTTGCGGAAAGAAAATAACCCGAGAGGAGTATTTGTCGATAAATGCCGGTGTTCCTGCCCATGTGCTGACTGAAGAAAAATATCAGCGTATCCTGACTTTGCCTTATGCTGATAATTTGTATCATACCGAGCATATTGTAGACTTGAATAAAGTAAGTATACGTTATGGTGAACGTACTATCCTGAAAGAACTTGACTGGACTGTGCTTTGTGGCGAAAAATGGGCATTAAGCGGAGATAACGGCTCTGGAAAGTCAACGCTGCTGAGTCTGGTCTGTGCCGATAATCCCCAAAGCTATGCTTGTGATATATCTTTGTTCGGACGTAAGCGCGGTAGTGGAGAAAGCATTTGGGAAATAAAAAAACATATCGGATACGTAAGTCCGGAGATGCATCGTGCCTATTTAAAAAATCTGCCGGCTATTGATATCGTAGCAAGCGGACTCCATGATTCTATCGGTTTGTATAAGAAAACCCATAAGGAAGATATTGCTATTTGTGAGTGGTGGATGGATATCTTTGGTATTAAAGAGCTGAAGGATCGTAATTTCCTGCAACTGTCGAGTGGTGAGCAGCGTATGGTGTTACTTGCCCGTGCCTTTGTGAAAGATCCGGAGCTGCTGATACTGGATGAACCTCTTCATGGATTGGACATGTATAATCGACGGCTGGTAAAGGATGTGATAGAGGCATTCTGTCAGCGAAAAGACAAAACACTTATTATGGTGACACATTATAAGGAAGAACTTCCTGCGTGTATAGATCATAGTTTGTATCTTGTACGAAACCGTTAAGGCTTGTTTTATTTGTGTCCTGATTGGCAGAAAGAGATTGTTGAATTGCTTTTGATGAAATCTGTGAGGAAATATTTTTGGTTTTTCGTTTCTTTTCCTATATTTGTTTAATTTTTAAGGAAGGGCTAAAAAGCCCTTTTATACATAACTAATATATGAAAACTATGAATATCAAGATTCGACTGATCATTATGAACTTCCTGCAGTTTGCTGTATGGGGAGCTTATCTGACCTCCATGGGAACTTATTTAACTAAAATTGGGCTGGGAAGCCATATTGGTATATTTTATGCCATGCAGGGTATTGTTTCGTTGTTCATGCCTGCTATATTAGGTATTATAGCTGATAGATGGGTTCCGGCACAACGATTGCTGGGATTGAGTCATTTGCTTGCAGCCCTGTTTATGGTAGGAGCCGGATATTATGGAATGACAGCGGGTGATGATGTTTCGTTTACTGTCTTGTTTTCATTTTATTCAATGAGTGTGGCTTTTTATATGCCTACACTTGCATTGTCGAATTCGGTAGCTTATACGGCGCTCGATAAAGCGGGACTGGATACAATTAAAGCATTTCCTCCTATCCGTACCTGTGGCACGATAGGTTTTATTTGTTCCATGTGGCTGGTAGACTTGTTAGGATTTCAGGCAAATTATATGCAATTCTTTACTTGTGCGGTATGGGGAGTGATTTTGGCTGTTTATGCTAATACATTGCCTCAGTGTCCGGTGACTAGAAATACCGGCGGGCAGAGAAAATCCCTTGTTGAGGCTTTGGGATTGAAGGCCTTTTTACTGTTCCGCCAGCGCAAAATGGCGATATTTTTTATCTTCTCAATGCTGTTGGGTGTTTCATTACAGATAACCAACGGATTTGCAAATCCGTTTATCACAAGCTTTAGTGCAATTCCTGAATATGCTGATACTTTTGGTGTGCAGCATGCTAATTTGCTGATTTCACTTTCACAAATCAGTGAAACATGCTGTATATTGCTTATACCTTTCTTCTTAGGACGGTTCGGTATAAAGAAGGTTATGCTGATTGCTATGATTGCCTGGGTTTTACGCTTCGGCTTATTTGGACTTGGTAATCCGGGTAGTGGAGTATGGATGTTTATTCTTTCCATGATTGTATATGGAGTGGCTTTCGACTTCTTTAATGTTTCCGGTTCCTTGTTCGTTGATAAAGAAACTGATATTTCCGTACGCTCTAGTGCTCAAGGACTTTTCATTATAATGACTAACGGACTTGGGGCTACTATTGGTACGTTGACTGCGCAGTGGGTAGTAAACCAGTTTGTTGATTTCAGCAGCACGGAACCACAAGTTGAGGGCTGGACAAATGCCTGGTTTATTTTCGCTGCTTATGCGTTGATTGTAGCTGTTATGTTCAGTATTGTGTTTAAATATAAACATGAAGTTAAAACAGTATGAATGAGATAGAGATAAGAGTTCTTGATATGTCTGCTGTGCTCAAGCCTTCGGATGCTTTTGCATTGGTTCTGGAAGAGCTTGGAGGAGGTTTCCGCAAACTGGCTCTCATAATCGGGAAACAGGAAGCACAAGCCATAAAAATGGGACAAATGTCGTATACTCCTCCGCGTCCTTTTACTCATGACCTGATGCTGAGTGTGATGGAAAAGGGAGGATTAGTGCCGGTAAAAGGAGTGATTTATGAGGTGAAAGATGGCATTTACAGTTCCTATTTATTTGTACGCTGTGCGGATGAAACAATATTTCAGGTTGATGCTCGTACGACAGATGTTATCTCTCTTTCTCTCAGAAAAAAGTTCCCTCTGTATGTTTATGAAGATATTTTAGAAAGAGAACAGCTGCGTAATATCTCAGCTGATGGCTCTACATATTGTGTCTCAATAAACACTATAGATATTGATTCTCTGAAAAAAGCAATGGATGAAGCCGTGGAGAATGAGGACTATGAACGAGCATCACAGTTGCGCGATGAAATAAGAAAACGTGAGAAAAAAGAAGATAAATACAAGTAAACGATAATATTTAAAGAATATGCATGTATTTTATGCTCCGGATATAGCTGTTAATCCGGAATTGCCCGAAGAAGAGGCTGGACATTGCTTGCGAGTGTTGCGTTTGACGGTGGGTGATGAGATAATGCTGACCGATGGGAAAGGTTGTTTTTACCGTGCCGCTATTAGTGCGGCAACAGGTAAGCGTTGTCAGGTAAAAGTGAATGAGGTTATTCCCCAAGAACCTTTCTGGAAAGGCCATTTGCATCTGGCGATGGCGCCTACCAAGAATATGGATCGTATAGAATGGTTTGTAGAGAAAGCTACTGAAATTGGTTTCGATGAACTCAGTTTTCTGAATTGTCGGTTTTCTGAGAGAAAGGTGATTAAGACTGAGCGCATCGAGAAGATTGTTGTTTCGGCTATAAAACAATCACTCAAAGCGCGAAAACCAGTTGTTAATGAAATGGTAGACATTGGACGGTTCATGCAACGTGAATTTGCGGGACAAAAATTTATAGCTCATTGTTACGAAGGAGAGAAGCCCCTTCTGAAAGATGTTTTGCAACCTGGAGAAGATGCTGTGGTATTAATTGGCCCCGAGGGTGATTTCAGCCGTGAGGAAGTTGAAAAGGCTGAAGCGATGGGATTTCGTTCAATCAGTTTAGGTAAATCGCGCTTGCGTACAGAAACTGCTGCTTTGGTGGCAGTACATACCATGAATTTATTTAATAGTTAATGGACGGAGATATGAAAAAGAATATATTAGGATATTGTTTACTGCTGGTTGCTGTACTGTTGGCGTCATGCAGCAAGAAGAACAATTATGAAAACGTGCTCCCCAAAGATGCTGCAATGGTTGTGTCTGTCGATCTGGTTTCGATAGCAGAAAAGAGTGGATTGAGTGGAGATAAAGGTGCTCCGGTTGTGGCGCGGCTGAATGAAGCTTTGAAAAGCGGGGCTGAAGGAGCAGGTGAACTTATAGACAAGATCACGAAAGATCCTTCGGAGAGTGGCTTGGACTTAACTGAAAAAGTTTATTATTTTATTGAATCTGGTGGCGTATCTACAGGTCTGGTTATGAGAGTTTCTGATCAAGATAAACTGGAAGACTTGTTGAATGCTTTGCATAACCAGCAAGTATGTGAGAAGCCTGTTGAAGCAGAGGGGTGTATGTGGACCTCTATGGGGCGTGTGCTGGTAACGTATACAGATGATGCATTCCTGGCTTTGCTTGACTTGAAAGGAGGGGAGGCAAAAGATATGCTTCATATGGCTTCAATGCTTTTGCGCCAGACTGAAAAGGATGGATTTACGGCCACTTCCGATTTTCAACAGATGAAGAATCAGAAAGGAGATATTGTTTTATTGTCTTCTTTGGATTTGCTTCCAGGAGAATACGTTACTCCACTTACTATGGGAGTTTCTGCTACACTGGATTTGAAGAATATAAAAGCGCTTTCTACGATATCTTTTGAGAAAGGGAAGATTGTGATGGATGTACAGGATATAACAACGGATAAAGTAATGACTTTATTGGTAGAAAAGCAGTTGCAAGCTACAAATCCGGTCAAAGGTACTTATCTCGATACTTTCCCTGCAAATACATTTTTCTGGATGTCTGGTAATGTAGATGGAAATAAAATCTATCAGTTGCTGTGTGAAAACCCGACTGTACGTCAGCAGTTCGAAAGCTCAATTATGCCTATCGATTTTGAGGCAATATTTGGTTCTATAAAAGGCGATGTGGCAGTGGCGGTAACTAATCCTTTGCAGAATGGTTTTATTGCTTATGCTGATGTCACGAACAGTCAGTTTCTGCAAACATTTGAAGATCTGAAGCCCTTGCTGGCGTTGACTAACGGACAAATGCAGCTGATAAACCGTGGCGCTGACAGTTATGAATTCCGTATGCGGAATGGCAGTATGATGGGACTCCGTGCAGGAAATGTCAGTTTCTGGTTTGGAGTGAAAAATAATCGCTTGTATTTTACCAATGATTATAATTTGGTAGATGCTCGTGTTCCTGGACTTACTTTACGGGATTGTCCATGGGGACAAAAAGTGTCGGGTAAGCGTTGTTTTGTTGGGATGAATTTTACATCTGTTTCAGATCAGGCGAAGCAGCTTTTGGGTAATAACAGTCAATATGCTCCTGCTATAGGTGCGTTGCACATTTTGGATTATATGACGATAGAAACGGTAGATTATAAAACATCTCATATTGAGCTGACAACAAAAAGCAAAGATAAAAATGTACTTCAAACATTGTTAGAGGTATTTAATTAATGAAAAATGGAAACAATTGAATTACAACAAACTCTGCCGGAGGTATTTGCCGGCAGAGATAGTATCATTTCCGATGTTTGGCATCGGCAAGTTGCGTTTCAGAGGGGGAAGACTTATCTGGTAGAAGCCGTTTCGGGCACAGGTAAATCTTCCCTTTGCAGTTTTATTTATGGATATAGAAAGGACTATCAGGGCATTATCTGTTTTGACGGTGAAAATGTGAAGAATTTCTCTGTCAGCCGGTGGGTAGAAATCAGAAAACGTTCGTTGAGCATGTTGTTTCAGGAATTGCGTTTGTTCCCGGAGCTGACAGCATGGGAAAACGTACAGCTGAAGAATTCACTGACGGGACATTGCAAACGCAAGCAGATAGAAGATTGGTTCTCACGTTTAGGTATTTCAGACAAATGGGACCAGCAGATTGGAAAGATGTCTTTTGGACAGCAGCAGCGTGTTGCTTTTGTTCGTGCTTTGTGCCAGCCTTTTGATTTTATTTTTTTAGATGAACCGGTCAGTCATTTGGATGATGGCAATGGGAAGATTATGGCAGATATCTTGCATGAGGAAGCTGAAAAGCAGGGAGCAGGTATAATAGTAACGTCTATCGGAAAACATATTCCGTTGAATTATGACAGGGTACTTTCTTTGTAAATACAGATATTATGATTTGGAAGTTATTAAGACAGCATATTAGTGTGTCGCAGCTTGCAGGATTTTTCCTGGCTAATTTATTTGGTATGATTATCGTCTTGCTGGGAGTTCAGTTTTATCGGGATGTATTACCTATATTTACTCAGGGCGATAGCTTTATAAAAAAAGATTTTGTAATTCTCAGCAAGAAAGTTAGTACGTTGGGAACTCTTGTTGGAAAAAGTAATACGTTTTCTGCGGGTGATATTGCGGAAATAAAGGAGCAGCCGTTTACTAAGAGTGTAGGTGGATTCCTTCCGTCGCAATTTAAGGTATCTGCTGGCATGGGAATGCAAGGAATACGTATGTCGACTGATATGTTTTTTGAGTCGGTTCCAGATGAATTTGTTGATGTGAAGTTAGATAAATGGAGTTTTAATCCGGCATCGGATATTGTTCCAATCATTATTCCACGTAATTATCTGAATTTGTATAATTTCGGTTTTGCACAAAGCCGTAACCTTCCTCAGCTTTCGGAAGGAGTAATGGGCATGGTGAATCTGGACATCCGGATAATGGGGAATGGGCAAGTGAAGCAGATGAAAGGGAATATTGTCGGCTTTTCAAACAGACTCAATACTATTCTGGTTCCCGAATCATTTATGAATTGGGCAAATGAAGCCTATGGCGCAGGAGAAAAAGCTGAGCCTTCGAGACTGATTGTAGAAGTTAACAATCCGGCAGATGAACGGATTGCTAAGTTTTTCCAACAGAAAGGGTATGAAACAGAAGGTAACGGTTTGGATGCCGGCAAGGCAACTTGGTTCTTGAAAATCGTTATCGGTATTGTGTTGTCTGTTGGTTTGCTAATCAGTGTGCTTTCATTCTATATTTTGATATTAAGTATATATCTGTTGCTGCAGAAGAATTCTACAAAACTCGAAAATTTACTATTGATAGGTTATAGTCCTGCCCGGGTAGCACGTCCGTATCAGTTGCTTACTGTTATTCTTAATTTGGCGGTATTGTTACTAGGCTGTGTTGTTGTTATGTCTGTAAGATTTCTTTATCTTGATACGATAATGAATCTTTATCCGGGTGCAGGAGGGGGAAGTATGATTCTTTCTCTGGTTGCCGGATGTATTATTTTTATAGGAGTGTCTGTACTGAATATTGTGATTATACGTCGTAAAATAAATGCTATCTGGTTGCGGAAATAAAAAGGCTAATGAATATGATACAACAAATAGAATTTTCTTTAAAACCTCGTCGAAGAGGTTTCCATTTGATTACAGAGGAAGTGATGTCGCACTTATCTGCGTTGCCTGCAACCGGACTGGTAAATCTTTTTGTGAAACATACTAGTTGTGCACTCAGTATTAATGAAAATTATGATCCTTCAGTGCGTAGTGATATGGAACAGATCTATAATCGTTTAGTTCGTGAAAATGAAAGTTATTATCAGCATACAGATGAGGGAAGTGACGACATGCCCAGTCATGCAAAATGTAGCTTGACTGGAGTTTCGCTTACTATTCCTGTTACTGGAGGAAAACTGAATCTGGGAACTTGGCAGGGTATTTATCTTTGTGAGTTTCGTGATTATGGCGGTCCTCGTCGGATTGTAGCTACAATTATGGGATAGGAGTGTTCGGATATAGTTCGTTTGTTTACTAATTATCGGGAAACAAAGAAAAATTTATTGGTATGCCTGTGTGTGAATAAATGTTTATAGATGTCTTATACTGTAAAATGATATGTTCAAAAACGCTTGATTTGTGTCAGGAAACATAGTTTTACGGCTAAAAAATGTTACATAGGAGTACACTGTTGGCAGATTATTGTATAAATTTGCCATACCGAATAGTTAAACATCAAACTATTTTGATAAAGACTAAAAAGTAGATTTTTCAGGACTATTAAAAGAACTTTTAATTATACAATAAAAGATTAAGCTTATGTCAAAAATCGTTGGACACATTTCGCAGGTAATCGGTCCGGTTGTCGATGTTCGGTTTAAATTCGACGGTGTGGATGCAGAACATGCTTTGCCGAAAATTCACGATGCTATGACCATTAAAAGACATGATGGTCGTATCTTGGTTGTGGAGGTTCAGCAACATATCGGTGAAGATACTGTGCGTACCGTTGCGATGGACAGTACAGACGGGTTGCAGCGCGGAATGGAAGTCATGCTTACCGGACAGGCTATTACAATGCCTGTTGGTCCTCAAATTAAAGGACGAGTAATGAACGTAGTCGGTGAAACGATAGACGGTATGAAGGAACTGGATAAGACAGGAGGTTTTCCTATCCACCGCGAACCGCCTAAATTTGAAGATCTGGCTACTACGCAGGAAGTCCTTTTTACGGGTATTAAGGTTATCGACCTTTTGGAACCTTATCTGAAAGGAGGTAAAATTGGATTGTTTGGTGGTGCGGGAGTTGGAAAAACCGTGCTTATCAAAGAGTTGATTAACAATATTGCCAAAAAGCACAACGGTTTCTCAGTCTTTGCCGGTGTAGGAGAACGTACTCGTGAGGGTAACGACCTGCTTCGTGAAATGATTGAATCTGGAGTTATCCGCTACGGCGATGAGTTTCTGAAGAGCATGGAAGAAGGAAACTGGGACTTGTCGAAAGTAGATTATTCTGAAGTAGAGAAATCGCAGGTTGCAATGGTGTTCGGACAGATGAATGAACCTCCTGGCGCACGTCAGTCTGTTGCATTGTCTGGATTGACACTTGCAGAATCTTTCCGTGACCGCCAGACTGGTGAGAATGGTCCACGTGATATTCTTTTCTTTATTGACAATATATTCCGTTTTACTCAGGCTGGTTCTGAGGTTTCAGCTTTGCTTGGACGTATGCCGTCGGCCGTAGGTTATCAGCCTACACTGGCTACAGAAATGGGACAGATGCAGGAACGAATCACTTCTACCAAGAATGGTTCTATTACTTCTGTTCAGGCTGTATATGTTCCTGCCGATGACTTGACCGACCCTGCTCCGGCTACTACCTTTACGCACTTGGATGCTACTACTGTATTGAGCCGTAAGATTACAGAGCTGGGAATATATCCGGCGGTAGATCCGTTGGAATCGACTTCTCGTATTCTGGATCCGTTAATTGTCGGTAAAGACCATTACGAAACAGCTCAGCGTGTAAAGCAGATTCTTCAGCGTAATAAGGAGTTGCAGGATATTATTTCTATTTTGGGTATGGATGAACTTTCGGATGAAGATCGTCTGACTGTGAACCGTGCTCGTCGAGTACAGCGATTCCTTTCTCAACCGTTTGCCGTAGCCGAACAGTTTACAGGAGTTCCGGGAGTTATGGTTTCTATAGAAGATACTATCAAGGGATTCAAGATGATTCTGGACGGTGAGGTTGACTATCTGCCTGAACAGGCCTTCCTGAATGTAGGTACGATAGAAGACGCAATCGAGAAAGGAAAGAAATTGCTTGAAGCTGCCAAAGGGTAAAGAAAACTCAACGAATTATGAAGGAAATGCATTTAGTTATCGTTTCACCCGAACGCATGTTGTTCGACGGAAAAGTTTCGCAAGTAACTCTTCCGGGAGAAATGGGGGAATTTCAGGTGTTGACAAATCATGCACCTATTATTTCTTCACTTGTAGCGGGTAAAATAAGTTATACGTCAGGGGCAGAAACTCAGTCATTACAAATTGCAGGAGGATTTGCCGACATAAACAATAATCAGATTTCAGTCTGTGTAGAACTTTGAGAAAAGTAATACAGGCGTAGAACTTAAACGTTTTTGGTAGTTTTTTAGAAAAACTGCACTATACTATGTTTTTGTTAACCATCAGAAAAAAGTTTATCAGAGAGTTGACTCTAATTGGAGTCGTGTTAACGGCTTTAGTAGCTGTAGTGTATCATATGTTCATACCAGACAGGTATTTTCTATGGTTCCCTTCAATCCCGATATTCTTTTATCTGTTTGGCTTATTTTACATAGCTATGTTTTCGTTCTACTATCGTATGGGACTGGAAAAACTGGTAATGTGTTATTTGTCATGCAAAGTTTTGAAATTTATCTTAAGTGCCTTGGTACTGATAGCATATGCTTTCTTTATCGGACATGAAGTTGTTGCTTTTATGTTGACTTATGTATTTTTCTTCTTTGCATTTCTGATATTTGAAACTCGCTTTTTCCTTTGGTTTGAAATGAAACTGAAAAATAGTAAAAAGGTAAACAATGAAAAAAATACGGTACATAGCACTGTTTCTGCTTCTGTTGATGGGAACAACAGGAATGTTGATGGCGCAAAATGCTGATTCAACGGCGGTAGCTGCTTCTTCCGAACAGAACCAGACGGAAGATATAAGTGTTAACGAACTGGTTTTCGGACATATCGGCGATGCTTATGAATGGCATATTGCTACATTGGGCAATACTGTTGTCAGTATTCCGTTGCCGGTTATCGTACATAGCAGTACGGGATGGCATGTTTTCTCTTCTTCTCGTCTGGAAGAAGGAGAATATGAAGGACTGTATATAGCACGTGGCGGAGCATACGATGGAAAGATCGTAGAACGCAATGAAGCTGGTGAGGAAGTTCGTCCGTTGGACATTTCTATTACTAAAAATGTAATGGGATTATTTATCAACAGTGCAGTTTTGCTTGTCATCATGATGAGTTGTGTGCGTTGGTACAAGAAACATCCGGTAGAGCAAGGAGCTCCCAAAGGAGGAGTTGGGATGATAGAAGCACTTGTTCTAATGATATATGATGATGTCATAAAAGGATGTATCGGTGAAGACTATAAACGTTATGCACCTTACTTGCTGACAGCATTTTTCTTTGTACTGGTAAATAACCTGATGGGATTGATTCCTATCTTCCCAGGTGGAGCAAATGTTACAGGTAATATTGCCATAACGCTTGTGCTGGCAGTTATAACATTTTTGTTTACCAATATTTTTGGTACAAAGGAGTATTGGAAAGAAATATTTTGGCCGGATGTTCCCACTTGGTTGAAGGCTCCGGTTCCGATGATGCCTTTGATTGAATTCTTTGGTATCTTTACAAAACCGTTTGCACTGATGATTCGTCTTTTTGCCAATATTATGGCTGGACATGCTGCTATTTTAAGTTTGATAGCAATCATCTTTATTACCGTAAAGGTAGGACCTGTCATTAATGGTTCCATGACGGTAGTTGCCGTAGCATTCGGTATTTTTATGGATGCATTGGAAATTCTGGTTGCATTCATCCAGGCGTATGTGTTTACGATGCTGTCGGCAGTCTTTATCGGATTGTCGCGTGTAAAAGGACACGAAGCCTGATTATAGAATAAAAAAGTAAATAAAAGTATAACCATTTAAATTTTGAAGATTATGTTATTGTCAGTTTTATTGCAGGCTGCTGCAGGAGTTGGTATTAGTAAATTAGGTGCTGCTATTGGTGCAGGTATTGCTGTATTGGGTGCAGGTATTGGTATTGGTAAAATTGGTAGCTCGGCTATGGAAGGTATTGCTCGTCAGCCGGAAGCTTCAGGTGACCTGCGTATGAACATGATTATTGCAGCTGCATTGGTAGAAGGTGTTGCCTTGATTGCCATCGTAGTTTGTTTATTGACATTATTCTTATAATAATATTAGCCTATGGGATTATTAACTCCGGATCCGGGGCTACTGTTTTGGATGATTATCGTTTTTGGAGTCGTATTTTTTATTCTTGCCAAATACGGCTTCCCGGTAATCATCAAAATGGTAGAGGACCGGAAAGCATATATTGATAACTCGCTGAAAGCTGCGCGTGAGGCTAATGAGCAATTAGCAAATGTGAAGGCCGAAGGAGAAAAAATCCTTGCTCAGGCACACGAAGAACAGGCTCGTATTCTAGCCGAAGCTGCTGCTACACGCGATCGCATTATAAAGGATGCTCAGAACCGTGCTATCAGTGAAGGAGATCGTTTGATGATTGAAATCAAAAAACAGATTGAAACTGAAAAAGAAAGTGCGATTCGTGACATACGCCGTCAGGTAGCGGTACTTTCTGTCGGTATTGCAGAAAAGATTATGCGTAATAAACTTGCAGATGCCAAGGAACAGGAAGAGCTTATTGACCGTATGCTTGACGAAATGATAGAATCTTCTAAAAAATAACATACCATGAATACAGGAGTTGTTTCTATGCGCTATGCTAAAGCTTTATTGGCTTATGCTAAGGCGCAAAAAGTAGAAGATCGGGTCTATGAAGAAGTAAAAACACTTGCCGGACATTATGTAAGTCTTCCTGATTTACGCCGTGCGATAGAAAATCCAGTGCTCGACATGCAGAGTAAATGTGATTTGTTACGTGAGGCTTCGGGAGGAAAGGATGTCAGTCAGGAATTGATGCGCTTCTTCAATCTGGTACTCGATGAAAGAAGAGAAAAATTCTTGCAATTCATGTTGTGGTCGTATATTGACTTGTATCGCGAAGATAAAAATATCCTTGTTGGTAAACTCACTACCGCAGTTATATCCAGACGTTTGGAAAAACATCTGGTTGAGCTGGTAGGAAGCCGTACCCAGGGAAAGGTAGAAATGGAAACACATATCGATCCTGAGTTGATTGGAGGATATATCATTGAGCTGGAAGGTTATCGTCTTGATGCGAGTGTTGCTAATCAGCTGAAACGCATAAAGCAACAGTTTATTGCGAGAAACAGAAGAATTGTTTAAATAAGTGAAGAGGACAAATCCTGCTTTATTTATCATTTTAATTAAAAAATTATGCCAGAAAATACAATAAAACCCAGCGAAGTATCAGAAGTACTGCTGCGTCAGTTGCAAGGTATCGACAACTCACTGAAGTTCGACGAGGTGGGAACGGTATTGCAAGTCAGCGATGGTGTGGCACGTATTTACGGCTTGCGCAATGCAGAAGCTAATGAACTTTTGCAGTTTGAAAACGGTATCATGGGTACTGTTATGAATCTGGAAGAGGACAATGTGGGAGCGGTGCTTCTAGGTCCTACAGACCAGATTAAGGAGGGGATGATTGTAAAGCGTACCAAACGTATCGCATCTATCAATGTAGGTGAGAGTATGTTGGGACGTGTTATAGACCCTCTGGGTGTACCTCTTGACGGACGCGGTGAGATAGGGGGCGAATTGTTTGAAATGCCTTTGGAACGTAAGGCACCGGGAGTAATCTTCCGTCAGCCTGTAACAGAGCCTTTACAGACAGGTTTGAAAGCTATTGATGCGATGATTCCTATCGGACGCGGACAGCGTGAGTTGATTATCGGTGACCGTCAGACTGGAAAAACCGCTATTGCCATCGATACAATTATCAACCAGCGTGCCAATTATGAAGCAGGAAATCCGGTATACTGTATCTATGTAGCCGTAGGACAGAAAGGTTCTACTGTTGCCAGCCTTGTAAATGCATTGCGTGAAAAGGGAGCAATGGATTATACCGTAGTCGTTGCTGCAACAGCTTCCGATCCTGCTGCCATGCAGTATTTTGCACCATTTGCGGGAGCTGCTATCGGAGAATATTTCCGTGATACCGGTCGTCATGCTTTGGTTGTATACGATGACCTTTCAAAACAGGCTGTTGCATACCGCGAAGTTTCTTTGATTCTTCGTCGTCCGTCTGGACGTGAAGCATATCCGGGTGATATCTTCTATCTGCACTCTCGTTTGCTGGAGCGTGCTGCAAAAATTATCAGCCAACAGGAAGTTGCCGAACAGATGAACGACCTTCCTCCTAGCTTGAAGGGAAAGGTTAAAGCCGGAGGTTCACTTACAGCGTTGCCTATCATCGAAACACAGGCAGGAGACGTTTCCGCTTATATCCCGACAAACGTAATTTCTATTACCGACGGACAGATATTCTTGGAAACCGACTTGTTCAACCAAGGATTCCGTCCTGCAATTAACGTTGGTATTTCGGTATCTCGTGTCGGTGGTAGTGCACAGATCAAGAGTATGAAGAAGGTTGCCGGAACATTAAAGATTGATCAGGCACAGTACCGTGAGCTGGAAGCTTTCTCAAAATTCAGCAGCGATATGGACCCGGTAACTGCAATGGCTATCGACCGTGGACGTAAAAACAACCAGTTGCTTATCCAGCCTCAGTATTCACCTATGCCGGTTGGTGAACAGATTGCCATCCTGTATTGTGGTACTCACAGCTTGATGCGTGATATTCCTATCAGCAAGGTACGTGCGTTCCAGGATACGTTCCTGACCAATATGCGTGCTAATCATCAGGCTGATGTACTCGATGTACTGGCAAGCGGTAAGATTAACGATGAAGTAACAGCATTGATTGAAAAAGTTGCGGCAGAAACAGCCGGACAATATAAAGAAAGATAATCGTCATGGCATCACTGAAAGAAGTAAAAGGAAGAATAAACTCCATAAACGGAACGCTGAAAATTACGTCGGCGATGAAAATGGTTGCCTCTTCGAAGCTGCATAAAGCTCAGGAGGCAATAGAGAACATGCTTCCTTACGAACGAAGACTGCATCACATGCTTACTAACTTTCTGAGCTCGGAGCTTAGTGTGGAGTCACCTTTCGTCGTGAAACGTGATGTGAAGAAGATTGCCATTGTTGTATTTGCATCGAACAGTAGCTTATGCGGCGGCTTTAATGCCAATGTTATCCGTCACTTGTCTGGAATGATAGAAGAATATGTCCAGCAGGTAGGGAAAGATAATATCTTAGTTTATCCGATAGGACGTAAAGTTGCCGATGCAGTAAAGAAGTTAGGTCTGACTCCGATGGGAGACTATCAGCATATGAGCGGGAAGCCTAATTACAAAGAAGCTTCTGATCTGGCTTCCGAACTGATGGAGCGCTTCCTCAACGATGAAATACAGCAAGTAGAAATGTTGTACAATCATTTTAAATCGACGTCTACCCAGATTCTGACACGTGAAACGTACCTGCCTATCAATTTCTCTCAGGCATCTGCTACAGATGAAGAAGATAAGGGTAAGCAAGTCGATTACATTGTAGAACCGTCAGCAGAAAAGGTGATGCAGGAATTGTTGCCCAAAGTATTGCGTATGAAGATGTATACGGCATTGCTTGATTCGAATGCGGCAGAACATGCTGCCCGTACGATGGCAATGCAGATTGCAACCGATAATGCAAATGAGTTGATTCAGGATCTTACGCTGATATACAATAAGAGTCGTCAGCAAGCCATTACCAACGAATTGCTCGATATTATCGGCGGTACGATGGCGTAACGGTCAAAGCATAAATAAAAAATATCGGGATCGTCCGAAAGGATGGTCCCGATATTTTTTTGTTTATGTAGCCGGATCAGTCAAAACTTCCGTAACGGGTAGGCAACAGTTTACGGTCGCCCAGCGTATTATCTACACGTGCTACGTTTATCCAGAATTTATTTTCGCGTACACTTTCCATCGGATATACCGCCTTTTCGCGGCTGTATGTATGCTGCCAGTTGTCACTTACTGCCTCATATTCCGGATGTGGAGCATTTATCAGTACATTGTCTTCTTTCGAAACTTTACCATCTTTCACTTCCTCTATTTCGTGCCAGATACTGAGCATGGTGTCAATAAAATTATCCAGTTCGTATAAGCTTTCGCTTTCTGTAGGCTCAATCATCAGTGTGCCATGTACAGGGAATGAGAGAGTAGGAGCATGATATCCATAATCCATCAGTCGTTTGGCAATATCATTTTCGGTAATTCCACTTTCCTCGTGAATCTTCCGGCATTCCAGAATCATTTCATGTCCTACAAATCCGTTTGTTCCGCGGTATACCGTACCGTATGTATCGTTCAGCGAAGCAGCAAGATAATTGGCATTCAGTATAGCTGTCTTGGTCGCCCTTTCCAGTCCTTCAGCTCCCATCATGCAAATATAGGCATAGGTAATAGGCAAGATACCGGCACTGCCGTAAGGAGCAGCAGAAACCTCATTCTGTTCATTTCCGAAAAGATTATGTCCCGGCAAGAAAGGAATCAGATGCTTGGCTACACAAACCGGTCCTACACCTGGACCGCCACCACCGTGAGGGCTGGCAAACGTCTTGTGCAAGTTAAGATGGCACACATCCGCACCAATTGTTCCCGGATTTGTCAGTCCTACCTGTGCATTCATATTTGCGCCGTCCATATATACCTGAGCGCCGCATCGGTGAATGATTTTACATATCTCGGCAATATCACTTTCGAAGATACCGTGAGTGGAAGGATAAGTAATCATCAGAGCGGCAAGCTGATCCTTATGCTCTTCTGCTTTCTGACGGAGATCTTCCACATCCACATTACCCCGTTCGTCGCAGGCACAGGTCAATGTTTCGTAGCCAGCCTGAACAGCAGAAGCCGGATTTGTTCCGTGTGCCGAAGCTGGGATAAGAATCAGGTTACGATGTCCTTGTCCGATGCTTTCCAGATAGCTGCGGATGATGCGAAGTCCCGTATATTCCCCGGCAGCTCCTGAGTTTGGCTGAAGCGTGATACCTTCGAATCCAGTGATCGTCATAAGCTGCTGCGAGAGATTTTCTATCAGCGTACGGTAGCCTTGTGCCTGATCTTCCGGAACCAACGGATGCATGTTCATCCACGAAGCATTGCTTAAAGGAAGCATTTCCGAAGCAGCATTCAGTTTCATCGTACACGAGCCCAGTGAAATCATGGAGTGGGCGAGTGAAATATCCTTACGCTCCAGACGTTTGATATAGCGCATCATTTCCGTTTCGGTATGGTAACGGTTGAATACCTCATGAGTCAGATACGATGACCGGCGTCGCAGTTCTCTGTTCAGTGACGACGATTCAGGGATGTCATCTATCTCATGTACAGGCTCTTCGGCAGCAATACCGAAAATCATCAGCAGCAGGTTCGCATCTGCCACGGTAGTAGCTTCGTCGATGCTGAAGCCTACATCTCCATTTTCAAAATACCGAAGATTTACTTCCTTGCTTAATGCTATTGTGCGCAGCTTCTGTGCCGAAACATGATCGGGCAATCCCAGACGGAGTGTGTCGAAGAACAGCGAGTTACGTTCTATATATCCCAGACGGAGCAACTGTTTGTTGAGCCAGTTGGCAATACTGTGAATACGTTTGGCGATATCCTTTATTCCTTCAGCACCGTGGTAGACAGCATAGAAGCCAGCCATGGTAGCCAGCAGAGCCTGTGCCGTACAGATATTCGATGTAGCCTTTTCGCGCTTAATATGCTGTTCGCGAGTCTGCAAAGCCATACGGTAACAAATCTTTCCGTATTTATCCTTTGACAGTCCGATGATACGTCCCGGTATGTTCCGTTTATATTCATCACGCGTTGCGAAATAAGCGGCCGAAGGACCACCGTAGAACATCGGAATACCGAGGCGCTGTGTGCTTCCGAATACGATATCAGCTCCCCATTCGCCGGGAGGAACCAATAACGCAAGGCTCATGATATCCGCGTCTACCGCAACTTTACAACCAGCTGCATGGGCACGTTCCGTAAACTCACGGTAATCTTCTATATTACCGCTGTTGTTCGGATATTGTACGATACAGCCAAACACGTCGGGTGTAAATTCCAGTTCCTTATAGTCGCCCACTTTCACCTCTATTCCCTGAGGAATAGCACGTGTACGTATTACTGCAAGGTTTTGAGGGAATATCTCACGGTCGACAAACAGTGTGTTGGCTCCCGCTTTCTGTTGTGCACGGCTTCTCAGTGCCAGCATCATTGTAGCGGCTTCGGCAGCGGCCGTTGCTTCGTCCAGCAGCGAGCAGTTTGCCAGCGGCATAGCGGTAAGGTCGCTTACTACCGTTTGGAAATTAAGCAAAGCCTCCAGACGTCCCTGTGATATTTCTGTCTGATAAGGAGTGTATGAAGTGTACCATACCGGATTCTCGAAAACATTGCGTTGGATGACAGCCGGAGTAATCGAATCGTACCAGCCAGTACCGATATACGATTTATATATCTTGTTCATAGAAGCCAGTTTCCCGATATGTTCGGCAAACTTCCGTTCTGTCATGGCAGGAGGCAGATTCAACGGAGCTTTTAGCCTGATTTTCTCAGGAATGGTCTTATCAATCAATTCGTCTAATGTCTTTACTCCTATTCTTTCCAGCATTTTGGGAAGATCGTTCTCGGTAATGCCAATATGGCGATTGGCAAAAACATCTGTTTTCATGATTTTAAGGTATTAATAAAGGTAAAAGTATTCAGGTTCGAAAACGTACCGCATTTGTAATAAAATGCCGGTACGTTTTTTATGTTATTCAGGATAATGTTTCTATTTGAAGAACGGATTTTCCATTTTTTCTTTTCCGATGCTAGTCGGTTCTCCGTGTCCCGGATACACCAGTGTTTCATCCGGCAGAGTCAGCAACCGGCACGAAATCTGTTCTATCAGTTCGTTGAAATCTCCTCCTTCCAGATCGGCACGTCCTATGCTTCCCTGAAACAGTACGTCACCGCTGAACAGGCAAGCATCTGCCTTACAGTAATATACCATGCCTCCGGGTGAATGTCCCGGAACATGTATGGCTTGTAATTCCGTATGTCCGAAGCGTATTATTTCTCCGTCTTCGATGTAGTGTCCCAGTCCTACCGGGGCTTCATTCGGGCTGAAACCGAACATGCGGCACTGGTCGGGCAATTTTGCCAGCAGAAACTCGTCAAGTTGGCACGCTTCAGCTTTCAATCCAAATTCACGCAGAATGAAAGGATTGCCAAAAACGTGATCCAGATGCAGATGAGTATTCAGCAAATGCTTTACTGTCAACTTGTTGTCGGCAATATACTGTTTCAGCATCTGTTGCTCTTCCGGAAAAAAACAGCCGGCATCTATGATTGCAGCTTCCCCTGTTTCGTCGGAAATAACGTAACAGTTTACGGGAAACATATTAAATTCGAAGCGTTTTATTTTCATTTGTCCTTATGTGTTAATCAGTTGTTTACAGTGACATATACTACCTTCTTCGTTTCAAAAAACTCTTCCGAGAAGAAATCTTTCAGTTCGGTTACCATTGTCTGGTGCTTTACCGGAAAAACCTCTTTTTCAAGTTCTCCTCCCTTCAGGCAAACCAGTCCGTTGGGGAATGCGTTATGCTGTTCCTTGCTGATGTTCTTGCGGATAATCTTCAACAGATCGGTCAGTGGCATTACAGCACGGCTCACTACAAAGTCGAACATTTGTTTTTCCTCTTCAGCGCGGCAGTGGCGTGTCGTAACGTTTTTCAGTCCGATGGCATTGGCAATTTCGGTAGCAACCCTGACTTTCTTTCCGATGCTGTCTACCAGATGAAACGTTGAGTCGGGGAATAAAATAGCAAGCGGTATGCCCGGAAAACCACCTCCCGTGCCCAGGTCCATGATACGTGTTCCCGGCTTGAACTGGATAAACTTGGCAATGCCCAGCGAGTGAAGCACATGATGTTCGTACAAGTTTGTGATATCCTTGCGTGATATGACATTGATTTTGCTGTTCCAGTCAGTGTACAAGTCGTACAGCGCGGCAAACTGTTCTTTTTGCGTTTCGGTTAAATCAGGAAAATATTTCAGTATAATATCCATGTATGCAAATGGTTATTTTAAGTAAACATTAATGTCATCGTAGGGAACGGTCAGGCTGAAGTCACCTGCCGAATAAGGAGCTATTTCATAACGGTTATAATAGAATGTGACCCCGTCTTTGCCCAGCATAAAGTTCTCCGGAATATAAATATCCGTATCCAGCAATATTCCTACCGACTGAAGCCCTTCTATGCTAGAAATGGTATCGGTCTCCATTTTTTTGTTGACTTCCTTTATCAGTTCCTTCATGATCAGTGAGCAGATTTTTGCATTATCTTCCTTGCGGAATACATCATCGGCAGTAATAAGCTTACCGGTCTGAGCATTGATATTCATATATTTGGCAAGCGTATTGGGATGTGCTCCTCCGGTATACTGGAAGTTTACGACAGAATAATTCCATACGGTACTGTCTTTTCCGGTTTCCAGTGCAGTCTTTATCTGATATTCATAATTATACCATGCCGGAACATCTTCGGCCTTCATGCCGTTATGCATATCAGCTTCGAACAATTCTTTGACATCCGTATTATAATTTTTAATGAAATCATTAGCCAGTGCCGATACAAGTCCTTCGGGAGTCAGTTTGACATATTGTTTGCCGAAAGCTTCTTCCTGTATTTTTTCATTGATAAGCCGTGATATGGAATCTTTCTCCGATGCCGGTTTCAGATAAGCATAACTGATGCTGATTTTGCATGACGGAGTTTCCTTTCCTTCCTGCAAGTACACTGTTGTGTCTTTTTGCAGCATGTCTGGTTCGGCAGCAGCTGTTTGTTTCTGTTCGATACATCCTGTAAGTGCAAACCCGCCCGCAATGCCGAATATGAGTGACGGCAGTAAAATTCTGGTTGATTTCATGATACTATTTTTTAGTCTGTTGATTTTTGCATTCTCATACGACAAATATAACACAAGTTCTCGAATAAAACATGAAAAAAGAACGTTCTTTCTGTCGTTTTGATAAAGATTTTCGGATAGCCGGAAGGCAGGAAATAAAAAAATATGTAAGTTTGTCCGAAAAGGAACAATGTTCATTAACGAAGCAGCTATGAAAACAGAATATTGGGGAACGATTCCCTATCGTGAGGCATGGAGCCGACAGCAAGAATTATTCGATAAACTGGTGCATCAGCGTGGTAGTGGCGAAACCTGTGAAAACCGTCTGATATTTTGTGAGCATCCTCATGTCTATACCTTGGGCAGACATGGTAAAGAAGCCAATATGCTTCTGCGTGAAGAACAGCTGAAGCAGATTGGGGCGGAACTATTCCATATAGACCGCGGAGGAGATATCACTTACCACGGTCCGGGACAACTGGTCTGTTACCCGATACTGAATCTCGAAGATTTCCGGTTGGGACTGAAAGATTATATCCATGCATTGGAAGAAGCGGTCATCAGAGTTTGTGCGTCATACGGTATAGAGTCGGGCAGGGTAGCCGGGGCAACCGGTGTGTGGCTTGACACAGGAACAAAGAACGAACGCAAAATCTGTGCAATAGGTGTACGCAGCAGCCATTTTATTACGATGCATGGACTTGCACTTAACGTGAATACGGATTTACGCTATTTCAGTTATATTCATCCGTGTGGCTTTATAAATAAAGGTGTGACTTCCATTTCCAGAGAACTTGGTCATGAGGTCGCTATGGATGAGGTGCGGGAAAGATTGCAAAACGAACTTCACACCTGTCTGAATGTTCATATGACGCCCTTAAAATAATATCAGGTTGTCTTTTGAAAAAATTGCTGAAGAATTAGTAGAAACATCAGCAATTTTGCCTGAAAGTTCGTACAATTTTTTAAAAAACATCACGTTCTTTTGGAGCAAACTTGCCGGTCGGAGAAGGAGGCTTTGGCGAAGAACCAGTAAAAAAATAGCTAAAGTCAAGTCTGTGAGGCTTTTTTCTGCCTAAAACTTTTCTTTTTTGCAGGAAAGATTTATCTTTGGCACCGTTAAACTTAAAAAGGAAAACACTATGAGTCTTGAAAAAACATTGGTTATATTGAAACCATCTGCTGTACAACGTGGCTTAATAGGAGAAGTTACCTCTCGTTTCGAACGTAAAGGCTTGCGTCTGGCAGGTATGAAAATGATGCAGCTTACAGACGAACTTTTGAATGAACATTATGCCCATCTGGCAGGAAAGCCTTTCTTTCAGCGCGTAAAAGAATCGATGATGGCATGTCCGGTAGTTGTTTGTTGCTACGAAGGAGTAGATGCCGTTCAGATTGTCCGTTCGATGACAGGAGCTACAAACGGTCGTGTTGCCATTCCGGGTACAATACGAGGTGATTATTGTGTAAGTTCTCAGGAAAACATTATCCATACATCCGACTCTCCCAAGACGGCTGCAGAAGAGGTAAACCGTTTCTTTAAGCCCGAAGAGCTGTTCGAATATAAACAATGTACACTACAACACCTTTATTACGAAGATGAGTATAAGCTTGTATAGCAGCTTGTTATAGAAAATAGAAAAATAAAATGCAGGAAATCGTTCAGATTTGCCTGCATTTTATTTGGTCAATTCAAATAAAGATTATATTTTTGCACCCGCAAACGAAAGGAAATGCACTCTTAGCTCAGTTGGTAGAGCAACTGACTCTTAATCAGTGGGTCCAGGGTTCGAATCCCTGAGGGTGTACTTTCAGATGAAGTTGCACGGGAAATTTGACAATTTATAGTGGATGCACTCTTAGCTCAGTTGGTAGAGCAACTGACTCTTAATCAGTGGGTCCAGGGTTCGAATCCCTGAGGGTGTACCAGGCCGTGAGGCAAAACATTGAGAAGTCCTGAAAACTTGACCGGTTTTCAGGACTTTTTTATTATTCCTATCATTCCGATACAATGTTGTTTTGGATCAACGTAAAAAACGGAACATAATGACTTTATCATTGGGAAGCAGAAGGAGGAAATGAAGCGGCTTAATGCCACAAGGCAATACCAGGAATATCAACTGGAAAAGGCAAATGAAAAGGAATGGCAGAGTGAAGACCTTGACAGGACTATCAACGAGAAACGTTCCAGACTGAACAAAGAAAAAGGGAACGAACTTCTGAACGCTGCTGTCGGTTGGGCTACCGAAAAATCGAAAGTCCTGAAAAATGAAATAGAGGATTTGCGCTGTGAGATTTCCACGTACGAGGAAACCATCAAACGGTTACAGGATAAAATCCAGACCATGCAGAATGACCATAGCCGTGAACTGATGCAACTGGAGACTAAACATCGGGCCGAACTGGACCGCAAGGAGACGGAACATGCCCAAGAAGCCACCAGACTCAAAAATCGGATTGTGTGGCAGAATCAGATTATCGGCAGTTTCAGTTTCCTGCTGCTTAAAACGAGCGACATCTTCTGCAAAGCAGTAAACAGCATCATTCGTTTGGCAAAGGATTATTGCAAGCCTCGTTTTGATACGGAACAGGTATCTGACATCAAGAGTACCCTTAATTTGTTCGGAAATGACAGACAATCACATCAGGCGGCAGGGATTTCCTGTACTTCTCTGCTAACTTAGATAGCCGTGAGCAGGTCAAAGCCCAGCGAGAGGTCGACAATGTGGTTGATGGGCATTACGACTATCAGCAAAAGAGGGGCTTCTCAATGAGAAGATAATCCTATTGATGTATTAACCTGTAAATCAAAAATAAAGTCCGTGGTGTAAAATGCTATATCACGGATTTTATGTACTTTTGTAATCGTACTGTTTCACTCTTTAATCGTTAATGTCATGAAAACGATGATTGTATTTCTAACTTGTATTTTCATAGTGGGTTGTACAAGCAAGTCAAAACAGAAAGAAGAGGGTGCTTCAGAAGCATCCATAAACAATATAGTCGAAAGGAATGATACCTTAGAACTTTTATCGAACAATCAACAGGAAGTTACGATAAAAGAATCCGAGAAACAGAAACAACTTTCGGGGAGCATGACATATAAACTTGAGCCAATTCCCCGTGATATTCCTACGGGGCAAACTATCAACCCTGATTCTCTTTCCATGCGGACTGAATATGATTATTACCCCTTATCAACAACGAAAATAAAAGTAACCATTACCAATCTCTCCCATTATGAATATGATTGTGGAGAAAGTTACAGTCTTGCTTATTTCAATACGAAACAGAATGTTTGGGAAACTTTGCCAACTAATCCTATCATCAACGATATCTTGTGGATATTTCCACCAGAAAACCCAACCCATGAGCAGATGATTGAGCTCTACACTTCCGAAGTCCCTAATCGTCCGGGTAAATACCGCATTTACAAGGCTTTCAATAGAAGAACAAAAGTCGCTCATGCGGAATTTGAGTTGGTTGATAAGAAAGGAGTCAAAAGGCTTCGTGAACGAATTGACAATTATTGGAGAAAAAACAGAATGATCTCTAACGATACCACAGCGCAAAACATTCATTCAACCTGGATTCAAAATGATGATGATACGATTTACGTGGGCTTAATGAATAATACCCTCCATTTTCAAGAAATGTTCAGAAGAAAAGTCATAAGTTATTCGGCAGTCAGTCATGGCAAAATACGATATAACGTACCTTTTACCCAATCTGCGTCTCCCGACACTTTACACGTAACCATGCAAACCGAGCTGCCTGTTTATCCGATGGGTGCTGAAGTCGTATCGGTAGAATTGACCAATAATAATCCACGTGATTTGTTTTTTGGAGAGTCATATTATGTTTTGCGTAAAGAGGGAAATCGTTGGGTGTTTCTCTATGATGGTGGTGCGTGGAACGACGTTGGGCATGGATTGACACAAGGAGGTTCGTTCCACTTTAAGGCCTGGCTTCATCCTATTGTCAATGACAACAAGCCCGGAGTTTATAAGGTAATCAAGAAAATAGGTTTCAGTGGTTCTTCCCAAAAGTGGTTTATGGGGGCAGAATTTAGAATCGAATAAAAGCAAGATTATGAAATCAATAACATCTATACTATTTATGGAATAAATTTTTATGCGAATATCGCTGTTGATTCTACTTATACTGATTTAGGGTTTGCTGTTATATCAGAATAAGATACTTTTTATATGTTTCAGGTTAATATATTGGCTTGGTAAATATTTTTTATCTTTATCGGGTAAATTTGTAACAAAGAGTACAGATATATATCCGTCTTTGTTGAATAAATAGATTACAACTTATAAATATGTGGTGATATCTGATAATATATTAGTTAAGACTTTAATAATAGCTGTTTGTAAATGTTTTGGTAGATTTTATGAACGGAAGTAAAAGTTAAATGATAATTTTTGCAGTATTATATTGATGAGATAAAAAATATTTAGATTCAAGAAGTTTAATTGGGACATTTATTCTGGATTAAGATATTATCAGAATATTTCTGAGTTGAAAATGTTATTTAATTCTTTCTCTGAAAAAATAAGCGATCTTACTATGGAGATTCTCACGAAAAAAAGGTTTTTATAAGATATATAACTATTATAATAACTTATATTAGCTATAACTTATAAAGTTTAAATCATATTAGTGTTTCGGGATTCTTATCGAAAAGTTTCTTCTCGTGAGATCTAACGTTCTTTTATTTGATAGATCATTTGTATTGTATACCAGCATTTTATACTTTTGTAAGTAACGTGTATATACCATACTGTGAATAATAATGAATGCACTTGTGTAGATGAAAAGGCAATGTATGCAGGATGTAATGCTCTCCACATTACATTATATTATGGAAATATCTGGCAGAATTAGTGTTGGTTCTGTTATGTTTCTATACGGTTTGTCGGAATGACTGTTAATCTGGAAACTGATGTACAGGTTATCATCATTGATAGATTGGTATTGATGAAATAAATAAAGGGAATAATTGTTTTAATTCAAATGGAGTGAATATGAGAAAAGAGATTGCATGTGTCATATTGATTTTATTGTCGGCCTGTGTAAATAAGCCTGGACAGGAGGCTACCTCTGCAGCTGTTATCGGAGGTGCAGACAGTATGACATCCATTGTTGTTGCTGATACTTGTGCTTCATTTCAAGATACAGTAACATACGAGTTACGTCAGTGTCAACTTTGGTATACAAAAGATTTACCTGAAGCATATAACGAAGAAACCCGTCTGTGGACAGAATATGAAGTATATACAGAAAATGTGCCCGTGATTAATGTATTTGTAAGCAATCCGACGGACATTCCGTTGGAGTTCGGACGGGATATGCGTTTCTATTTGTGGAAAAATGATAAATGGTGTCCGCCGGAGCAAAGGGATACCTCCTATACGATTGTATGGAATAGTGATGCGTTTATGATAGAGAAGGCTCCTTTGCTGTATTGCTTCCGTTATAAACTGAATGAATATTACATTCCAAAAGGGAAATATCGTGTTCAGAAATCATTTAGTAGAGGTGATGAACACATTCTTTTGACAGACAGTTTTGAGGTTAAATAAAAAATGTGTGGAGTATGAAAAGCTGGTATATTTATTTCGTGGCGATGATGGCAATATGCGGACTGGGATGCAATCGTACGGCATCAAAAAAACAGGTTATGCAGATTGGGCCTGCCGATGCACAATGCCTGAACTGTGATACGCTGGGGACTACTGTGCGGATGAATATGATACAGAACCATTATCCGCTTGATACGAAGAATGTGTATGCTATCCTATTGAATCCTAAGCGTCAGTCGCTGATTTTTGGTGGTGACTGGACATTGCAGAAATGGGAAAACGGCTCGTGGATGGGTGCAAAGATGAATGGAATGTATGGCTTTGGAGATGTAGGTATGCAGTTAAACTTTGCTCCTGATTATTATTGTTTTAGTTATCCTGTCAGTTGCTATAGAATTACACCCGGAAAATATCGGATTATTCAATCATTTCATGACGGAAGGGAAGAAATTACAGTAAGTGCCGAGTTCTGGATAGATGAATAACGGAAAATTGTTTCACGGAAAAATATTATGTTATGAGAACAAAATTATTGTTAGGGGTATTGGCTTGGTTTGCAGCATATATGTTGCAAGCCCAGGAAGTGAATGACCGTTATATTGAGGTGATGGGCACTTCAGAAATAGAAATTGTGCCGGATAAGATTCATTATCTCATAGAAATCCGGGAGTATTTTGAAGAGGAGTTCGACGGTAAGTCCAAGCCGGAAGAATATCGTACAAAATACCTTTAGGGAGATAGAGCAGCAGTTGAGGAAAGTACTGGCCGATATGGGCATTCCGAAAGAAGCGGTCCGTGCACAAGAGGTGGGGGACTATTGGCGTAGACAGGGACAGGATTTCCTGGTTTCCAAAAAATACGATATCACACTGACCGATTTCAGACAGATAGATGAAATCGTGAAGCGTATTGATACCAAGGGAGTGAATACCATGCGTATCGGAGAACTGGAAAACAAGGATATGTTGGTTTATCATCAGAAAGGGAAAATGGAGGTCCTGAAAGCTGCACAACGGAAAGCTGCCTATCTGGTGGAGGTGCTGGGAAAGAAATTAGGGGAGGTAATTCGTATTGTGGAGGATGGCAATGCAGGCATGTCCTCACTTTTCAGTGCACAGAGTAATGTCCGTGCCTCTGATGCCGCTTCGTTCGATGGTTTCCGCACGATAAAAAAGCATTACTCTATGCAAGTACGGTTTGAAATTACAGATTGAATAAGTTTTGAATGGATAGAGAATCATGAAAGCGGAAGGGTTCATATTGTTGTGCGGATGCCTGATTTTAGGTCTGGCTGGTTGTAGCTGTAAAAAGTCGGACAGACAGCAGGAAATACTTCCTGTAGAAGCTGTAGACAATACTGTGGGGCTCAACGATACATTGGGAATCTCCTTACATCCTGAATCCCCTGTCTATTCTGTCCGACAGAAACAGATTGTCTTTGTATTGTCCAACCAAAGTGGCATGGATATCAGTTACGGTTTGGATTATCGTTATACGTATGAAGATGAAACGGGTATATGGAGGGAGATTTCGAAACGCCCTGTCGTTTTTGAGGTGGAATATGTGCTTCAGCATGGAGATAAACAGTATCTCTATGCTGATTTGTATAGGAACTTACCGGGCCGATATCGTTTCTTTTTTGATGTCTGGCGATACGACCGGAATTATACTTTTATGGCCGAGTTCTGTTTATCGGAAAGTAAAGTGGCAGGTAAATAAAAATAATCATTATAATCGAAAAGCCTTAATGAAATGAAAGCAGTAAGATTTTATTGCATTTGGATAATTGGTATGCTTTTGGCAGTCAGTTGCATCGGTAATGCAGAACAAAAGAAAGTAGAAACCTCAGAAGGTGTACCTTATGTACCTTTTTCTAATCAAAGCGAAGGTTTGAAAATTATCGAAGCCTTAAATAAGGCATACGGTGACAATCCAAATGTGACCGGAGATTTTATTGGGAGCATCCGTTGCCCTTATTTTCTAGAGGGACATTATTTTGATGGAAATACGCTGGTTCTTCAGGTGCGAGGTGATACGCTGCGGGCACGGAAGATACTGGAGGATGTATCAGGAAGCAAGGCTTTCCGTATCGAAATGATGAGCGACAGTACTTTTTCTAAAAAACAGCTTAAAGATTTATTGGATGAACTAAACAGACGGTATAAGGCTTTGCCAAGAGGAAGATTGAAAACTAATATGGTGGGTTGGGGAAGTACCCTCCATTTCATTGAAGTGACCTTTATCCGTAACACTCCGGAAGCCCGTGCGGAGTTTCGTAGGTTGCTGATGGATTCGCCTGCCATTCGTTTCTCTGGTCCGGAAGAACCCGTTCGGAATAATGCCACCGGGGTGTCCAAAGCACATGGTATATCTTTATATCCGGAGTATACTGTTTATGCAGATACAGCTTCCACTGCCTCATTCATTCTCTTGAACGGAAGCGGACAACACATAATTTGTGGAGAGCATTATTTCATCACTTATGAGGGGAAAGATGGGCAGTGGTATGAACTTCCTATCAATACTGTTGCAGTGGATATTGCATATAGTGTTGCTCCTGGTTCGTCACGTCAGTTTGTAGCGAGACTGTATCCAAAAATCAATGGTAATACATCGGGACATTACCGTTTCTTTTATGACGTGTTTTGGGAATCAAGAGAAAATATCCGGATGATGGCAGAATTTCGTCTGACGGACAATTATGAGAAAGCCAAACGGGCTGAAAAAACTCCGATACCGAAAATGATTGATGGAAATTATGTGGAGGCTCCAAAGGAAGATGAGCAAACAGTTTATCAGGTAGTGGAGGAGATGCCGGAGTTTCCCGGTGGCATGCCTGTTTTAATGGAGTTCATCCAGAAAAATCTGCGGCATGACAAGGCTGAAAAGAGGGAGCGTGTTATCATCCAAATAGTAGTAGATAAGAAGGGGAATGCCACAAACCCTGTAGTGCTGCAGAGCACAAATCCGACGTTGGATAAAGAAGCCCTGCGCATCGTTAGTCTGATGCCGAAATGGAAACCGGGCAGGCTGGCTGGGAAGAATCGGAATGTAAAATTTGTTTTTCCTGTAGTTTTTGAACCTTCTATACTGACTAGAAATAAGTTTTAGTGTAAATGATGAAAGGAGGTATATCATTTTACTTATCAATTGTCTTCATAGCAATAATAGAAAATGGAATAGGAGTAGGTTGAATTGAATGCTTGCAAACAAACAGAGGGATTAATTTAAATATAGATAAACTACTGCAAAAAGCTCTTGATAGTTGTAAATTAACTACTTTAAATGTTTAATTGTTTTTTTACCTAAAATGAGAGGAATAAAGAATATTTAACTATATTATTCTGACTTATGCTTTTATCTTTATAAACTTTAAAAATGAAGAAGATTATGAAAGGAAATAATCAGATGTGTAGCTTTCTTTAGAGGTATTGGAAACGGCATTTATAATTTCTTTATAAAAATCATTTGACATAAGATAAATCTCTGTAACTTTAGATTCTGAGAGTACGGTGATAATTATTTTAAAGTTATACCGTTTTATAAATATAATACTTTTATTGACTATGTTTTTAATTCTCAATGAAATATTTATTTGCTTATATTGGCTCAAGTGATCTTATTATAAAATAACAGGCAACTATATGAATATAAACGATATATTAAGAAGAATATCTTCTGATTTGGATATAGAAGATATTGTTGAAAAGCTGAGTTCTTATCCAATGGCTGATTTGAACACTCTTTTATTGGAAGTTTTCAAAAGAAAAAGTGAGTTACTTAATCCATCCTCTTTGAATAAAAATTTTAAATCTAATCGTTTTTCTTTGCCGAGTGAAATTAATTGTTTAGACTATCATAAAACTGAAGTAAAATTATTTGAATTAGCAGAAAATTTTAATATATGTCAAATATTATTGTCTCCAGTCGCTCCATTCGGTACAGGAAGTTTGTCTAAATGTGTAAGTCAAAATAATATCTTAACTTCTTTAAGAAATACTGAAGTTCTTTCAGATCCGACTAATATGCTTTGTCTTCTTATTGCTGATAAAATTAATAATATATGTAAAGAAGATTATACTTATAATTTATGTACATCTTCTAGATGTTTACGGACACAAATGTATAAAGAACACAGTTTCTTTTCTCATTTTGGCGTTTTTTGTATTGTTTCTACCGGTAAAGATGGAGGCTCATATTTATGTGAGAAAGAACTGCTGAAATTTCATATAAGTTTTTATATTGAATTTCTCCAAAATATTCTTCATAAAAAAATAAGCATTGAGTTAAGTAAAAGAAAAGGTTATAAAGATTCAGATGGCTTTTTTTTAAGAATTAATACTTTCATAAATAATTTATATCCCAATATCGAAATTATAAATACAAGTGATTTAGAAAATAATTACTATAAAGGATTAAATTTTAAAATATATATTGTTGATGGTTCAATTAGGAAAGAAGTTGTAGGTGGAGGATTTGTGGATTGGATCAATAGGCTTACAAATAATAATAAAATGAGATGTTTGACTAGTGCTATTAGTATTGATTCTATTGTTTAATATGTAACTAGAAGACAAGGATATATTTTAAATGAGGGATTTGTTTCGTGATACCGTATTAAATGTAAATGCTAGAGATTATACTGAAAAAGAGGTGAAAGATTGGACTTCTTGTTGGGAAAAAACTGAACGGTGGAAAGAACTTCTGCTCAACAATCAATATGTTGGAGCATTTGATAAACAGAATGTTTTAGTCGGTTTTGCCTCAATGAATAAGGGGGGACATTTGTATTCAATGTTTGTGCATAAGGATTTTCAACGTAAAGGTATTGCGACGTTGCTACTTTCAGAAGTTGAACGGATTGCAGAAAAGTATGGAGTTATATATATTACATCTGAAGTTAGTTTGACCGCCAGATCATTTTTTGAAAAGAAGGGATACGAAGTTGTCAAAATACAGAAGTACAAGGCGAATAGGTTGGAACTGACTAGTTTTGTAATGCGTAAGTTATTGAATTATAAATGATCAAAATTAAATATGAAATTATTTGAATTACGAGTCTGGACTAAAACGGATATATCAGCATTAGCAAAACATTTGAGTAATAAAGATTTGGGACAACTGCCGGCCCCCCTTCCTTATCCCTATGCGGAAAAGAATATTGAGTAATTTATTGGTCTTGTTAAAGGGAAAACAAGTAGAGAAATTATAGCATCGAGATTAATTACGAAACAGCATGGAATATCAGTTTTATCAAAGGTGCAGATGTAAAGCGATATAACGCTAAACTGGGCTATTGGCTTGCCGAACCATATTGAATTAAACTAAAGGTTGTTATCTAATTTTTTATGGTTATTTAAAACTGAATTCTAAACTCGCTGGAAAAAATATATTAAATTTGACTTATTATGCCAACGGGTTGTTATTAATCAATTATTTTACAATCTCCAAGGCGTTTTTGACGTAATTCATCTATATTTTAGTCAATTATTATATAAAAAACAAATTTCTCACTTATAATACATATTTTTGAGAGCTTTTTAACAAAAACAATTCCTATGAGATTAATATATAAATGTTTAGCTTTCTTCCTAGGTCTATTCTGTATAAGTTGTGAAAACCGTGATACGGTTTATATCAATGGTATTTGTGGCAATTGCACCGATGGAACGCCAATAAAATTATACTATCTTCAGAATGATTCGGTCATCACTCTGGGAAATGACTCTTTGATTCACGGTAGATTCAATTTTACTGTTGAAGCCAATCCAGATATGGCTTATTATATATTTGTCAATGATACACTTAATCCCTCAAGAGGGATGTTCTTTGCTGAAAAAGGAAAAGTGAATATTGCATTTGATTCCACTTATCATGTATCGGGTACACCTATGAACGATCTGTATAACACCTATCTTACTGAAACACGTAGAATAGAGAAGTTAGGAGAGGTGGAATACCACAGAAGTATCGAGGGAAAAGATAATCCGGACACTTCTGTGTTTGATTCATTGCTGCAGGTGTTTACTGAATATAAAGTTAAATTCCAGCTTGACAATATACACAATATCGTAGGCAAGACAACATTTATCAATGAAATCGGCTCAGTGTATGATCCAAACTTCCTTGAAACTTATCCAACTTTACCTGAAGAAGTGAAAGCTGACAAGAAAGTACAATGGTATTATGAGCTTCGTCTGGATATGGACAGGAAACAGAAGGAACTGGACGCAAAGATTGGTACAAAGATAAAGGATGTGGAATTTCCTGATGCCAATGGAGTAAAAAGAAAACTTTCTTCGTTTATTCCTAAAAACGGGTATCTGTATATAGACTTATGGTCTTCAGGCTGTGCTCCCTGCATTGCAGAATTTCCGGAACTTGAAAAGACATATAGCCAGTATAAGGATAAAGGATTGAATATCCTCCTGATTTCGATAGACAAGAACATGGAAGATTTTCGGTCGACCATGAAGAAACATCAGATTAAGTTTACATCCCTTATTGACACAACGGAAGGGGAAAAGGTAAAGGAGAATTTCCCTTTCTCCGGTATACCGCATGGTATTCTGATTAATAGTAATGGTGAGATTTTGGCAAACCAGCTCCATAATACTTTACTGAAAAAGAAACTTATGGAACTGATAAACGAATAATCATGCTGTGATACAACAGTATTAAGACGTTTTTGTAAATGAGGAATATATGCATACTCCTGTTATCTTTTGCTTTTACACAAATAGTATGTGCTCTGAACTATAACGACTCAACAAGCACAGAAAATGTAGAAGTTACAAGGAGAAAAGGTCCCGAACATATTATAGGTCTTGATATCAGACCTTCATATTTATTCCCTACGCATGAGTTTTTTAAAGGAAACAACAACGCAGGAAAAAATAATAACTCTAGTTTTGCCGGACACATTAAATATGGCTTTAAGTTCTCTCCGGATTCTGAGCTGGGCAGGTTGTACCCTCATGCCATACAAGGTATTGGCATTGGTTATAATACGTTTTTCAATACTGAAGAGATAGGCAACCCTATTGCCGTATATGTATTTCAGACTTCCAGGATAGCAACGGTTACCCCAAGACTCTCATTCGATTATGAATGGAATTTTGGCGCATCATTCGGTTGGAAGAAATTCGATGAAAAAAACAATCCCAATAATAGGGTTGTAGGTTCTAAAATCAATGCGCATATAAACTTGGGATTTTTTCTTAACTGGCAGATAGCGGCAAACACTAACTTGAAAGCCGGCATAGATGTTACACATTACTCAAATGGTAACACCAGTTATCCTAATGCCGGGGTAAATACCATAGGCGCATCAGTCGGTATCACAAGAAGTTTCGGAGGTGGAAATAATGGACAAGAGAAATTGTGCAAACAGTTCACTCCGATATTTGACAGATATATAACTTACGACCTGATTGTCTATGGAGCTACGAGAAAAAAAGGTGTCTTCCCTGAAAATCATGATCCGATTTTAGTCCCCGGTTCATTCGGTATCATAGGTTTGAACTTCAATCCTCTTTATAATTTCAGTAGGTATTTTAGGGCCGGGCTCTCGCTCGACATACAATACGATGAAAGTGCTAATATCGGACAGCACATCGCTAATGACGATATACCTTCAACTCCGGAAGACCTTAAATTCTTCAGACCTTCATTCAGGGAACAGTTTTCTACGGGAATTTCTGTAAGAGCGGAAATTGTAATGCCTATATTTTCAATCAACTTAGGTATAGGTAAGAACTTTCTCTGTAAAGGATCTGATACTAATTCTTTCTATCAGACATTTGTACTAAAGACAAACATAACAAAGAATTTTTTCCTGCACACAGGTTATCAGCTTTACAGATTCAAGGACCCCAACAATCTTATGCTTGGTATCGGTTACAGGTTCAATGCAAGATAATGAATAAACAGATTGACTATGAACATGAAATCTTTATTGAAAACAATACATATAGTTCTGATAGCTGTATTTATACTGCATGGCTGCAACAGTGAAGTTTTTATCAACGATTTTGCACCGTCAATCAGTGAAGTACGGCTTTCGGAAAAAAATTCTGTTTCTGAGATTGGTTTTGAATCATCCAATTGGGATGTAAAGTCAGTATTTTTTATAGATGAAGAAGGTGTTTGCCACGGTATAAATGGGGATATCTATGGGCATGACGGAAATTTGGTTTATAAAGATTCATATCTCCATACAGATGGTTTAGAACTGGTAAAATTGGAAGTTTCACATCCAGACATAAAACTTACTATTGAACGTAAGGATGTAAAACATCTTGTCTTGTCTAATTCGGAAAATATGGATAATGAGACAAAGAGAATATACCTTAATATAGGAAATAAGTACAACAGCAAGCATATTTCTGTTGATATAGAGCCATCAAGCAGATATAATCTCGACAGCATTGTATATACAGTATCATCATATATTGTTATGGACAGTATGATACAGAAAAGAGATGTTTACGGTTGTATAAATCCTACAGAACATGTCTCTACTTTCGATGTATATCCATATAAAAACTTTAAGATAGAATACTCATTTGTAAATGAGCATGAATGGGAAACAGTGCTGACAGAGGAACAGTTGAAGATATTCGGTAAAGATGCTCCGAAGGTTCCAGTTCCTGTTATCTCCCAAGGTAGCCCTGTATTGTCAATAGTAACATTGCCTCTCTCTGCTTCCGTTCAAACTTTACCACTTCCTGAAGAAATGCTTGAAATAAAAGAAACCGTTAGTGTAAGTCCGAACAAACAAAGGACGTGTAGAATAAAATGCTGGTATAAATATTACGGTATATGGTTCAAGATTTATGCAAGTCACCCGATCACTGGTGAGAAGCGTATTCTTGATGGGCTATTGGATATATATTACCCACAATCATACGAGATAGAGTATGGAGAGGAAACAGAACTTAATTGAATTATTTGATTTGAAAAATAGAAATAAATAATTTGAATATAAGGATTTACTGATATATGAGAAATAGAAGAATAATAATATTGTCTGTGATTTGTGTAGGATTTTCTTTATCTGCATTCAGTCAGACAACAGGAAAAGTAGTAGATACTAACAATCAGCCGGTTGAAGGTGCTACCATTGTCATACAACTACCGGATTCAACCTATTTAGAGGCTACCATCTCTGCGGCCGACGGTACATTTATGCTTAAACCGGAGCCGGAGAGTTATCAGCTTATTGTCCAGCACTTACTTTATCAGACTAGACAAATAAAAGGTCGGACTCATGATGTCGGCATCATTACACTGGAGCCGAAAGACTATAATCTGGAGGAAGTGGTAATTAAGGGAGAAAGACCATTAGTTAAAGTAGAAGACGGACGGCTTGGATATGATCTTTCGGTTCTTTCTGAGAAACGGGCTGTAAACAATGCATACGAGGCTATATCCAAACTACCGGGGGTACAGGAGAGTAACGGGACTCTTTCTCTTGCAGGAGCTAGTTCTCTTACAATTGTGATGAACGGCAAGCCTACGACTATGACAGCAGATCAGTTGGAAACATTGCTGCGCAATACACCGGTAGATCGTGTAGAGAAAGCAGAAGTCATATACAGTGCCCCTCCTGAACTCCATGTGCGTGGAGCTGTCATCAATGTGGTGATGAAACGCTCAAATGACTATTCATTTCAAGGAGAGTTGAGCACATATTATCAGAACAGATATTTCAGTAGTGGCGGTGCGAATGGTAATTTCCGATTATCTACGCCTAAAGTAACTCTGGATGTAATGTATGGGGCCGACAATGCCAAAATAATGGAATATACGGACTTGTTCTCCAGACATACATTAGGCGATAAGGTTTATGAAATAACTCAAAATGAGAAACTAAGTACCCAAAGCTGGATGCATAATGTAAGAACGGCTCTGGAATACAATATCAATGAAAAGAATCGTCTGAATATTGCTTATACCGGAAGTTTTACTCCCGACAGAAACGGTCGTAGTATAGCAGACGGAAGTTTTCAGCAATCCACTCTCGATAAATTTACAGAAAATAAGATGCATAACATAGCTGTACAATACAGTTCCGGTTTCGGACTCGAATTAGGCGGTGATTATACCCGATTCACTTCTGATAATAACCAGACAATGTTAACACAGCTTACAGATAATAGTGAAAACGCATATACCCTGACCGGCGGCCAGCGTATTGACCGTTACTCTGTTTATGCAGACCAGAAACATAGTCTGCCCAATAATTGGGGTATAGGTTACGGTGTTTCCTATCTCTATACAAAAAACTACGATTTTCAGACTTATAATAATGTGACAGGTAATATAAAACCTGAAAATACTGATGCTAAGCTGGAAGAGCAGACAACTAATTTCTATTTCTCGCTGAGCAAGAATTGGGCAACAGGGACTTCGTTCACTGTTTCGGCTACTGGGGAATATTATACTATTGGCAATTATCACAAATGGGCGGTCTATCCGCAAGCCTCGTTGACATATCTGAAAAGTCCGCAACATATTTTCCAGCTATCCCTGTCAACAGACAAGACATATCCTGGTTACTGGGATATGCAGTCTTCAGTCACCTATCTGAATGGATATTCTGAAATTCAGGGAACGCCTGGTTTAAGACCTATGACGAACTATAATCTGAATGGAAACTATATATTGAAACAGAAGTATATCGTTGGCCTGTTCTATAAACATACATCCGATTACTTTGCTCAGTCTCCTTATCAGGCAACCGACCGGTTGGCATTGATATACAAGAACACTAACTGGAACTATATGCGTATGATAGGAGCCAATATCATTGTACCGTTCAGTATGGGGAACTGGTATGATGCAAGGCTTACACTTGTAGGTATGCAGGCACGACAGAAATGTGACCAATTTTTTGACATACCTTTTGATCGTAAGAAATGGATATTTGTCGGAACACTTGATAATACTTTCAAGGTTGGGAAGAACCTTTCGTTTGAGCTGACAGGGAACGTACAAACACCTTTCATTCAGGGAACGCTGGATCTAGCAAGCACATTCAATCTTACAGCCGGAATGAAGTGGAACTTTGCCAAAGACAAATGTACGCTTACGGCACGTTGCAGTGACATCTTTAATTCCAGCATGCCGGATATGAAGGTTCGCTTCAAAGGTCAGTATTTGGATATGAACAGTTCTTTCTACACCCGTACAGTATCTCTGAACTTTACATACCGTTTTGGCGGATATAAAAAACAGGAGGTAAAAGAAGTAGACACTTCACGATTCGGGCATTAAAAAATAATCGACTTACTACATTAAAGACTTGTTATAGTCAAATATTAGGAACTAATTGATTAATTAAAGATGCTGAATATTTTCAGTATCCAAAGATTAAGAGTAGGTTTATTATCTATTTGTGTAGTTTAAGCTCGGCTTGAAGTCAGACAATAGGAAAAATAATTAACATGAATGCTGGAAAGATAATACGCTTCTAGCTACAATTTTTGAATAAGATTATTGTGTAAATTTAGCCAATGAGAACAACGGTTTTAGGTATAATAGGCAGTTTCATCATAATGCCTGTCTATGGTCAGCATTTTGTTAAAGGGAAAATCATAGATTCAGAAAATGCAGTAATGCCGATGGTAAATGTGGCATTTCTGAATCAGTCAGACAGTACGCTTGTAACAGGTGCGGTATCAGATTCTTGCGGTGTATATAGTGCATCACTCGATGGTGGCAGCTATATTATCCGCTATTCCTATCTGGGCTATGAGACGCTGTATAAGAATATACTTGTTAATGCGGACATTACCCTGCCGATAGCTCGGATGGAGTTCTCACAAACTGAACTCGAAGGAGTGGAGATTACAGCGTACAGGAAACCTTTCAAACTGAACCGGGATGGAATTACTGCTGATGTGCCGAACACTATTCTTGCCAAACAAACCACTCTGAATGATCTGCTTTGTAAGATACCAGGTATACAGCAGCGGGGTGACGCCATTGAAGTGATAGGAAAAGGTACACCTACGTATTATATCAATGGCAGGGAGGTTACAGATCAAACAGAACTGAATAATCTGGCTATTGACCAGATTCAGTCTGTCAGACTGATGACGAATCCTGACGTACGTTATCATTCGGAGCAGCGTGCGGTAATTGAAATCAAGACCAAACGTCTGGGAGAAGGACTTGCCTTTAATGTCAGCGGTAATCTGTTGCAGGGAAATCATTTCAGCCAGAATTACCGGATGAATGGAAGCTACAACTATAAAAACTGGGATTTCTTTTTTTCTTACAATTATGATCGTGGAAAGAAGGATTCGGATCTTGATATTTATCAGCAGACTCAAAGTGATACTATCTGGAATCTTACTAATTTGAGTCAAAAGCAGATTTTTAACGAAAGCCATGCTTATACGGGTGGTGTTTCTTATCATTTTTCACCAGAATCGGAGGTTGGATTGAAATATGAAGGCAAATACAGCGAAGGTAATACATCCTCAAATGAAACTCTTTCCATGATACCGGACAAGGGTGTTTCTACTTTCATTAAGAATCTCAGTGATGTGTCCGACAAGTCCGTCAGCAACCATTTTAATTTGTATTATATAAACGACTGGAAGAATGGCTGGAAAATGAACGTATTCGGTGATTATCTTCACAAGACTGATCGTAGCCGGGGGAATATTCGTGAATGGGAAAGCGACGATGCAGAAGCATCTATGGACTATCACCGTAAAGCAGACTGGGATTTGTTTGCTGCCAAGTTCAGCTTGTCGTATGAAACCGAGAAAGCGGGAACTTTCAGCTTGGGATATGATTTTAGTCATACAAGCGGAACGGACTATATAGAATATATCCGTGCGTTGAATAATGGCCGTACTCGTAATACTGAGTTGAAGAATTCTCTCTACCTGTCATACGATTATACATGGAATAACCTGTCGTTGGGAGCAGGCTTGCGTTACGAACACATACGAAGTGATCTGAGAGAAACCAATGATAGCAAAAGTCAGAACCAGACATATCACAATTTTCTGCCTTCTGTTTCGTTAAGTTATAATACGGAGAGTCTGCAACAGTCTCTTACTTACTCCATTCATACGGAGCGTCCTCCTTTTGGTGTAATGAATGATAATGCCGTGTATACAGACCGGTTTACCTATCAGAAAGGAAATCTTTACCTGAAACAGGCTCTGACTCATGACTTGAACTATATGCTGTTTTATAAGTTCCTGTTCTTTAACCTGAATTATACCTGTACGCACAATCCGCTGGTAACGGCATTTTACAGTATGCCGGGAAATTCGGCGGTTACGGTCAGCTACATGGATAATTTTGATAAACTGCATAATCTGACGGGTATGATAAACCTGCAATATCCGGTGAAGTGGTGGATACCTTCACTCACGCTTACCTGTATGAAAACATTCTTCGATTATCCTGGACCGGATGGAAGTATGCTGAAATCAGGTCGTCCTTTGATGATACTGAATTTCAACAATAGCTTCACTCTTCCTTCCGGATTCTTGTTATCTGCCGATTTTAATTATGGTTCCAGAGGTTATTATCAGCTGTACGAATCGAAGAGTTACACGTCTCTGAATCTGAGTCTGAAAAAATCATTCCTAGATGACAGGCTTCAGCTTTCGCTCGATGGGTATGACCTTTTCAATAAGAACAAAATACGCAGTGCAGCCCGTCTGAATGATATTATCATGAACAGTATCGGAAAGGAAGACACGCGTAAGGTTGGCTTTACTGTTACATACCGCTTCCGGACAGAACGTACAATGAATAACCGTAGTGCGGCTGAAAATGAAATGTCACGATTGAACATGAGTGAATAAAAAACGCAGAATGAACTGTATCCGGCGATATATGGTATTGAAATTCCTTTTGCTGATAGTAATGCCTGTTATGGGGCAGCAGAAGGAAGATAAGGAAATTAAGCTGAATGAAGAAGCTGTAAAACTCATTCAGTTTGATTTCCTTCCGAGCGGCATGGATTATAATAAACCTCAGGAAGCTCCGCTTGAAAAGAAATGGATGGAGTTTAAGAATCCTTTTGACGAAGGAATACCTCGAAATCTGACGGATACTTTTATGGTAAAAAAGCCGAAGAAATATATCCGTATGTGTCCTTATTCTATTTGGACTAAACGAGGAGAAAATCCTGTTTATGATGTGACAATGGAAGGTCGTCCTCCTGAACTCATCATGAAAGAAGGACCAGATTTCAGTAAAAGGCTTCAGACAGACTACGGACGCACTCTTAAACCATCAGCGGGTAGAACGTATGATATGCTGAATAATTCAACTACCATTGAAGTGGGAAAAATTTTCAAGAAATATATTAAACCTATTTTCAAAAAGGATAAAAAGTAGAGCCTCAAATAATGGGATATGTATTCTAATGAGTTTTGAGATAAATGTCAGTCTATTTGATATATTGCTTTTCGGGTATTAAAATAGATTAAGATCTGGCTGTTATATGAATTATTTCATCTATATTTGAATTCATAACTCAAACTATGAAGAATATGAAGTGGAGAAACATCATGCTATTATCACTTCTTTGTTTGTCTTGTGCAGGACTTTATGCTCAGGAAAACATGAAAGTAAATAGTATTAAGCAAGAAAAAGACAGTCTGAAAATATTGTCTGAGGGGGCCGTCGTTTTTCCACAATCGGGTGGATATGCTGCCGATTTCAAGGAAAACACACTGAGTAATCCGGTAACTGAGATACCGGACGGACAGAAAATAGATATTAAATTGCGCAAGCCTTTCTATATACCTCCTTATTATACAAATCCTTCTCCCAGATTTTATGGAGATTATGTGACGGGTGGACAAATCCTTCCTAATTTTTATGGCAGTGGCATGCAGGAAACATTGCCTGGTCTGGGAAGAGTAAATCAGGCTTCATTCTTTTATCGTTATGACCTGAATGATTATTTTTCTATTCAGGCGGGAGTGGATGCGGTAAAGTATAATTTCCCGAAGAGTGTAGGACAGTCTTTGGGAGTTTCCGGTATCGTAACATATCGTCCTGCTGACAGACTCCATATAAATGTTTTCGGCTCATATTCTCCGGATAACCGTTATGGTTTTAACAGGAGCGCATTCGGAGCTACTGTGGGCTATGATTTTACCGACCGGTTTGGTATGGAGGTAGGAGCACAGAGATATTACGATCCCCAACGGGGATGGCAGACTGTTCCGATTGTTACACCTTACTATAAATTCAATAAATTCGATTTAGGCATCGATGTTGGTGGGATTCTCTATGAAGTATTAAGAAGTGTCATGATTGACAAGCGGGGCGGATCACCGGTTATCATGCCTCCCGGGAGATAAGTTTGCAGGCTGTATGTAAGGTTGGAAATATTCATGTAGAGATAAAAAATGAAAAATATACAGAAAATATTGTGGTTGGGCTTATTGGTATCTGCCGTTGGATGCAATAGCGGAGTCTTTATAGACGATTATTTGCCTGAAGTTCCGGTGGTGCAGTTGTCGGAAACAGATTCTGTTGCCAGAATAAATTTTAAGTCGGATAACTGGGATATCCTGAATATATATGGAGCCTCTGAAAATGTGTGGGGAGTAGTTTGTGACCTTGAGGGAAAACCTGATGGAAGAAACCTGCCTTTGGAGAATGGAGCCAATGCCGTTATAAAGTTGGGTTATGAATATTGCAACTTCAGGGTAGAGAAGAGGAATGGCAGAGAACTTTGTATTTATGCGGGAGAAAACATGAACAGGTCGGCTCTTGACGTTGAAATAATTGTCGGCAATGAATATGAGATGAAATCTATTCCAGTGTCGTTGGCCCAAACCTCAAAATACGAAGTAGACAGTATTGTATATGATTGGAAAAGCTTGTTATATTCTGACAATACGCTGGAACCTGACTATTCGCTGGTAGTGAATAACAGCAAATCCGATCAGCCGACAAGCTGGCACTTCACTCCGTTGGAAACATCTTTTTCGCGTGAAGTTTCTTTTAGAAATAAAGATGGAGTAAATGAAGAGGAACTGTATAAACGCTTTTTGGGAACTCCTTTGCCATTGGTAGTCATACCCGATTTCGTAGATAAACAACCGGTTCTGGGAAGTACAAAGGCAGAGGTCGGAATCAATTCTCAGGAAATTAAAACTTCCATCGAATCCGATCTGGCAGGTAAGGAATATGTCATTCCTCCCGGTGAAAAATGGAAAATTTCAGTCTATTATATGATTGAGCAATATTGGATAGATTATAAGCTGTACATTTCCATTCCTTCTACAGGAAGAAAGCGGACTTTTGAAGGGAAACTTTATAGCAAGGGGCTGTACGACTTTTGTATAATTCCTGAAAAAATAGAATGAGATGAGTGGAAAAACTAGCAGACTTATACTTCTGTGTCTGTTTCTGTGCCTGTCTGTTTGTGCGGTGGCAGGCGAAAAAGACAGTACAGACAGAAAGATGATTCATATGGTAGGAGTTGATTTTCGTCCTGCCTATACATTTCCTACAAACGGATTCTTTAAAGGCGTGAATGCAGCTCAGACTCCGGTCAGAAAGACCTTTTCCGGACATGTGAAGTATGGATTCAAGTTTTCGCCCGACACTTATTGGGGGAAAATATACCCGCATGCCATACAGGGAATCGGAGTGGGGTATAATACTTTCTTCAATTCTAAAGAAATAGGAAATCCTCTGGCTGTTTATGCATTCCAGACTTCTCGGATAATGAGTATAACCCCTCGTTTGTCTTTCGACTATGAGTGGAATTTTGGAGCGTCTTTCGGATGGAAGAAATATGATGAGGAAACGAATCCTATGAACAATGTAGTTGGTTCGAAAATAAATGCGTATATCAACTTTGGTCTGCTGCTTAACTGGCAGATTGATGCCCGTACGAATCTGCGGGCAGGAGTAGGTGTGACACATTACTCAAACGGCAATACGGGATATCCCAATTCCGGAGTCAATACGATAGGCGGAAGTATCGGATTGATACGTTATTTCGGCAGTAAGGAGAAACTTGAGTTGCATGACAAGGCTTATACTTCCTGCCGGAACAGGAAAACGTTTGATCCGTATATAAGTTATGACCTTATTGTGTACGGTGCGCTAAAGAAAAAGGGAGTATTCCCTACAGAAAGTTCTGCGGTGCTTGTTCCCGGTTCTTTTGCTGTTGGCGGATTGAATTTTAATCCGATGTATAATTTCAGTCATTACTTTCGTGCCGGTCTGTCGCTGGATGCGCAGTACGATGAGAGTGCTAACATAGCCGACCACATTGCCAATACGATAAGTGGTCCTGATGCAGAGAATATTCGCTTCCATCGTCCTCCTTTCAAAGAACAGTTTGCTGTGGGTGTTTCCCTCCGTGCTGAGATTGTAATGCCTGTCTTTTCCATTAATTTAGGTGTAGGGCGGAACGTCGTCTGCAAAGGAGCAGATACGGATTCGTTTTATCAGGTAGTAGCCTTGAAAACGGATATTACCAGAAATCTGTTTCTGCACGTAGGATACCAACTTTATAAATTTAAAGATCCTAATAACCTGATGCTGGGACTGGGGTTCAGATTTAATGCGAAAAGATAATCGACTTGGATATAATTGCTACTGATTTAAATCTCTATTATACTATGAAAAAACTGTTTTTGCCGATAGGTGCTTTGGCTTTGTATTCATCGGCTGTTGCACAGCAGCAGTCCGATCGTCCGAATGTACTGCTTATTTATGCTGACGATATAGGTTATGGTGACTTGAGCTGTAACGGTACTTCAGCAGTGCGTACACCCAATGTTGAAAAACTGGCCTCTGAGGGAATCCGTTTTACAAATGCCCATTGTGCTGCGGCTACAAGTACTCCTTCGCGCTATGCCATGCTTACGGGAGAATATGCCTGGCGTAGAAAGGGAACCGGAATTGCAGCCGGCAATGCTGCCATGATCATTACTCCCGACCGTTATACCATGGCCGACATGTTTAAGGAAGCCGGCTACCAGACTGGAGTGGTAGGAAAATGGCATCTCGGGCTTGGAAATGAAACAGGAAAGCAAGATTGGAATGGAGTGGTAAAACCTAATCCAGCTGATATCGGTTTCGATTATTCTTATATTATGGCTGCTACGGCAGACCGTACTCCTTGTATCTTTATGGAAAATGGTAGAGGGGTAGGGCTCGATCCTGATGATCCTGTATATGTAAGCTATACCGGGAATTTCCCCGGTGAACCTACAGGAAAAGATAATCCGGAGCTTTTACGTATGCATCCGTCACACGGACACGATCAGTCTATCGTGAATGGTATTTCTCGTATCGGATACATGAAAGGTGGTAAGAGTGCTTTATGGCGAGATGAAGACATAGCAGATAGCATAACAACTCATGCTATCCGGTTTATAGAAAACAGCAAGAGGTCGGGAGAACCTTTCTTCCTCTATCTGGCAACCAATGATATTCATGTACCTCGTGTACCTCATGAACGTTTTGCCGGAAAGAGTGGATTAGGACCTCGTGGAGATGCTTTGTTGTCTTTCGACTGGACTGTAGGACAGGTGATGGAAACATTGAAAAAACTGAATCTGGATGATAATACTATTATAATTCTGTCCAGTGACAACGGTGCTGTTATTGATGACGGATATAAAGATCAGGCAGTAGAGCTGCTGGGAAATCATAAGGCTACCGGGGTATACAGAGGTGGTAAGTATAGCAGTTATGAGGGAGGTACAAGAGTACCTTGCGTTATTCGCTGGAAGGGAAAGATTCCTGCTGGAGTATCAGACAATCTGGTAAGTCAGATCGACTGGTTTGCATCGTTTGCTTCGATGTGTGGAGTAAATTTACCGGAAGCTAGTGCTCCCGATAGTGAAAATCATCTGGATTCATGGCTTAAAGCTGATGTGAAAGGCCGCTCTTGGGCTGTGGAACAGAACCTGCATAACAATTTATCGATAACGGATGGTGTGTGGAAGTATATTCCTGCGGCAAACGGTCCTGCTGTCAATAAGCAGACCAATACTGAATTGGGGAATAACCCAAAGGCTGATCAGCTATATAATTTGTTATCCGATCCGGGAGAGCATTCTAATGTAGCAGAAGAAAATAAGGAGCTTGTTCAGAAAATGCGTGATGAGCTTATACGCATTGTAGAAAGCGGGTTGCATATTCAGCCGGGGTATTTCATTTCTAAATAAGTAAGTTCTCTTGTTTCCTACATTCCGGGTGAGGAGAGGAATGGGGATGTATTAAGAAGACTCCCGAAAGGTTACTGGTTTGAAGTAACTTTTCGGGAGTTTATGATTATGGAGGAAATATACTTTGTTTCTTGAAAATAGATTTGTCGGTCGTTGTGTCAGGCAAAGTAAAAACTTAGAAAACGTCTGTTATCAATGTTGTACAAAGTGAATATTTTGTATAAGAATATGGTTCTTATAATTGGATTCATACTTTTTCAGACTTATTTCTCGGACGTTTTTTATAAGTGCGCTTTTTCCCTTTATCTTTTCCGGAAGGATTTTTCTTGCGTGCTTCCCGTGGGGCATATTCCGGAGCTTCTCCCAGTTCGTAAGGAACAGGAATCTTATAGATATCTTTTTCCAGGAAGTTCTCTATCTGCTTGAATTTGGACTGTTCTGTTTCACTGACAAAAGTAATGGCGCATCCGTCGTTATTGGCGCGTGCTGTACGTCCGATGCGGTGTACATAATCTTCGCTATCATTAGGAACATCGTAATTGATAACCAGTCGGATATCATCTATATCGATGCCGCGCGCTACAATGTCGGTTGCTACCAGCATGCTGATACGTCCGTTGCGGAATTCATGCATAATGGCGTCTCGCTGATTCTGTTCCAGATCGGAATGCATTTCTCCTACGTTCAGATTCATGCGCTTCAGTGACTTGGCAACTTCCTTAACTTTTAGCTTGGAGGAAGCAAATATAATTACGCGCTCTGGCTTTTGCTGGCTGAAAAGGCTTTCTATTATACCCAGCTTTTGGGCTTCATAGCAGATATAGGCTGCCTGAATAATTTTTTCTGCTGGTTTTGATACGGCCAGCTTGACTTCTACTGGATTTTGCAGGATGGTTTTGGCCAGTTGCTGTATTTTGGCCGGCATGGTAGCCGAAAACATGATGGTCTGCCGTTTCTTGGGCAGATATTTTACTATCTGCATAATATCATCGGCAAATCCCATATCGAGCATACGGTCGGCTTCGTCGAGTATGAAGAACGAAACTTTCGACAGGTCTACATAGCCTAAGCTCAGGTGACTGATCAGGCGACCTGGTGTAGCGATCACTACGTCTGCTCCAAGTGTAAGCCCTTTTTTCTCCTGCTCGAAGCGGATTCCATCGTTTCCACCATAGATAGCAACACTCGATACAGGCATGAAGTAGGAGAAGCCTTCCATCTGCTGGTCTATTTGCTGCGCCAGCTCACGGGTGGGTGACATGATTATGCAGTTGATTGCATCGGCAGGATATCCTCCTTTACTCAGTTCGTTTATGACCGGTAACAGATAGGCTGCCGTTTTCCCTGTTCCGGTTTGTGCTACACCTATAAGGTCTTTTCCTTCCAGGATAACCGGAATGGTATGTTCCTGAACGGGAGTGCACTCCCGGAAATTCATGGCATCGAGTGCTTGTAGTACACTGTCTTCTAAGTTCAGTTCTGAAAACTTCATATATATTGTTTCTTCAAAAAATCAACTGTTACCTCGTTCGTCGAGGTATGAATCCTTAAATCCTAAAAAGTATAATACTCCGTCCAGTCCGATGGTATTTATCGACTGTTTGGCATTGGCTTTTACCTTGGGTTTGGCATGAAAGGCAATGCCAAGTCCGGCTACAGAGAGCATAGGAAGATCGTTTGCTCCATCTCCCACGGCAATGGTCTGTGCGATATCTACATTTTCTACTTGTGCGATGAGTTGCAGTAATTCGGCCTTGCGCTTTCCGTCTACGATATCACCAACATAACGTCCGGTGAGTTTGCCGTCTACTATTTCCAGATTGTTGGCATATACATAGTCGATGCCGAAACGTTCTTTCAGGTAGTTGCCGAAATAAGTGAATCCTCCCGACAGGATAGCTATCTTGTAGCCGTAACGTTTCAGTACATACATCAGTCGCTCTACTCCTTCAGTGATAGGCAGATTCTCGGCAATGTCTTTCATTACACTTTCGTCCAGTCCTTTCAGCAAAGCTACGCGCTCTTTGAAGCTTTCGCGGAAGTCTATTTCTCCACGCATAGCACGTTCGGTGATTTCCTGTACCTGTTCACCCACACCGGCACGTTTCGCCAGTTCGTCTATTACTTCTGTTTCGATAAGCGTGGAATCCATATCAAAGCAAATCAGTCTTCGCATACGGCGGTACATAGTATCTTTCTGGAAAGAAAAGTCCATTTCGAGCGTACTGCTTAAACGCATCAATTCTCCCTGAAGCTCGTCAATGTTACGGGGAGTTCCACGTACGGAGAATTCAATACATGCACGTACACGGGCTTTTTGTTCATCCAGAGGAACACGACCTGTCAGACGACGGATGGCATCGATGTTCAATCCCTGGTTCGCCAGGATTTTGGTTGCGCCTGCTATTTGTTGGGCAGTCAGTTTTCTTCCCAACAAGGTAAGAATATATCTGTTTTTACCCTGCATGCTTACCCATTCTTCGTATTCTTCGCGTGAAATAGGGTAGAACCGGATGTTTATTCCCAATTCGGAAGCCTTGAACAACAGGTTTTTCATGATATTACCCGAATCCTGTTCGCTGCATTTAAAAAGAATACCCAGCGAAAGAGTGCTGTGAATGTCTGCCTGACCGATATCCATTATGTCTACATCATATCCTGAAAGGATATCTGTTATGGAGGCAGTAAGCCCCGGACGGTCCAGACCGCTGATACGTATTAATACGAGTTCGGTATTTGTCTTATCCATGTATATAATGCTGATATTAGTTGCAAATATACTGTTTTCTCATAAACTTGCATAGATATTTGTGAAGATTCTGGACAACCTGAAATATGAAAATATGTTGCAAAACATAAAATATAGCATTTTTATTAGGTCATAAAATAAAAAGTGCTTATCTTTGCGGCAGATTTCTCAAAAATATGATATGAATCTTCGTTAGTAAGATGCATTTCATCAAGCAATGTTCCGGGTAGAAATCACTGTGAAAGGGCAGTCCCGGATAGTATTAACTAAAATCAAATTACATGATTAAAAGTGTAAAATGGTTTTTTGTTGTATTAGTTATTGGTTCCCTAATCTCTCTTGGCTTTAGTAAAGAGAGTATCCCTGCAGAGAAACTGAAGTTGGGTGATGCAGCCCCTCAGTTGATGCTTTGCGATTCAGTGCAGCTGCTCGACCTGCACGATGCCCGTGAGGGTTATACGTTGTTGAGCTTCTGGGCAAGTTACGATGCGGCGTCCAGAGAAAAAAATGCCGCATTGGCGCATCTGGCAGATAAACATAGCCAGATAAAGATGATTTCTGTTTCTTTCGACCGTTATGTTTCGGTTTTTAACGCAACGGTAAAGCAAGACGGACTTTTGAAGAACGACTGCTATGTGGAAACAGATGGTTCCGATTCGGAAATATTCCGGGCATACGACCTGGAGCGCGGTTTTAAGAATTATCTGATAGATAGCCGCGGAATTATTGTGGCAAAAAATGTAACCGCAACCGAATTGGCTTCTTACCTGAATTAATGATAAGGTGGGAAGGTGGAGTAGATGAATTTTGAATACAACAAAAAGCAAAAAGTTGTCCTGATTTCAGATTTTTCTGAAGCGGGCAACTTATTTTTTTGTACATATTTTCAGAAAACATCGAGAATTATTGTATAAAAGATGCTGATGTTTTTCCCCTTATTACGTGTTGTTTTTTTATAGCCTTTTTGCCCTTTACGTATGGATTGTTTTTATCTGCTTTAGCAAACATCTTTTCGATGAGATGTAAAGGCAGCGTAGATGACGTAAAGGGCTAAAAGGTACAATGTTTCTTTATTTTGGAGCTTTGCGGTACAAATAAATGGCAATAAACAGATACAGTATGTTTGGAATCCATACGGCAATGGCAGGCATCATGTTTCCGTTTATGGCAAAAGTAGATGAAATGGTCTGGAACAGAATATACGAGAAACTGAGTCCCAGTCCGATACCTAAGTGCAAGCCCATTCCTCCTTTTACTTTTCGTGAAGACAGTGACAAGCCGATGGAAGTCAGAATAAATGCAGCAAACGACATAGCTATACGTCGGTGGTATTCTACCTCAAACTCCTTGATATTGGCAAAACCTCGCTGTTTCTGTTTACTGATGTATTCTTTAAGCTGAGGGCTAGTCATTGTTTCCTGCTGTCCGCGTGTGATAAGAAAATCCTGAGGTTCCATGTTTATGATAGAATCCAGGCGGTCGCCTCGCGTAATATATTCACGCATGCCTCTCATTTCACGTATCATGTAATCTCTGATAATCCAGCGGTGATACATAGTGGTGTCGTATGTAGCACGGCGTGCAGTAAGGTGTGATACCAGCTTATGGTCTTCAAACTTGTCAAGAGAGAAGTGGTAGCCGCTTTTACTGTAAGCATCGTATCGCTCCATGTAGGCAACTACTCCGCTGTCTACTTCAAGTTGAATGTTTCGTGCATAGTCGGCCGATTTCTTTTTCTTGTAGCGTTCTTCGAATTTCAAACGGGTGACGCTTCCGGTAGGAATGACTTCCGTACCTAATACGAATGTTACGGCAGAAATGATTCCTGCCGAAATCATATAAGGGACCATAAGGCGCTTAAAACTCATTCCGGTAGAAAACATGGCAATGATTTCAGAGTTTTCCGCCAGTTTGGATGTGAAGAAGATAACCGCAATGAAGACGAACAACGGACTGAACAAGTTTGTATAATAAGGTATGAAGTTCAGGTAGTAGTCGAATACAATAGCCTTCAGCGGTGCCTTGTTATTGATGAAGTGGTCGATATTTTCGTTTACATCGAAAACTACGGCAATAGAAATAATCAAAGCAATGGCGAAAAAGTACGTTCCCAAAAACTTGACAATAATATAACGGTCAAGTCGTTTCAGCCATTTCTTCTTAAACAGTTCTTTCAGTTGGAATTTGCTTATCTGTTTCATTACCATGATTCTTTTTATAATCGTGTAGAAATGCGTTTCACCATAGCAGGCTTCCAGGTAGAGAAGTCGCCGGCGATGATGTGTTTGCGCGCTTCGCCTACCAGCCACAGGTAGAAAGCCAGATTATGTATGGAAGCAATCTGCAAGGCAAGCAACTCTTGAGCATGGAACAAATGACGCAGATAAGCTCGGCTATACATCGTATCTACATACGAAGCTCCGTCGGCTTCGATAGGAGAGAAGTCGTTTTCCCATTTCTTATTACGCATGTTCATGATGCCGTCTTTGGTGAAAAGCATACCGTTTCGTCCGTTACGGGTAGGCATTACACAGTCGAACATGTCGACTCCCCGTTCGATACCTTCCAGTATGTTTACCGGGGTTCCTACACCCATCAGATAACGTGGCTTGTCGGTAGGCAGTATTTCGTTGACTACCTCAATCATTTCGTACATCTTTTCAGTAGGTTCTCCTACTGCCAGTCCGCCGATAGCGTTTCCATCCGCATTTTTTGAAGCGATGTATTCAGCCGAACGCCGGCGCAGATCGGGATACACACATCCCTGTACAATCGGGAAGAGTGACTGCTGGTAACCATATTTAGGTTCGGTTTCATTAAAACGGGTAATGCAACGGTCCAACCAGCGGTGAGTTAGTTCCATTGACTTCTTGGCATAATTGTAGTCAGCTGTACCTGGAGTACATTCATCGAAAGCCATCATAATGTCAGCTCCGATGGTACGTTCGATATCCATTACACGTTCGGGAGTAAACAGATGTTTAGAACCATCGATGTGTGAACGAAATTCCACTCCTTCTTCTCTCATCTTACGAATGCCGGCAAGAGAAAATACCTGAAAACCTCCACTGTCTGTCAGCATCGGACGGTCGAAGCCGTTGAATTTATGTAGTCCACCGGCTTTTTCCAGTGTGTCAAGTCCGGGACGAAGGTACAAATGATAGGTATTTCCCAAAATAATTTGTGCCTTAATGTCTTCTTTCAGTTCGTGCAGATGAACGGCTTTCACACTGCCCAGTGTTCCCACAGGCATGAAGATAGGCGTTTCTATCTGCCCGTGGTCGGTTGTAATCAGTCCGGCACGGGCGTTGGAACGCGGGTCTGTATATTGTAATTCAAATTTCATGTTATAAGCGAACTTTTACTTTTCTTCTTTTTTCTCGTCAGTCACGGTAAAATCTATGGCATCAGCTACTTTTTCGTCTGTCAGTGCCAGTGTAAGGACTTCTTTTATATCCTTTACATAGTGGAAGTTCAATCCTTTCAGGTACAATGGCTGAATCTCTTCTATGTCCTTGCGGTTTTCTTCGCAGAGAATAATATCAGTGATTCCGGCACGTTTGGCTGCCAGGATTTTTTCTCTGATTCCACCTACCGGCAATACTTTTCCGCGAAGTGTAATCTCACCTGTCATAGCCAGGTTCGCCTTTACTTTTCGCTGGGTAAGTGCCGAAGCCAACGAGGTAACCATTGTGATACCAGCAGAAGGACCGTCTTTAGGAATTGCTCCTTCTGGCACGTGTATATGGATGTTCCAGTTTTCGAAAATACCTTCGGGCAGGTCGAGCAGATGGGTATGTGCTTTCAGATATTCCAGAGCCAGCATAGCTGATTCTTTCATGACATCTCCTAAGTTACCAGTCAGGGTAAGCCGTCCACCTTTTCCTTTGCTCAAGCTGGTTTCTACGAACAGGATTTCTCCTCCTACGGCAGTCCATGCAAGGCCCGTTACTACACCTGCATATTCATTTCCCTGATACTTGTCGCGTGAATATTCTGGAACTCCCAGATATTGTTTGATATCGGCAGGTTTCAGTTCATGCAGACCTTCGAACTTGTCGCTGGCAATCTCGAGAGCTATTTTGCGCATTACCTTGCTGATTTTCTTTTCCAGTTCACGTACTCCGCTTTCGCGTGTATAGTTTTCTATGATATACTCAATGGCAGGTTTGGTAAACTTTACATGTTCACGCTTTAAACCTGTAGCCTCCATTTCTTTCGGGATAAGATGGCGGCGGGCAATTTCTATTTTCTCTTCGGTGATATATCCACTTACTTCAATCAGCTCCATACGGTCGAGCAACGGAGTGGGAATCGTACCCAGATTGTTTGCCGTAGCAATGAACATGACTTTCGACAAATCGTAGTCGAGATCAATGTAATTGTCGTGGAACGAGTTATTTTGTTCCGGATCGAGAACTTCAAGCATAGCTGAAGCTGGATCTCCCTGACGGTCACTGCTTAATTTATCTATCTCATCGAGGATGATAACCGGATTTGAGGCTTCTGCCTTGATAAGACTTTTAATGATACGTCCTGGCATTGCTCCGATGTATGTTTTGCGATGTCCGCGTATTTCTGCTTCATCATGTACACCTCCTAGCGACATACGTATGTATTTGCGCTTGAGGGCGGCAGCGATAGAGCGTCCCAACGATGTCTTACCAACTCCCGGAGGACCGTACAGACAAATGATCGGTGATTTCAGGTCGCCTTTCAGTTTTAAGACAGCAAGATGTTCCAATATACGCTCTTTTACCTTTTCCAGTCCGTAATGATCTTTATTCAGAACTTTTTCCGCGTTGGGTATGTTCAGGACGTCTGTAGTATAGACCTCCCATGGCAATGCCAATAACGTTTGCAGGTAGTTGAGCTGTACGTTGTAGTCGGGCGACTGTGGATTGATGCGCTCCAGTTTCGAAACTTCGCGTTCGAAAACTTCGGCTACTTCTTTTTTCCACTTTTTCTCCTTTCCTTTCTTGCGGAGTTCTTCTATTTCATCATCCTGTCCGTGTCCCAGCTCATCCTGAATATTCTTTATCTGTTGTTGCAAGAAATATTCTCGCTGCTGTTTGTCAAGTTCTTCCCGTGTACGCATCTGAATATCTTGCTTCAGATTTGCCAACTTGGTTTCGCGGTTGAGCACTTGTATCAGATTGTACAAGCGGTCTTTCAGTGTATTCTGGTTGAGCAAATGAAACTTGTCTTCTATCGAAAGAGGGAAGTTTGTACAGATATAATCTACAAGAATGTGGTTCTTTGGTAAATTCTTTAAAGCGAAAGTGATATCCGGGCTTATCTGTTCTGATGCTTCGATATAATTATTGCTTAACTCGATGCAGGTGTCCATCAAAGCCTTGAATTCGTCAGAATCTGTCGGTTCCATCTGCTCTTCTATCAGGCTTACTTTTCCTCTCAGGTAGGGGCGTGTACCTGTTGCTTCATCAAGATGTACCTTGATGTTGCTTGCCTGAAGGATGACAGTTGTGTTTCCACCAGGCATTTCGAATACGCGTAATACGCGTCCGATAACAGCAACAGGATGCAAGTCTGATATTCCGGGATCTTCTACTTCTGCAACTTTTTGTGTGGCAATGATAATATGTCTTTTATCTTTCATCGCGTCATGCACAAGTTTCAGTGTAGTACGTCGGCCAGCAGTGACAGGCATGACTACGCTGGGAAACATTACCATGTTGCGTAAAGTCATGATGGGGAATTCCTTCTCCAGTTCATCTGCTGACAGATTTTCGGGAGCAGTTTCTATTTCTGTTACCATTGAAAGTTCATCATTTCCAGTTTTTATCGAACTGTCCGTTTCTATTTTCTTTTTTCTTACCATATTCGCGTTTTGTGTATTTTTAATAAGAGCATGTTTGAAAGCTCAAAAACGAGTACAAAGTTAATCATTCCACTTCGAATACGGAAGCGGATTTGTCGTAAATGCAATGTGTCAAACAAAATAAATGACACTTTTACACTGAAAAGCCATGTATTTTATTTATTTTTGACGGAAAATAAGAAATATAAGTAATATGCCTAATCCATATTTTAAGTTCAAGCAGTTCACGGTTTTTCACGATCGTTGCGCCATGAAGGTTGGTACAGACGGTGTGCTTCTCGGGGCATGGGTGCAAGTCGACACGGCAAAAAGGGTGCTTGATATAGGGACGGGAACAGGTTTGATTGCCCTGATGGTGGCCCAGCGTTCTGCTGCTTGTGTCGTAGGAACTGATATTGACGGGGAGGCTGTAGAGCAGGCAATGGAAAATGTAAATGCATCACCGTGGAAAAATCGGATTTGTATCTGCCGGAAAGATGTTATGCAGATGAATGGGGAAGAATATGGAAGTTTCGATGTAATAGTGTCTAATCCTCCCTATTTTGTGGAAGAAGTACGTTGCCCGGATGAACGACGGGATACGGCACGGCATACGGGAAACCTTACATTTGGAAATTTGTTGACTGCGGTAGAAAAACTTTTGACGGAAGATGGAGCTTTTTCTGTGATTATTCCGGCAGATGTTGGCGATTTCTTCGTTTCCCTTGCTGCGGAGAAACATCTTTATATACAGCGGAAGACGTTGGTTCATACTAAACCTGGGGCTGAGCCTAAACGTGTGTTACTGGCTTTTGGTCGGAAGATATGTGCCTATGATACAGAGCATCTGGTTGTAGAGCTGGATCGTCATGTGTACAGCAAAGACTATATTGAACTGACGAAAGATTTTTATTTGAATATGTAGATACTTTTACGCCCTATACCTGAACGGAATAGGGCGTGATCTGGTTAAAATCTTTAATTTCTTTTGGATAGCCTGCGTAATAAGTTGTGGTTTATCTGCAAAAGTTCTTTGTGCTTACGCGTAATGGCTGACGTAATCGGACGGCTACCTATAAAATCGGTAAAATGTTGAAGCACATTAAATGCCTCTACACCCGACTTCGTTTTCTGTGGAGCTATTACTTTAAGTCCTTTTGAAATAACTTCCACCTCAAGATCTTTTCCACCCATAGCGGGATCTCCGTCGAAATGGAATACTCCTTCCTTCGTGCGATGTATGGTAATCTTTTTTTCTTTCAGTGTCTTAATGCGGCTGTTTTGGTCAATTGTCTTGTTGAACAGCTGGAAAGAAAGTGCCGGGACATCCAGAACAGTAAAAGGTTCAAGTATAGTGATATCCATCATGCCATCCGTAAGTGACGCCTGAGGAGCTATATAGGCGTTGTTACCGTATTGTGAAGCATTGGCACATGCTATTAAAAAGGCCTTATAACGTACAGTGCCCGAAGAATTTTCTATCTCGTATGTTTCTGGCCGATAGGTAAGACTTTCGTGCAAGGTATTTTCAAGATAGGTGAGTAGTCCTCTCTTTCCTGAATCGGCGAATTTAAGGCTTACGAAAGCATCGAAACCAACTCCGCAGGTGCAGAAGAAAGGGCGACTGTCTATCGTTCCGTAATCGATGGTTTTAATATAGCCTTGATTTAAGACATCAATAGCTCCGCGTGCTTCCAGAGGAATGTGCAAATGTCTTGCCAATCCGTTGCCCGATCCGCAAGGAATAATTCCCATGGCCGTGTCAGTATGTATAAGTGAGCGTCCTATTTCATTGATAGTTCCGTCTCCTCCTATAGCTACCACGATGTCTTTTTTCTCTTCGGCAGCCTGGCGGGCTATTTCGATAGCATGTCCGGCATATTCGGTTTTACGTATCGTATAATTATATAATGAGTGGTCTAGTCTTTTCTCTATCTGGTGCAAGATAAACTCTTTGCTGTGAGTGCCTGATATAGGATTGACTATAAATACTATTTCTTTTTTTGAATCCATTTTGCGGGTGGGTTGGTGTTTTAAGTAAACAAAAGTACGACTATTTTGTTTATCAGATGGTATTTTTTATGTATAAATGATGTCAGAGAAGTTTTTTTTGCTTTAACGAGCACATGAAATAATGAAAATTATTATCTTTGCACACTCTTTTTTGAAATTGCCGGCATGAAGCGTCCGGTTAATATAAATAATGTAAGTCGTTCAGGGCTTACCAGCTATTAGAATATGGGATTATTACAAGACAAACTAAGTAAATTCAGAACACCTCAGATGTACATGGAGAGAGGTGTGTATCCTTACTTCCGCGAAATTGACAGTGCTCAAGACACAGAGGTAATTATGGATGGAAAAAAGGTTTTGATGTTCGGATCTAATTCTTACATGGGACTGACTCACGACCAGCGCATTATCGATGCAGCTATTGCTGCTACCCGCAAGTATGGAACCGGATGTGCCGGTTCGCGTTTGTTGAACGGAACTCTTGATATCCATGTGGAACTGGAAAAGGAGTTGGCAGAATTTGTGGGAAAAGATGAAGCGTTGTGTTTTTCTACCGGTTTCACTGTAAATGAAGGTGTTATCCCACAGCTTGCCGGACGCGGTGACTATATTATTTGTGATGACCGCGACCATGCTTCTATTGTCGACGGACGTCGCCTTTCTTTTGCTACTCAGCTGAAGTACAAACACAATGACATGGAAGCGCTGGAAAAAGAGCTTCAAAAATGTGAACCTGATGCTATCAAACTGATTGTTGTAGATAGCGTATTCTCTATGGAAGGTGATTTGGCAAATCTGCCTGAAATCGTTCGCCTGAAGAAGAAATACAATGCTACTGTATATGTAGACGAAGCTCACGGTCTTGGTGTATTCGGAAGAAACGGACGCGGTGTATGCGATCATTTTGGAGTAACTGAAGATATTGACTTGATTATGGGTACATTCTCTAAGTCATTGGCTTCTATCGGAGGTTTTGTTGCTGGTGATAAGGATGTAATCAACTGGTTGCGCCACAATGCACGTTCTTACATATTCCAGGCTAGTAATACTCCTGCTGCTACTGCTGCGGCAATGGAAGCTCTGCATATTTTCAAGACAGAGCCGGAACGTCAGGAAAACTTGTGGAAAATTACAAATTATGCATTGAAGCGTTTCCGTGAAACTGGTTTTGAAATCGGAGAAACAGAAAGCCCTATTATTCCGTTGTATGTGCGTGATACAGATAAAACTTTTGAGGTAACTAAACTTGCTTTTGATGAAGGTGTGTTTATAAATCCTGTTATTCCGCCTGCATGTGCACCTCAGGATACATTAGTGCGTTTTGCATTGATGGCTACTCATACAAAGGAACAAGTGGACTTTGCAATAGAAAAGTTGACTAAATGTTTCAAACAACTGGATATATTGAAATAACAATTATATTCGACTTTTTTAAGGACTTTTGAAAGGAGGTTTTTACTATGGGAGCTGCTGGTAATAAAAAACCGAAAGGCATGCATAAAAAACATGCTCCGGCTTATCAAGTAGAAGAGGCCATTCATGAAAATGACCTGAAAAAAGGAAAAAAGAAATAAATCGTTTTGACGGTTTGTTTTAGAAAAAGGGTTATATTTAGAGCGTCCGATGCTTTGCAGAGGAGCTCGGATATAACCCTTTTGTTATTATTATGTTTTTAACTTTAATGTGATATGATACTGAATGAAAGAGACAGTCGCCATGAGCAGGTGTTACAGATTGCTCAACAGATGATGATTGCTGCACGTACTGCTCCGAAAGCGAAAGGAGTAGATATCATTGAGGTGGCAATGGTGACGGAAAGTAATATTCGTATTCTTTCGGATACGATGAAACAGATGTATGAGGAGAACGGGTTTAAGTTTTTCTTGCGTGATGCTGATAATATTCTGGAAGCTGAGTGTGTGGTACTGATTGGTACGCACGACCATCCGCATGGGATGAACTGCGGGCATTGTGGTTTTGCAACTTGTGGAGAAAGAGAAGATGGTGTTCCGTGTGCTATCAATAGTGTAGATGTAGGTATTGCAATAGGTTCGGCTTGTTCTGTTGCAGCCGATAACAGAGTAGATACTCGTGTTATGTTTTCTGCGGGACTTGCTGCACAGCAACTTGACTGGCTGGATGGATGTACGCAAGTGTATGCTATTCCTGTAAGTGCGTCCTCTAAAAATCCTTTTTTTGACCGGAAACCTAAAAATCCGTAATAAGTTTTGCCGCAGGAAGAGCATGCTTACTTCCTGCGGTGATTTCTTTAAGCTAAAATAAATTTTTCTACTACAGCTGCTACACCATCTTCATCGTTCGATAGAGTAATATAGTCAGCATTTTCACGTACAACAGGTTGAGCATTTGCCATTGCGACTCCTAAACCTGCGTATTGTATCATAGAGAGATCGTTGAAGCCATCACCTACAGCAATCATCTCTTCTTTTTTCATATTTATTTCTTTCAGCAGGACAGAAAGGGAGCGTGCTTTATCGATACCTTTGGGAACCAGTTCCAAAAAATAAGGTTCGGAACGGAATACGCCCATCTGGTCTTTCAAGTGGTCGTACATTTCTTTTTCCAATACAGCCAGTCGGGTAGGATCTCCGACTATCAGACACTTGGCGATAGGATGATTTATTGCTTTAAGAAAATTGTCTACTTTCTTAATTTTCATAACATTAAGCAATGCTTCCTTTAGAACGTATTCGTCGTCTGGATGCTCTGTCAGTACGTATTCGTTCTCATAGCTGACGATAGCGAAATTATTGTCTTTGGCGCACTGGTATAAATAGGGGAGCACTTCGGGGTCCAGTAGGTTTTTATACATCATTTCACCGGTTTTCCAGTCGATGATTTCTCCTCCATTATAAGAAAGAATATATCCCTCATACTTGTCCAGTTCCAACTGGTTTGCCAATGGGGCAACTCCGTAGGTTGGTCTTCCTGATGCAAGGACTATTTTGAGTCCGCGTTTTTGTGCTTCAATCAAAGTGGTACGTGTATGTTCGGTAATGACCTTTTTAGAATTGGTCAGTGTTCCGTCAAGATCGAGTACTAAAAGTTTATATTTCATAATTTGTAAAAGGTGTTTTTTATCTGTGCAAAGATAGTATAAATCGAATTTTATTCTTATATTTCGAGATAACAAATATTAGAATCTGTAAAAAGCTTCAGCTTTTTAGTTAGGTTTTTGGAAGAGATTTTCTTGTTTAGAAGTATTGCAGTATAATAATATAAGGAGATAGGTGTTATGGATATCTTTTGGGATTTTGCTTTACGGCTTTTTGTTGCTGGTGCAATGGGAGTTTTAATAGGCTTGGAACGTGAGTATCGTGCAAAGGAAGCTGGTTATCGTACTCATTTTCTAGTAGCTTTGGGAAGTGCATTGATGATGATTGTTTCTCAATATGGATTTATGGAAGTGCTGAAAACAGATTTGATTCGTCTGGATCCGAGTCGGATTGCTGCACAGGTAGTGAGTGGAATTGGTTTTATCGGTGCTGGGACAATTATTTTGCAGAAGCAGATTGTTAGGGGGTTGACTACAGCGGCAGGTATCTGGGCGACCTCGGGAATTGGGCTTGCGGTAGGGGCTGGAATGTATGCGGTCGGGATATCGGCTACACTGTTGGTCTTGTTGGGCTTGGAAACGCTAAGCTATTTTTTTAAAAGCATAGGCTTACGTAATATGATGATTGATTTCTCTACAGATGACAAAGAAGCTATCAAAAGAGTATCTAAAAAGTTTAATACACGAAATTATGTGGTAGTATCTTATGAGATGACAGAAGCATATACAAACGGAAAGAATGTTTATCACGTAAGTATGGTAGTGAAAGCTAAAAGGATGAATGAGGAAGGGTTGTTGCTGATGTTTTTACAGGATTTTCCGGATATAACAGTTACTCGGATTATCTGATTGGTAGGCCGTTCATAAAAAAAACAACAGGTTGTATCTATATATAAAAAAAGATGCAACCTGTTGTTTTTATGAACCCAAATTGAATTTTAACCGATGAATACATTAACGGTCAGAAATATGCGATCGCCTTCCTGATTCATGTCAAAATCAATTTTATCTTCTCTTGCCAACCAGCCTATGGCTGCATTCAACTCTCTATCCGACAAGCCGGAAATTTCTTTTAATTGTTCATATTCCCAGTGATTATTGTCCTTTAATATGTTCCAAACAATGCCTGCGTTTTCGCCAATTTGCGTTTTGTTCATGTGGTTGTGATTTAAATGGTTTATATTAGGTTTTCAAAATGGTCTGTAGCAAAAATAAGCTAATTCTGAGAATATCGTATGTCTTTTTGATGAATTGTTTTCAAAATGTTCGGTTTTTAACTTTAATTATACTCTGAATGTTTTTTGCTTCTGTAGAGTGGTATTTTTTGTTTGATTAATCGGATTTTCTATTTTTTTTCTGTTAACTTTGCAAAACATAAAAAAGAAAGATAAAAATTATGAGGAGGAATAAGGTAAATTGGGTGGTCCCTAAAGGGGCGGAATTGACCGAGTTGGACAAAAAAGTGCTTTATTATCAGAATAAAGGCCATGAGGTTCCTACCCGCAAATTGATTAAAACTCCTGAACAGATAGAAGGTATTCGCAGGAGCGGTATGCTGAATACGGCAGTATTGGATAAAGTGGCAGAGGTGATTCGTGAAGGAATGAGTACCGCCGAAATCGATAAGATAGTATATGATTATACTGTAAGCCATGGAGGAATACCTGCTCCTCTGAACTATGAAGGATTCCCGAAAAGTGTGTGTACCTCTGTAAATGAAGTCGTATGTCACGGTATACCTTCGGAAGAAGAGATTTTGGAAGAAGGGGATATTGTCAATGTAGATGTTACTACTATTTTAAACGGATATTACGCAGATGCATCTCGCATGTTTATTATAGGTAAGACTACTCCGGAGAAAGAAAAACTAGTTCGTGTTGCTAAAGAGTGTTTGGAAATAGGCATAAATGCTGCGCAACCTTTTTCTTTTGTCGGAGATATTGGAAATGCAATAGAAAAACATGCTAAGAAGAACGGATTTTCTGTAGTTCGCGATTTGTGTGGACATGGAACTGGTGTTGAGTTTCATGAAGAGCCGGATGTATTGCATTATGGAAGAAAAGGAACAGGTATGTTGCTGGTTCCAGGTATGGTTTTCACTATCGAACCTATGATTAATATGGGTACATGGGAAGTTTTTATAGATGAAGAAGACGGATGGACGGTAGTGACTGAAGATGAATTGCCTTCTGCGCAGTGGGAACATACGTTTGTTATGACCGACAATGGTCTGGAAATATTGACATATTAATAATGAATATATATTATGGATACTATTATATTAGGTATAGAGTCTTCTTGTGATGATACTTCGGCTGCTGTCATAAAAAATGGCGTTTTGTTGTCGAGTGTTATAGCGAGTCAGGCTGTACATGAATCTTATGGAGGAGTAGTTCCTGAACTTGCTTCCCGTGCCCATCAGCAAAATATTGTGCCGGTAGTGCATGAAGCTTTAAAGCGTGCTGGTGTAACAAAGGAGCAGCTTAGTGCTATTGCTTTTACTCGTGGTCCAGGATTGATGGGGTCTTTGCTGGTAGGTGTGTCGTTCGCAAAAGGTTTGGCGCGCTCTTTAAATATTCCGATGATTGATGTTAATCATCTGCAAGGACATGTGTTAGCTCATTTCATTAAAGAATCAGAAGAAGATGCTGATCAACCCAAATTCCCTTTTATTTGCTTATTGGTTTCCGGTGGAAATTCGCAGATTATCCGTGTGAATGCGTACAACGATATGCAGGTTTTGGGGCAGACTATTGATGATGCTGCGGGTGAAGCAATTGATAAATGCTCTAAAGTAATGGGATTGGGGTATCCGGGTGGTCCTATTATTGATAAGCTGGCGCGACAGGGAAATCCTCTTGCATATACTTTTAGCAAACCTCATATTCCAGGGTATGATTACAGCTTTAGCGGATTGAAAACATCATTCCTTTATTCATTACGCGATTGGTTAAAAGAAGATCCTGATTTTATAGAGCATCATAAAACAGATTTGGCTGCTTCGCTGGAAAAAACGATTGTAGATATCCTTATGGATAAACTGCGTAAAGTAGTAAAAGATACAGGTATAAATGAAGTGGCTGTGGCGGGAGGAGTATCAGCAAATAATGGTTTGCGTAATGCTTACCGCGAGCATGCGGCAAAATATGGATGGAAGATATATATTCCTAAGTTTGGTTATACGACAGACAATGCTGCTATGATTGCCATTACTGGATATTATAAGTTTTTGGACAAGGATTTTTGCACAATAGACAAACCCGCATATTCACGGGTTACAATTAAGTAACATTAATCAAAGAAATTATTATGTCAGTAGAAACTAAAACACTAAGCAAGGAAATTAGTGAAATATTTTGGCGGGAAGGTTTTACATTGGCTACAGCAGAAAGTTGTACCGCAGGAAATGTAGCTGCAATAATAACAGCTATTCCTGGAAGTTCTCGTTTTTATAAAGGGGGAATTGTTGCTTATGACAATAAAGTAAAGCAGGATTTACTTCATGTAAAAGCTGAAACTTTGGAACAATGTGGAGCTGTAAGTGAAGAAACTGTTGTAGAAATGGTAAAAGGCGCAATGCAGACACTTGAGGTTGATTACGCAATGGCTACATCAGGTATAGCTGGTCCGGCAGGAGGAACCCCAGAAAAACCGGTCGGTACAATCTGGATTGCTGCAGGTAATAGCGAAAAAGTAATTACTGCAAAGTTGACAGAGGACGAGGGAAGAGAGAAAAATATACAGGCTGCAACTAAAAAAGCCCTGCAATTATTGCTTGAACTCTGCCAAAATCAAGAAAATGAGTGATAAAACGATAATTAGTTACAGAAAAGTTTGTGTATATAAAATAAAATCACTTATTTTGCACTCCGTTTGAGAGAAATAGGAATAAAACTATAAAAACTAGATAGAAATGTCGAAAATTTGTCAAATTACCGGAAAAAAAGCCATGATTGGCAACAATGTTTCACACTCAAAGAGAAGAACTAAAAGAACTTTCGATGTGAACTTGTTTACTAAGAAATTCTACTATGTAGAACAGGATTGCTGGATTAGCCTGAATATCTGTGCTAACGGCTTGCGAGTTATTAACAAAAAAGGCCTGGACGCTGCGCTGAATGAAGCTGTTGCTAAAGGTTACTGTGATTGGAAAACTATCAAAATTATTGGTTAATTAAAAGGAGAGAAAGACTATGGCTAAGAAAGCTAAGGGTAATAGAGTACAGGTAATCCTTGAATGCACAGAAATGAAGGATAGCGGTATGCCGGGAACTTCTCGTTATATTACTACAAAAAACAGAAAAAATACCGCTGAAAGATTGGAATTGAAAAAGTACAATCCTATTTTGAAAAGAGTAACAGTACATAAAGAAATTAAATAATAAGAAACCATGGCAAAGAAAACAGTCGCAACCCTTCAGACAGGTAAAGAAGGACGTTCTTATACTAAGGTTATCAAAATGGTTAAGTCACCTAAGACTGGTGCTTATGTTTTTGATGAACAAATGGTTCCTAACGAAAAAGTTCAGGACTTCTTTAAGAAATAATATTATTTTCTGATAGATAAAAAAGTTCCTTTTGTCGGAAGACAAAGGGAACTTTTTTTATTGTTTCTATTCTCTTGTGAGGATGGATAATATGCTTTACAGGATCTGGTGTCGTAAATAATGATATAATATTTATTTGTGAGTGAACAAGAATAGTTATATCTTTGTATCATAAATAGATAATAAACATAAGCCGTATGGGATTTTTTAGTTTTTTTTCGAAGGAAAAGAAGGAAACTTTGGACAAAGGTTTATCCAAAACAAAAGAAAGTGTTTTTGGTAAGATAGCTCGTGCTGTTGCCGGAAAGTCTAAAGTGGACGATGAAGTGTTGGATAATCTGGAAGAGGTTCTGATAACTTCTGATGTTGGAGTGGAAACAACGCTGAAGATTATTAAACGCATCGAAAAAAGAGTTGCTCAAGATAAATATGTAAATACGCAAGAGCTTAATAATATTTTGCGTGAAGAAATTGCTGCTCTGCTTACTGAAAACAATACGGTCGATTCAGAAGAATTTACTGTTCCCGAAGGGAAAAAGCCTTACGTGATAATGGTAGTCGGAGTGAATGGAGTAGGAAAGACTACCACCATCGGTAAACTGGCTTATCAGTTTAAAAAAGCAGGGAAATCTGTTTATCTGGGTGCTGCCGATACCTTCCGTGCCGCTGCTGTAGAACAGCTGGTGATTTGGGGAGAGCGTGTAGGAGTTCCTGTTATAAAACAAAAAATGGGATCTGATCCTGCTTCTGTCGCTTTTGATACTTTAAGCTCTGCTGTTGCCAATAATGCCGATGTGGTTATTATTGATACAGCCGGACGTTTGCATAATAAAATAGGCCTGATGAACGAGCTGACTAAGATTAAAAATGTAATGCAGAAAGTTGTTCCAGATGCTCCGCATGAAATATTATTGGTGCTGGATGGTTCTACAGGACAGAATGCTTTTGAACAAGCCAAGCAGTTTACACTGGCAACAGAGGTGAATGCAATGGCGATAACAAAGCTTGACGGTACAGCGAAGGGAGGAGTTGTAATTGGTATCTCTGATCAGTTTAAAATACCTGTTAAATATATTGGTTTGGGCGAAGGTATAGAAGATTTACAGATCTTCCGTCGCCGAGAATTTGTTGATTCATTGTTTGGTACAGCTAACAAATGAGAAAAAATACAATAGACATTATTACGCTAGGGTGCTCCAAGAATCTTGTTGATTCGGAGAAGCTGATGAAGCAGCTTGAAGCAAATGGATATAAAGTTACTCATGACAGTGAAAATCCTCAAGGAGAAATTGCAGTCATAAATACGTGCGGATTCATAGGTGATGCTAAGGAGGAATCAATAAATATGATTCTTGAGTTCTGCCAGGCTAAGGAAGAAGGACGTTTGAAGAAGCTTTATGTGATGGGATGTCTTTCGGAGCGGTACTTGAAAGAACTGCAGGTAGAAATTCCTCAAGTAGATAAATTCTATGGTAAGTTTAACTGGAATGAACTATTGGCAGATTTAGGTAAGACATATCATTCAGATTTTGCTATAGAGCGTCATCTGACAACACCTAAGCATTATGCCTATTTGAAAATATCAGAAGGCTGTGACCGTAAATGTTCATATTGTGCGATTCCTATTATAACAGGAAAGCATGTATCCCGTCCTATGGAGGAAATATTGGACGAGGTGCGTTTGCTCGTTTCAGAGGGCGTAAAAGAGTTTCAGGTTATCGCTCAGGAATTAACTTACTATGGCGTTGATCTGTATAAAAAGCAAATGCTTCCGGAACTCATAGAACGTATGGCTGAAATTCCAGGTGTGAAATGGATACGTTTGCATTATGCTTATCCTGCACATTTCCCAAAAGAACTGTTCCGTGTGATGCGCGAACATGATAATGTGTGCAAATACATGGATATTGCCTTACAGCATATCAGTGATAATATGTTGTCGAAGATGCGTCGTCACGTAACAAAAGAGGAAACATATCAGTTGATAGAGGAGTTTCGTAAAGAGGTTCCGGGAATTCATCTGCGCACAACGTTGATGGTAGGTCATCCGGGAGAAACAGATCAGGATTTTGAGGAGCTTAAAGAGTTTGTCCGTAAGGCACGTTTTGACCGTATGGGAGCATTTGCCTATTCGGAAGAAGAAGGAACTTACTCTGCAAAGCATTATAAAGATGATATTCCACAAGACGTGAAACAGAAGCGTCTGGATGAACTGATGGAAATACAGCAGGAAATATCAAATGAATTGAGCCATAATAAAATTGGAAAGGAATTTAAAGTAATCATTGACCGCAAGGAAGGTGATTATTACATTGGTCGTACAGAGTTTGATTCGCCTGAAGTGGATCCGGAAGTCTTGATCAAAGATGAAGGCAGAATGCTTCGTACAGGATCATTCCATCAGGTGAAGGTTTATGATGCAGACGATTTTGATTTATATGCAACGTTAGTATAGTTTTTAAATAATTAAGCGGAAGACATGAACAATAAAGAGTTGATAGGCGAATTGTCACGCCGCTTGGGATATACCAACAAGGATGCGGCACGGTTGCTGACATCAGTTACTGGAATAATGGGTGAAGAGTTACAAGAAGGGAAAGTAATCGCTATTCAGGACTTTGGAACATTTGAAGTCAAGAAGAAAATGGAGCGAATTACTGTAAATCCTGTTACTAAACAGCGCTTCCTTGTTCCTCCTAAATTGATTTTGAATTTCAGACCTAGTAATCTCTGGAAAGAACGATTAAAGAAAATCTCCGATAATGAGTGATAAATTCACACAGCAGGACTTGGCTGATTTGCTAGCGCAACGCCATGAAATGAATCCGGCAGATGCAGAAGCATTTGTAAGGACTCTTTTTGCTCTTGTCGAAGAATCTGTAATATCTGATAAATATGTAAAGATTAAGGGACTGGGGACTTTTAAGCTGATAGAGGTTGATGCCCGTGAAAGTATCGACATAAATACGGGGGAGAGGATTGAAATACGAGAACACTCACGTATTTCGTTTACTCCAGATTCAACGATGAGGGAAACCGTAAACAAGCCTTTTAGTCATTTTGAAACAGTTTTGCTTAATGAAAATACTCATTTTGATGATTTAGAGGAAACTTCTGAGTTGGAAGATGATACTGAAGGGCAAGAGGAAGAAACTATTGAAACAGCTTTTGTAGAAGCTGAAGAAGCATCTCATTCTTGTTTAGAGGGTAGTACACAAACATCTCCCGAAGTAGCAGTGGAAGCTGTTGCTGTAGAAGAAAAATCTGATAAGCAGGAAGATGTTTCGGAAAATGTTATGCAAATGCCTCAAAATGAACTTCCGGAGATTAAGGAGGAACCTGTTCGAAAGAATATATTTCGTTTACCATGGTGCATGTTGGCTACAGTTTTATTGGCTGGGGTTATTTTAGGAGGTATTGTCGTATGGAGTATGTTTTCAGGAAGAAGGTATATTCCTGAATCTGTAGTTGGGATTCTTATGGAGAAGCAGGCCTCTGACTTGAAACAAGATACTATTGTTCGTAAACCAATCCAGAAGGATTCGGTAATTCAAACTCAGCAGATTCCACATGCAAAGGAAGACACAGTGCGTGAATCTGTAGTAATGAGCCCGACACCAGAAAAAACAATCACTCCAGTTGTAAAACGGGAAACCTTGGCAGATACGGTTGAGTATGCTATTACAGGTACAAAAACCACTTATACCATCAGACCGGGAGAAAGTCTGGTGCGTGTCGCATTCAAATTTTATGGAAATAAAAAATTATGGCCTTATTTGGTACAACATAATAAAGATATAATTAAAAATGCAGATGTGGTTCCTGTTGGAACTACGATTAAAATACCGGAATTGTCACCTAAGGCTGATAAGAAATAACGGCATACGTTTCGATATTATTTAAATATCTTTAATCCAATAAGACTTAAACGATAGAAGCAACTAGTTTTTTTAATAAAAATTAGTTGCTTCTGTTAATATAATGCCGTACTTTTGGCTTCGATAAAAAAAGGTCAGTTGACCGGTAGTTAAAATGTATATTTGAAAACATAAAAATAAAGAAATTATGGCTGAAGCTATTGACATTCGTGAATTAAACGAGCGCATTGAACGCCAGAGTGCATTCGTGACCAACCTGATGGCTGGTATGGATCAGGTGATTGTTGGTCAAAAACATTTGGTTGAATCATTATTAATCGGTTTATTGGCCGACGGACATATTTTGCTGGAAGGTGTTCCTGGATTGGCAAAAACATTGGCAATCAAAACGCTGGCATCGTTAATCGACTCTAAATACAGTCGTATTCAGTTTACCCCAGACTTGCTTCCTGCCGATGTGTTGGGTACAATGATATATAGCCAGCGAGATGAGCAGTTCGTGACAAACAAAGGTCCTATTTTTGCAAATTTTGTTCTTGCTGATGAAATTAACCGTGCTCCTGCGAAAGTACAGAGTGCTTTGCTGGAAGCTATGCAGGAACGTCAGGTTACATTAAGTAAAGAAACTTTCCGCTTGCCTGAACCATTTTTGGTAATGGCAACTCAAAACCCGATCGAACAAGAAGGTACTTATCCATTGCCTGAAGCACAGGTGGACCGTTTCATGTTGAAGGTAATCATTGACTATCCGAAGCTGGAAGAAGAAAAGAAGATTATTCGCCAGAATATATCAGGTGATAAAATTAAGATTTCGCCAATTTTGAAGGCAGAAGATATCATGGAAGCTCGTAAGGTTGTTCATCAGGTTTATCTGGATGAAAAGATTGAGCAGTATATTGCAGACATTGTATTTGCTACTCGTTATCCGGAGAAATATGATTTGAAGGATCTGAAAGGCCTGATAGGTTTCGGAGGATCTCCTCGTGCATCTATTAATCTGGCACTGGCCGCACGAAGCTATGCTTTCATCAAACGTCGTGGATATGTGATTCCGGAAGATGTTCGTGCTGTTGCTCATGACGTGCTTCGTCATCGTATTGGCTTGACTTATGAAGCCGAAGCTACAAATGTTACTTCTGATGAGATTGTAAGCAAGATCTTGAATAAAGTAGAAGTGCCCTAATCATTAATCCGAACGATAAAGAATACTTTGCCTGAGCAATTTGGTCTCAGATTGCTCAGGTTGGAGAAAAAAGCATATCATTAAGTAAATGATATGTAATATTTGGTGTATTTTGCTTTGGAAATACAAAGCGTAATCCGAAAATAGAATGGAAACAAGTGAACTATTAAAACGCGTTCGTCAGATAGAAATCAAGACACGAGGGCTTTCCAGCAATATTTTTGCCGGCCAGTATCACTCGGCTTTTAAGGGCAGGGGAATGGCCTTTTCCGAGGTACGTGAATATCAGTATGGCGATGATGTGCGCGATATAGACTGGAATGTAACCGCTCGCTTTGACAAGCCATTCGTAAAGGTTTTCGAGGAAGAACGTGAACTGACTGTCATGTTGCTGGTCGATGTTTCGAACAGTTTGGATTTTGGTACAGTGAAGCAGCTGAAGAAAAATATGGTTGCGGAAATTGCGGCTACCCTGGCTTTCTCGGCTATCCAGAATAATGATAAGATTGGTGTAATTTTCTTTTCAGACCGTATCGAGAAATTTATTCCTCCGAAAAAAGGACGTAAACACATTTTGTATATCATTCGTGAATTGCTGGACTTTAAGCCGGAGAGTACACGTACAAATATTCAGTGTGCCATTGAGTATCTGACAAACGTTTTGAAGAAACGTTGTACGGCATTCATGTTGAGCGACTTTATAGATGACCGTGATTTTCAGAATGCATTGACGATTGCCAACAGAAAACATGACGTAGTAGCTCTGCAGGTATACGACCGTCGTTTGGAAGAGCTACCGGATGTAGGTCTTATGAAAGTAAGAGATGCTGAAACTGGCCACGAGCAATGGATTGATACCTCATCAAAATCTTTACGGAAAACTCATCACGAATGGTGGAAATCTCGTCAGCAAAAGCTTCATGAGATATTCACTCATAGCAATGTGGATGCTGTATCGGTACGTACTGATCAGGATTATGTGAAAGCATTGCTTAATTTATTTGCGAAACGAAACTAAAATAATTATGAAATACAATAGTAGCAAGAGATATGTGAAGGCATTATGGTGTGCGTTGCTTTTGTTTATTGCAGCTCCAGCTGTAAAAGCACAAGTTACGGTAGAAGCTACCATCGACTCTTTACAGCTTCTTATCGGCGAGCAAGCAAAAATAAAACTTCAGGTAAGCATGGATGCTAATCAGAAGTTGCGTTTGCCGTTACTTCGTGATACATTGGTTACAGGTGTTGAAATTCTGGATGTTGCAAAGCCTGATACTCAGCTGCTGAATAATGATAAGCGCTGGCTGATCTCACAAGAGTATACGATTACTTCATTTGACTCTGCATTGTATTATCTCCCTCCTTTTGAGGTTCTGGTAAACGATCAGGCATACCGCTCGAAAGCTTTGGCATTGAAAGTTTATTCGATTCCGGTAGATACTTTACATCCGGATCAGTTCTTTGGACCAAAAGATATTCGGGAAGTGCCTATAACTTGGAATGATCTTGCTCCGTTGGTTTATTCAGCACTTGCTATGCTGATATTGGGTGCGGCAGCTGTGTTCTTTATCATTCGTTACCGCGATAACAAGCCTATTATCAAGATTATTAAGATTGAACCTAAATTACCTCCTCATCAAGCTGCCATGAAGAAGATTGAGGAGATTAAGGCTGACAAACAAGTGCGACGTGAAGATCCGAAACTGTATTATACGGAGTTGACCGAGGTACTTCGTACATATATAAAAGATCGCTTTGGATTCAATGCGCTGGAAATGACATCTTCGGAAATCATTGAACATTTGTTGGAAGTAAAAGATCAACAGTCAATCAGTGACTTGAAGACTCTGTTTATGACGGCCGATCTTGTAAAATTTGCTAAGCATGCACCTATGATGAATGAAAATGACATGAATCTGGTGAATGCCGTTGATTTTATTAATCAAACCAAAGTGGAAGAAGATCCGAATGTGAAGAAAGAACCAACAGAAATCAGGGTAGAAGAGAAGCGTTCAAAACAAGGTAGAATTGCGCTTCTATGCAGTATTTCAGTGGTAAGTATTGGTGCTGTAGTTTGCCTGTATTTGGTTATTTGTCACATAATCGACCTCTTTTTTTAACATTTAACTTGTGTAAGAACTATGATTTTTGCAAATCTGGAATATCTGTTTTTGTTACTTCTGCTGATACCATATATCGTATGGTACTTCATGCGTAGAAAGAAAACAGAGCCTACTATGCAGGTATCTTCTACCCGCATGTATATGAATGCGCCGAAGAGCTGGAAGATTTATCTTCTTCATGCCCCTTTTGTTTTGAGAATTGTAGCCTTTGTCATGATTGTATTAGTGTTGGCGCGTCCTCAGACAACTGATAACTGGCAAAATACAGAAATAGAAGGTATCGATATCATGCTGGCAGTGGACGTATCAACCAGTATGCTTGCTGAAGATTTGAAACCCAACCGTTTGGAGGCTGCTAAACAAGTAGCTGCTGAATTTATAAATGGACGTCCAAATGATAACATCGGTCTGACTGTCTTTGCAGGAGAGGCATTTACCCAATGTCCGCTTACGGTAGATCATGGGGTATTATTGAATTTATTTAATAGTATTAAAGGTGATATCGCTCAGCGTGGAATGATAGAAGATGGTACTGCTATCGGTATGGGACTTGCCAATGCTATTAGCCGACTGAAAGACAGTAAGGCTAAATCGAAAGTCATCATTTTGCTGACAGATGGTAGTAATAACCGCGGAGATATTTCTCCACTGACTGCGGCTGAAATAGCTAAACAGTTTGGTATCCGTGTTTATACTATCGGAGTGGGTACGAACGGAACAGCTCCTTATCCAATGCAGACCTATGCAGGAGTTCAGTATGTCAATGTTCCAGTAGAGATTGACGAACAAACACTGACCCAAATTGCCGGAACAACAAACGGAAATTATTTCCGTGCTACCAGCAATTCAAAACTGGAGGAAGTCTACAGAGAAATAGATAAGCTGGAAAAAACAAAACTGAACGTCAAGGAATTCAGTAAGCGGGAAGAAGCTTATGCTACTTTTGCTTTGATTGCTTTCTTCTGTATTTTATTGGAAATTTTGCTGCGTAATACAGTATTAAAGAAAATACCTTAAATTCAAGAATAATTATGTTTCGATTTGGAGAACCTGTTTATTTATATCTACTTATCATATTGCCGATATTGGTAGGGCTATATCTCTATTCCAATTATCGCCGACGTAAAAAGATTGCCCAATATGGTGATCCGGAGTTGTTGGCGCATCTTATGCCTGATGTATCGAAATACCGTCCGGATGTAAAGTTCTGGCTCGTTTTTGCAGCACTGGCTATGGTTATTTTTATGTTGGCCCGCCCTCAGTTCGGATCAAAAATGGAAACTGTAAAACGTCAGGGAGTTGAAACTGTTGTAGCACTCGATATATCCAATTCTATGCTGGCTCAGGATGTTACTCCCAGCCGTCTGGAAAAATCGAAGAAATTAATTTCCCGTTTGGTGGAAACTTTCAATAATGATAAAGTTGCCATGATTGTGTTTGCGGGAGAGGCTTTTACCCAGTTGCCTATCACAAGCGATTATATTTCTGCCAAAATGTTTTTGGAAACCATTAATCCTTCACTTATCTCAACACAAGGAACTGATATCGCCGGAGCCATTAATCTGGCTATGAAAAGTTTTACTCCAAATGAAGGAGTCGGTCGTGCCATTGTACTTATAACTGATGGAGAAAACCATGAAGGTGGAGCTGTCGAAGCAGCGCAGGAAGCTGCCAAGAAAGGTGTTCGCGTATTTGTGTTGGGAGTTGGTTCTCCTGATGGAGCGCCCATTCCGGCAGAAGGAACGAATGAGTTCCGTAGAGATAAGGATGGCAATGTTATTGTAACCCGCTTGAATGAACAGATGTGTCAGGAGATAGCAAAAGCAGGTAATGGCATCTATGTTCGGGTAGATAATACAAATAATGCAGAACGGGCATTGAATGCAGAAATAAGCAAATTGGCTAAGGCTGATGTGGAGACTCAGGTCTTTACAGAGTTTGATGAGCAGTTCCAGGTACTGGCATGGCTCGCCTTGATTTTGCTTGCAGCAGATTTAATGTTGCTGGAGCGTAAGAATCCACTATTCAAGAATATAAAACTCTTTAAACAGAATTGATTTTATGTTGCGGAAAAAATATATGATGCTGGGACTCATGTTTGTTTCTGTTGCAGTTTACGGACAGAAAACAGAACGTGACTATTTGCGCAGTGGAAATAAGCTATATAAAGACAGCACTTTTGTAAAAGCGGAAGTCGATTATCGTAAAGCACTGGAGCTTGAACCGAAGTCTACGGATGCGATGTACAATCTGGGAAATGCTCTCTTGATGCAGCAGAAGGCAAAGGAAGCTATGGAACAGTTTGAAGCAGCATCGCGTGTAGAGAAAGACAAGGCTAAACTGGCTCAGATTTATCATAATATGGGAGTGATTCTGCAATCTTCGAAGCAGTTGCCTCAATGTATCGAAGCATATAAACAGGCTCTGAGGAATAATCCGAAAGATGATGAAACCCGATATAATCTGGCACTTGCTCAAAAGCAGCTGAAAGACCAGCAACAGCAGCAAGATCAGAATCAGGAAAAGGATCAGAAGCAAGATCAGAAAAAAGACGAACAACAACAGAATAAAGACCAGCAGGAACAAGATAAGAAAGACCAACAGCAGAACAACCAGCAACAGCAGCAGAATGAAAACCAAATGTCGAAAGAAAATGCGGAACAACTGTTGAAAGCTGCCATGCAGGACGAAAAGAACGTACAGGACAAGGTGAAGAAAGCTGTTCAGGTTCAAGGACGTAAATTGGAAAAAGACTGGTAATTTTAGGTGAATAATTATATAAACGAAATAAGGAAATGATGAGGAAATTTACTTTCTTTCTACTGTTGATTCTTACTACAGTATATGCATGGGCAGATAAAAAAGCGACTTTGACGGCTGAAGCTCCCGATGTGGTAGTAAGCGGGGATCAATTTCGCTTGACATTTACGGTCAACACACAAAAAGTGAAGGATTTTCGCGCTCCTTCTATAACAAAAGGATTTGATGTGCTGATGGGGCCGAGCCGTTCTCAGCAGAGTAGTACGCAAATTATTAATGGCAAGGTATCTTCAAGCAGTTCTATTACGTATACTTACATATTGATGGCAGGTGATGCGGGAACTTACACGATACCGGCAGCCAGTATCGAAGCTGAAGGTGAGAAGATATTTTCTAATGCCATAACTATAAAGGTTCTTCCTCCCGATCAGTCGGCTGGAAATGCTAAAAGCAGCCAGGGAAGTTCTTCTCAGAGTGCAAGTCAAGTTGCGAGCGGACGTATAACTAACAATGATTTGTTTATTACAGCAACTGCCAGCAAGACCACTGTACACGAACAGGAAGCTATCTTGCTGACTTATAAAGTATATACGCTTGTAAATCTTCGTCAGCTGTTTGGTAAAATGCCGGACTTGAAAGGGTTTCATACGCAAGAAATAGAATTGCCTCAGCAAAAGACTTTCTCATTGGAACACTATAAAGGACGTAACTATAACACGACAGTCTGGAGTCAGTATATATTGTTCCCACAGCAGACAGGTAAGCTGGAGATACCTTCAATAACTTTCGAAGGAGTTGTAGCTGTACAGACAATTTCAGATGATCCGTTTGATGCTTTCTTCAACGGAGGTGGTTATCGGGAAGTGAAGAAGAAAATTGTAACTCCTAAACTGACTATAAACGTGCAGCCTCTTCCGGCAAAGCCTGAAAACTTCTCAGGAGGTGTAGGTGAATTTACTCTTTCATCTTCTATTAATGCAAAAGATGTAAAGACGAATGATGCTGTTACTATTAAACTGACTATCAACGGATCAGGAAATATGAAACTGATAAGTACTCCGGAAGTGAAATTTCCTGAAGACTTTGAAGTTTACGATCCTAAGGTTACAAATAATTTCGATGTATCACGAAGCGGGCTTACCGGCAGTCAGACAATAGAATATCTGGCCATTCCGCGTCATGCTGGAAACTTTACGATTCCACCTGTTGAATTTACATATTTCGATTTAAAGACAAATTCGTATAAAACGCTGAAAACTGAGGCTTACAATATTAATGTAGCAAAAGGTAAAGGAAATGCCGATCAGGTAATTGCAGACTTTACGAACAAGGAAAATGTAAAGGTATTGGGCCAAGATATCCGATTTATAAAGTTGGGCGATACGAAGCTTATGCCAAAGGGTGATGTCTTCTTCGGAACAATCAGTTACTATTTATGGTATATCATACCATTTGTTTTGTTCGTGGGACTGGTGGTATTTTTCCGTAAGCAGGCGGCCGAAAATGCAAATGTGGCTAAAGTAAAGACCAAGAAAGCAAATAAAGTGGCAACCAAGAGAATGAAGCTTGCCGGAAAACTATTGGCAGAAAATCGTAAAAATGAGTTCTATGATGAAGTATTGAAAGCTTTGTGGGGATATATCAGTGACAAGCTGAGTATTCCGGTTTCACAACTTTCGAAAGATAATATAGAAGCCGAGCTGGCGAAATACGGAGTTGCTGATGATGTAATAAAAGACTTTATTAATGCCTTGAATGAATGTGAATTTGCTCGTTATGCTCCGGGAGATGAAAACGAAGCAATGGATAAAGTTTATACTACATCGGTAGAAGCTATCAGTAAAATGGAGAATAGTATCAAACATTAACAACAGACCGAACAACAAAAATTGATATGAAAAGACTATCTATAATAATAGCATTCCTGATCGGACTCTTTCAGTTTGCTTCTGCCTCTGTTACAAAGGCTGAAGCAGACAAAGATTATCAGGAAAATAAGTTTGCGGATGCGATAGAAAAATATGAAGCTATTTTGGCTTCAGAAGGTGAGTCGGCTGATATTTATTATAATTTGGGAAACAGTTATTATAAGAATAAAAATATCGCTAAGGCCGTATTAAACTATGAACGTGCGCTACTGATGAATCCAGGAGATGCCGATATTCGTTTCAATCTGGAAATGGCAAGAAGTAAAACAGTTGATCAGGTTACTCCTACAAGTGAAGTTTTTATTGTGACATGGGTAAAATCGCTGACTAACTGCATGAGTGAAAGAGGATGGGGGGTAACTGCTATCATAGCGTTTCTTCTCCTTTTGGCTGGATTGGCACTGTATATATTTGGTAATAGAATTGTCTTCAAGAAGATAGGTTTCATTGCAGCTATCATATTTTTAGTCGTAGCTGTATGTGCAAACTTCTTCGCAAGCGAACAGAAAGACGAATTGCTGAACCGTACAGGAGCTATCGTTATGTCGCCAAGCATTACAGTTAAAAGTACTCCGAACGAAAGTGGAACAGATCTGTTTGTACTGCATGAAGGTACTAAGGTATATATAGAAGACAATTCCATGAAAGGATGGAAAGAAATCCGTCTGGAAGATGGAAAAAAAGGATGGCTTCCTGTTTCGGCAATAGAAGTTATCTGATTATTTTCTGTAATAACAGATATTTATGATTGATATACAGCAACTGATTGAAGCAGATAAAGAATTGTTATTAACTCTGAACGGAAGTTCTTCCTTGTTCTGGGACGGATTTATGTGGACTGTTTCCGGAACAAAGATATGGATTCCGGTTGGTGCTATGTTGCTGTATATCATATTCAAGAATACCAAATTTACTCAAGGGTTGCTTATACTCGTGATGCTGGTTTTGACTGTAACGCTTGCCGATCAGTTCTCTTCAGGGCTTTGCAAACCCTTGTTTATGCGTTTCCGTCCGGCTCAGGATCCGGAAATAATGTATATGGTGAATGTCGTGAATGGCTACAGGGGAGGAGCATATGGATTTATATCAAGCCATGCTGCCAATACATTTGCTGTAGCTACCTTTGTAGCTTTGCTCATACGTAATTGCTGGATGACTGTCATTATGTATATATGGGCACTGATACCATCTTTTTCACGTATATATTTAGGAGTACATTATCCGGGAGATATTATTTGTGGTGCTGTTGCAGGATGTGTAATAGCTTCATTGGTTTACTGGCTGTATGCATTTATCGAGAAAAAATATTTTGATCAGGCCCAATATGTTTCTGGACAATATACTATCACAGGTTTTGAGATAACTGATATCAAAGTGTTTCATACCGTTCTGTTATTGACTTATTTCTATGCAGTAGTGGCTGCATTAGTTGTTTGCAAATCCTTTTATTTCTGAGCAAAATAATTGCAGGTATAGCAAAAAAGTTAAATTTTTGTTTGCTTATTCATTTTCTTTCATTACATTTATATCGTGAATTAACAAAAGATTTTGTCTAACACTTTAAATTTTGATTACTATGAACAGAACGATAACATTCAATGAACTTCGTAAAATTAAGGATTCATTACCCAGCGGAAGCATGCATCGCATTGCCGATGAATTAAACTTGAGTGTAGAAACCGTACGTAACTTCTTCGGTGGACATAATTTTAAGGATGGCAAAAGCGTAGGTATCCATCTGGAACCCGGTCCAGACGGTGGGTTGGTGATGTTGGACGATACGACCGTGCTTGATAAAGCAATAGCAATTCTGAAAGAGCAAACAGCCTAAAGCTGACAATAAGTGCAAAATCCTAATCGGTATGTATTTTACTGATTAGGATTTTTTGTTAAGTATGATTCTGTGTGAAACCTTTTAAAACTTTAGTCTATGGAAGATAAACTTATTACATTATCCATTCTTACCTATTCGAAAGCACAAATCCTGAAATCTGTACTCGAAAGTGAAGGTATAGAATCGTACATTCATAATGTGAATCTCATCCAGCCGGTAATTTCATCGGGAGTAAGAGTACGTATTAAGGAAAGTGATTTGCCTCGTGCCTTGAAAATTATAGAAAGTTCTTCGTGGCTGTCTTCTGAGATTCTGGAAGAGAAATCTGCTGACTCCGACTCTGAAAAAGTTCCTAAAGTGCTGATTCCTGTTGATTTTTCAGCTTATTCTCTTAAAGCATGTGATTTTGGCTTCAATGTAGCTTCGCGTATGCATGCAGAAGTTGTTTTATTGCATGTTCATTTCACACCGATTTATATTCCTAGTTTGCAGTATGACATAGAAAACTATCAGGTTCCGTCAGGAAATGATGTGACAACGGTTAAAGGAATGATAGAAAACATACATAAACAGTTGAATAAATTATCGGAGAATATAAATGAAAAGATACAGAACGGAGATTATCCGAATGTAAAATATACATGTGTGTTGCGTGAAGGAATACCGGAAGAAGAAATATTATATTACATTCGTCAGGAGAAACCTTTGATTGTCGTCATGGGTACCCGTGGTGAGCATCAGAAAGATCTGGATCTGATAGGAAGTGTGACCGCTGAAGTTATTGAACGGAGCCGTTCATTTGTGTATGCAATTCCAGAGAATGCACCGGAGAAATCTCTTGAGAATATTCATAAGATTGCTTTGTTTACCAGTTTCGACCAGCGTGACTTGATCGCTTTCGATTCATTGATAACTACTTTTAAAGATAATAAGTTTGAGATTTCCTTTATCCATGTGAATTCTCACGAGGAAAAGCGTACATGGAATGAAATTAAACTGGCGGGTATCAAAGAGTATTTTAAGAAACAATATCCACAGCTTGAGTTTACTTACTTGAATATTGATGAAGATCATTTACTGGGCAATCTGGATCAGTTTGTGCAGGAAAATGGTATAGATGTGATATGTACTTCGAATTATAAACGTAATATCTTTGCTCGCTTGTTTAATCCTAGCATTGCACGAAAGATGCTTTTCCATTCTAATACACCTATTCTTATTATTAAATAAGAATAAAATAATAAAGCCCTCACCAAATAGGTAAGGGCTTTATTGTGTGACCGCGACAGGATTCAAACCTGTAACCGGCTGATCCGTAGTCAGCTACTCTATTCAGTTGAGCTACGCGGCCATACTTTTTCAACATTTCAATAAAGAAGAGTGACCGCGACAGGATTCAAACCTGTAACCGGCTGATCCGTAGTCAGCTACTCTATTCAGTTGAGCTACGCGGCCAATTCTTTCAATATTTCAATCAGAAGAGTGATCGCGACAGGATTCAAACCTGTAACCGGCTGATCCGTAGTCAGCTACTCTATTCAGTTGAGCTACGCGACCATATCTTCATTGCTTCGAAAGAAGAGTGACCGCGACAGGATTCAAACCTGTAACCGGCTGATCCGTAGTCAGCTACTCTATTCAGTTGAGCTACGCGGCCATGTCTTTTTTCTTAACGGGTGCAAAGGTATAGAGTTTCTGCTAAACTTCCAAATATTTTCGCTCTTTTTTTTAAGTTTTTTATTCGATAAATCGTGAATTAAATATCTGCCAGCCCAATGTAATGCCAAGATTCCAGTTGTTTGACGGTGAGCTATAGTGATTTAGGTAAACGCTTATCGCTCCGAATGGAAGTTTGGCAACAAGTGAAATTTCTCCCATATATTCTATTTTGCTGAATAACTCACCGTAATATGCTTTTGATTCTTTGTCACGCATTATCGGAAAAATAGGAGCAAAGCCATAAAATTCAGCTCTGGCATGGAAGACTGGTGTTATCTGGAAGATAGGCATAATGCCGGCTCCGATGAACTGATTGGCACGGAAAGCTTCATTATACGTAATCTTGCTATGTGGTGTAGGTGAGAATTCACCTGCCTGCATCATGGTTGCGGTATAATTATGGCTGAAATTACGTGAAGAATAGTAGGCGCGGATATAGTTTCCCAATACGAATTTGGATGAAAGCGAATAATATCGTTCCATTTCATAGGATAATTGCAGCCAGGACTGGACATAATTATATGTACCGTTATACGGGTCAGGAGTAGATCCTGCTTCATATGATTCCGTTCCGGTGTATATGTGGGCAACAAGCCTTTCTCTACGCCCTGCTGTGGCATATTGTCTGCTGTTTAGTGTATTTCCGTCCATTGCCACAGAACCACCGAAAATAGTGTAGTTGCTAATATCATTTTTGTCATTGTTGAAGTCAATAATATTGTTTTGGAAATACAAGTCTCGTATTTTTCCGATTCCGATGCCGAATTCCGCTTTCTGGCGTGTGAGGAAAGGCATTGAAACCAGCAGCTTGACAAAATTCTCTTTCTTTTTATTGAAAACAGGAGAATTACCTTTTGAGAAAAGTTTTTCTTGCTTAAAATAATCGAATGAAGAGATTGATCCTACCAGGCGGAAGGATGTTGGGATATGGGTAGGGAAATCAATGCGTCCTGCTATTTGCAAATTGTTATAAATTTGTCCTAACTGTCCGTCTAGCGAAACTTCTTTTGAGAAGTTGTTCAAGTTGTGGTAGGTAGCTCCTACATAAATTTGGTTAGCACTGTTTGAGCCTACGTTTCCTCCTACACGGAGCGATAAGTCATCTTCAATCTTTACTTTTAAGTGTAGGGTAAACGTTGTATCAACTTTATTGTATACTGCATGCGGAATGATTTCTGATATCATATTGTCCGACATCAGACGGAAGTAACCTTTCCGTAAGTCTTCCAAAGAGAATATTTCGTGATCCGATGAATGGAACTCTTTGCGAATATATTTCTTTTGCTGCTCGTTTCCGCCTGTAATCGAGATTTCGCGAAAGCGCAGCTCTGGCATATTTTTCTTGTAAGCAATACGTTTCAGCTCCAGTTGACGATAATTGATTCGTCGTGAGATACGTGCCTTAATAGAATCCATGAGCTGTATGGTACGGTTGTAACCGATGTCGTGGAGTTCGTCAAAGCGGTCGAAATCCATCAGATTCACATTGTCGTACTTGAAAGTCATCAAAATGCCCAATGAGTCAGGTAGAGAGTAATCAGTCTTTTGCATAATCATGTTTTCCAGCTGTCCCATGATATCTCCCTCCTGAGGCTTTCCCGGGTTGGAACTTACTACACTTCCGATAATGACATCCGGATGAAAATCGTTTACCATTACATTTACGGGGAAATTATTGTAGATTCCTCCATCGTAAACCAGTGTCGAATCTATTTCTATGGGTTTGAACATGGCAGGGAAACTCATGGAAGCCCGGACGGCATCTCCCAGATCTCCTTTTTCAAAGATCATCGGTCTTTTGTTGTATACGTCCGAAGCAACACATCTGAAAGGCACAAAAAGCTGGTTGAAGTCATTGTTGCATGCAGCAGTAGCCTGACCGAAGAGCTCGAGAAAGGCCAGGTTCATTTGCAACGGATCTACCACACTGGAAGGAAGAAACTGCGTTTTTACCTTGTGCAGGGGATTTTTTAAAGAAACCCTGATATTCAAGAATTCAGGAGTAGGAGGGTTTTTCTTGAAGTAGTAAATATATTTTTCCTCTATATTTCCCGTATACCATCGTTTGAAACTGTCCGATTTCAGTAATCTTTCCATATCATCGGGCGAATACCCCATGGCATATAGCGAACCCACAATAGCTCCCATAGATGTTCCGGCTATATAGTCGATAGGAATGTGATTTTCCTCTAATGCCCTGATGATACCTATGTGGGTCAGGCCTTTTGCTCCGCCTCCACTTAATACAAGACCAACTTTTTGTGCCTGTATCTGGAATGTCAGAACAAAAAGCAGGAAGAACATATATAATGCTTTTTTCATCAATAGAATTATTTTTGATATAAAACCAAAGATAGAAAAAAACTCCTTACCTATTCAAGAAAAAGGGAAAAATTGCGTCCTTTTAAGGAAGATTTGGCTATAGATAATTTTGATGAATCAGAACATTGCCGGAAAAGAACCTGATGTTTTTTGAAAATTTGTACAAAGCTTCCTTACTTTCGTACAAATTTTTTAAAAAATTCATGATATTTTTGACAAAAGAAGATGAAGAATTTATAGAAGATTGATATTGAAAATTGTATCTATAGACAAAAAAACGCCGGATAAAAGGCTGAAGCCCTTATCCGGCGTTAGATATTTTGAGAGAGAATGCTTTTAGATCAGGTCAATACTACGTTTTACGAAGTTTGTCAGAGCTTCCCCTTTCAGCATGTTGTTCTGTAATAAGGCCAAGTCGATCAACTGATGTACGACCTTATTGCTTGCAGCATACTCATTGATGATACTGTCTTTTTGTTTTTTCTGTTCATCAAGTTTCTTCTCGATGTCATGCAGTTCATCTTTTTCTGTTGTAGGAATTTCTTCATCCTTCTTGCCTTCGTGAGCTTTGTGGAGTTCGCTTTCGCGAAGCTTCAGCATAGCGATTTCAGATTCTACAGGAACCAGCTTTTCTGAGCAGGAAGCTTCTGCATCATCCAATACCTGTTTGATCAGTCGGTGGTCACTGTTAAGAACCAGATTGAACATATCAGGCATTTCTCCATAGAAACTCATTCCCGGCTGTATGTTGGCCATTTCTTTCATACGACGCATATATTCAGCCTGAGTTATAATGATAGGAGCGGATGTTTCTCCCATAGCTTGTGTTTCTACATGGAACTCTGTCTTCTGTACCTTAGGTAACTGGCCGTTGAATACAGTTGCCAAAATTTCACGTTTGGTATCTGCCAATTCTTCACCTTTCTGTTCTTCTTTGACAATCAGACGGTCGATTACATCACTGTCGACACGTGTGAAATGGCTCTTTTCGAACTTTTGTTCCAGCATGTTTATCATCGGAACATCTAATTGTCCGTCCATCAGCAATACATTGTAGCCTTTGTTCTTTGCAGCATCAATGTATGTATATTGTTCGTCGAGGTTGTTGGCATACAGATAAATCAGACTTCCGTTCTTATCTGTCTGATTGTCTTTAATCAGAGTCTGATATTCTTCGAAAGTATAATATTTGCTGTCTGTATCTTTGAACAAGGCGAACTTATTTGCTTTCTCGTAGAAATCTTCCTGAGTAAGCATACCGTAATTGATGAAAATCTTCAGGTCATCCCATTTGTTTTCAAACTCTTTACGGTCGTTCTTGAAGATAGATTGCAGACGGTCTGCCACTTTCTTGGTGATGTATGTAGAAATCTTTTTTACATTCGAATCACTCTGCAAGTAAGAACGTGAAACGTTCAGTGGTATATCAGGTGAGTCGATTACACCATGAAGCAATGTCAGGAAGTCGGGTACGATACCTTCTACAGAATCTGTAACATATACCTGATTGCAGTATAACTGTATTTTGTTTTTCTGCAAATCGATATTACTCTTTATCTTAGGGAAGTAAAGTACACCTGTCAGGTTGAACGGATAGTCTACATTCAGATGAATCCAGAATAAAGGTTCGTCCGACATCGGATACAAGTCGCGGTAGAACTTCTTGTAATCTTCATCTTTCAGTTCGCTTGGCTTTTTAGTCCAGATAGGGCAAGAGCTGTTGATGATATTGTCTTCTTCTGTATCTACCTGTTTGCCATCCTTCCATTCTTTCTTCTTTCCGAAAGCAACCGGAACCGGCAGGAAACGACAGTATTTGTTAAGCAATCCCTGTATACGTGACTCTTCCAAAAATTCTTTGCAGTCGTCGTCGATATACAGAATGATATCTGTTCCTCTGTCATCTCTTTCTGCATCTTCCAGAGTAAACTCAGGACTTCCGTCGCAACTCCATTTGATAGCTTTGGCATCTTCTTTATAAGAACGGGTTACTATTTCTACTTTTTTTGCTACCATGAAGGCAGAATAGAAACCTAATCCGAAATGTCCGATGATTGCATTTGCATCGTTCTTATATTTTTCCAGGAAGTCATTAGCTCCAGAGAAGGCAATCTGGTTGATATATTTATCTATTTCTTCGGCAGTAAGTCCTAAACCTCTATCGGAGATAGTAATTGTATCCTTATCTATTTTTACATGGATAGTAAGGTCGCCTAATTCGCCTTTGAAATCTCCTGTAGATGCCAGAGTTTTCAGTTTTTGTGTAGCATCGACTGCATTTGAAACTAATTCACGAAGAAATATTTCATGATCGCTATATAAAAATTTCTTAATGATGGGGAAGATGTTCTCTGTTGTTACCCCAATATTACCTTTTTGCATAGTTCTTATATTTTAATTTTTTACTATTTTGATTCGTTTGTAACAAATTACGATGGCATACTGACAAAAAAAATGCCAGACGAATTTCGCCTGACATTTTGTCTGTTTCTTTAATGCTTATCGTATTGCTTTATTTTACGATTTCCATCTTTATTTCATTTCCTTCTGCGTTTAAACCAACATGAATAGTATCTCCTGCTTGAGGATCTTCATTCAGGATAAGTTCTGCCAGTCCGTCTTCCAGATTATTCTGGATGGAGCGCTTCAAAGGACGTGCGCCGAATTGTACATCATATCCTTTGGACGCAACAAAACGCTTGGCTGCATCATCGATAACCAGCTTATAACCTAAAGATTCCATACGTTCGTAAAGTCCTTTCAGTTCAATATCAATGATTTTCTCCAGTGCATTGATATCAAGCTGGTCGAATGTAATAATCTCATCGAGTCGGTTTATAAATTCCGGAGCAAACGATTTGTTCAACGCTTTCGTTATGACGCTTCGTGAATACTCCTTATCGTCTGTACGGGTTTGTGCGGCAAAACCGATTCCCTTGCCGAACTCTTTCAGCTGGCGTGTTCCGATATTTGACGTCATGATAATCACTGTGTTTTTGAAGTCAACAGTTCTGCCATAACTGTCAGTCAAACGTCCTTCATCCATTACCTGAAGCAGCAAGTTGAATACATCGGAGTGTGCTTTTTCTATTTCATCCAGCAAAACGATAGAGTAGGGCTTGCGACGTACTTTTTCTGTCAACTGTCCGCCTTCTTCGTAACCTACGTATCCCGGAGGAGCACCTACGAGTCGTGAAACGGTGAATTTTTCCATATATTCACTCATATCAATACGGATAAGAGCGTCTGCCGAACCAAACATCTGCTTGGCCAGTTCTTTTGCCAAATGAGTCTTTCCAACTCCGGTAGGCCCCAGGAAAAGGAATGTTCCGATAGGTTTGTTGGGATCTTTCAAGCCTACACGACTACGCTGGATAGCTTTTACCAAGGTGTCTACGGCTTTGTCTTGAGCAATAACTTTAGCAAGCAATTGTTCTTTCATGCCCTTCAGTCGGATACCTTCAGCTTGGGCCATACGCTGTACAGGTATTCCGGAAATCATGGAAACAACATCTGCTATCTGCTCTTTGTCAACTGTTTCCCGATTTTCCTTCAAACTTTCCTCCCAACGCTGTTTCATATCTTCGAGTTCGCTCATCAATGACTTCTCCCGATCGCGGAAACTGGCAGCCAGTTCAAAGTCTTGCAGACGTACGGCTTCGTTTTTATGTGTGCGTGCTTCATCTATCATTTGTTCCTGTTGTTCTATTTCTTTAGGAACTGTGATGTTTTTCAGATGTACACGTGAACCGGCTTCGTCCATAGCGTCAATGGCCTTGTCAGGGAAATTACGGTCGGTAATGTATCTGTCTGTCAATTTGACACATGCTTCGAGAGCTTCGTCTGTATAAGTCACATTATGATGCTCTTCGTATTTCTCTTTGATATTTTGCAAAATCTGAAGTGTTTCCTCCGGCGTAGTCGGTTCTACAATAACTTTCTGGAAACGTCTCTCCAAAGCACCGTCTTTTTCAATATTCTGACGGTATTCGTCGAGAGTGGTTGCACCGATACATTGAATTTCACCACGTGCCAATGCTGGTTTCAGCATATTGGCGGCATCCATAGAGCCCGCTGCCGAACCGGCACCCACTATGTTATGAATTTCATCGATAAACAGAATAATATTCGGATTCTTCTTCAATTCGTTGAGAATTGCACGGATGCGCTCTTCAAATTGTCCGCGGTATTTGGTTCCAGCCACTACAGCCGTCATATCGAGTGCAATCACGCGCTTATCAAACAAGATACGTGATACTTTTTTCTCGATGATGCGTAGTGCCAGACCTTCAACGATTGCAGATTTTCCGACTCCTGGTTCTCCAATTAAAATCGGATTATTCTTTTTGCGGCGGCTTAATATCTGAGCCAGACGTTCTATCTCTTTTTCACGGCCGACAATCGGATCGAGCTTGCCCTCTGAGGCAGCTTTTGTCATGTCTGTACCGAATGAATCGAGTACAGGAGTGTCATTGTTAGGCTTCTGCTGCTGTGTACGAGTGGTTTGCTTTGCTTCTTGTGAGAAGAATGAGCTTTCTCCGTTGCCTGTTGGCTGTCGGCGTATGCCTTCCTCTTCCTCTTCTTCATCCTCTCCGAAATCCAGTCCGCTTTGCGGTTCAGCCTTGGGGACAAGTTTGTCCATTACTTTCTGATAAGTAACCTCATTCTCTTCCAATATCTGTGAGGCTTTATTTTGATTTTCTCTCATAATTGCTAATAACATGTGTTCTGTATCGGTAGCCGGACTTTTCAGTATGCGCGACTCCAATATGCTCATTTTTAATATTTTCGATGCTTTCTCATCGAATGTAATATCTTCTGAATAATTTTCAGGAGTTACAGCCGATGATCTTAAATCGTTTTCCAACGTTTTTTTGACCATTTCCAGGTCTACGTATAAGTCTTTCAATATTTGGACAGCTTTTCCTTCACCTTCGCGAATAAGCCCCAACAACAGATGCTCTGGACCTATATAATTATTGCGCAGGCGATTTGCTTCTTCTTTACTAAACTGTATTACGTCGGATATTCTTTGTGAAAATGGATTATTCATAAATTTGGTTTTCTCCCTCAAAACATTTCTTTTTGCAAAGATACATTATAAATATAATACTATAATAAGCTCTTTTTTCTATTTAACAAAAATCATGCCAGATATGTTGCGCTTTTGCTTCGTATAATGTGGAAAGATTGTCTTTTATGTCAGTGGAATATCGATCTGGTAAAAAGAAAACTCGTTGCAGGTAATATTTCCCAATGATTTTTTATCCTGGTAAAATTCTTTGGTGTTAAGCCTTTGAGTTTGTTTATAGTTTTAACCGAGGTCGAGGTAGGGAATGGCTAAAACTTTATATTTTTTTTTGCTGTTTCAATAAAATGTCGTACTTTAGCGTGGTTTTTAATAAGCCAGAGAGATCTAAATAATAACTAATTTTGTTTCAATGCAAGAACAAGACAGAATAATAAAAATCAACATCGAGGAGGAAATGAAGAAGTCGTACATCGACTACTCTATGTCGGTAATCGTTGCTCGCGCCCTTCCAGATGTAAGAGATGGCTTTAAACCCGTACATCGTCGTATCTTATACGGTATGATGGAGCTGGGAAATACTTCAGACAAGCCATATAAGAAAGCAGCAAGAATCGTAGGTGAAGTTTTAGGTAAATATCATCCGCACGGAGATTCATCTGTGTATGGTGCATTGGTGCGTATGGCGCAGGATTGGGCTATGCGTTATCCATTGGTCGACGGACAAGGAAACTTCGGATCTGTAGACGGGGATAGTCCGGCTGCAATGCGTTATACAGAGGCTCGTTTGAAGAAAATAGGTGAAGACATGATGCAGGACTTGTATAAAGAGACTGTTGACTTCACGAATAACTTTGACGATACATTACAGGAACCGACCGTAATGCCTACACGTATACCTAATCTTCTCGTAAACGGAGCATCGGGTATTGCAGTAGGTATGGCTACCAATATGCCGACTCATAACTTGTCGGAAGTAATCGATGCATGTGTTGCTTACATTGACAATAACGATATTGATGTAGATGGACTCATGCATTATATCAAAGCTCCTGATTTCCCGACTGGTGGATATATTTATGGTATAAGCGGTGTGCGTGATGCTTATGAAACCGGACGTGGACGTGTGGTAATGCGTGCCAAGACGGAAATCGAATCACATCCTACACACGATAAGATTATCGTTAACGAGATTCCTTATAATGTCAATAAGAAGGAGCTGATAGAGAATATTGCAGCTCTGGTAAATGACAAGAAAATAGAAGGTATCTCGTATGTGAACGATGAGTCCGACCGTGAAGGTATGCGCATTGTAATTGATGTAAAACGTGATGCGAATGCCAGCGTTGTATTGAACAAGCTGTTCAAAATGACAGCTTTGCAAACATCTTTCGGCGTAAATAACATTGCCTTGGTACATGGTCGTCCGAAGTTGCTGAATCTGAAAGACTTGATTCGCTTGTTTGTTGAGCATCGTCATGAAGTAGTGATCCGTCGTACTCAGTTCGATTTGCGCAAGGCTAAGGAACGTGCTCATATATTGGAAGGACTGATAATTGCTTCTGATAATATCGATGAAGTAATTCGCATCATACGTGCTGCCAAGACTCCGAATGAAGCTATCACAAATTTGATGGATCGTTTCCAGTTGACAGAAGTCCAGTCGCGTGCTATTGTAGAAATGCGCCTTCGTCAGCTTACAGGACTTCTGCAAGATCAGTTGCATGCTGAATATGAAGAACTGATGAAACAGATTGCCTACTTTGAAGAAATTCTGACTAATGAAGAACTTTGTAAAAAGGTTATCAAGGATGAACTTATCGAAGTGAAGGAAAAATATGGTGATCAGCGACGTTCTGAAATTGTATATGCTTCGGAAGAATTCAATCCGGAAGATTTCTATGCCGATGATGAAATGGTGATAACTATTTCTCATTTGGGATATATCAAACGTACTCCGTTGTCTGAATTCCGTGCACAGCATCGTGGTGGAGTAGGGTCGAAGGGTAGTGAAACTCGTGACGAAGACTTTATCGAACATATTTATCCGGCTACAATGCATAATACCATGATGTTCTTTACTCAGAAAGGTAAGTGCTACTGGCTGAAAGTATATGAAATACCTGAAGGAAATAAGACATCGAAGGGTCGTGCTATACAAAATCTGCTGAATATTGATTCTGATGATGTTGTTACTGCATATCTGCGTGTTAAGAATCTGAATGATACAGAATTTATCAATAGTCATTATGTATTGTTCTGCACAAAGAATGGAGTAATCAAGAAAACATTGCTTGAACAGTATTCTCGTCCGCGTCAGAATGGTGTAAATGCTATAACAATTCGCGAAGATGACCGTGTAATTGAAGTACGTATGACTAATGGAAACAATGAGATTGTCATTGCTAATCGTAACGGACGTGCTATTCGTTTCCATGAAAGTGCAGTTCGCGAGATGGGACGTACAGCAACCGGAGTTCGTGGTATTACACTCGATGAAGACGGTACAGATGAAGTAATTGGCATGATCTGTATTAAAAATCCGCAGGAAGAAACTATTATGGTTATTTCTGAGAATGGATACGGAAAACGTTCTGATATTGAAGACTATCGTAAAACTAATCGTGGTGGTAAAGGTGTTAAGACTTTAAGCATTACCGAAAAGACTGGAAAACTGGTTGCAATCAAGTCTGTAACAGATGAAAACGATTTGATGATTATCAATAAATCGGGAATAACTATCCGTTTGCATGTAGCAAGTGTTCGCATTATGGGACGTGCAACTCAGGGAGTTCGTCTGATAGACCTTGAAAAGCGTAATGATCAGATTGGTTCTGTTTGTAAGGTAACATCTGAATCGGAAGAGGAGAATGTAGATAATGAAGACTCTGTTTCTGTAGATGGTATACCTTTTAATGAAGAAGGTTCTGCCGACGAAAAGCAAGAATAAAATAAATTGAATATATTTGTATTACTAAATCAAAAACAGTTATGAAAAAAGTATTGTTTACTACAGCTTTATTCCTTACAGCATGTGCTGTATCAGCACAGGAAAGTGTTGTAAAGGAAGCTAAATCTGCAAAAAGTGATCCTGTAAAGGCAGCGCAGATAATTGAACCAGCTTTGGTTGATCCTTCAACTGCCAATGATCCTGAAACATGGAAATTGGCTGGTGATTTCCAGAAGGCAATCTACGATGAAGAAAACATGAAGCTTTATTTGCCGGGTGGTCAGGCTGATACATCAAAATTGTATAACAGTTTGGTTAAAATGTTCGAATATTATACAAAGTGCGATGAAGTAGAACAGGCAAAAGTAAAGAGTGGAGAATTGAAGAAGCCTAAATTGAGAAAGAAATTATCAAAGACATTGGCTACAGTTCGTCCTAACCTGACTAATGGTGGTTCTGATGCTTACAATTCAGGAAATTATGCTAATGCTTTGAAATTCTTTGGCTTGTATGTTGATGCAGCAGAAAATCCGATGTTTGAAGAAGAAGATGCAGTAAAGAATGATACATTGACTCCGCTAATCGCATGTTATGCTGCGTTGGCTGCAAATTCTTTGAATGATAAGGATGCAGTTGTTAAATATGCAACTGTAGGTAAATCTCACAAAGAAGAAGGCTATAGAGCTTTGATGTGCTTGGCTGAAGCTTATGGTAAAGGTGAAAATCCTGATTCAACTCAATGGTTAGCTACTATCAAGGAAGGTACAGAAAGATTCCCATCTCAGGAATATTTCATTGGTAACTTGATGGACTATTATATCCAGAAAGGTAGAATTGATGATGGATTAACTGAAATCGATCAGGTTTTGGCAAAGAATGAAACTCCGTACTTCTTGTATGTAAAGGGTGTTTTGCAGTACGAAAAGAAAGATTATGATGCAGCTATTGCTACATTTAACTCTATCATTGCAAAGAACTCTGATTTCGTAGCTGAAGCATATTCTAAGATTGGTGATTGCTATTTCTTCCCAGCACAAGTTATTGTAGAAGAAAACAGTAAGATTTCTATGGATGATCCGAAGTACGCTGCAAATGAAGCTAAGATCAAGGAATATTACGAAAAAGCAAGACCTAACTACGAAAAAGCTAAAGAACTTAAGCCAGACAATAGACAATTATGGGGACAATATTTGTTGAACATATATTGGAAATTGAATAAGGCTGAATATGATGCTTTGGAAAAGGAATTGACAATGTAATTTGAAGTTTTATTCTTTTTACGATAGGGGCTGCCTCAAGAAATTGGGGTGGCCTTTTTTTATTCAATAATCTATAATGAAGTTGTAGGGTGGAATAGAAGATTGCTAAATATATAATTAAACATAATACCGATTATAAAATAAAAAAGCTATGATTAAATGTTAGTAAAGATAGATAAAAAATAAGCCTGATAATAGAATATCAGGCTTATTTTTTAATATAAAATCAGATTAGCATTTTATTTTCAATTCATTTAGAATACGTCTCATCTCTTCAAAAGTCGTGATGCGTGTTGGAACTAATGGTAAGCGTAAACGATTCTTTATCATTCCCATCATGCTTAACATGGCTTTAACTCCAGCAGGGTTTCCATCAACAAATAATAATTTGAATAATTCTGTAAATTGATGATGAATAGATAAAGCACTATTATAATCACCGGCTAGTGCCAAACGTGTCATACGGCTAAACTCACGAGGAAATGCATTTCCTATTACAGAAATAACTCCTACTGCTCCTAATGTTATTAGCGGGAATGTTATTCCGTCATCACCTGATATAACATCAAAATTAGCAGGTTTATTTTTAATGATATCATCCATTTGGGTAATGTTACCGGAAGCTTCCTTTATTGCTACAATATTGTCGAAATCGCGGGCTAAGCGAAGTGTTGTTTCAGCCGTCATATTAACGCCTGTACGCCCGGGAACATTATATAATACTATAGGTAGTTGAGTTGCTTCAGCAATAGCTTTATAGTGCTGATAAATGCCTTCTTGCGAGGGCTTATTATAATATGGTACAGCTACTAGGACGGCATCTACCCCTGTAAAGTCATCGTTCTTTAAAGTGTCGACCACGGTTTGAGTGCAATTACTGCTTATTCCTAATAATATAGGAATACGTCCATTAACACGTTCTATGACGAGTCGTTTTATCTTCTGCTTTTCTTCATTTGTCAGAGTCGGAGTTTCTGCGGTAGTACCTAATACACACAAAAAATCAGTACCGTTCTGTACCTGAAATTCAACTAATTTTATCAGGGAATCATAGTCCACACTTCCGTCTTCATTGAAGGGAGTAATTAATGCGACTCCCATTCCTTTCAACCTTCTTTGTATCATAAATAAAATATAAATGCTATTTTAAATATACAAAAGTACGAATATTTTCTATTTATACTTCGATTTTATCACTTTTTTGCTTATTAAATGAGGATATGTCAATTTATTCTTCTTCAATCATAGCCAAAAACTCATTTTCATCCTTAATTGGGATATTAAGCTGTTGTGCCTTTTCCAGTTTACTTGGTCCCATATTGTCTCCAGCCAAAATGAAAGATGTCTTTTTCGATATACTGCCTACATTTTTTCCTCCATGTTTTTCGATTAGGGCTTTATACTCATCGCGTGAATGACGGGCAAAGACTCCGCTTATTACGATAGACATTCCTTTCAGTTTGTCAGAATATCCCGATAAGTCTTCTTCGTCAGCTTCCAGTTTAAGCCCCGACTGACGAAGTCTTTCCACCAATATGCGATTTTTCTCATTAGCAAAATATTGGATGATACTTCCTGCTATTTTTTCACCGATTTCATCTACATGGATTAAATCATCGAGATTGGCCGAAGCAAGTGCCTCTATCGAACGAAAGGCTTTTGCTACCTTTTTAGCAACAGTTTCACCTACGAATCGTATACCTAAAGCAAATAGTACACGTTCATATGGGACCTCTTTAGAACGTTCGATTCCTTGAATAATATTTTCGGCAGATTTCTCTCCCATGCGTTCCAGACGGCAGATATCAGCTGTCTGTAAGGTATAAAGGTCGGCTATATCGTGAATTAATCCTTCTTGATAAAACAGATCAACAGTTTCAGGACCTAGACCTTCTATATTCATGGCACGACGACTGATAAAATGTTCAATCTTACCTTTAATCTGTGGCGGACATGCCGTTTCGTTCGTACAGTAATAGGCGGCTTCATCTTCGTAACGAACCAATTCACTTCCGCATTCGGGACAATGTGTGATAAAAGTTACTTTTTCACTTCCAGCTGGACGGGCAGAAACTTCCACTCCTGTTATTTTAGGTATAATCTCTCCTCCTTTTTCTACATACACCATATCGCCGATATGAAGGTCGAGAGAAGCAATGATATCAGCGTTATGTAATGAAGCACGACGTACAACAGTTCCCGAAAGCTGTACCGGATCTAGGTTGGCAACGGGTGTTACAGCTCCTGTTCTTCCTACCTGGTAAGTAACTTTTTCGAGTTTTGTAAGCGCACGCTCAGCCTGAAATTTATAAGCTATTGCCCAACGGGGAGATTTAGCTGTATATCCTAAATTACGTTGCTGACGAAGAGAATTTACTTTCAGAACGATACCGTCGGTTGCAACAGGAAGATTTTTGCGTTCTACATCCCAATAGTTGATAAAATCGAACACCTCCTGCAAAGTACGTGCTTTACGCGATATATGCGAAATCTTGAATCCCCACTTGGCTGCTTCCTGAAGGTTTTCATAATGTCCGTCGTGAGGAAGATTATCTCCCAACAGGTAATACAGATAAGCATCAAGCTTACGGTTTGCCACTACAGCAGAGTTCTGCGATTTCAGCGTTCCCGAAGCTGCATTACGAGGGTTTGCAAACAAAGGCTCTTCGCGAAGTTCACGTTCGCGATTCAGCTCTTCGAATACATTCCACGGCATCAAAATCTCACCTCGTATTTCAAAATTCTTTGGATATCCTTCTCCATGCAGAACTAAAGGTATAGAACGGATTGTTTTTACATTATCGGTTACGTCATCTCCTCTTACTCCGTCACCTCGAGTTACGGCACGTACTAACTTTCCGTCTTCATACGTCAGTGAGATGGACGTACCATCATATTTCATTTCGCAGCAGAGCTCGAATTCTTCGTTCAATGATTTACTTACACGTTCGTAAAATTCGGTTACTTCTGCCTGAGAATATGTATTGCCCAACGAGAGCATTGGATACTTATGTTCTACTTGCGTGAAGTTCTTATTCAAATCACTTCCTACACGAACACTAGGTGAATTAGGATCGTAGTATTCAGGGTGTAGTGCTTCCAGATCTTGCAGTTCACGCATCAGCTTATCGAATTCCAGGTCGGAAATAACGGGTGCATTCAGTACATAATAATTATAGTTATGAACATGCAGTTCTTCACGTAGCTGGTCTATTCTTTCAATGTCAGTCATGTTATATGATAAAATGATGTTTCTTGCAAAATTAGTAAAAATGTCATAGTGGGCTATGTGGGTACGGCGGAAACTTTGTACTTTTGCAAAAAAATAACAAAGACTTATGAGAATAGATATTATAACTGTTTTGCCAGAAATGATAGAAGGTTTTTTTAATTGTTCTATCATGAGCCGTGCACAAAAGAAAGGTATTGCAGAGATACACATACATAACCTGCGTGATTATGCTTACGACCGCTACCGTAAGGTGGATGATTATCCTTTTGGAGGATGTGCGGGAATGGTTATGAAAATTGAACCTATAGACCGTTGCATCTCGGCTTTAAAAGCTGAGCGTCATTACGACGAAGTTATTTTTACAACTCCCGATGGCGAGCAGTTTAACCAGAAAATGGCGAACACACTTTCCATGAGCGAGAATCTGATTATTCTTTGCGGACACTTTAAAGGCATAGACTATCGTATTCGCGAACATTTCATTACGAAGGAAATCAGTATCGGAGATTACGTGCTGACTGGAGGTGAACTGGCAGCAGCCGTAATATCGGATGCTATCGTGCGAATTATTCCTGGCGTCATTTCCGACGAACAGTCAGCCTTATCAGATTCGTTTCAAGATAATTTACTGGCTCCTCCAGTGTACACCCGTCCGGCTGAATACAATGGTTGGAAAGTTCCTGATGTCCTTTTGTCAGGGCATGAGGCTAAGATTCGTGAATGGGAATTTCAGCAGTCACTGGAGCGTACACAGCGTCTGAGACCAGATTTGCTGGAAGATAAATAAGAATCCTCTTATATAGGATAACATGAATAGTTGTATGTCGTGATATTGCATAATATTCGGATGTTGTTTTATAGTAAATAAAAAAGATAATAATAAAGGAAGAGTTTTTGGGTGTTGAATAAGCCAGACTCTTCCTTTATTATATTCAGAAATCCCAATTCCTCATCTACTAATTTGTTCTTTGTATTAAGATCCAGTTCCCTTCTTAAAATAATAGCTCTATAATCTGCGCAAATACCACAGTTTTCACTCCTGCATTAGGGAAATCATAGTACAGACATTTCAATATTCTTTTCCTTTAATAATTCAATCAGTCTTTTTGCATTCTCAGTATATAAGTAGACTTTCTTTCCTTTCTGATCAGTCAGAGATACATTATACCACCCACGAAGAAGATGAAACTTCGCAGATGCATGACAATCTGCTTTTATGATATTTTGTAAAATCAGGGTTTTCACTATGACATGTGGAGTCCGTATCTGTAAGATACCGTTCATTAAAGAATAATAGGTACGGCTGTGCATCCAACTTATAACTATTCCTATTACAATGTAGGATGAATAATGGCATAGAAGGCTGGAGTCTTCTTCAGGAGATTGGGTAATTATATTCAGTATATAATAGAATGCCAATCCTCCAAGAAGCCACAGTAAGGCTATGTAACCTCCATAAACCAATCTGTTTTTAACCTTGAAGTTTTCCATACTGTGTCAATTTATAAATATAATATTAATTCATATCCGTTGGGATGTCGATATATTTATCTTCGCCGTTGATGCAGAATTTCAGACGAGAATTTTCCAACTTGGATAGCTTTTTGAATTTTACGATAACTGTTGTTGTATCTCCAAATTGGGCATCCACGTGTTTGGCTTTATAAGTTTTACTATTGTCACATTCGAGCATGATATTTTCTATGCCGAGCCCGTTATTACTATCTTTATCGTCTGAAGTAAGTGTAAAGATAACTGTGGTTTTTCCTCCTTTATTTGAAAGGCTGACGAAATGAGGCTCAGCAAATGCAATAATTGCCATCAGAAGAAGCGAAAGAAAAGATATTGCTTTTTTCATTGGTAATGTAATTTAAGGGTTATTACTTTTATCTTCTCTATACTCACAAATATAAAGTTTTTTGTCGGATTAGCCAAATGAATTAAAGGATTATGTATGACGTATAAATATCTTTACTTTTCAATATCTGTTAAGTGACTTAAACTCCATCCCGATATAAGGGCAGGATTCTTTGCTTTTACTTGAATCGGAACATTCTGCTGTATTGAGAAATGGTGTCGATTGGTAGTGTTCGGTCGAATGCAAATCTGACATTAGAAAAAAGTTCTGTGTATTGTTGGTTCTATGTAGAACAGAAACCGGCAGGCGAGTGAAAAGCCATAAGAATTCCAAATCCACCTTTCAACTTGTTGTTGAATTTTCTATGTTGAATAGCAAATATAGAGAGTGCCCAAAGGAATTCCGAAGCGTTGTACATTGAGCGGGGAATAAACTTAATTAAATATTTTTTATTATAAGTGGATATGAGAAAAGTATGGGCTCTGTTGTATTTTTTAAAAGAACATATGAAATAAGGGTATGTATCTATCAGGCAGCTTACGAGAATACGCTTGTTCGTTTTATTCAAGGAGTACTACTTGTACACGACGTCTGTTTCCGGATTTGCTGAAAGAGAAATAATTTTACATTTTATATCGAAAGGAAGAAAAGAAGAATAATTCATTTTCCCATATATACGAAGAAGAACTATATACATTCTCTTTTCAATGTACATAGTTCTTCTTGTTAGTTAAAGAGCTTTATAGAGTATCTGATGTAAAAATATTTTAAACTTCTAAAGCTCCGATAATTTCGCGTACAGATGAGTATCCATGACGTTCCAGATAGTCGTTGATGCCATCGGCCACTTTAACTGTAATAGCAGGGTCGATAAAGTTTGCAGTTCCTATCTGAATAGCAGTAGCACCTGCCAGCAAGAACTCAACAGCATCTTTCCAGTTCATGATACCACCTAGTCCTACTACTGGAATCTTTACAGCTTTAGCTACCTGCCAAACCATTCTCAAGGCAATTGGTTTTACGGCAGCACCGCTCATACCACCTGTTACTGTTGATAAGATAGGTTTACGCTTTTCAGCATCGATAGCCATTCCCAGTAAAGTATTGATGAGTGATACACTGTCGGCTCCGGCTCCTTCTGCAGCTCGTGCTATTTCTGTAATGTCGGTTACGTTTGGAGAGAGTTTTACGATCAGTGTTTTGTGATATACCTTACGTACTGCACTGACTACTTCGGCTGCGCCATGCGCTGTAACGCCGAATGCCATACCACCTTGTTTTACGTTCGGGCAGGAAATATTCAGCTCGATGGCCGGGATATTGTCCAGTTCATTAATTATGCTTGCTGTTTCAGCGTAGTCTTCCACTTGTGAACCTGAAACGTTTACAATCATATTTGTGCGTATATCCTTAATCTGCGGATAGATGTGGTCTACAAAGTAATGTACACCTTTGTTTTGCAATCCTACGGCGTTCAGCATACCCATAGGAGTTTCTGCCATACGCGGATACGGATTACCTTCGCGATGATGTAGTGTTGTACCTTTTACAATGATACCGCCAATCTTTTCCAGGTCTACAAAGTCCTGAAATTCTAGTCCATATCCAAATGTACCCGATGCTGTCATCACCGGATTCGACATTTCTAATTTACCGATGTTTACACTTAAATCTGCCATAATAGTTTCTTTATATTAAATACAGGACCTTCTTTACAAACACATACATGACCTTCATCGGTCTTTTCTACGCAGCACAGACAGGCTCCGACGCCGCATGCCATGGTATTTTCCAAAGATACTTCACATTCAATATTGTTAGCTTTGGCATATTTGGCTACAGCTACCATCATTGGTTTGGGACCACAAGTGTAAATCATATCAAACTTATTGTCTTTCAGAACACTGTGCATTGTCACATAACCTTTTTCTCCCATACTTCCGTCTTCAGTAGTGGTATATACATCGCCGAACTGCTCGAACTGTTCCAGTTGCAGCAGATCGTTCTTAGAACGTGCACCCAATAGGAAAGTCGGCTTGCAGCCCATCTTCAGCAATGCTTCACCCAGATAAAGCATCGGAGCAGTACCCACGCCACCACCTACTAAAAGAACTTTTCTGTCAGGATTTTCCGGCATAGAGAACCCGTTTCCTAATGGCAATACTACATTTACTATATCACCTTCTTTTACAGTAGCCAGTTTACGTGTGCCATCACCAACGAGTTGTACAAGAAACCACACCTCGTTGGTCTTTCTGTCTACATAATTAATAGAAATGGGACGCCGAAGGAAGGTTGTATTTGAACCGTCAATACGAATTTCGGCGAACTGCCCCGGAAGCATATCCGGTAGCGGAGCGGACTGAGTCAGCTTAATCAGAACATAGTTTGCATGTAAACGTATGTTCTCTGTTACTGTCAAATCTAATATGTATTTTTTCATAAAAACTAGGGTAAATTCGTTTTGTTTTGCAAAGATAACGAATTTACCCTAGTATCTTTCTTTTGGTTATGGGAAAGTCCCTGATTCTATCTAAATAAATTATCCGATAATAAGCTGTACTTTTATCCGGATATAAAGATTTTATTAGTTTTTTTCAGGTTTGAATACCTGATACGTACCATTATCGAAGAAAATTCTTATTTCAGTGATTTTTGGGTGAGGCTTTTCTATGTATCTAATTTCCTCACGTACAGATTCTTTAGGTGTATAAGCAGGCGTTTCTGATACATTTTCCTTGCGAAAATCAAAAAGAATTGGGCTCTCGGTCGATTTTTCGGGATTCTCAAAGCCTTGTGTGTACTGAGGTGTTGCAGTGTCTGGCGTATTTTCACCTTCCATTTCACCTTCTCCGTATAGTAACCATTCAATGTTAACATATGGACAAGCTTTATGGATACGCATAACAACATCAAGGCTTGGTTTATTTCTGCCATTGAATATATGCGATAGTGAAGATGTGGAAATCCCAATCTTTTCGGCAAACTCGGCATTACTCAAGCCTTCTTTCTGCATGATTTGTATAATACGGTCCTTCATTAACAAATGGAATAGATTATTTATCTGTTTACAAAGGTAATGTTTTATGTTTTCTTTTGCAAATTTACATATATAAAAGTTAGAAACAAAAGTAATTTATAAATGTAAATACTGGATGTGCTTTTTAGTATTTACGAATGTAAATTGCTTGATATAATGTAAAGTAATTACTTTAATATAATGGCATATTCTTCTGATTAATAAATAATTATTATAGTAAAATACATTTGTTTTACCAGGATACTGCTCTTTTATTAAAACAAATGTAAATTTGTTAAAGCTTTTCTTGGAAAATGAATAGTAAAATACTGGTTTTTACTATATTTCATAGTATAATTATTTAATGAATAATCACTCGTTTACATATAGAATTGTATACAAAACAAATGGCTCTCCCCTCTCCTATTCAGGCATTTATCTCTAATACATCTATACTTATGTACTTTTGTGTGGCGGTTTACAAATGTGTTTATTACATTTGTTTACAAAAATACTCAAACAATTGTAAATAGAGATTATTTATTATATACTAGCTTCCTTTAATGACCAAGTTTACACCTATACATTCGTAAAGGAAAAATTTAGAGATTGATTTGTATATTGGGAGAAGTTTATTTCTTGATTCCGTGTTATTGCTGTATTACCCTTTTATGTGTTATACATATTGATTAGGTTTCTTCCCGTTTTATCCAAAATCCTTATGCTCTCAGATTTAAAAAATTGCGGCCAATGATTCGTTCGTTCCTGAATTTTAAAATCTCGTGTGGGTATAAAAAAAAGACTCTGTCCTGTAACATTTAATGATAAAACGTACAGAACAGAGTCTTCCTTTTCGTTTTTTTAGTGGTCAGAAATTAGATGTCAATGAAGAATCATGAAGATAAGTTCCTTTAACAATTCACCATCCGATATTGATGCGTTACCTATTCCTTTCGACTTAGCATCACACATACGGATTGCTCCGATGATCTGCATTACTTTTACTCCCGTGTATCTTCTCATAGCAAGCATATAGTCTTTGGCTTGCCAGGGAGAACGCAGCCCTAATTGTGCGGCGATTCCCTGTTCTGTTTTTTCGGGAGCATAGTATGCCAGCATCAGATTTGCATAGAAATTAAAGAGGACTGCCAGAGTCACCTGAAGTGGATTGTTTTTAGGATTTTCTTCAAAATAATTTACTATCTGATTTGCTTTTAAAATATCTTTGGCGATAAGTGCATTGCGTAATTCGAAGTTATTATAGTCTTTGCTTATTCCGATATTTCGCTCTATTTGTTCCGGAGTGATACGCTTCTGACCGCTGGGCAGGGTGATAATTAATTTTTCCAATTCGCCTGCCATTCGGTTTAAATCGGTACCAACAAATTCGGCCATCATCTCGGCCGCTTTAGGTTCTATTTCTACTTGTTTACGTTTTAAATATGAAGCGATGAATCCCGGAAGCTGTGCATCTTTCAGCTTTTTTGATTCGAACAGAACTCCGGTCTTTTCGATTTCTGCTGTAAGTTTTTTTCTTCGGTCTAATGATCCGTGTTTGTAGCAGATGACCAAAATTGTAGATGGCATAGGCTTTTGCAGGTAGTAAACCAGCTCATCCAGATTCTTTAAATTTTGGGCTTCTTTTACAACCAGAACCTGATATTTCGACATCATCGGATAGCGTTTAGCACCGTTGATAATGGTGGCAATATCTGTATCTGCACCATACAGAACAGTCTGGTTGAACTCCTTTTCGGTTTCATTCAGCACACTGTCCATGATGTAATCAGCTATGCGATCGATATAATAGTCTTCTTCTCCCATAAGAAAATAAATGGGAGAATAGACCTTGTTTTTTATGCTCCTGACTATCTCTTCGTATGTTGTTTCTTTTGCCATGGATAGTAAAATTACCAGTCAAATTTCAGATGCTTCACTGTCTTCTTTTCATCGATAATCATACGTAGCGCATCGATTCCGATCTCTACATGTTCGTTGACAAACTGCTGTGTGACGAGCGAGTCACTCTTTTCTGTTTTTACTCCTTCCGGTATCATTGGCTGGTCGGATACTAACAGTAGTGCGCCTGTCGGGATATGATTTGCAAATCCTGTTGTGAAAAGGGTTGCGGTTTCCATATCTACTGCCATGGCACGTGTCTTCAAAAGATACTTTTTAAAGTCGTCATCGTGTTCCCATATGCGGCGGTTAGTTGTGTAGACTGTGCCGGTCCAATAGTCGCGTGAATGGTCGCGGATAGCAGATGAAACAGCACGCTGTAGCATAAACGCAGGCAAGGCGGGGACTTCTGGCGGGTAATAATCGTTCGAAGTACCTTCGCCTCGTATGGCAGCAATAGGCAGGATCAAATCGCCTATCTGGTTTTTCTTATCTATACCTCCACATTTACCCAGGAAAAGGCAAGCTTTGGGATGGATAGCACTCAGCAGGTCCATGATGATGGCTGCATTCGGGCTTCCCATTCCGAAGTTGATAATAGTAATTCCTTCTGCGTGTGCAGAAATCATATTAGCATCATGACCTAAAATAGGGACGTTAAAGCGATCTGCAAATATCTCTACATACTTGTTGAAGTTGGTCAACAAGATGTATTCTCCGAAGTCTTCTAGTTTTCTTTTTGTGTATCGTGGTAACCAGTTTGCCACGATTTCTGCCTTAGTTTTCATGATATTTTCGTATTTTTGTATAAAAAACGATTTTGTCTATTATTGCAAATTTACGAAATGTTGGCATTAAATTTACCACCTTACTCGTTTAAAATCTCTAATAAAGAGGGAAAAAAATACATTTTCGACGTATTGCGCAAGAAATACGTTGCCCTGACTCCTGAGGAATGGGTGCGACAGCACTTTACCAATTACTTGTTAATGCATAAGGGATATCCTTCAGGATTGCTGGCAAATGAGATACAGATTAACTTAAACGGTACGAAGAAGCGCTGTGATACGGTATTGTACAACCGTAATCTGACGGCTAAAATGATAGTAGAATATAAGGCTCCGGATGTAGTGATTACCCAAGCTGTGTTCGATCAGATAACGCGTTACAACATGGTGCTTCGGGTAGAATATCTGATTGTGACCAATGGTATCAATCATTATTGCTGTCGTATCGATTATGCAACTAACTCATATGTGTTCCTTCCAGAGATTCCGGACTATGCATCTTTGTAGTTTATTTGTTTCTCTTCCGATATGGATCAGCTTCATTCCGGTTGCTATACTGAACGGAGGTTTTCGCGATTATGTGCTGGTAAAATTTCTACTCGATAAGTGTGCTTTGGCTGTTAGTGGAATTATATTAAGCATATCGATATTACTCGTTGCTAAAATATTATTATCTCGCGTCAAGAAGCTCTCCCGTACGGATTGTCTGGTTATATCTTTTGTATGGATATTGCTGACAGTCTTGTTTGAATTCGGTATGGGACTTGCTACGGGAAGCTCTGTCTGTGAACTGTTGAAGGCTTACAATCCCTCAAGTGGAAATTTATGGTTGCTGGTGGTTGTAGCAACTGGAGCAGCTCCATTTCTCGCTTTGAAGTCGAGAAATAAATGAGCCTTGTGATTAAGGCTTTGTCTTAATTTTATCTGTATAATATTATTATCTTTATATTCAGTTTAATACACATATCTATATATTGATATATAATGTATTAACTATGTAGTTGTTTGATTTGAATTATACAGATTATTTATCATAAGTACAGGAAAATTATTATATTATTTCTTCGCTTAGTAAATAAAAAGCTCCGGTATATCCGGCGATGTAAGCCAGAATATACCGGAGCAGTCTATCTTTATGTCGTAGAACCGGAATATTATTTAATCTTTGTTTCTAAGTGCTTTTCAGCAACAATACCAGCCAGTTCTGGGTCTATCATGATACGTCCGCAATATTCGCACACGATGATTTTCTTACGCATACGGATATCCAACTGTTTCTGAGGCGGGATTTTGTTGAAGCAACCACCACATGCATCACGCTGAACGTAAGTAATACCCAATCCGTTACGAGAGTTCTTACGGATACGTTTGAAAGCCTGAAGCAAACGAGGCTCGATAGTTGTTTCCAGATTCTTAGCTTTTTCTCTCAGCTTTTCTTCTTCCTGCTTGGTTTCAGAAATAATTTCCTCCAGTTCGTTTTTCTTAACTTCCAGGTCTTTCTTTCTTTCTTCCAAAGCAGTATTGCTCTTTTCTATTTCTTCTTCTTTTGCCTTGATTGAAGCAGTATATTCTTTGATACGCTTTTCGCACAGTTCGATTTCCAGGCTCTGGAATTCGATTTCCTTAGTCAGCACGTCATATTCGCGGTTGTTGCGTACATTGTCCTGCTGAGCTTTATATTTTTCTACTGAAGCCTTTGCTGTTTCAATTTCGATTTTCTTGCTGGCAATATTCGACTTCAGTTCGTCTATTTCAGTCTTGATTTTCTCGATACGTGTGCTCAAACCTGTAACTTCGTCTTCCAGGTCTTGTACTTCAAGAGGCAACTCTCCTCTCAATGTCTTGATTTTGTCGATTTCAGACAACATTGTTTGCAACTGATACAGTGCTTTCAGTTTTTCTTCAACGCTCAGTTCGCTGGGATCTTTTTTTGCTTCTTTAGCCATAGTTATTACAAATATTTGATGGGATTTGTATTGACACTCGTCATGCTGACGCTGAGTGACGGAAACATTTCCCGTATGATTGAATAAAATATTTCTTTTGTATATTGTTCACTTTCATAATGCCCTATTTCAGCTACCAGAATACTGTTTTCATAACTGAAATAATCGTGGTATTTCACTTCTCCGGTAATGAATACATCGGCGCCGCTTGCCACTGCACGGGGCAATAAAAATGCACCTGCACCTCCACAAAGAGCAACTTTCCGAATCATCCGTCCGTTGGTGCGCGAATGTTTTACGCAGCCTACTTCGAACGTATGTTTGATGCGATGCAGAAAATCGTCTTCAGCTTCCGGAGTCAGAAGTTCACCCACTACTCCTGCACCAGCCTGGCTCCAGTTGTTCTGCAGAGGATATAAATCGTATGCCGGTTCTTCGTATGGATGAGCAGCAATCAGTGCTCGTACGACTGCCGGTTTTTTGAAGGCTGGTAAAATGGTTTCAATACGTACCTCGGGCTCTTCGTGCAGTTCTCCTTGTTTGCCGCAGAACGGATGTGTACCCTCTCCGGCACGGAAAGTCCCCTTTCCTTCCAGATTATAGCTGCATGAATCATAGTTACCTATACATCCGCATCCGGCATTGAATAGTGCCTGACGGACTTGTTCTGCCTGTTTGACAGGAACAAATGTTACCAGCTTCAGCAGTGCATTTTTCTTGGGTTCCAGTATCTGTACGTTCTGTAAACCTATCTTTTCGGCAATTTTGTAATTGACTCCCTGGGGAGCATTATCCAGATTGGTATGCATCGAGAAGATTACAATATCATGTTTGATTGCCTTCATGATGCAACGTTCTACATAATCTTTCCCGGTTATCGACTTATACCCCTTAAAAATAAGAGGATGGTGTGATACAATCAGGTTGTAACCCAGCGAAATGGCTTCGTCTACCACTGCTTCGGTTACGTCCAGACACAACAAAGCCCCTGCAGCTTCCGCGTCTGTCAATCCGATTTGCAATCCGGCATTGTCGAATCCGTCTTGCAAAGGCAGAGGCGCGAACATCTCAAGGGCATCTACTACTTCCTTAATTTTCATGTTTCGCGAAAATTTTCATGCAAAGATACAAATTTTCTGCGATATATTTATGATTGAGATATACTTTTTATTGTTTTTAGGTTGCAGCAAGGCTTGTTGACCGTCTGGTAAGGATATGACGAAAAGAAGGAAATCTTCGTTGGGAAAAATCAGGATAGTTCGTACAAATAAAGCAAACAGTTTGTACAAAAAATAAAAAAATAAGCTGATGTTTTTTCATAAAATTGCCGGAAAAATCGTAATCTTTCCGGCAAGAATATAACAGGTAAGTATTTGTGCGTATTATTTCTCTGGGATAACAGGCAGATACAGGTAGCTGTCGTAGCGTCCTCCTGTATATATACAGTGCTTTCCTGCGTTATGAGTAGCGGGGGAAGTTACCACTTCTTTCGGATCGGCACACTGATTTTCATTGCCTCCCAGTGTAACCAGATCGACATTGTTTCCCGGTTGGTAAGTATACCCTTCTTTGGGAATGCTGATTCTTGCAGATCCGAAAGGAATGGCCGCCGCGGCAGGGCGATAGGCTTCTACGGTAAGCTGGAGTATTTCATCCTTGTCGAACATCAGCCCCATCGGCCATATTTCAATTTCCAGCGGAACGATTTCGCCGGGTTTCAGCTTTTGTTCCGTAGTGTATGTGTAATATGGTTCCGCTTCTGTGGTACGCAGTGTGTCGAGCTGGCGCATGGATGCCCGCATATATCCTGTAGCGGCGATAGTTGCTCCTGTCGGATCAAAGAAAGGCTTTCCGTCTTTTGAAAGTTTCTCTACTTTGATGGCAAGATCCATATCGTCATGGTCTGGGGCAGATACCCACAAGTGCAGTTTCATATAGCCGGTTATTTCGGTAGGTTTTGTCATACGGAACCGATAAGTAACTTTCGGCTGTCTGCTTTCCGACTGGTAGGAACTGATTGTCTCTTTTTGCGGCAGACTGGTTGAAAGTGAAGAGTCAGCTGCCGAAAGATATAGCTTGGTATACTTGGTACGCGCCAACGGGAATTCATTTTCCACACGGTTTACAATATTTTTACCTCCAGGATTAAGTACAGACAAGCGTACTTTAGGTGTTTGCTCCCATCCGTTGTTAATGTTTTTTAAGTAATAATCAAAGAAACGACGCAAGTCTTCCACGTTTTCCGACGAATAATAATCGTACCACTCATTGGTATCGTGCACTCGTAGCCATTTCTTATCTGATGAGATACGGCGATATCCCGCAAAGGTTCCATGTGTATGTACAGAGTTAGTATAACTTGCTACTACATAGGCCGGGACAGTGATGTTTTCCAGACGAGCTGCCTTGTCTTCCCAATAGCTGCACATGAATGGCTGTTCTACAATCATGCGTGGCTGATCCTCGAGCATTCCGTGGGCAGAAGAGAATGTTTCGGCTATCATTTCCGGAAATTCCGGCATGGGTATTCCTCCCCTGTGACTTGACTCGCGAAAATGATCACAAAAACCTTCCCAAGGAGCGATGGCAGCCAAGTGCTTCGGTTGTTCGGCGGCAATGAACCATTGTGATACTGTCAGCCAGGAATTGCCGGACATACCAACTTTGCCATTGCACCATTTCTGGGATGCAATCCATTCTATCACATCGCAGCCGTCAAGCGCATCTTCATGTCCCCAGTAAAGCAGGTTGCCTTCAGACATATATGCACCACGTTTGTCGGGATTAACCACAGCATATCCGTGTGCTACCCAATAAGCAGGGTCAGGACCTTCAAATTTTTCGAGCCCTGAGGTGGCACTGATTGCCACACCCGAACGCATCGGGACATCATCGAGCATTTGTCCTCCGATTTCTTTCCCATATGGACTCCAGGCAAGAATAGCCGGACAATTCTCTTCGTTTACCGGACGGAAAACATCGGTGTAGATAGTTACTCCATCGCGTAATTTAATAGGAACATCCCGTTCCAGCAGTATGTCACAGGGCAAAGGCATAGCTCCCTCACGACGTACGGTTCCTGCTTTCAGAATAAGAGTTTCTTGTTTAAATCCAGGATATCGGACACGAGGTGCATCGACGGGAAGTGCCTTACGCAATGGAACGTCGAAGGCTTCTCCTGAAACATTGTGCAAAGTCATTTGCTGTTGCTGTGCAGGTAATAGTTGTGGGGCAAGTATAGCAAACAATACTGCCCCGATCATGTTTTTTCTACTCATTATCATATCTGTTTTGTTTGATTTTCTTTCTGGCAAAGTTCTGCACTTTTTGCCGTAATTGTATGTTAAATCTGGAAACATAACTGGTTAATTACGAAACAGAATATAAATTTGTAATAGGAAAAAACATTATTTACTGGTTATGGAAGAAAGAATCATCCGTCTGCCGGAGCTGATAACGTATCATCAGATTAATGAAGTATGGGAGGAAAGTATAGCTTGTTTCTGCACCAAAAGTGATATGAAAAATATCAGTAAGATACCCCCTGTACTTGCAGACATGTTTTCGTTTATAGTTGTGGAGGAAGGTATGGCACACTATATACTTAATTATAAAGAATATAATGTACAGAAAGGTGATATGTTATTGTTTTCGCCTAGCATGCTGGTTTCACTCACAGGTTGTACGGACGATTTCAGATGCATGAACTTGATGTGTGAAAGGAGTTTATTCGAGCATATGCTGTCGTCCAATCCTGCCTTTCAGACATATTCTTATTACTTTTGCCGCACCGATACACCTGTGGTTCAACTAAAACAAGAAATGCAGACTGCTATCCTGAAGTGTATGGAACAGATCCGTATGGCTATCATTACCCGCAATACTTATCAAAAAGAAATTATTCAGAGCCTGGTGTATACTTGTATGTTACTGGTACTTGAGGTAATAGAAGAACGTGTGTCTTCCCTTCCGGTGTCACTGGGACGTACCGAAAGACTGTTTCACGACTTTATGGCGTTGGTAGTTGCTCATTATAAGCGGGAGCACTATATAAATTTTTATGCCAGCAGGCTGTCTGTTACAACCACTTATCTGTCTCGCATAATTCGGCGGCAGACAGGGAAAACTGCTGCTTATTTTCTGGGGGGTATGCTTTATGCAGAAGCCTGCCGCTTGCTTACCCGTACTGACTATACAGCCCAACAGATTGCAGAGGAACTGAATTTTTCTGATCAGTCAGCCTTCGGCAAATTTTTTAAGTCGAAGGCTGGTGTTTCTCCTCATATATTTCGTCTGAAAGGAGTAAACAGATAAGAGCTGTTCACAGGTAAGCTTATTAGGAAAATGCTCTTATTTCACAGAATAATCTTTTCCAAATCATCGGGAACATAGACGCAGCCAGTAAACTCCTGTTGTGCTTCAGCGGTATATCGCTCTTTTCGGGTAGCGAGTGTCTTGTCCTCCGTGTGATAGAGCAGCAGATTCTTTATATCCAGTTTCGAAGCGAGTCGTCCGGCATCGAGAGCTGTACTATGATGCTTTTCGTAAGGCTTGAAGCGTTCACGGTCGTCGTACAGACAGAAAGCCTCACATAACAACCAGTCGGCTCCCATTACGTAGTCGTGATTCAATTCATTATAAGGTTCATCACCAAGACATACCAGTTTTTTCCCATCGGGAAGTATTGTACTGAAACCATATTGTTTTTCTTTGGTTGAGGCTATGTCGAAACATTGCAGGGTAAAGCCTCCGGCTTCGAAACACATTCCGTTGTCGACGATATGTAGTTCGATGCCATTTCCCAGCCGGGCTACAATTTTGGCAGGAAGTGTCATGCGGCAAATCCAGTCGAGTACTTGTATGGCTTTGTCGTGTCCATATACGTGGAACGTACCTTCATATTTTCTAGCCTGCATAAGCTGAGCGACGACACGTACCACCCATACGGCTCCTAATATATGATCGGTATGTGCATGGGTAATGAACATGGCATGAATATCGGTCAGTGGTATGCCTGCTTTCTCTAGTTGGATAAGCATTCCGTTTCCTCCTCCGGCATCGACCAGCAGGGTTTTGTTCGGATGACGCAAGGCAAAGCAGGTATTATAGCACTGGGTAACCGCAGCATTTCCCGTTCCCAGCATGACAAGTTCCGTTGTTTCATTTGTTTCCATAAGCTTCTTGACAGTTGATTATGATAAAAAAAAGAGCAACAAATATCGGCTTTTTTCTGTCAGCCCAGATACTTGTTGCTCCGAATTATAATAAGGTTGAATTACCTGAAATTAATATGCACGTGCAAACAATACGCGGCGAGCCGACGGTTTGCCTGTTACCATATCTACGCCCGGAGTAAGACTTTCTTCGTCTGCTTCGAACGGAAGACAGCGGATAGTAGCTTTGGTTTCTTCCTTGATACGTTCTTCTGTTTCAGTTGTACCATCCCAGTGAGCCAGAATGAATCCACCCTTTTCAATTTGTTCCTTAAACTCATCGTAAGTGTTTACTTTTACGATGTGTTCGTTGCGGTACTTCAATGCTTTCTGGTAAATATTTTCCTGTATTTCTTCAAGCAGGTTCTTTACATATTCTTCGATACCATCGCAAGAACGAGTTTCTTTTTCCAGTGTATCGCGGCGCATGATTTCCATTGTATTGTTTTCCAGATCACGTCCTCCCATGACAAGACGTACAGGAACACCTTTCAGTTCGTAATCAGCAAACTTGAATCCCGGACGTTTGTTGTCAGCATTATCGTACTTAACAGAGATTCCCATTTCACGCAACTTGGTTACGATACCTTCTACTTTCGCATCGATTTGTTTCAGTTGTTCGTCGTTCTTGTAGATAGGAACGATGACTACCTGTATCGGAGCCAAATGTGGAGGAAGAACCAGACCGTTATCGTCAGAGTGAGTCATAATCAGTGCACCCATCAGACGAGTAGAAACTCCCCATGAAGTAGCCCATACATAATCCAGCTTGTTGTTTTTGTCGACAAACTGTACATTGAATGCTTTAGCAAAGTTCTGTCCGAGGAAGTGAGAAGTACCACACTGAAGTGCTTTTCCGTCTTGCATCAAACCTTCGATAGTGTAAGTATCAAGTGCTCCGGCAAAACGTTCATTAGCCGATTTAACACCTTTGATAACAGGTACTGCCATGTATTTTTCTGCGAAATCACCATATACATGCAACATTTTCTGTGCTTCAGCTTCAGCTTCTTCACGAGTAGCATGTGCTGTGTGACCTTCCTGCCACAAGAATTCGGCAGTACGCAGGAACAGACGTGTACGCATTTCCCAGCGCATTACGTTTGCCCACTGGTTGCACAAGATAGGCAGGTCACGGTATGAGTTAATCCAGTTTTTATATGTACTCCAGATGATTGTTTCTGAAGTCGGACGGATAATCAGTTCTTCTTCCAGTTTAGCTGCAGGGTCGACAATAACTCCAGAACCATCTTCTGCGTTTTTCAAACGGTAGTGAGTTACTACGGCACACTCTTTGGCAAAACCTTCTACATGTTCTGCTTCACGGCTCAGGTATGATTTCGGGATAAGCAACGGAAAGTATGCATTTACGTGTCCGGTTGCTTTGAACATATCGTCCAATATGCGTTGCATTTTTTCCCAGATGGCGTATCCGTAAGGTTTGATGACCATACATCCACGTACTGGTGACTGCTCTGCCAAATCGGCTTTTACTACCAAATCATTGTACCATTGTGAATAGTTCTCACTTCTTTTGGTGAGGTCTTTTAATTCTTTTGCCATAATTTATGTTGTTATTATCTTTTATATCGCTTTTCAGAGATGCAAAATTAGTAAAAAAGACATTGATAGCCTACAAAAACTATTATTCATTTAAATAATCAGGGCGTTTTTAGTTCTGATAATCGAAATACCACCAGTATGTATCACCAAATTCTCTACGCATCAGGTTGCTTCCCTGGACGAGTGGACCAGATTCCTTACGGCGGATTTTGTAGTCAGTGTAACGCTGGATCATTGCACTGTCTGTAATCTGAATCTGATAATCGGGGTGACTGTCCTTATATATAAGTATAGCTTCTTTATAGTATCGGGCAAATTCTTCATCAGATTCACAGAAATCGGTAATGGCAGTTGCAAAAGTGTCAAGTCGTTTTTCAAGAAGTAAAGCCGATAGAAAATAATCGAGTGAAGTCGATTTCCCTGTGCCTTTGTAGCAAATGTTATGCAGGAACTCCATGCGGTCTTCACCGTTATACGGACGCACTCCCAGCAAATAGTAAATAGAGTCGTTTGTATAGCGGAGAACAGAAGACGAATCGTTTGCAAAGAACAATCCGTCGGTTTTATAATATTGCGGATACTCAAAGAGCTTTTCTCCCAAAGTTCCGGCATGCGACATTGCAATGCTACGCAATACGGTAAGTGTCCGGCTTGCTTCTGTAGAATGTTGGCCTATTTTCAGCACTTCATTGTATTGATGATTACGAAGATAATGTTCGGCTTCCAGTTCACGATGAAAAGTGCGGTTGCTGTTGCCTATTAGTATAGTCATGATAATAAACACCAACAGTATAATCAGATTACTGTTCATCAGCGTCATCGGACTACTTTCTACATTCAATTGTACACGGAAAACCCTTCGTAACCAGAAAGTAACTAAAAAATATATCAGTAATATCAGAGGCAGCAGCCATCCCCATGAAGTATGGTAGTCGGACATGTAAACAGTTCTTCCTACATCAGTAAGAACTCCCAATATAAGGCAAGAAGGAAAATACGACAAAGCACGGACCTCTCCTTTCAAGCCTAACAGGCTATTGACTCCCCAGCGTAATAATAGTAAAATCAGGGTAATGATTATGGCACTAGGTAAAGGGGCAAAATGAGTTTTGCCGTGTGCCAGTGAGAAGTGTAAGGCTTCTAATACATCACACTGAAATACATAAAGATAGATAAAACTGAAAATAGAAAAAAGAAAGCCGCACACGACGGTTTGTATGCGTGCGGCTTTCTTATAGTTCTTATGGATATATTCATTCATAAACGTTACTTCTGGCGTTTCAACACTACTGCCGAACGGGCAGGTATATACAGCTTAAGCCATTCTTTCTTTTCTTTAGCATATAATGGATCGGCACACGTAAAGTGGGCTACTGAATCGTCTGCAAACCCAAATCCGCCGAACTCTTTACTGTCTGTATTCAATACTACATGGTACTCACCTCGTGGAACAAGGAAACCGTAGTCTGTAAACGAACGGGTAGGATTAAAGTTGAATACAAATACTAAGTCTTTACGGCGATATGCCAGAATCTGATCTCCGTCATTGTGCCATATTTCTACGACATCGCTCTTCTGTATGTTCTTGACTCCTTCGATAAGATGAACCATTGCTTCGTCAAAGTCACCCAGATAGTGATAACACAATTCTTTATTGTCTACCAGATTCCATTGGCGGCGAGCGTATTTATACGACCATCCGTTACCTTCACGCGGGAAGTCGATCCATTCCGGATGACCGAATTCATTTCCCATAAAGTTCAGATAACCGCCGTTGATAGTAGAAGCTGTGAGCAGACGAATCATTTTGTGCAATGCTATACCGCGCTGTACGACTCCATTTTCATCACCTTTCTTGAAGTGCCAGTACATATCAGCATCAATCAGACGGAAAATGATAGTCTTGTCGCCTACCAGAGCCTGGTCGTGACTTTCGCAGTAAGAGATTGTTTTTTCGTCTTTACGGCGATTGGTTACTTCCCAGAACAGGCTAGAAGGCTTCCAGTCTTCATCACGACGTTCCTTGATAATTTTTATCCAATAATCAGGAATGTTCATCGCCATACGATAGTCGAATCCATAACCTCCGTCGTTGAAAGGTGCGGCAAGTCCCGGCATACCTGAAACTTCTTCGGCAATTGTAATGGCACGAGGATTAACCTGATGTATCAGCTTGTTGGCAAGTGTCAGATAGCAAATGGCATTGTCATCTTGATGACCATTAAAGTAATCGCCATAGTTACAGAATGCTTCTCCCAGTCCGTGGCTGTAATAAAGCATAGATGTTACACCATCGAAACGGAAACCATCGAAGTGGAATTCTTCCAACCAGTATTTACAGTTAGAGAGTAAGAAATGAATAACTTCGTTCTTACCGTAATCGAAACACAATGAATCCCATGCCGGATGTTCACGGCGATCTCCCTGATAGAAATATTGGCAAGGATCACCAGCCAGGTTGCCTAAACCTTCCATTTCGTTCTTTACCGCATGCGAATGAACGATGTCCATAATTACGGCAATTCCCATCTGATGAGCTGTATCAATAAGCTGTTTCAGCTCTTCGGGCGTACCAAATCTGGACGATGGAGCAAAGAAGCTTGATACATGATAACCGAAACTTCCATAATAGGGATGCTCCTGAATAGCCATAATCTGAATGCAGTTATAGCCGTCCTTAGCTATGCGTGGAAGGATGTTTTCACGGAATTCGTTGTAAGTCCCCACTTTTTCAGCATCCTGCGCCATACCAATATGACACTCATAAATCATTAAAGGTGACACATTCGGTACAAAAACTTTTTTCTTGAATTTGTAAGGTTTATCAGGATTCCAGACCTGTGCACTGAAAATTTTAGTCTGGTCGTCTTGAACGACACGTGTTGCCCATGCAGGAATACGTTCTCCGCAACCTCCTTCCCAATAAACTTTCAGCTTATATAAATCTCCATGCTTTATCGCATTTTCCCGAAGATTGATTTCCCAGTTACCTGTATTCTTGACTCTTTTCAATTTATACTTGGCTTGTTCCTGCCATCCATTGAAATCACCTATCAGATAAATTTCAGTAGCATTAGGAGCCCATTCACGGAAAGTCCAACCTTTTTCTGTGCGATGCATGCCAAAATAAAGATGTCCGGTAGCAAAGTCGGACAATGTTTTCTTGCCGATTAATTCTTTTTCCTTATTAATTGCATGCTGATGTCTGCCTGTAATAGCCTCTTTATAAGGCTCAAGCCAAGGATCATTTTTAATGATATTCAATACTTCATCCATAGTATTAGAGTTTATATTAATATGCCCGAACTTTTACTATGACTTTTTTCACACCGTCTGGAGTTACGCCAGGAGCGTGTCCGTCTTGTGGAAAGAATATAGCAAACATACCCGGAGTAATAGTCAGATAATCTTTTGCAAATCCTTTGTAGAAAGTGATGTCTTTTTCTGCATTGTATTCTTCTTCCGGAAGGTCTGTGCGCGGAGTATATCCCATTGTTTCAACTCCCGACAAAGGAATCTGAATATCTATGAAGTTATTATGAGTTTCAAGTTTTGCTTCTTCCTTAGTTTTGGGTCGTGCTTGAGCAAAATTAACGATAAGCTCACCCTCTTTTAAGACGACCTTACCTATTTCGTGTGCGTTTAAGTCTGTAGTTTTCAAAAATTCCACAGCCTGTGCAAATAGTGGATTCAGAGAAACATATTTCTCAAGATTTTCTAATTTATCTATTACCATAGTAGTAACAATTTTGTGGTTTTAATTTATATGAAAATGTTTGTTATTCAAAATCATCGATTGTATAATTTGTAAAATCGGCAAAACGCTTCAGTTGCCTGAATACGTTTATAATTTCTTCTATAAAACAAGGATCATCAAAAAAAGAATCAGGAATGGAATAAGCAACAGTGTAATCTTTACATTTTATATATTCCGGATAAGGAAAATCTTTTGGGAATCCTTTAGGCAAGGTTTTTAAGTGTTCCTCTCCTATTACCGGAAAATATTTTTTAAAATCAGGATCCTCTACAATAGCACGGTATTCCTCTATGTTATCTACAACCGACTGCCGGACAGCTTTAAGCATATTAGATGGCATACACCAGCTTCCTCCTGCCAGCATACAGTTGCCAGGTTGCAGATGTACGTAATATCCGCAGTGGTTCGATTTTTTTCCACGTGCGTTAATATATCCTCCTATGTGATTCTTATAAGGAGATTTGTCTGCCGAAAAGCGGACATCCCGATAAATACGATATGTACAATCATGAGGACGAACATGAGATATACTTTCATCGAATAATGAAATACGCGCAATGATATCCGCTAATAAATTTTCAAAACTGCTTTGTGCGTTTTGATATTCATTTTTATGTTCCTGAAACCATTCACGGGTATTATTCTCTGACAAGCGTTTCAGAAAATCTAATATTTCTGGTATATTCATGTCCTTCCCTTTTTTGTAACACAAACATACAAAATATATTTTGATAAATCGAATAAAACGTGAGTATTTTATAGATTATCAATTATATTCAACAAATCTCGATGGATTCTTCCGTTTGAAGCCAGAACCTGTGAACCAGAGGAATAAGAATCTCCTCCCTTGAAGTCTGTAATCATACCTCCGGCATTTTGCAGAATAATTGTTCCTGCAGCGATATCCCATGGACCAATAAAAGCTTCGATACGTGCTTCGAACCTTCCTGCTGCAATATAACACAATTCTACAGCCGCAGCTCCCATAAGCCGCAGTCCTGCTACATTCCCGTAGAGTGTATTTACCAAATGGTTGGCCATTGGCTTATATTCTTCTGTTGCATAAGGGAATCCAAGAGCTATAAACGAGTCGTCTAAATTGGATATGGCAGATACATGAATTTCATTGCCATTCAGATAAGAAGGAGCACCTTTATATGTCCAGAAACATTCATTCCGGCAGATTTCATATACGACGCCCAGTAATAATTCTTTTTTACTTCTCAGGGCAATGCTCACGCAATACGGAGCATTGTCATGAATGAAATTGGTTGTTCCGTCCAAAGGATCAACCAGCCAGCAATATTGCTCGTCGTTTAATGTGCCACTGCCTTCTTCTGCTATGAAACCAGCCTCGGGAAGTAATTCTTTTAGACGGGTTACAATCTTTTTTTCCGACTCTTTGTCTACGTATGACACATAGTCGTGTGCATGTTTTTTTTCGATTGCCTCGCGATGGAATTTTTTTCTTTCTTCACGAATAAAATCCCCTGCCTCAATCGCAAGAGCACGTACTTTATCTGTTAGTTCCGATAGGTTTAGCATTATTTTTTCTCCTCTAAAAGTCTGCCACTGCGGAATGTTCCCTGACGAATTATTTTTCCGTTACTGTCTGTTTCGACAAAAGGACCATCCTTTTTTCCTTGCTTGAAGAATCCTTCAAAGCGGACTCCGTCTTTGCTTACGATAGTTCCTTTGCCATCTTCTTTACCACGAGAAAAATGACCGGTGTAGACAGATCCATCTTGCATGCGTAGTACGCCTTCTCCTTCTGCCATATTGTCTTTCCACTGGCCTTCATATTCATCGCCATTTCCCCATTTATAATGGCCTTTGCCCGATCTCTGGTTCTTTACCCATTCGCCTTCATATACAGCTCCGTTCTGCCAGGTGAATGTACCGGTCCCTTCCTGCCATCCGTTTTTGAACTGGCCGACGTATTTATCTCCGTTGGGGTAAACATAAATTCCTTTTCCGGTACGTTCTCCGTCTGCGTAGTCACCTTCATAGCGTTCGCCGTTTTGGAAATAGTAAATACCTTTTCCATGCTGTACATCTTTTACCCAATCTCCGATATATTTATCGCCATTGGTGTAATAAAATGTTCCTTTCCCGTGGCGTTCGCCATTTTTCCATTCTCCTTCGTATTTTGAACCGTCTTCCCATGTCATGACACCTTTGCCATTCTTCAGATCGTTGGTCCATTCACCTTCGTATTTGGCACCTCCTTTCCATGTATATGTTCCATGGCCGTTTCGCTTGTCTTGGTGCCACATGCCTACATATAAATCGCCGTTATAATAGTACATTGTACCCTCACCTTCCTGAAAGTCTTGATACCACATTCCTTCATAACGGTTGTTGTTCATGAAGTAGTAGGTTCCTTGACCGTGTTGCTGGTCCTGATACCAATGTCCTACATATTTTTCTCCATCACTGAATATATATGTACCCTCTCCTTCACGTTTTCCTTTTACATACTCACCTTCGTATGTATCTCCATTCTTAAAAACTGTTTTGCCTTTTCCATTTGGACGACGTCCTTTCAACTCTCCAGTATATTCTGCTCCATCTTTAAATTTGTAATATCCCAATGACATTTGAGCAGAAACGGACAAGCTTCCAAATGTCATCAATGCAAACAATAAATATGTATGTCTAGTCATTATTATCTTTTTCGTTTTATTTGAATGTTCAAAATTAGTGTTTTCTGTAAAGAGAATATAAAATCATTACACTTTTTTACCTGCGACAACCGCTATTAAGTTTTCTTTACAGAAATACTTTTGTGCCAGTGCTTGAAGCTCATCCGATGTTACTTCACGGATAGCTTTTAATGTATGATCGAAAAAATCATTTTTCAAACCAGACGTTTCGATGAATATCCAAGCATCTGATAAAGAAAAGGCACTTTCGTATGAACGACACATATCACCCAGCATGTAATTGCGTACCATATCCAGCTCTTCGTCTGAAACTTTCTCTGAACATAAAATATCCATTTCTTTATAGACTTCAGCGATGAGAGGTTCTACATATTCGTTTGCAGCTTCTGTACTGATGCCTAATACACCTGTATTGGGATAATTGACAAGACCGGCGCCGATACCATAGGTATATCCTTTATCTTCACGGATATTCGACATCAGACGGCTACCAAAATACCCTCCGAACAGCGTAACCAGTACACGCAGCTTCAAATAGTCAGGATGTTGTTGGTTTATAGAAAATGTACCTATCTTTATAGAACTTTGCAAAGCATCCTCTTTTTCTACAAAAATGCGTTTGCAATCTTCTGTTGTAGGAACAAAAGTTTCGTTTTTTATTTTTCGGGTAGTGTCTCCCCAATCGCTTTCGCCGAAGTGTTGCTCTATGCAATGTATAACTTCTGGAGAAACTTTACCTGAGACGTAAACAGAGCAGTTGCCTGAATGGTAATACTGATGGTAAAAACTTTTTAATACTTCGCTGTTAATACGATCGTAATCTTCCAGTTCAGCATATCGTCCTAATGGGTGTGACAGTCCGAAAAGTGCACGATTCAGACGTTTGCGAGCCATTACGTCAACACGCTGGGCGTTGACAAGAAACTGTTGTTTGTTTACGTCCACTACAACCGATAATTCTTTTTCCGGAAAGACCGGTTCTTTAATCATCGAGGCTAATATTTCAATTGTTTTTGGGAAATACTTACCTAATGAATATAGTGTCACAAAACCATAGTTTACCGATGATGATAAGTCAAGCCATGCGCCATAATAGTCCAGCTTTTCAGCAATTTGTGATGACGACAAAGACCGAGTTCCTTCACGCAGCATGCGGTTGGTAAACATAGCCAGTAAAGGTTGTGTCTGATTCCATTGCCCGCCTTTTATGAGCAAATCCAGACGCACAACATCCTCGCTGCCAACTTGAATGATATTCAGTGGCGTTCCGTTTGGCATGATTGTACGTTCGGGAGTAGAAATAGAAAAATGGTCTATCTGGCGTATTGGGGGAGCTATTGTTCTGTCAAGAGTCATCACTTTATTTCTTTATGTTCAAGCAGGAATTTTTCCGCACGAGCTAAATCTTGCGGAGTGTCTATTCCAATGGTTTCCACTTCACTGATACCGACTTTGATGGTATAACCATTTTCCAGCCAACGTAATTGTTCTAATGACTCTGCTTGTTCCAGGGAAGACTGTGGCAGAGCTGTAATTTCTTTCAGAACAGCAGCCCGGTATGCATATAGACCGATATGTTTGTAATAGGTATGTCCTTGCAGCCATTCTGCCTTTTCTTTGTTACGTTGATATGGAATAATAGAACGGCTGAAATACAGTGCATTCATATTTTTATCGACTACAACCTTCGGAGAATTGACATTTTCTAATGCTTCAAATCCGTCATCGACGGTAAAGGGTTTTACCAAGGTTGCAATCTGTGTAGATTCATCATTAAAACATGCTTTGACAGCTTCCAGTTGCGAGCGCTGTATGAAAGGTTCGTCACCCTGAATGTTTACAATAACATCGTAACCGCTGCCTACTTTGCAATAGGCTTCATAACAGCGGTCTGTACCACTTTTATGATTGACAGAAGTCATAACAACTTTGCCACCAAAAGCTTTGACGGCACTTTCTATTCGCTCATCATCGGTCGCTACGTATGCTTCATCCAGAATTCCAGATACTTGTTCATAGACTCTTTGAATTACAGTTTTCCCTCCTAACATAGCCAATGGCTTTGCTGGAAAACGTGTAGAAGCATATCTAGCAGGAATTATTCCAATAAATTTCATGGTATTTGTACTTTTTATTAGTACGCAAATTTACAAAAAAAATCTATTTTTGTAGTCAAAACTTCATAAATATGAAAACTAAGCATCGTTGCATCATTTGTTTGGGGTCGAATACAGAGGGTGAATATCATATGAATTGGGCGGAGGAAATCCTGACAGATTTATTCCCTGAGATGCGGTGGGGAGAAATAGTAGAAACTGCCCCGGAAGGTACAGAAACGACAACTTCTTATTTGAACCGGGCTGCTGTCGTTGAAACAGATATGGGCTTCGAGGATATAAAAATATTATTTAAGGACATAGAAAGGAAATGTGGCAGAACCCCAGAAGGTAAGCAGAAGGGAATCATTCCTCTGGATATTGATCTGCTTGTGTTTGACATGGAGGTTATAAAACCTGCTGACATAGAGAAAAACTATGTGAAACAAGCCTTGAACACTCTGTCGGAACAGGCCGATTATACCAGTTTTACATATCCCAGTCGTGTGTAATGCACACCCTTGCTTTCGTAATGTGACATGACCTTTGCTGATGCTAGATGCAGTACTTCGTGCTGAGTTATTTTGCGACTGTGACAACTTAATGCTTTAGGTGTCTGGCTACGTCCGCCAGCTTTTATGAAAAATGTAAAACGGTTTCCGTCACGGTCGGCAGCCAATACGTTTTGGTCTACGTAAAAGTCAGCTTTGTATGTATCAACCTGTAAACGGACATTCAAGACTGTGAGGAACATATCTTTCAACTTTTCTCCTATCTCACCTATATAATGGCTTACCGAAGAAATATGTTTTTTCTGTACGGTCAGTTCAAAATGTACTTTGGCAAATTTTTTAGCCAATAATACTAATGGTTCATACCGCTTTGTTTCTACAGTAAATTTATTTGCTAACCAAAGGATGTAAGATGGGTCCACATAGAAAATTTCAGCTAAACGTTTGCCACGATACTTGCCAAATGGAATAATGTCGTCTGATTGTCCGTAGTAACTTTCAAAAACGCTGTTGTCTTGTACGTCAAGAGGTATATTACAATTTTGGAGTAAGGCGAAGGCTCGTTCTGCTGCTGCGTCGAATGTTACAGCAAGTGTACGTACGAATAGTGGGGTTTTATCATCTGAAAAGATTCGCCAAAATCCATAATAAGGGCGATAAAGAGTCGGCATACTGATTACATATTTACCATCTTTAGGCATTCTTCCACGATTGAAAGATTCGATCCGATCGAAAACTTTAGCTGCCAGTTCAGGAGATAGTTGGTATAATGTGAGATTACGATCCATGACAATCCTCCTTCTTTTACAAGTTTCTGCAAGATACAGAAAATAATCCGAAAATCCAAAGTTGGAAGACTATAAAAAAACATGCCCATATTAACAAAAAAACATGCTGAAGTTTTACGATAAACTTCAGCATGTTTTTTTTTATTTTTCCTGAAAAAATTATTGGAAGAATACGTCATCCAATCGGCTGGTATTTTCTTCTTCTATTTCAGTCAGTTTGTCTTTGCATGGATCAAAGTCCTCAGGTATATCGAAGTGTTCATCTTGAGAATATCCCAACGACTTGTCTGCATAAACTTTTTGCATGTACAATCCCCATACCGGTAATGCCATTGAAGCACCTTGTCCGTCGCGCATTGTATCGAAGTGAATATCGCGTTCTTCACCTCCTACCCAACAACCAGATACCAGTGAAGGAGTGAAGCCCATAAACCATCCGTCTGAGTTACGGTTGGTTGTACCGGTTTTACCACCCATGTCAGCCTGTATACCATATAAGCGGCGAACTCGTCCACCAGTACCTTCGTTGATTACAGCACGTAACATGACGAGCATTTTGTATGCACTAGATTCACTTATCACTTCTTCTACCTGTGGCGTGAAAGTTGCGATGACGTTACCTTCATTATCTTCTATGCGGGAAACGAAAAGTGGCGCTGTACGTATACCTCGATTGGCAAATGCTGTATATGCACTAACCATTTCTCCTACAGAAATTTCACATGGCCCCAGACACAAAGATACGGTTGGCTGTATGTCCTTGTTCAAAACACCAAAAGAATGAATCAATCGAACCAGTGCATATGGGTTGAGCTTGCTCATAAGATAAGCTGATATCCAGTTGTTGGAGTTTGCCAATCCCCATTTCAGTGTTACCATTTCTCCATAATGAGACTTAGAACTGTTTCGGGGAGACCATGCTTTTCCGTTTTCATCGAATAACGTCTGTTCTACATTTCTTACTTCGTCACACGGAGAGAATCCGTTCTCCATAGCTAATGTATATAAGTAAGGCTTAATGGTAGAACCAACTTGTCGGCGTCCAACCATAGCCATATCATATTGGAAGTAATTATAGTTAGGACCTCCTACATAAGCTTTTACATAGCCTGTAATCGGATCCATAGACATAAATCCGGCACGCAGGAAGTGCTTGTAGTAACGGATTGAATCTAACGGTGTCATGATAGTATCCTTTTCTCCTTCCCATGAGAAGACAGACATTTCGTGTTTTGTGTTGAATGCCTTCCGGATTTCTTCTTCAGAACATCCTGCTGCTTTCATTTCACGATAACGGTCAGACTGACGTACGGAACGCTCCAATATCGTATTTACTTCTTCTGGAGTGAGCTCGTTTGTGTATGGCGCAGTTTTACGTCCACGTTTTTCTTTAAAGAAGCGAGGTTGCAAGTATTTTGCTACATGTTCGTATACAGCTTCTTCAGCATATTTCTGCATGCGTGAATCAATTGTCGTATAGATTTTTAATCCGTCTGTATAAATATTGTAATTGGTTCCGTCTTTTTTCTTGTTTTTTGCACACCATCCGTATAAAGGATTTGTCTTCCATGCCAAAGAATCTTCGTAATACTGTTGTTGTTGCCATCCTCTGTACTTCGAACGGACTGGTTCTTTGGCTGTCATTATCTTACGCAAATATTCACGGAAGTAAGTTGCCAATCCATCCTTGTGGTCAACCGGCTGAAATTTCAGAGTCAACGGTAAGGCTTGCAGTGAATCACGCTCAGCTTTTGTGAGGTAACCGGCCTTATACATTTGATCAAGCACCGTGTTGCGGCGTCCTCGTGAACGTTCATTGAAACGACGGGGATTATATAATGATGGATTTTTACACATACCGATAAGGGTAGCAGCTTCTTCTATCGACAAGTCTTTAGGATCTTTTGAAAAATAAGTTTTGGCTGCTGTTTTAATACCTACGGCATTATTCAGAAAGTCAAACTTATTAAGGTACATAGTCAGAATTTCTTCTTTTGTATAATAACGTTCCAGCTTGACAGCAATAACCCACTCTATCGGTTTTTGCAACAAGCGTTCCATTACATTGTCTGCTACCGGCGAATAAAATTGTTTTGCCAACTGCTGAGTAATGGTACTTCCTCCACCGGCATGTTTTTGCATGAAAATACCTCTTTTAATAACAGCACGCATAAATGCGCGTGCGTCTATGCCAGAATGTTCACTGAAACGAACATCTTCTGTTGCAACGAGTGCATGAACCAGATTAGGTGACAAGTCATTGTAACCTACATAAACGCGGTTCTCTTTACTATACGACCAGGTTCCCAGAAGTTGCCCGTCATCTGAAATTATCTGAGTTGCAAATTTCAAATTCGGATTTTCCAGCTCTTCCACAGGAGGTACATAACCTATCCATCCTTTTGCTATGGCTGTAAAGACAGCAGCCACCGATAAAATTCCTAATATGAGCAAAGCCCATAATACATATATAAATTTCTTCCTCATGATAAATAAAAATTCTTATCTCTGATAATAACTTTTTTCTTACTTAATAAGTTCGCAAAAATAAAGAAAAACACCGGAATAAACGAATAAAATTGCAAGAATGATTGTTCCTGCTATTTTTAGCAGGAATACAACTTTTTACAAGCCTTATTTGATGCTACGTTTCTATTGGTAAATATATTTTTTTGTTGGTTTTAAAAATGCTTCTGTATTACGCATTTCTGTTATCAGGAAATAAAATAACAGCTTCTTTTTCTAAAAAAAGGATGGTCTTTTTATTTTTTTTGTCTACCTTTGAACTCCGGTATTATAAAAACAATTCATAAAACCGAAAATATGGAAAATAGAAGTTTAGTAACTATTGCCAACCATTCTAAAGAACGTATCCTTTATCTTCTGGAAATGGCAAGAGAGTTTGAAAAGAAGCCTAACCGTCACTTACTGGATGAAAAAATTGTTGCAACTCTTTTCTTTGAACCTTCCACGCGTACTCGTTTAAGTTTTGAAACAGCAGCCAACAGGCTTGGAGCCAAAGTTATAGGATTTACCGATCCTAAGGTTACAAGTTCCTCAAAGGGAGAAACATTGAAAGATACAATTATGATGGTAAGTAATTATGCCGACATTATTGTAATGCGTCATTATCTGGAGGGAGCAGCACGTTATGCTAGCGAAATAGCTCCGGTTCCTATCGTTAATGCTGGTGACGGAGCCAATCAGCATCCTTCTCAGACAATGCTTGACCTCTATTCCATATATAAAACGCAGGGAACTCTGGAAAATCTGAATATTTATTTGGTGGGAGATTTGAAATATGGTCGTACAGTTCATTCTTTGTTGATGGCTATGCGTCATTTCAATCCTACTTTCCACTTTATTGCTCCGGATGAACTTAAAATGCCGGAAGAATACAAACTATATTGTAAAGAGCACAATATAAAATATGTGGAACATACAGATTTTACGGAGGAAACTATAGCTGATGCAGACATTTTGTATATGACTCGTGTACAGCGTGAACGTTTTACCGATTTGATGGAATACGAACGAGTTAAAGATGTTTATATTCTTCGGAATAAAATGCTTGAGCATACTCGTCCAAATCTTCGTATCCTTCATCCTCTGCCTCGTGTAAATGAGATTGCATATGATGTGGATGAAAACGAAAAGGCATATTATTTCCAACAAGCTCAAAACGGACTTTACGCACGTGAAGCTATTTTGTGTGATGTACTTGGCATTACGCTGGATGAAGTCAAGGCGGATACCGAACGATAAATAAACTCTTTAAACAAGTTAATCAAGAAAGATTATGAACGAAAAGAAAGAATTGCAGGTGGCCGCTCTTGAGAATGGAACGGTTATTGACCATATACCTTCAGATAAAGTTTTTACTGTTGTTTCTTTGCTCGATTTGCAAAATACAGACGGTAATATTACAATAGGGAATAACTTTGAAAGTAAAAAATTAGGTAAAAAAGGTATTATCAAGGTTGCCGACAGATTTTTTACAGATGAGGAAGTTAGCCGTTTGTCTGTTGTAGCTCCTAATATAAAGCTCAATATTATCCGTCATTATGAGGTAGTTGAGAAGAAACAGATTGTTATGCCTGATGAGTTGAAAGGTATTGTGAAATGTAATAACCCAAAGTGCATAACCAACAATGAGCCTATGCAGACATGGTTTCATGTTGTCGATAAGGAGCAGGGTATTCTGAAGTGTCACTATTGCGAAAAGGAACAGCAGAAAGATAACATTAAATTGATTTAATATATTATTATGAAGCAAGACTGGAAGCCCGGAACGATGATTTATCCGTTGCCTGCAGTGCTGGTCAGCTGTGGTAGCTGCAAAGAAGAGTATAATATTATAACTGTTGCCTGGGTTGGGACGATATGTACAAACCCTCCCATGTGCTATATCTCAGTAAGACCAGAACGCCACTCCTATCCTATTTTGAAGAAGAATATGGAGTTTGTTATCAATCTGACAACAAAGGAGATGGCATATGCTACAGACTGGTGTGGGGTGCGCTCCGGAAAGAATTTTAATAAATTCGAAGAAATGCATCTTACTCCGGGTAAGGCTTCCATTGTACAAGCTCCGATAATTGAAGAATCTCCCTTGTGCATAGAATGTCGGATAAAAGAAATAATTTCACTGGGCTCTCACGATATGTTTATTGCAGATGTCGTGAATGTAAAGGCTGATGAAAAATATTTGGATTCCGATACAGGAAAGTTCGATTTGGCTAAGTCAAACTTATTGGTTTATGCACATGGGGGATATTATGAAATGGGCGAAAAAATCGGTAAATTCGGTTGGTCTGTAGAAAAGAAAAAATAATAAGAAATATGAGGAAAACTGCTTTAATACTCATAACCAGTCTGTTGCTGGCGACAGGCCTTCAAGGTCAGTCACGCAAAAGAGGACGTGATGCAACACGTGATCCGGCTGTTAATGTGGGTATAAAAGCAGGTTTTAATTCTTCCATGTTTTTTATAGATCATTTTTCTATAGGCGGGAAAGAATTGAATGATATCCAGAATAACTATAAGGTTGGTTATTTCGGAGCTTTTTTCTGCCGTTTCAATTTGAAGAAACATCACTATCTTCAGACAGAACTTTCTTACAATGTTTCTAAAGGAAGTATTTCAATAGCCAATACAGTAGAAAATAAAGATATCTTATTCGATAATGCATTGGTTAAGACATCCATACACTCCATCGATCTGCCTGTATTGTATGGGTATAAATTTGTTGATGCCCGTCCGTATGGTATGGCATTTTTTCTAGGACCTAAAGTAGCTTATACGTGGGAAAAGCATACTCAGAATGAATACTCTGGATTTTATCAGCAAAATATAACAGAAAATCTCCGTCCATTATGTTTTAACGCTGTGGTCGGATTGGCCGTTAATGTTTCAAATATATTTTTTGATTTTCGCTATGAAGGAGTTCTTCATAATATGGTAGAATCGGTTTCTTTTGATAAAAGAATAACGGAGTCTCCTTATTGCGATCAGGATATATATATCAAACGTCGTAGAAACGTATTAAGTTTCTCAGTTGGAGTGATTTTTTAAACACATAATATTACCTTTTTAAAAAGCTACATATGAAAAGAGATGATTTGATTTTTGACATTATTGAGAAAGAACATCAGCGTCAGCTGAAAGGTATAGAACTGATTGCATCTGAAAATTTCGTAAGCGATCAAGTAATGCAGGCCATGGGTTCATGTCTGACAAATAAGTATGCAGAAGGTTATCCTGGTAAGCGTTATTATGGTGGTTGCGAAGTTGTGGATCAGAGTGAACAAATTGCAATCGACCGGTTGAAGCAAATCTTTGGTGCTGAATGGGCAAATGTACAACCTCATTCGGGAGCACAAGCAAATGCTGCTGTTTTTCTGGCAGTGCTGAATCCTGGAGATAAGTTCATGGGATTGAACTTGGCACATGGTGGTCATCTTTCTCATGGTTCGGCTGTAAATACATCTGGTATCATCTATACTCCATGCGAATATAATTTGAATAAGGAAACAGGACGCGTAGATTATGATCAGATGGAAGAAATTGCCTTACGTGAACATCCTAAGATGATTATTGGTGGTGGATCTGCTTATTCTCGTGAATGGGATTACAAGCGTATGCGTGAAATTGCAGACAAAGTAGGTGCTATTTTTATGGTCGATATGGCACATCCTGCAGGTTTAATTGCAGCAGGACTGCTGGATAATCCTGTGAAATATGCTCATATCGTTACTTCTACTACTCATAAAACATTACGTGGTCCTCGTGGTGGTGTTATTTTAATGGGTAAAGACTTCCCTAACCCTTGGGGTAAAAAGACACCGAAAGGTGAAATCAAGATGATGTCACAGTTACTTGATTCAGCTGTTTTCCCAGGTATCCAAGGTGGTCCGTTGGAACATGTTATTGCTGCTAAAGCTGTTGCATTTGGTGAATGTTTGCAGCCTGAATATAAAGAATATCAAATGCAGGTAAAGAAAAATGCAGCTGTGCTTGCTCAGGCATTAATGGACCGTGGCTTTACAATTGTTTCAGGAGGTACAGATAATCACTCTATGCTGGTTGATTTGCGCAGCAAATATCCTGAACTTACAGGTAAGGTTGCTGAAAAGGCATTGGTTTCTGCCGATATAACAGTAAACAAGAATATGGTTCCGTTTGATACCCGTTCTGCATTCCAGACTTCAGGTATCCGACTGGGTACTCCAGCTATTACAACACGTGGAGCAAAAGAAGATTTGATGTACGAAATCGCAGAAATGATAGAAACTGTTTTGTCAAATGTAGACAATGAAGAGGTTATTGCTTCTGTACGTGCACGTGTAAATGAAACAATGAAGAAATATCCTATTTTTGCATATTAATGGATAAACAATAAGCCTTTGGAATTCATGTAGAAATACATAATTCTGAAGGTTTATTAAACAAAAGTTGCGATGGATTGTTTCTTCAAAAAGTAACAATATAAATTTGAGAAATATGAAAAAAACGAGTTTCATGGCTATTTTATTAAGCGCATGCTTGGTATTTAGCGGTTGTGGTTCTTTGAACAATACAGCAAAAGGCGGTATGATTGGTGGCGGTAGTGGTGCTGCTTTAGGAGCTTTAATCGGTGGTATTGCCGGTCATGGTAAAGGAGCTGCTATCGGTGCTGCTGTGGGCGCAGCTGTGGGAACAGGAGCTGGTGTCCTGATTGGAAAGAAAATGGATAAAGCTGCCGAACAAGCTGCCCAGATACAAGGTGCTGAAGTTGAGCAAGTAACAGACAACAATGGTTTGCAAGCTGTAAAAGTGACTTTCGATTCTGGGATTTTGTTTAGTACTAGCAGCTCTTCATTAAGTACTTCTGCAAAATCATCATTGAGTAAATTTGCAAACAATGTATTAAATCAGAACCGTGACATGGATGTAGCAATCTATGGATATACGGACAATACAGGATGGAAAAACAGTACTGCAGAACAGAGCGTACAGAAAAATCAGGAGTTATCTCAGGCACGTGCTCAAAGTGTATCAAGCTATTTGCTGGGATGTGGAGTTTCAGCTTCACAAATTAAGACTGTAGAAGGTATGGGAGAAAGTAATCCGATTGCCGACAATAGCACAGAAGCAGGACGTAAGGAAAATCGTCGTGTAGAAGTATATATGTATGCAAGTCAGGAAATGATTCAGCAGGCTGAAGCAGGAACTTTGAAATAAAGGATAAAATTTAATATAAAAAATCCGCTAAATCGAATCTTTGTAGAAAGAGGATTTAGCGGATTTTTTTATGTGTTATGTACGTTATTCTTTTGAATTCTCTTCATCACCTTTAAGTATCGGCAATGTAATTTGATATTTTACTGCGAGGATACGGACAATGAAAACAGTCACTCCACCTAAAATTTGTGACATATACGATTCCATGCCTGTTTTAAGACATATCCAATATACCAGCCCGCCGATGACGCATGCCATGGCATAAATTTCTTTTCGGAAGATCAACGGAATTTCATTAATAAAAACATCTCGAATAACACCTCCTGCTGCTCCGGTTATACTACCCATAATAATAGCTACCCAGAAAGGATATCCTAAAGAAATACTTTTCCCAAAACCTACAACAGTAAATAATGCCAGTCCGATACTATCGAAAAGGAAGAATGTATTATTCAAATGAATAAGATATTTCCCGAAGATAATAACAAAAAACATAGCAAATGCTGTACAAATCAGGTAAATAGGATCTGTCATCCATACAGGAGTAACATTCAGCATGACATCGCGTAACGTTCCCCCACCAATGGCAGTAGCCAGTCCTACAATATATGCACCAAACCAGTCGAAACGTTTGGCCGATGCCAAACGAATTCCACTGATGGCAAAAGCAAATGTTCCTATAAAGTCAAGTATCTGAACAAATGAAGGCATTTTCTTTTCAATTTAAATGAAACAATTAATTTACCAAGTGTAACTAACTCCAAAACTTAAGAGTTCCTGAAGCTGGAAATAGCTGTCATCCGGTTCTTCTTTAGAAACAGAATCATCAAAACGGGTATGAACAAATAACTTCGTCGAGAAGTACTTGTTGAAAGCAAAAGTGAAGGTGTTTTCCCATTCTGACAAGACTTTTTCATAGTTTGTCGTATAAGAAAAACGTGATTCCCAAGTTAGATTATTAATGATAATCCATTTTAATGTTGCTTCCACACGAGAACCTAGCTGATCCTTCGATTTTTTTCCTGCATCAATGTTGAATTTGGTTGGATCTACTTTATCGCTGGCTACACTGTAACGGGTGTAGTTGAACGGATTGATCAATACAGACAAATTACATATTGCATCTTTCACATATTTATAGTCCATACCGATACCGATATTCAACTCTGAAGGTGAAAGCCATGAAGATACCATCTTATCGGAGTTCGTTTCATAATTAGAGAAGAACTGGGTCTTGAACTCGGCCGAAATGGTATAATACCAGTTTGTGATAGCCTTGTATCCAAATTTTGAACTTAAACGGAGCAAGTCTTCACTTGTCTTATATTGGTGGACTGTATCAGAAGGAGCAGAAATAAAACCAAGCTTCCATTCTATTTTGTTTTCAAATTGAACTTTTTGCTTGTCATCATAGTTGAACTGCAATACAGCTCCTGATAGTAAAGATACTGTACTCTCTCCTCCTTTATACCAGTTGTCGGATATATAATTCTGTGAGAACTGCGCATATCCGTTTCCGCTGATAGCCCAGAAATTAGGTTTCATTACCAATAAGTCTTTTTCTCTAACCTGGCCTGTTTGAGAGGCAGCTCCTATTAAATAGAAAACTTTTTCTTTCTTTGGTTTTCTTATTTTCATCTTGTCGGATAAAGGTTCTATACCTTTCAGCTCGTTTTCATTTTTAGAAACCAGACTAGGATATTGCAAATAAAAAGCCAGTAATTGCTTGTTTACACCTTTATTTACATCAACCGAATGTGCAAGGTTCGGAACTTGGAAAACAGAATCCTTTATGGCATTTTCTTTCACAAAAGGAATTACTGGTTCCCAATTATCAATGGAGAATGCTTGTGCAATTGGTTCCGAATAATATGTAGCAGGAACAATAAGCTTATAGAAATCCGGGTTCGAACGTATCCATGATGGAGCTTCGGGCAGATAAATATCTTCCCATCTGTCTAGCATTTTCTGATAATCTTGTCGGAAACTATACAAAAAGGATTGGAAGTTTTTCACTGCCGGATTGATTTTCGGAGTATAAGCTTGTTGTATGTTCTTTACTTTAATGGTTTCTACTGTTTTTTTCTGTCGTATGGTATCGACGGCAGAAAATTGTTTCAACGTATCTGCCGGCATCGTATCTTGGGCGGCGATAGTGTCTTTTGTTAAAGTTAAGTCCTGCTGTTCAATTGCCTGAACGGCTTCATTTGTCAGGAGGAACATTGTAATAAACGTACCTAGTGCTTTCATTTTTCTAATTTGCCTATTTTCTATGCAAAATTACAATTTAATTTAGTCTTATTATAATGATATTATAACAAATTACATCTTAGTTTTTGTTTAGAGCAGATATTGAAGATTTTACTCTTTGCAATGTTTTGTCACTTTCCTTGTGTGTGATTTGGCTTTTTTTTATAATTTTGCAACTTTGAATAGTAGTGTTAGATAATAAATCACTTTAAAATAATCATATTGTGGCAGAAACAAAGTACATTTTCGTAACAGGTGGTGTAGCTTCTTCATTGGGTAAGGGCATTATTTCATCATCTATCGGTAAGTTGCTGCAGGCTAGAGGCTACAGCGTAACTATACAGAAGTTCGACCCGTACATTAACATCGACCCGGGAACACTTAATCCTTATGAACATGGTGAGTGCTACGTAACAGTAGACGGTCATGAAGCCGATCTTGACTTAGGACATTATGAACGTTTTCTCGGTATTCAGACAACAAAAGCGAACAACATTACAACTGGTCGCATTTATAAGAGTGTAATCGACAAGGAACGTCGTGGCGACTATTTGGGAAAAACAATCCAAATCATTCCTCACATTACTGATGAAATCAAACGTAATGTAAAACTGTTAGGGAATAAGTATAAATTCGATTTCGTTATTACAGAAATTGGTGGTACTGTAGGTGATATCGAATCGTTGCCTTATTTGGAAAGTATCCGCCAGCTGAAATGGGAGTTGGGTAGAAATGCTCTATGCGTGCATCTGACTTATGTGCCTTATCTGGCTGCTGCTGGTGAATTGAAGACTAAACCTACTCAGCACTCAGTAAAGGAATTACAGTCTGTGGGTATTCAACCTGATATTCTGGTATTGCGTACCGAACATAACCTTAGCACAAACCTGAAAAAGAAAGTTGCGCTATTCTGTAATGTAGATGAAAGTGCAGTTGTGCAGTCAATGGATATGCCGACAATCTATGAAGTTCCTCTTCGCATGCAGGAACAAAAACTGGATGTAACAATTCTTGAAAAGATGGGATTGCCGGTGGGTGAAACTCCGGAATTAGGTCCATGGAAAGACTTTTTGAACCGTCGTCATAACGCTACAGAAAAGGTTAAAATCGGATTGGTCGGTAAATATGATTTGCAGGATGCTTATAAATCTATATTGGAAGCATTGTCACAGGCTGCAACTTATAACGACCGTAAAGCTGATATTCACTTTATCAATAGCGAAAAGTTGACAGATGAGAATGTAGAAGAAAGCCTGAAAGAAATGGATGGTATTATTATCTGTCCGGGATTTGGCCAGCGTGGTATCGAAGGCAAGTTTGTAGCATTGAAATATTGCCGTACACACAATGTTCCTACATTTGGTATCTGTCTGGGTATGCAATGTATGGCTATAGAGTTCGCCCGTAATGTATTGGGCTATACTGATGCTAATAGCCGTGAGATGGATGAAAAAACTCCACATAATGTAATCGACATTATGGAAGAGCAGAAATCTATCACAAACATGGGAGGTACTATGCGTTTGGGTGCTTACGAATGTGTTCTTGATCCAAATTCAAAAGTATATCAGGCATATCAGACCCAACATATTCAGGAACGTCATCGTCATCGTTATGAGTTCAACAATGACTATAAGGCTGAATTTGAAAAGGCTGGAATGAAATGCGTGGGTATCAATCCTGAATCGGATTTGGTAGAAATAGTTGAAATACCTACTCTGAAATGGTTCATTGGAACTCAGTTCCATCCGGAATATAGCAGTACGGTATTGAAACCCCATCCTCTTTTCTTATCATTCATCAAAGCAGCTATTGATAAATAATAGATATTAATTTGTAAATAAAAAGAAATGGATAAAAACACGTTAGTGGGATTTGCTCTGATTGGTGCGGTTATAGTCGGATTCGGCATATATAATCGCCCCAGTCAGGAGGAAATGGCACGTGCACAGCATTATCAGGATTCGATACAGGCAGTGGCTCAAAAGCAAGAGCAGATGCAGAAAGCTCAAGAAATAGCTGCTTCATTGCCTGTTGTTCCGGATTCTACTTCTTTATTTTTCCAAGCATCGCAAGGTTCTGAAGAGTTTACTACGTTAGAGAACGATGTACTGCAACTTACTTTTTCTAATAAAGGAGGACGAGTATGCAAGGCTATGCTGAAAGAATATAATGATCAGCAACAGCAGCCTTTGGTTCTGTTCGATGGTAAAGATGCTTCGTTAAGTTTAGGATTTGAAGGTAAAAATGAAAATATTCTGAGCAATCAGATGTATTTTCAGACTACCAATGTAACAGATAGTACGGTAACAATGCGACTAAATGCTGCAAATGGTGGACATTTGGACTTCATCTATAAACTGTTACCAAACTCATACGTTGTAGACTTTACTGTCCAGGCAAGCGGATTGCAAAACTTCTTCTCTCCTTCTGTCAAAACGATGAGTGTTGACTGGAAACAGCGCGCACGACAGATGGAAAAAGGATATACATTCGAACAACGTTATACTTCGCTTACCTATAAACCGGTAGACGACAGTTTCGATTATTTGAGCGAAACAAAAGACGAAAAAGAAACTATTCCAGAAGTGCTTGATTGGGTTGCATTTAAGAATCAGTATTTCTCATGTGTATTTATGGCAGAGAAAAACTTTGAAAATGCAACGCTTGAATCGAAGATGGAACAGAAAGGAAGCGGTTACATGAAGAACTATACTGCCGAAATGAAAACTGCTTTCGACCCGACAGGTGCGCAACCTAGTCGTTTCCAGTTCTATTTTGGTCCTAATCATTTCAAGACTTTGTTGGCAACTAATGATTTATCTTTCAAGGATAAAGATCAGGAGCTTGAGGATTTGGTATATTTAGGTTGGCCTATCATTCGTCTGATTAACCGCTGGTTTACTATTAATCTTTTCGACTGGTTGTCAAGCTGGGGACTGAGTATGGGTATTGTAATTTTGCTGATGACTATCATTGTCAAGATTCTGGTATTGCCTACTACTTGGAAATCATTTATCTCTTCAGCAAAAATGCGTGCGTTAAAGCCTTATGTAGATAAGATTAATGCTAAATACCCGAAGCAGGAAGATGCATTGAAGAAACAGCAAGAAACTATGGCTTTGTATAGCCAATATGGAGTAAGCCCTATGGGAGGATGTTTGCCTATGCTCATCCAGACTCCGGTGTTTATGGCTTTATTCTTCTTTGTGCCTAATGCAATTGAGTTACGTCAGCAGAGTTTCTTGTGGGCAAGCGACCTTTCTGCATACGATGATCTTATAAGCTGGAGTACTCATATTCCTTTGTTGGGAAATCATTTAAGTCTGTTCTGTTTGTTGTTTAGTGTGACAACAGTTCTGAACCAGATTATTATGATGAAACAGCAAGACATGGGTAATAATCCTCAGATGGCTGCCATGAAGTGGATGATGTATATCATGCCTGTAATGTTCTTCTTTATTTTCAACGAATATGCATCAGGTTTGAGCTACTATTATTTCATTTCTGGTTTGATCGGTATTATTACCATGTGGATTATGCGTCGTATGACCGATGAGAAAAAATTATTGGCACAGCTTGAAGCCAATAAGAAAGCTCCTTCTGAAAGAAAGACTAGCGGATTGATGGCTAAGCTTGAAGCGCTGCAAAAAGAGCAAGAACGTCTTCAGAAAGAACGTCAGGAACGTATGAATAAGAAATAATACAATTCCTGTACATAAATAAAAAGATCGCCGGTAAATCGGGATAATTCAATTATCTTCAATTTACCGGCGATCTTTTTTGTTTCGCTTTATTCGAAAGAATACAGCTCTGAAGGAGTAGTTCGTTTCAATGGGATAACTTGTACCCCATTCTCATCAAGAGCGATTCCATGCTGTTTAAAAGCAGTTTCAACCGTCTTATATGCCAGCTCCGGATGATTGTTGTCTTTGCTCAAATGACAAAGCCAGAGATATTTTAAACCAGCCGGAAAATGTTCAGCAAGATAATTAGCCATCTCGCTGTTACTCATATGTCCGTTAGGACTGGCTATACGGGCTTTCAGATGTTGAGGATAAGGTCCCATCTGCAACATGGTTTCATCATAGTTTGCTTCGAGAATCAGATAATTGGAGCGCTCAATATATGCAGCAGCAGTGTCCGTAATATGTCCGATATCGGTTATGAAAGAAAAGGTCTTATCCCCCACGCTGATGCAATATCCTACGTTGTCCGTTGCATCATGAGGCACTTCGAAACAAGTAATGCTGAAATCTTCTATCTGGATAGTTTCTTCCTTGTTGATAAAACGCCGGTGGGCATTATCCAGTTTTTCGGTCATGCAATAACTCCGATTGATGCCTGCGTGCACTTCCGGTGTAGAATAAATGGGTATGCTATGCTTTTTTGCCAAATGTCCGACAGCTTTAATATGGTCGGCATGATCGTGGGTAATCAAGACGGCACGTATTGTATCCAGGTTCAGTGCATAATCTTTGAAAATCTTCTTTATGCTTCGTATACCGATACCTGCATCTATTAGTATCCCACAAGTCTTTGTTGCCAGATAATAACAGTTGCCACTGCTACCACTGCCCAAACTCAGAAATCGTACTTCCATATATGTGTTTCTTATTTTTAAAAAAGGAACACAAAAGTACAAAAAAGAAAGGAGCTTGCCAATATAGCAGGCAAACTCCTTTCCACAAAATGATGCTCTTTATACAAATTAGAATTCGAAGAATTTCTTTGCGTTATTGTAGCAGATATCTTCTACCATTTGCTGTACACGTTCCATTTCGCATGCTGGAATTTCTCCATTTTCAACATCATTACCCAGCAAGTTACACAATGTACGACGGAAATATTCATGACGCGGATAAGACAGGAATGAACGAGAGTCGGTAAGCATACCTACGAAACGGCTTAACAAGCCCAGCAGTGACAACGCATTCATCTGTTTTTCCATACCATCTTTCTGATCGAGGAACCACCATCCTGAACCGAACTGAATCTTTCCTGGTATAGAACCATCCTGGAAGTTACCCAACATAGTAGCGATAACTTCGTTAGCACATGGATTCAAGTTGTAAAGGATAGTCTTAGTCAGCTTGCCTGAAGTATTCAGCTTATCCAAGAATTTAGCCATAGCTTTTGCAGTAGTAAATTCACCGATAGAATCGAAACCTGTATCAGGGCCTAAAAGCTTAAACATCTTAGTGTTGTTGTTACGGATAGCACCGTAGTGGAACTGCTGAGTCCAGCCAGTTTCCCAATCCATTTCAGCAAATACAATCAGCATAGCCGACTTGAACTTCAGGATTTCTTCTTTTGTCAGTTCAGCACCGCCATATACTTTATTGAAGATTGCTCTGATTTCTGCATCTGTATAATCTTCTGCATAGAACTCTTCGATACCGTGGTCAGACAACTTACATCCTTGTTCTGCAAAGAACTCGTGACGCTTACGCAATGCAGCAACCATATCGTCGAATGAAGAAATTGTTACTCCACTCACTTCAGACAGTTTTTCCATGTAAGCACGGAAATCAGCAGGTACTTCTACTGCCATAGCCTTGTCAGGACGCCATGTAGGCAACATCTTGATTTCGAATCCGCTTTCACGAGTAGCGATATGATATTCCAGTGAGTCAACAGGATCATCGGTAGTACAAACAGTTTCAACGTGATAACGGCGCATCAGGTTGCGGGCAGTATATTCAGGAGTTGCCAGCTTAGCATTACATTCGTCAAAAATTTCACGAGCTGTAGACGGATTCAAAATCTTGTCAATACCGAAACAAGTTTTCAATTCCAGATGAGTCCAGTGATATAATGGGTTACGGAATGTATAAGGAACTGTTTCAGCCCATTTTTCGAATTTTTCCCAATCGGTAGTATCCTTACCGGTACAATAGCGTTCGTCTACACCGTTGCTACGCATTGCACGCCATTTATAGTGATCGCCACCCAACCATATTTCTGTAATTGACTTGAACTGGTAATCGTCTGCTACCATTTTCGGAATCAAGTGACAGTGGTAGTCGATAATAGGCATTTTAGCTGCATGGTTGTGGTACAATTCCTGCGCTGTTTCTGTTTTCAGCAGGAAGTTTTCATCCATAAATTTTTTCATAAAGCTTCATTTTTAGGTTTATGTTTTTTGTTATGTATTTTCATAAAAAGCAAATCCCGCAAAAGGAATTTATGTTGCTTAACATGTATTTCGTTTTATTTGTCGTTATCGAACACGAAAGTAGAAATTTTATTTGGAATAACAAAATATTTCGTATATTTGCAGCGAATATTTAGTAAAATTAATCTCTGAAAAAGAGAAAGAAAACGTTATTTGTAAATATATATTACTATTTTATCAACTAGTTTTTTCACCTTTATACCTTTCTTATAAAGAGAGAAGCAAAATTGTAAAAATACGGAACTTAAAATATACAAGTATGAAAGCATTAAACAAAGAAACTGCAAACAAGACAGTTCGTCCAGAAAGAATCATTCAGTTTGGTGAAGGTAATTTTTTACGTGCATTTGTAGATTGGATAATCTATAATATGGACCAGAAAACAGATTTCAATAGCAGTGTTGTAGTAGTACAGCCTATCGATAAAGGTATGGTAGACATGCTGAATGCACAAGACTGTTTGTATCACGTAAACTTGCAGGGACTCGACAAAGGTGAAACTGTAAACAGCCTGACTATGATCGATGTTATCAGTCGTGCCTTGAATCCTTACACTCAGAACGCTGAATTTATGAAACTGGCAGAACAGCCTGAAATGCGTTTCGTAATCTCAAATACAACCGAAGCAGGTATCGCTTTCGATCCTTCTTGCAAGCTTGAAGATGCTCCTGCTTCTTCATATCCAGGAAAATTGACTCAGTTGCTGTATCACCGTTATAAAACATTCAATGGCGATATGTCAAAAGGTTTGATCATTTTCCCTTGTGAGTTGATCTTCCTGAACGGACACAAACTGAAAGAAACTATTTACCAGTACATTGAATTGTGGAATTTGGGTGACGATTTCAAGAACTGGTTTGAAAAGGCTTGTGGTGTATATGCTACATTGGTAGACCGTATCGTACCGGGATTCCCACGTAAAGAAATTGCTGAAATCAAAGAAAAACTGCAATACGATGATAACTTGGTAGTTCAGGGAGAAATCTTCCATTTGTGGGTTATCGAAGCTCCGCAGGAAGTTGCTAAGGAATTCCCAGCAGACAAGGCTGGTCTGAATGTATTGTTTGTACCTTCTGAAGCTCCTTACCACGAAAGAAAAGTAACTCTGTTGAACGGTCCTCACACTGTACTTTCACCGGTTGCTTACCTGTCAGGTGTAAACATTGTTCGCGATGCTTGCCAGCATCCGGTTATCGGCAAATATATCAATAAAGTAATGTTTGACGAGTTGATGGAAACTTTGAACCTTCCGAAAGAAGAACTTGAAAAATTTGCTCATGATGTTTTGGAACGCTTCAACAATCCGTTTGTTGACCATCAGGTTACTTCTATCATGTTGAATTCATTCCCGAAATTCCAGACTCGTGACCTTCCAGGTTTGAAAGTGTACTTGGAACGCAAAGGTGAACTTCCGAAGGGACTGGTATTGGGTCTTGCTGCTATCATTACTTACTACAAAGGCGGTGTACGTGAAGATGGCGCAGAAATTGTTCCAAACGATGCACAGGATATCATGGACTTGTTGAAACAGCTTTGGGCTACAGGTGATACTCAGAAAGTAGCTGAAGGAGTTTTGGCTGCCGAATTTATCTGGGGAGAAAACCTGAACAACATCCCAGGACTGACTGCTGCTGTAAAAGCTGACTTAGACAGCATTCAGGCTAAAGGCATGCTGGAAACAGTAAAATCTATTCTGTAATTAATTGTTAGAAATTCCATAAGAGGAGGAAAAATATCCGCTCATGCAACGGATATTTTCCTCCTTTCTTGTTTTTTATAAAGAGCTTTCTCTTTCCTTTACTTCTGCCATAATTCACTTTATATTCTCTTCAGAATAATAAGACTTGTCGAGCAACTATTCATACTTGCAGTTGCTCAAAAAAACATGCTGAAGAAAAAATTTTTTTCGTACGAATTTTAAAAAAACATCGAGAATAATTTCCTAAAAGATGCTGAAGTTTTTTACTGAAGAATTTGGAGCCATAAAGTTTACAAAGACGACCATGAAAAGATAAAGAGCATTATGATAGAACCTAATAAATTATAAAGGAATATATTAAACATTTGAAAAGGCAGTTTTACCGACTTAAATATGAAAAGAACAAATATGAGCAGGACGATTGATTTTTACGGAATATAAAAGTAATATACCTTCAATATTCCATAAAAATCAGAGAGAAAACTTACTATTTTCAAATAAGTTAAGTCATACCGGTAATCAGAATCTGGCTTTTGTTCTTTCTCCTGCTCCAGAACCTTTATATTTGCTCTGAGCGGTATTAAAGCGATATCGGACAGTTATAGCAAATTCTCTTGAATCATAACAATTAGCCTGATAAGCAGTAAGTCTATTCATATATACACGACTAGCGTCTTTCTGCTGATGAAACAAATCATTACCTCTGAGCTCTACATTAAATGCATCATTAAAGAAACTTTTACTAATAGCAAGATTCAGAATATACATATTCTTCATCATGTAAATATTCTGATAATTTCCTTTCCCCTGAAATGTAAAATCAAGGTTTATAAGAAAATTTTTAGGGAGAGTAAAGGTATTGTTTAACATTACATTCAGAGCAGGTTTTTTCAATTCTAAATCTGCAAGGTCTGTATGCACATTAACCCATTGTTTGCTTACTCCTACTCCATACATCGGAGACCAAAAGCCTATAGTCGGAGAAGCTCCAATAAATGCGTTCAGAGTCGGCATCCTATCAAAATTTATGTAACTGATGGTTGACAGTTCGGGATTAGCTTCAGTCTGTGTGCTCCATGTGAAAATCTCATCTTTCTTCTGCTGATAACTTAACATAAACTGGAAGTATTTCCACATGGCATTAAGTGATATATCATGAGTAATAGACGGAAGTAAATATGGATTACCTTGCTGAAGTGTAAAGCGATTTATATAAAATACATTATTACTCAGGTCCGCATATGAAGGGCGTTGAATTGTAGCTGCATAACTTAGTTGTGCCTGTACCTGTCCAAACTGAGTCGCGAATGAGAGTGTCGGAAACACATTGTCAAAATTCTTGCTCTGTGCATCAATCTTTTGCTGATCCTCCGAATACTCAAAATCCACATGTTCATATCTTATACCGGCACTAAGCATACCAAATGGCAATTGAACATCGTAGCTAGTAAAGCCCCCGATGTAATTCTCACTTATATTACTACATGAACTAGGAACATAAGATTCATTACGGCTCAGATAATTATTGTCACGGTTCGAATAAGTATATTCACCACCAAAGGACAATTGCCCCTTCCATATAGGGTAAGTGAAAACAACTTTACCAGCACACATCTTGTTTTTTACCTGGTTAAAAGCAGCAATCTGGCGGTCATCCTGTTCCTGACTCTGCTCGGAAGTATTGTTGGTGGCATCATAATCTGACTTATAGTAATCCGCATTTACATCAATACCAAGTTTGCCAGCAGTACCTGTATAATATAAATTTAACTGATGCCCCAAACTATAATCCCGATTTTCTATACCATTACTACTCCACTGGTCATAAAAGTCATTATTCTTTTCAACCTTACTCAATATGTCTGTATTTACATAAGAAGAAGGATAACCTAACATTTGATAGCGTGCGCCAAAAGAGTGATTGTCATTTATCTGATAGTTAAAACCAAATGTTCCGCTCATTTTTTGGGTCTGTCCGTTCATCTGCATGGTGTTATGCTGCTGCCACAAACTGCTGGTATTCGTTTCCTGTTCCACTGAAGATATCTGTTCCGTACGATTCAATCTATAGTCAAATGAACCAAAAAGATCTAATCCGGCATGGCGATAATTTACATTAGCCTGTTCAATAAGGTCTGTATTTTCCGACTGATAGTAAGAAGAACGGACATCAAAGCTGAACCCGTCTCCTTGGCGTTTGACAGTCTTTATACGTATAACTGATTTGACGCTGGCATCATATTGTGCACCAGGAGTTGTCAAAAGTTCTACATGTTTTATATCCGTTGAATTTAATTGCTCCAGTTCTGTATTATCACGTACCAAACGTCCATTAATATATATGAGCGGAGTACCTTTACCGAAAACTACAAATTTATCCTTACTTTTACTAACTCTAGGTATTCTAGCCAACACATCACTAGCAGAACCAGCTTTACTTAATAAACTATTCTGGACATCAGTCACAAGAGCATTACCTTTCATAAAGACAACAGGATGTGTACCTTCAACAACAACCTCCTGTAATGCCTGTACATCAGGAGACATCTGTATATTAGGTTCATTCAATTCGGATGTATTCTTATAAACCGTAACATACCCGATTGAAGAAATACGAATTAACTGCCCCTCCGTAACTTGCTCCAATTTGAAATTACCTTGTAAATCTGTAGTAGTACCAACCACAAACGCTGAATCTGGTAAAGATAATGCCACAACATTGGCATACGGCAGAGGTACATTTTTTTCATCTGTAATTTTACCTATATATGTTGATTGACCATATGTAGTAACAGATGTAAATAGCAGTAATAAAGCTAAAGTTTTTTTCATAAGTTTATGATTTATCTATCTCAATAGTGAAAAGACTTATATTCCTATGGTAAGTCATCTATCTTATTAATTCGTTGTTTTATTTCGGGTTGCAAATGTAATCTTTTCCATATAGGGGTATCACCAACATTTTGTACAAAAGTAACTTTAAGGTAATACCCCCTACAAATAACTTCTTTTACGTAATCATTGTTTTTGTTTATTTTCTTCTTTTTCTATTATTTTGCATACTTTATCAA